>Ga0213841_1000346_pt1 | contig 62671 bp, 58 predicted proteins | sample SWPATP23_FD_160125 | JGI IMG/M metagenome (GOLD analysis project Ga0213841, IMG submission 160125) | Coastal seawater microbial communities from Marineland, Florida, United States - SWPA TP2 #3 | ecosystem: Environmental > Aquatic > Marine > Coastal | place: USA: Florida | collected 2016-08-14
ACCGTAACGGGCTGCCCATCTCGTCATCTCGTGCCGAAGGATCAGTCGATGATATTGCCAATGCCCGCATGGGAAAGCGCAGAAGGATGCGGTGGTCGCCCAAAGGGGCTCACAGAGCAGCCGTCACAAGGGCCGCAGTTCTCGATGGTCGGCTGACCGTCGCAAACAGAAAACGCGCTGCATGACCCCCATGTTTTGTCCACTCCCCCCTTTGATTTTGTTGATTTTCCTATACTGCATTTAAGGGCTACGCGACACTCACAAAACTATCTTCACGGGACGAATCACCATTGATGAAGACTCCCGCGAGTTCCAGAACCGCTGGCCCGCCTTGATCCGCGCCGCCAAGGCGGCCCTGCCCTGCTGGGACATCGACCCAAGCCACATCTGGGAGCGATTCATCGCCTTCAACCGGGCGCGCGGGAATACCCATGTTCCGGCCGGGTATCTGCTGGGATTCATGCGAAAGTGGCGGACGGCGGCGCGGTCGATACCGGCGGAAGCGAAACCTGTGGAGGAACCAGTGGCCTTGGACACTGAAGAACGCGTGCTCCTCGCCCTCACTCGCGCCGCACCCGTTGCAAACCGGCAGTTCCATGCTGCCGACCTTGTCCGCAAGATCGGGGCCCAAGGCTACGAGGCCCGGGTGGCGGAGATCATCCGGCAGCAGCGCCAAACGGCTCCTTGCCCCCATCCGCTCCGACGCCCTCGCGACCGAGGGTCGGCTTATGCCGCCGTGGCCGGAGACTGGTAGACGCCGCCCCGGGCCATCAGGGCCCAGACGATGCGCGCCATCTTGTTGGCCAGCGCCACCCGCACCAGCATCGGTGGCTTGCGCGTCAGCATCCCGCCCAGCCATGTGCCAGGCCGGGCCGCAGCATGGGTGTACCGTTTGATGATAACGCTGTTGGCCCCGATGATCAGGAGGCGTCTCAGGGATCGTTCGCCCATCCTGGTCGTGGCCCCAAGGCGCTGCTTGCCGCCGGTCGAATGCTGCCGCGGCACGAGACCCAGCCAGGCCGCAAAATCGCGTGCCTTGCGGAAAGTCTCGGGAGGCGGGGCCAAGACCGCGATGGCTGTGGCGATCAGGGGGCCGATCCCGGGCACAGTCATCAGCCGCCGTGCCACATCATTCGCTTTTGCCCGGCGGGTGATCTCGGCATCAAGCTTTCCGATCTCCGCCTCCAGTTGGGACAGCGTCGCGATCAGCACCTTCAAGGTGGCGATCGCATCTGCGGGCAAGCTGCCGTCCGGGTCCTCGGCGATGCCGATCAGCCGCGTGGCGTTGGCCGCACCTTGCGGCACGATCTGCCCGAACTCGGTCAGATGGCCACGCAGGGCATTGATGGCCTGCGTCCTCTGCCGGATCAACATCTCGCGCACGCGGAAGACCATTGCCGCCCCTTGAGTCTCTTCGCTCTTCACGGGCACGAAGCGCGTTCTGCGCCTTTGAACGATTCCCCGGATCGTTCAATCCGCTGGCGCGGACCAGCTTGCACTCGGGCGCTGCGCAGCTTCGCAAATGGCCTCGGCATCGGCGGCATCATTCTTCTGGCGTTTGACGAATGGCTTCACGTAGGCGGGTGGGATGAGCCGCACGTCATGACCCAGCTTGCCGATCTCACGGCCCCAGAAATGAGCGCCACCGCATGCCTCCATCGCGACGACACAAGATGGTAACTGGCTGAAGAACTCCAGCGCCTGCGCTTGCCGCAGTTTCTTGCGCAAGACCGCTCGACCAGCGCCGTCGGCTCCATGAACCTGAAACACATTCTTCGCCAGATCGAGCCCGACCGTGGTAATCTCCGACATGACCGTCCTCCTTTGTGGATCATTGCAGACCCACCTTGGCACATCGATGCCGTCGGGGCGCGGTCACATTATCAGAGCCATAGTGAGGTCACATCCGCTTGGCGACCTCTTCGAGCATGACCTCGGTGGCGCCGCCGCCAATGGCCTGAACGCGGGCATCGCGCGACATGCGTTCGACGGGGGTTTCACGCATGTAGCCCATGCCGCCGTGGAACTGGACGCAGTCATAGAGCACGCTGTTCACCAACTCACCGCAATAGGCTTTGACCATCGATACTTCCTTGACGCAATCGCGGCCCGCGGCATCCAGTGACGCGGCGTGATAGGTAAGCTGGCGTCCCGCCTCGATCCGGGTCTGGCAATCAGCCAACCGCTGGCGCACTGCCTGCTTGTCCCACAGCACACCACCGAAAGCCTTGCGCTGCTTGACATAATCCACAGTCATGTCCAGTGCGGACTGCGCCTCGGCGCAGGCCATGGCGCCCAGCACGATCCGTTCGTTCTGGAAGTTCTTCATCACCGAGTAGAAGCCCCGGTTCACCTCTCCCAGCACGTTCTCTGCCGGGATGCGCACATCCTCGAAAATCAGTTCGGCGGTGTCCGAGCACAGCCAGCCGGTCTTGTTCAGCGCCCGGCCGACCGAAAAGCCCGGTGTACCTTTTTCGACCGTGAACATGGTGATCCCGCGAGAGCCCTTGGCGTCCGGGTCGGTCTTGGCGCCGACGAAATAGATGTCGCCATGCACGCCATTGGTGATGAACATCTTGGTGCCGTTGATCACCCAGTCCGATCCGTCCTGCACCGCTCGGGTGCGCATCCCCGCCACGTCAGACCCGGCGCCGGGTTCGGTCACGGCCACCGCAGCGATCTTTTCGCCCGAGGTGATCAAGGGCATCCAGCGCGCCTTTTGTTCGGGCGTACCGGCGTTTTCAAGATGCGGCGAGGCCATGTCGGTATGGACCAGAACGGTGGCCGAAAAGCCGCCGAAGGTGGAACGCCCCACCTCTTCGGCCAGCATCACGCTGGACATCACGTTCAGCCCCGAGCCGCCATATTGCTCGTCATAGCGCATGCCCAGCACGCCCAGATCGCCCATCCGGCGCAGCACGTCACGCGGCACCATGCCATCCTTTTCCCAAGCGTCGGCCTTGGCCGTCACTTCGGTTTCGATGAAGCGGCGCAGCTGCGCGCGGATCATGTTCAGGTCTTCACTGAACGGGCTTGTGGCCGCATCAGTCGTGTCATGCTTGGTCATTGGATTTCCTCCGGATCGAGTTTTACAAGGGGTGCTTGCCCGGCGATGGTATCGCCGGCGGCGCAGTAGATTTCGGCCACGATGCCCGCAACCGGGGCGACCAGGCTTTGTAGGAGCTTCATCGCCTCAAGCACCACCAGTGTATCGCCCGCCTCGACCCGATCGCCGGGCGCGACGCGCAGTTCGACCACTGCACCGGGCATCGGCGCGACAAGCAAATCTGCCCCGCCGGCCTGTCCCGCAGCGCGTTGCAGGTGCCTGTCCTCCAGCGTTTCAATGGCAAACCCGGCCATACCATCCGGCGTGGATAGAAACACCTGCCAGTGATCTTTCGTGCGGCGCAGGTGGGCGGCGCGGGTAAAGGGCACGCCGCCGATACGGCCTGTCAGGCGATTGGCGGTCAGGTCGGGCGATTCAACGGCCAAACGGGCGCCGTCGGGCAATACCATCGCCAGTTGCGTTGCATCGCCCGCCACGCGGGTCGGATCGTCATCGTCCGAGGCCCAATAATGTGCCGCACCCGGCCGACCCGCGGGCGCGGTCAGGCGCCATGCGCTCAGCGTTTGCCACGGGGTGTTGCCGGTCTTTGGCGCCAGATGCAGATGCAGAGCCAGCGCGGCCAGCGCGCGGCTTTGCGCATCTGGTTTGGGGGGTGTCCAGCCGTTCGCAAACATCTCGCCAAGCCCGGTGGTGTGATGCCGGATCGCGGCAAAATCGGGATGCATCAACAAGGCGCGCTGAAACGCCAGGTTCAGCCCCACCCCGCCCACTGCAAAGCCGTCGATCGCAGCCACGCTGTCACGGATCGCCTGTGCCCGGTCTGGGGCATGGATGATCAGCTTGGCCAGCATGGAATCGTAGTGATGGCCGACAATTGAGCCTTGCCCGACCCCAGTATCGAGCCGCACGCCCGAGGGCGGTGCCCAAAGCGTGATCGTGCCGGTTTCTGGGCGGTAGTTTTCAGCCGGGTTTTCGGCGGCGATGCGCACTTCGATGGCGTGGCCTTTGAACCGCACGTCGGATTGCTGGAATGTCAGCGCCTCGCCCCGCGCGATGCGCAATTGCCATTCCACCAGATCAATCCCGGTGATCGCCTCGGTCACGGGATGTTCGACCTGAAGGCGGGTGTTCATCTCAAGGAAGTAATAGGCGCGTCGCTCGGGGTCAAAAAGATACTCAACCGTTCCGACAGAACGGTATCCGATCGCCTGCGCAAGCCGCACGGCGGCGGCGCGCATGTCGTCGCGCAGATCGCCGGGCAGATCGGGCGCGGGGGCCTCTTCGATCAGCTTCTGGTGATTGCGTTGCAGCGAACAGTCCCGGTCGCCGAGATGCACCAGGTTGCCATGGGTGTCGCCCAGAACCTGCACCTCGACATGGCGCGCGCGCGAGGCATAGCGTTCCAGGAACACCGCCGGATCGCCGAACGCGCCCTGCGCCTCGGCCCGGGCAGAGGCGATGGCCTCGGGCGCGGCGGCGATGTCGGTGACAAGCCGCATCCCGCGCCCGCCACCGCCGGCGCTGGCCTTGACCAGGAATGGCGTGCCGAGCGCCTTGGCCTCTTGCAGCAGGCGCGCGTCCGATTGATCGGAGCCGCGGTAACCGGGCAGCACCGGCACCCCTGCGGCCTCGGCGGCGGCCTTCGCCGCGATCTTGGACCCCATCTGAGCAATTGCGTCGGGTGCCGGCCCGATAAAGACCAGACCTGCGGCCTCGACCGCTGCCGCAAAATCGGCGTTCTCGGACAGAAAGCCATAACCGGGATGCACGGCACCCGCGCCTGTGGCGCGCGCGGCCGCCAGAATGGCCGCGACGTTCAGATAGCTGGCGGCAGCGGCGGCGGGGCCGATGCAGACGGCGTGATCGGCCTCGGCCACAATGGGAGCGTCGCGGTCGGCCTCGGAAAAGACCGCAACCGTTTCCAGCCCCAGCTTGCGGCACCCACGCTGGATGCGCCGGGCGATCTCGCCCCGGTTGGCGATCAGGACGCGGGTGAAACTCATTTCACCCTCCACGAAGGCAAGCTCTTGTTGAGAAAGCTGTTGATGCCTTCAATGCCTTCCTCGGTTTCCCAGGCATCGGCCAGACGGTCGGCGGTGTAGATCATGTTGGTTTCCAGATCGTGACTGGCGACATAAGCGATCAGTGCCTTGGTATCCGCCACCGCGCCGGGTGCTGCCTGAAGGTGATTGTGCACCACCCTTTCAACGGCGGCATCCAATGCGTCGGCGGTGACGACCTCGGTGAGGAGCCCGATCCTTTCAGCGCGCGCGCTGTCGAAGAGCGCGCCCGACAGCATGGTTTCACGCGAGTGCACCTTGCCGATGCGGGCCACAACGTAGGGCGAGATATTGGCGGGCAGCAGACCCAGTTTCACTTCGGTCAGGCCATAGCGTGCGCCTTGGGCGCCGATGGTATAGTCGCAGACCGAAATCATGCCGACGCCACCGCCATATGCCGGCCCATTGATCCGCCCGATCAGGGGCTTTCGCAGCGTGTCCAGTCGGCGCAGCAGATGCGCCAGCGTGGCGCTTTGTTCGACCCGCCCGGCGCGGGATTTTTCGACGTTTGAGGCGAACCAGTTGAAGTCCCCTCCAGCGCAAAAGCTTTTGCCGGCACCGGTCAGGATCACGATGCGCACCTTGTCATCTGAGGCCAGATCCTCGACCGCGTGAAAAAGCTCGGCGATCAGATCGCCGTTCAGGGCATTGTGTTTGTCAGGGCGGTTGAGCGTTACCGTGGCAACGCCACGTGCATCGGTTTCGACAAGGATGGTTTCATAAGTTGTTGTCATGACATCGGCCTCACATTCTGAAGACGGGCGTGTGGCGCCCTTTCTCGGGAACCAAAGAGACAATGGCCAGACACAGGCCCAGAATATCGCGGGTCTGCCCGGGCTCGATCAGCCCGTCATCCCAGAGCCGCGAAGTGGCGTAATACGGATCGGACTGTTCGCCATATTGGGCACGCACCTGCGCCTCGATCTGCGCAAGATCAGTCTCCATCCTTTCAGGCTCGCCGCCTTTCTGGCGACGCAGTTCCAGCATCACGTTGCTCGCGATGTCCGCGGACATGGTGGCCAACTCTGCCGTTGGCCAGGCAAAGAGGAAATTCGGAGCAAATCCGCGGCCGCACATGCCGTAATTGCCCGCGCCATAGGATCCGCCAAGCAGGACCGACAGGCGCGGCACCTTGGCGACGGACATGGCATAGACCAGCTTGGCGCTGTTCTTGGCGATGCCGCCGCGCTCCGCCTCGGTCCCTACCATGAAACCCGCGATGTTGTGCAGGAACAGTAGCGGGATATTGCGCTGATCGCACATCGAGACGAACTGCGCGCCCTTCAGCGAACTGTCCGACATCAGCGCGCCGTTGTTGGCCAGGATACCGACCCGATAGCCGTGGATCCGCGCGGTGCCGCAAACCAGCGTCTCGCCCCAGCCGGGCTTGAATTCGCGGAACTCGCCCGCGTCGATCATGCGCAGCAGAACTTCGCGCATGTCATAGGGCTGCTTGCGGTCGGCGCTGATGATGCCGAGCAATTCTGACGGGTCATGCGCGGGCGGCGCGGGGGCTGCGTCGGGCTGCATCGGGCGCGATGGACCAAGTTCTGCCACGATGTCGCGCATCAACGCCAGCGCATGGTATTCGTCCTCGGCCAGATGGTCGGACACGCCCGAGACGCGCGTGTGCATTTCGGCCCCGCCCAGGGTTTCGCCATCGGCCACTTCGTTGATCGCCACCTTAACGATCGAGGGGCCGCCCAGATGGATGCGCGCGTTGCCGCGCACCATGATGACCTCGTCCGACAGCGCGGGAATATAGGCCCCGCCTGCCGTGCAGCCGCCGAACACGGCCGAGATCTGCGGCAAGCCGCTGGCCGACATGTTGGTCTGGCGATAGAAGGAATTGCCGAAATGGCGGGCATCGGGAAAGACCCGGTCCTGCTCGGGCAGATAGGCCCCGCCGCAATCCACCAGATAAAGGCAAGGCAGCCGGTTTTCCGCCGCGATTTCCTGGGCGCGGATGTGCTTTTGCACCGTCTCGTGGTAAAAAGAGCCGCCCTTGACCGTCGCATCATTGGCGATGATCATGCAGGGTAGGCCATGAACGATGCCGATGCCGGTCACGATCCCCGCACCGGGCACCTCGCCGCCGTATTGCCCGTAGGCCGCGAGCGACGACAGTTCCAGAAACGCCGTGCCCGGATCCGCCAGCAAGTCGATCCTCTCGCGGACCAGCAGCTTGCCGCGCTTGCGGTGGCGCTCGACCATATCGGGGCGCCCGCCCGAGGTGGCCTCGGCAATCCGCGCGCGCAGCGTCTCGACCCGCGCGCTTTGCGCCTGGTGATTGCGTGCGTAGATCTCTGATGCGGTCAGCACTGCTGTTTCAAGGCGCGCCATGTGTCAGGTCTCCTGTCTTTCAAGTATTCCGTTGAGGAACACATCGGCATAGGTGCGTGACAGCGCCTCTGCGCTGCCGCGGTGCGGATCGAACCATTCCAGCGTGGCGTTCAGCGCACCGATCAACATCAGGCGCAGGCGGCGGATGTCCACGTCGCTTTTCAGCGCGCCGTCTGCCTGAAGCCGGGACAACAGGTTGTCCCATTCGGCCTCATAGGCCCGGCGCGTGTGCAGATTGGCATCGCGGACGGATTGCGGCACCTGCCCGAAAATGCGCACATTGGCCGAGGAATAATCGCTGACGTCCAGAAGCGCGCGCAGATGCGCCCCGATCGCTGCCCGCAGGATCGCCTCGGCGCCGGCGCCCTCGGGCAAGGCGGAAACGGCTTGGCGCATGCTCTCGTGAACGACCTGAATGCCTGCATCCAGAACGCCCGCGACGATCTCGTCCTTGGAGCCGAAATGGTAATATATGCTGCCCGCCTTGATCCCTGCGGCCTCGGCGATTTTTCTGAGTGACACGGACCCATAGCCCTGTTCGCGGAAGAGCCGCGCCGCAATATCCAGCACGCCATCACGCCCGACCGCCCTCCGGGGGATCTCGTTGAGCTTGCGCGCTGTGGTATTCGCCATGGGGTCTCTTTACGGTACACTGCCTAACTAACACCTGTTAGGTGATTGGTGCCGATGAGTCAATCGTCCCGAACGTATTGGATTGGAATTTGTGGCAAATCCCGTCCGGGTAATCGTCATACGGCCGCCGGAAATGCCGGTCGCCAGCCAAGGCCCGAATACGTGGTTTGGCTGGCGTGGGTCAGATCGTGAAGCCGCCGCCGCAAATGATGTGCTGACCCGAAATGAAGTTCGATTCGGGCGTACAGAACAAATAGACCGCACCGGCGGCCTCTTCCGGAGTGCCGACCCGACCCAGCGGAATCATGCGCTCCATCTGGGACAAGAGATCGGGGTTCACACCAACCTTGATCTCTTTGTCTTCCACCTTGATTGTGCTGTCGCCTTTGGCGCTGCCCTCGGTCAGCCGCGTGCGGATCGGGCCAAAGGCCACCGCGTTGACATTGACCTTGTAACGGCCCCATTCCTTGGCCATCGTCCGGGTGACACCCAAGATACCGGCCTTTGCGGCGGCATAGTTGATCTGGCCGGCATTACCGCCGGTCCCCGCGATGGATGAGATATTCACCACCTTGCGGAACACCTCCTGCCCTGCGGCAGCCTCTTCCTTGGCCTTGGCGCTGATCACCGGCTGGGCGGCGCGCAGAATCCTGAAGGGCGCGGTCAGGTGAACGTCGATGATCGCCTGCCACTGTTCGTCGGTCATCTTCTGAACGACGCTGTCCCAAGTATAGCCGGCATTGTTCACGATGATGTCCAGCCCGCCAAAGCTGTCCACGCCCGTCTTGATGAAACGTTCGGCGAAACCGTCTTCTGTCACGCTGCCGGCGCAGACCACGGCCTCGCCGCCAACCGCACGAATGGCCTCGGCGGTCTCATTGGCCGGGTCGGCATCCAGATCGTTGACCACCACGCGCGCCCCTTCAGAGGCCAGCTTGAGCGCGATCTCGCGACCGATACCCCGGCCCGAACCGGAAACCAGCGCAACGCGCCCGTCAAGTTTTCCAGTCATGTTTTCTCCTCCCGATTGGTGCTGTCACGCTTTTTCATAGAGCGTGGTCACACAAGCCCCGCCAAGACCCAGATTATGCTGGAGCGCCAGCCGCGCGCCTTCCACCTGCCGGGCATCTGCCTGCCCGCGCAACTGCTGAACCAGTTCGGTGCATTGCGCCAGGCCGGTCGCCCCCAGCGGATGCCCCTTGGACAACAGCCCGCCCGACGGATTGGTCACGAATTTGCCGCCATAGGTGTTGTCGCCGTCATCGACGAATTTTGCCGCATCACCGCGGCGGCAAAGCCCAAGCGCCTCGTAGGTGATCAGCTCGTTATGGGCGAAACAGTCATGCAGTTCGACCACGTCCACATCCTGAGGGCCGATGCCCGCCGCCTCATAGACCTGATCGGCGGCGCGTTTGGCCATCGAATAGCCGACGACCTCGCGCATGTCATGCGCGCCGAAGGTTTCTGGGCCGTCCGTCGTCATGGCCTGAGCGGCAATGCGCACCGAGCTGTCCAGACCGTGCTTGTCGGCGAAGGCCTTGGAGCACACGATTGCCGCAGCCGCGCCACAGGTCGGTGGGCAAGCCATCAGCTTTGTCATGACGCCGGGCCAGACGACCTGTGCCGCCATCACTTCTTCCGGCGTCACCTCCTGCCGGAACAGCGCCACCGGGTTCCTGGACGCATGCCGACTGGCTTTGGCGCGGATTTTCGCGAAGGTTTCCAGCGTAGTGCCGAACTCTTCCATATGCGCTTTGCCCGCGCCGCCGAAATAGCGCAGCGCCAGCGGAATCTCCGTGTTGCCCACCAGCACGTCGGTCTCGGCGTCGAAGGACGTGAAGGGGCTGACCCGATCGTGGAACATCGCGCCGATTGCGCCAGGCTGCATCTGCTCGAAGCCAAGCGCCAAAGCACATTCCACTGCACCGCTTTCAACTGCCTGACGGGCCAGGAACAGGGCCGACGAACCGGTCGAGCAGTTGTTGTTCACATTCAAAACCGGTATCCCGGTCATGCCGACGTGATACAAGGCCCGCTGGCCGCTGGTGCTGTCTCCATAGACATATCCCACATAGGCCTGCTGAACCTTGTCATAATCCAGCCCCGCATCGGCAAGCGCGGCACGGGTGGCCGCAGCAGCCATAACATCATAGCTTTCGGATTTTCCCGGCTTCTGAAATGGGACCATCCCGACGCCGACGACATAGGCTTTGTCTTTCATTTCTCTCTCTCCCATGCTTGGCCCGGCCATCGTGAACGGTAAGCCATGTCAATTTCTAACACATGTTTGATTTTAGCGCTCAGCCTTGATAACTGTCAACATAGCTAAACCGTGATGTAGGGAGCTTGCGTCACTTGCCAACACATGACTGATTTTCCTGACCGCGCGTTCCGCAAGCCAGCACCATTCAGGCGTTCGGGTCCCGGCATGACTGTCGATAAACGTCTGACGTCTGGTTCCGGTAACCAGTGGTACCCAACCCACCAAAAGGAGAGATAATGGCGTATTGTTACGAATTCAAAGGGTTCGTGCCCGTTGTGCCCGAGGATACATATGTCCATCCTCAGGCGGTTCTGATCGGAAATGTCATCCTGGGTCATGGATGCTATATCGGACCCGGAGCAAGCCTGCGGGGCGACTTCGGCAGGATCGTGATTGGCGACGGGGCCAATGTGCAGGACAATTGTATCATCCATTCCTTTCCCGGTCGCGACGCGATCGTTGAATCCGACGGTCATATCGGCCACGGCGCGATCCTGCACGGTTGCACAGTGGGTCGGAACGCCCTGGTCGGGATGAATGCCGTCATCATGGATGGCGTAGAGCTTGGTGCGGAATCAATCGTCGGCGCGCAGGCGTTCGTGCGGGGCGAAACGATGGTTCCACCGCGCTCGATGGTGGTCGGATCGCCGGCAAGGGTAATCCGCGACGTCACCGAGAAGGAAGTCGCTTGGAAAACACGCGGAACTGCCGAGTATCAGCAACTCGCGCGCGACTGTCTGGCCGGATTGAAGCCCGTCGAGCCGCTGAAGGCGGTAGAGACCGACAGGCCGCATATGGCCGCCTCCGACGTCGTATCCATTCAGGAGGCGCGGCAGAAGCCATCCTGACCTGTCCGGCAAACCGGACAGGTCAGGGTTCCCGCGTGCCTCAAAAGCCCCCGTTGGCATCGCCTTGACGCGGGACGGCAACTCCGTAATCCAGTGTGCCGCCCTGCCCTTCAAGCCGTCACAGCCGGAATATCCCGTAATGCGGATCGTCGATCGGCGCGTTCAGCGCAGCCGAGATCGACATGCCGAGCGCGTTGCGCGTGTCCGCCGGGTCGAGAATGCCGTCATCCCACAATTCCGAGGTCGAGGTATAGGCCTCGACATCGCGCCGGAACTTCTCCAGCACCGGGTCACGGATCGCGGCGATTTCCACTTCGGTCAGTTGCTTGCCTTCGCGTTCAAGCTGCCGGATCTTGACGTCGGCCATGGTGTTGGCGGCCTGATCCGCCCCCATTACGCCGATTTCCGCCTGCGGCCACATGAACAGCGTGCGCGCATCCCAGGCCCGCCCGCACATGCCGTAATTGCCGGCCCCGTAGGACGCATTGGCAATCACGGTGAACTTGGGCACGACCGAGCCGCCCTGCGCCATCAGCATCTTGGCGCCGTCCTTGGCGATGCCGCGTTCCTCGTATTCGCGGCCGACCATGTAGCCGGTGATGTTCTGAAAAAAGACCAGTGGCGTACGGTTCTGGTTGCATAGCTGCATGAAATGCGCGGCCTTCAGCGAGCTGTCGTTGAACAGCACCCCGTTATTGGCGAGGATCCCCACTTTGAAACCCCAGATATGGGCAAAACCACAGACCATCGTGGTGCCATAATCGGGCTGATATTCGTGAAAGCGCGAACCGTCCACGATTCGGGCAAGAACCTCGCGCATGTCGAACTGGGTCTTCCGGTCCTTGGGGATGATCCCGTAAAGTTCCTTGGTATCGTAATAGGGGTCTTCGAAGGCCGCCGTTTCGATGATGGTTTTTGGCATGCGCTTCCACTGGCTGACAATCTCGCGTGCCAGTGCAAAGGCGTGCAGTTCTGTGGCGGCGCGATAATCGCCCGTCCCCGAGACAGAGGTGTGCATCACCGCGCCGCCAAGTTCCTGCACGCCGACCTCTTCGCCGGTGGCCGCCTTGACCAGTGGCGGACCGCCCAGAAAGATCGCCCCGGTGCCCTCGATGATGATGTTGTAATCGCTCAGCGTCGGCACATAGGCGCCGCCCGCGGTGCAATGCCCGCCAACGATGGCAATCTGCGGGATACTGGCCTGGCTCAGCTTGACCTGGTTGCGAAACACCCGCCCGCCCAGATAGCGGTCGGGAAACACGCCGTGTTGCAGCGGTAGGAAGCCCCCGGCGCTATCGCAGATATGGACGACCGGCAAATGGTTCTCAAGCGCGACATCCAGAAGCCGCACGATCTTTTTGACGGTATGCGGATACCAGGCACCACCCTTGACGCTCGCATCGTTGGCGTGGATGGCCACCTCGCGGCCCTGCACGATGCCGATGCCCGTCACCACGGCGGCACCGGGCACGGCGCCATCATATTCGCGGCAGGCGGCCAGCGTCGAGAATTCAAGAAACGGCGTGCCCGGATCGAGCAGCAGCTTCAACCGCTCGCGCACGCCCAGTTTGTTCTGGCGTGCCAAGCGGTCGATGTCCCGTTGGGGCCGCTCGAAACGCGCCGCGTGCTGGCGAGCGTGAAACTCCTTCAGCCGTTCGGACATGGCGGCAAAATTGGCCTTGTAGTCGGCGGCATTGGTGTCGATGTGGCTTTCGATCCGGCGCATTGTCACTCCTCCTGCGGGGTCAGCTGGGCAAGGACGGCCTTTAGGCCGAAACTGTCACCCGCGGTAAAAGGCATTTCGGCAACCACACCGTCGCGCGGCGCGGTCAGGGTGGTTTCAAGCTTCATGCTTTCGATGACCAGAAGCGGCTGGCCTTCTGTAACGGCGTCTCCGGGCTTGACCGCCACCGAAACAACGACTCCCGGCATCGGCGCCAACAGTCGATCACCCCCTGCGGTGCCCTCCCTGCCGGCAAGCCGGTCGTCGGGATTGACCCTCCCAACCTCGAAAGTGCTCCCGTTCAAATGTATGAAGGTAGATTCCGGCCCGACCGCCAGCCGCAACTCATGCGCCCGCCCCCCGGTCCGCAGCACATAAGCGCCCGGCGCGCCAGTCGGGACCAGTTGGCAGGGAACCGCGCCATCTGGCATGTTCAGGACAAAGCGGCTGCCATCATGGGTCAGCCAGCATTCGGCCTCATGGCCGGCGATCATGAATATTCTGCGCATCAGTTTCTCCACCCGCCCATCTTGCGGTGCATTTCGGGTATCTGCATCACGTCAGTCACCAGCCGTTGATCAGACAGGGCCGCCGCCGCCATAAGCAGGGTGGAAACATCCTCGCCCGGTGCGGTCAGCACATCCGCCTGTTCGGCTAAAAACCCGGTTGAAACGTCACCCGAGGCAAAATCTGGATGTGCAAGGATCGCATCCAGGTATCCGGTGTTGGTCGTCACCCCGAGAATCACATAGTTTTGCACCGCGTTCCGGGCACGGGCGATGGCCTGTGCGCGATCCGGGCCATGCACGATCAGCTTTGACAACATCGGGTCGAAATCGGTCGTGACCTTGCCGCTGTCCCGAATGCCACTGTCCACACGGATACCCTCACCGTGGGGTTCGTCCAGCAGCAGGATATCCCCGATCGCGGGGCGGAAATCGGCCGTCGCGTCCTCGGCACAGATGCGCAGCTCAATCGAATGGCCGGTCTGCGGAATATCGGCCTGCGCCGCGCTCAGCCCCTCGCCCGCCGCGATACGCAACTGCTCGGCGACCAGATCGAAACCCGTGACCATCTCGGTCACCGGATGTTCGACCTGAAGGCGGGTGTTCATTTCGAGAAAGTAGAAGGCCCCGTCCTGCGCATAGATGAACTCGACGGTTCCGGCACCCCGATAGTTGACGGCGCGCGCAATTCCGGCGGCGGTTTCGCAGATCTCGTCCCGTTGTTCGGGCGAAAGCGCGGGCGAGGGCGTTTCCTCGATGATCTTCTGGAACCGGCGCTGGATCGAGCATTCGCGCTCCCAGAAATGGACCACGTTGCCCTGCCCGTCGCCCATCACCTGCACCTCGATATGGCGCGGACGTTCGATATAGCGTTCGACGAAGAGACGACCGTCGCCGAAATACCGCTGGCCTTCGCGGTGGGCGGTTTCGATCTCGGTTTCCAACGTGCTGTCCTCGCGCACGATGCGCATGCCCTTGCCGCCGCCCCCCGCCGAGGGCTTGATCAGCAGCGGATAGCCCAGGGTGCGGGCGCGTTCGACGAATGTCGCCGGGTCGTCATCCTCGATCGCCGAGGGGGCGACGGGAAAGCCGCGCTTTTCAACAAAGGCGCGCGCGCGGACCTTGTCGCCCATCAGGTCGATGACCTCGGAGGTCGGGCCGACAAATGTCACACCGGCCTCTTCCAGCGCCGCGACGAAACCGGCATTCTCCGACAGAAAGCCGTAGCCGGGATGCACCGCATCAGCGTCGATCTTTTTTGCGGTCGCAACGATCTGCGGAATATCGAGATAGGCCGCTACAGGCGTCGGGCCGTCGATCATCACAACCTCATCCGCGATCAGATGGGCCGGCCCCTCTTGTTCAGCGACGTGGCGCAACACAGCCGTCGCAAGGCCGCGGGCCTTGGCGGTGCGCACCACGCGCGCCGCGATTTCACCCCGATTGGCGACCAGGAGTTTTGAAATAGTCATGGTATTACTCTCTTGTTCGGGTCCGGGGCGTTCAGCCCGTCGCGCGCGACCAGGTCGGCCGGCACGGGAATTTCGATATCCAGCAGCATCTGGGCAAACCCCTTGCCTTGCGGATCGATGCGGACCGAGGCGATGCCGCCCCCGCCCAGCGATTCATGCAGCAGGAAATTCAGCGAATGGCTTCCCGGCAGGTCGAACCGCTCGACCTTGCCTTCGCAGACATGGGCGAAATAGTCCTTTACCACCGCCTCACTGAGAGCCGACCGGATATACGGCAGGTATTCCGGCTTGCGCGCCAGGATGCCGATATTGGCGATATCCCCCTTGTCGCCCGACCGTCCCCAGGCCAGATCGACGAGGCGCACCATGACCGCGTCGGGGCCGACGTCGCGGCTTTCCACTGGCGGCGCGGCGCGCGGATCGAGCCGCACCGCCCCGGCCGCGATGGTTACGGGCACATCCCTGCCGTCAACCTCGACTGCGACGGGGGTCGCGGCCTTGTCCTGCAGAAACGAGAACAGCCGCACCACCGGCTGCACCTTGGGCCGCCCGGCGAAGAACCCGGTCAGCCCCTGCGCCGTCGAGATGGCCATCGGTGCGATCTCGCCCGCGAAGATGTTGAGCGCGGCGCGGTCGTCATGCGTCACGCCGATCTTGATCACCACCTCGCGGGTCTGCGCCCGCGCGTTGGCGCCGTAAGCCGCCTCTGCCCCCAGCACTTCGACGCTGACCTGCCGGAAATCGCCCAGGTTGCGGTCGCGGAAAATCCGGCGGCAGCGGGTCAGGATCGCCTCGGCCACGCGCTTGCCCTTGGCGGGCGCGTCGATTGCCGCCAGAGTCAGGGTGGAGATCGCGCGCCAGCCATCGGCATGGGTCGCCGACACCTTGTAGCTGCCGGTACGCCCCAGCCCCTTGCCGCCCTTGACCAGCACCCGATCCGGCCCGACCTGGTCCAGCGTGACCTGCGACCAGTCGCAGATCACGTCGGGCAGCAGGTAAGCGCGCGGATCGCCGATTTCATAGAGCATCTGTTCACCGACCGAACCCGGCACAACCAGCCCGCCGGTATCCGGCGTCTTGGTCATGACAAAACTGCCGTCCGCGGAGACCTCGACGATGGGCATCCCCATGTTGTCCCAGCCCGAAACGTCCTGCCAGTCGGTGAAATTGCCGCCGGTCCCCTGGGGGCCGCACTCGATCAAATGGCCCGCCAGCGATCCCTGGCTGAGCTTGTCCCAATCATCGTCGCCCCAGCCGAATTCATGCATCAGCGGGCCGAGCGCCACCGCGCTGTCCGCACAGCGCCCGGTGATCACGATGTCGGCTCCGGCATCCAGCGCCGCCGCGATGGGGCGGGCGCCCAGATAGGCGTTCATGCTCCAGACATCGTCGGGAAACGCGACGCCCGAGAACATCTCCGTCTGACCACCGGCGCGAATGTCGTCGGCCCGCGCCGACAGATCATCGCCCAGCACCACACCGATGGAAAGATCGATTCCGGCCTCGGCGGCGGCCTTGGCCAGCGCATCGCGGCAGCCGCGCGGGTTCACACCCCCGGCATTGGCAACGACCTTGATCCCCTTGCGTTTGATCTCGACCAGCCAGGGTGCCAGCGCCTTGACGAAATCCGGCGCATAACCCGCATCGGGCGACTTGGCGCGGGCTCGCGCCATCAGCGACATCGTCACCTCGGCCAGATAGTCGAACACCAGGTAATCAATCTCGCCCTTTGAGACCAGTTGCCCGATCGCCTCGGGCGTATCGCCCCAGAATCCCGATGCGCATCCGATGCGCAGTTTTCGATCCGACATGTGCTTCTCCTCTCCGCTTGATCAGCGGCCTGTCCATTCAGGTTTGCGTTTCGCAATGAAGGCGGCAAAGCCCTCGCGCGCATCTTCTGTCTGCGCAACCCGTGGCAACAGGGTTTCGGCAAAGCGCATCTGCTGCGCATAGGTCATGTCTTCCATCGCGTGGCAGGCGTATTTTCCCAGCCGGATCGCGGTAGGCGACTGCGCGGCAATCTGCGCGACCAACTCCGCAACCTTGTCGTCCAGCCCGGCGGCATCTGTCACATGGTTGACCAGATCATAGCGCAAGGACTCCTCGGCGGTAAGAGGAACGCCGGTGATGAACATCTCCATCAATCTGCGCCGGGGCAACATGCGGATCATCGGCGGAATGATGGTCATCGGAAACAGACCCACCTTCACTTCAGGCGTTCCGATTCGGGCATGATCGACCATCACGGCCAGATCGCAGGCACAGATGATGCCCGCGCCCGCGCCCATGGCCACACCGTTGATGCGCGCGATGGTTGGTTTTCGGCAGGCTTGTATGGTTTCGAACAATTGCCCGGCGAAATGGTCCGGATAGGCCGGGTCCTGAACAAATGGGCCACCTTCGGCACCCGCCTTGATGTCGCCGCCAGCGCAGAAGGCACGCTCGCCCTCGCCGGTCAGGACGATCACCCGGCACTCCGTGTCGGCCTCGGCCGCCAGAATTGCGGCAATCAGACCCTCTGCCACTTTGCGGTTAAGGGCATTTCGACTGTCAGGGCGGCAGATCGTGATGCGCACCTCATACCCCCGCGACTGCGAACGAACGACATTCTCCACCATTTCCAAGATATCCCCCGTTTTCTGGCCGAACTTGCCTGCAACGTCAGGTCGCGAAAAGCTTGCCTTGATCTAATTTCTAACATGTGTTTGATTTTGGTCAACGCTGCAGATGACATTTTGTTCGGGAGGAAAATGCATGACCAGTCAGAATGAACTTGCCATGACTGATCTGGCGGCCATCAGGGCGAACTATTCGCTGAACGATGAGCAGCGCCAGATCGTCGATCATGTGGATCGGGTGTCGCGCGAGGTGCTTCACCCGCTACAGGCACGCATGGACCAAGAGGATTGGTGGCCTGACGATCTTTTCAAGCAGATGGGCGAACTTGGTCTTCTGGGGATCACGGCCCCGGAGGCTTTGGGCGGATCGGGCCAGAACGAGTTTACCCAGGCGTTGGTGTCTGAGGTGATTTCGAAGTGGAACCCCGCCGTCGGCCTGTCGCATGGCGCACATGACAACCTGTGCCTGAACAACCTGCTGCGCAACGGCTCCGAAGCGCAGGTGAAAAAATATGTGCCGGGGTTGTGTTCGGGCGATCTGGTCGGCGGGCTGGGGCTGACCGAGCCCGGCGCGGGATCCGATGCGCTTGGCTCCATGGCCACCACCGCCCGGCGCGACGGCGACGACTATGTCATCAACGGCTCGAAGATCTACATCACCAACGGTCCCATTGCCGATGTGATCCTGCTCTATGCCAAGACCGACAAATCCAAAGGCGCCAAGGGCATTTCGGCCTTCATCATCGAAACCGACAATCCCGGGTTCAAGGTGGCGCAGAAACTGGACAAGATGGGTTTTCGCGGCTCACCTACGGGCGAGCTGGTTTTCGAGGATTGCCGCGTTCCGGCATCAGCCATGTTGGGGGTCGAAAACTCTGGCGTTGCAGTGGTGATGAGCGGGCTTGATCTGGAACGCGCGATGGTCGCTTCGGTCTGCGTCGGTATGGCCGAACGTGCGCTTGAACTGGGTCTGGAATACGCGAAGATGCGCGAACAATTCGGCAAGCCGATCGCCAGCTTCCAGATGATGCAGTCGAAACTGGCCGAGATCTACACCGAGGTCGAAACCGCTCGCGCCTTCAGTTATCGCGCGCTCGCGGCCTGTGTCGGCTTGCCGAAAGGTGCTGGGGGGCGCGGCGAGATCCACAAGCTGACGGCGGCCGCCTGCCTTTACGCAGCAGAGGCCTTTAACAAGGCCGTCACCGAAGCCTGCCACATCCACGGCGGCTCGGGCTACATGCAGGACACCGAGATCAACCGGCTGTTCCGCGCCAACAAGTTGCTGGAGATCGGCGCGGGCACCAGCGAAGTGCGCAAGATCATCATCGCCGAAGAACTTTTGCGTGCCTGAGGGGGGACGAGACCATGAACAAGCAACTGCGCAACGACATCAATCTTCCGACACATTTCATGACGGACGAACAGCAGGCCCTGGCCGACCAGGCTGGCAAGTTCTTCATGTCCGAGTTCCACCACCTGAACGCGGAAATGGACGACACCGACGACCTGCCGCCTTCGGTCTTTCCCAAGCTGGGCGAGATGGGCTATCTCGGCCTCAACGTGCCGCCGGAATTCGGCGGCGCGGGGCTCGACTTCACCTCGGCCTGCATCATCACCGAACAGCTGTCGCGCGCCTCGGCGGCCATCGGGTTGACCCATGTCGCGCATGACAACCTGTGCGTCAACAACATCTACCGAAACGCCAATGACGATCTGCGCCGCAAGTATCTGCCCGGCCTGTGCAACGGCACGCTGGTGGGCGCGCTTGGCCTGACCGAACCGGGCGCCGGGTCGGATGCGCTCGGCTCGATGCGGACCACGGCGAAGAAGGATGGCGATGACTATATCCTGAACGGCACCAAGATATATATCACCAACGGGCCGATTGCCGACTTGGTGCTGGTCTATGCCAAGACCTCGCCCGAAAAGGGCGCCAAGGGCATTTCCGCCTTCATCGTCGAAACCGACACGCCCGGCTTCAAGGTGGCGCAGAAGCTCAACAAGATGGGTTTTCGCGGCTCGCCCACTGGCGAGCTGGTGTTCGAGGATTGCCGGGTGCCCGCGAAGAACTTGGTCGGCAAGCTGGACGGCGGCGTTGCGGTGACAATGTCGGGGCTGGATCTGGAGCGCGCCATCGTCTGCTTCAATGCCCTGGGGATTGCGCAGCGGGCGCTGGATATTTCCATCGATTACGCCAAGACGCGCCAGCAGTTCGGTAAACCGATCGCCAGTTTCCAGATGGTGCAGGCGATGCTGGCCGACATGTATACCCAGATCGAGGCGGCGCGCAGCCTATCGCTGAAGACGGCCGCCATGTGCGAGGGGCTGGAAGAGGGCGAAGGCGGGCGCGGCGAAATTCACAAGCTGACCGCTGCGGCGATCTTCAAGACCGCCGCGGCGACATCCTTCGTGCTGGACAAGGCGGTGCAGATCCACGGGGGCTCGGGCTACATGCGTGATACCGAAGTGAACCGCCTCTACCGCACCGGACGTGTGCTGGAGGTCGGCGCAGGCACCCAGGAGGTGCGCAAGCTGATCATCGCCGGCGAACTGCTTAAAAACTGAGGGGGCAGAACATGAGCGAAGAAAAAGCACGGCGTTACGCGCCGGATCTCATGGCGGGCCAGGTGGCTCTGGTCACCGGATCCGGCTCAGGGATGGGCCGGGCAACGGCGCTGGAAATGGCCTCCTGCGGCGCTAGGCTGGCCCTGTTCGCGCGCCGCGAAGGGCCGCTGGAGGAGACCGCCGAGATGATCCGCGCGGCGGGTGGCGAGGCCTTTGTCGTGCCAGGCGACACCCGTGACGCGGACAGTATCGAAATAGCGATGGGGCGCATCAAGGACCATTACGGGCGGCTTGATGTTCTGGTGAACAACGCGGGCGGCCAGTATATCGCTGCCGCGCGCGACATCACCAACAAGGGCTTCGAGGCTGTGATCCGCAACAACTTGATCGGATCGTGGCAGATGACACGCGCCGTGGCCGATCATTTCATGTATGAGAACGGCGGCTCCATCGTCTTCGTGACTGCGATTTCAGCGCGCACCGCGCTCACCGGGTTCACCCATACCGTCGCCGCGCGAGCCGGCGTGACGGGCATGATGAAGACTTTGGCCGCCGAATGGGGCGAATACGGGATCCGTCTGAACTGCGTCGCGCCGGGAACGATCAAGACAGAGGCGCTTGGCCGCTATCCCATTCCGCCGGAGCGCTGGAAACAGCTCAACCGCTCGGTCCTGAACCGGATGGGCGCGGCGGAGGACATCGCCGGGACGATCATTTTCCTCGCATCCAAATTGGGGGGTTTCATGACCGGCGAAGACATCTATGTAGACGGCGGGGAAACCCTGCACATGGGTCACGATGCACGTGACATGATCAACCCCGACATGTTCGAGAAACGCGAACGAGGAGACGGAAAAAATGAGTAACCCCCCCGTCCTTCTGGAAATTTCCGACAGGATCGCCACGGTCACGCTGAACGATCCGGAACGTCGTAATCCGATCACCGGAAACGACATGATCGCCGCGCTTCTGGACGCGTTTGCAAAAGTGCAGGCCGACCCGCAGGTCAGCGTCATGATCCTGACCGGTGCCGGTCCGGCCTTCTGCGCCGGCGGCGACATCAAGGAGATGAACGATCCCGACAGCATCTTTCGCAAGGAACCGCTTGCGGCGGCGCAGAGCTATGTCGATGGGGTGCAGCGGCTGCCTCTGGCGCTCTACAATCTCGACGTTCCGACCATCGCCGCGGTCAACGGCGCGGCGGTCGGCGCGGGATGCGACCTGACGATGATGTGCGACATGCGCGTCGCCTCGGACAAGGCGCGGTTCGGCGAAGTCTTTTTGAACCTCGGAATCATTCCGGGCGATGCGGGCAGCTGGTTCATGCTGCGCCGTCTGGGCCATCAGAAAGCTGCCGATCTGACCTTCTCGGGCCGCATGATCGATGCCGCCGAGGCACTGGAAATGGGAATGGTGCTGGAGGTCGTGCCGCATGAGAAATTGATGGACCGCACCCGCGAACGCGCCACCGTCATCGCATCGAAGCCGCCGCGCGCGGTGCGGATCGCAAAGCGTCTGATGCGCAATGCTGAACGGATGGATCTACCAGATTTCCTGAATTCCGCGGCGGCCTATCAAGCGCTCATGCATCAGACTGAAGACCACCACGAGGCGGTCGCTGCCTTTATCGAAAACCGAAAACCGAATTTCACGGGTCGCTAAAGGAAGATCATATGTCCGATATCACCAAGAAGAAGATGGAGCAGATCGCGCAGATGTGGAATGCGCGCGGCAAGGGTCTGATAAAGCATATGGCACTCCAGATCGAAGAGGTCTCGACCGAAGGCGTTCGGGTTCGGATGCCGTTCAATCCGGAATTTTGCGTCGATGCGGATCAAACGCTGCTTCATGGTGGTATCCTGACGGCTCTGCTGGACAGTGTGTTCGGTCTTGCAAACTTTGTGGCAATCGAGGGCGTCAGCACCATGGCCACTCTTGACCTCAGGGTTGATTACCTGCGGCCCGCTCGATCGCGCGCGGACGTCATTGTTCGCGCGCATTGTTTTCGGGAGACCCGCCATATCGCCTTCAATTCCGGCAGCGTCTGGTTCGAGGGCCATGAGGCTGCTGAAATAGCCCGTGGAACCGCCTCGTTTGCATTGACGCGCGGCAACACCAGCCTGTTTGACGCGATGACAAAAGGAAAAGCCTCGTGATGGATGTGCTATCAGCCAATGCCAACGTATCCCGGGTGCCGTTCTTCCGATTTCTCAATTTTGAGATCCGAAGCTTGGACAGTCTCCATGCCGAGGCGGAAATGACCTTTGATGAACGCCTTATCGGTAACCCGGTCATGGAGTACTACCATGGCGGGATCATCGCGAGCTTCATGGAAGCGACTGCCGCTATCGCAGTTCATCCCGATTTCGCGGACGTCCCGGCCAAGCCGATCAATCTGACCGTCGATTACCTTCGCCCTGGTGTGAAGGGTCCGCTTTATGCCCGCGCTAAATTGACCCGCAAGGGCAAGCGGATGGCGAGCGTCAGCGTGATCACATGGCAGACGGACCGGGAAAAGGCGGTTGCGGAAGGGCTGTACCACTTCCTTCTGGTTTGATCGCAATGGCCGCGCTCATCAGGCTCGCGCTTGTTCCGCGCGCGCGACATTCTCCCTGTCGCGGATCCCTTCAAGTAACAGCTTGATGAGCATGCCAGAGAACTCAGACAATGAAAGATACCCCGGGTTTCCCCCCTTGTTGGGATCAAACCATTCCACCGTCCAGTTCAAGGCGCCCAACATCACCTGGCGCAGAGGGACAATCTTGATGTCAGATCTAATGGCGTCGTCTTCCTGCGCTTCGCGGAGGATCCTGTCCCAGAGTTTTCCGTACTCATGACGAATTCCCCCGTGACGCTCCCTGAAATGCATGGGAAGCATCCCATAGCTTCTGATGTTTGCAGACGTGAATACGCTTGCCTTGAAGAGAAAATGCAAGTGCGTCCAGATTGCAGTTGCGATCCTGGCATGGTGGTCATATGGCGCATGAAATTCTTGGACTGCTGCGGTGACCCCAGATAGCAAATCGCTCAAGCCGGCGTTCAGAACCTCGTCCACGATTGCGTCTTTGGATTTGAAATGGTAGTAGACGCTGCCCGCCTTCATATCCGCTTCATCCGCGATCTGTCTTAGCGTGGTCGCCTTGTACCCTTTGTCTCTAAGAACCCGCGCCGCAGCCCCCAGGATTTCGGCGCGGGTTTTTGCGGCCTTGCCGATGGTGTCTTGCTCTTCAACAGAAGCGGCTACGTCGCCCGTCTTCTGGCCGTCTGTGTTAGCTCGGTGACTGGGACACATGCCGTCAAGTATCAGTTTGCTCATACGTTCCGACAGGATATGCACCGGATACCGATCCACATTATACCATTCGACGGTCCAGTTCATGGCGCCCAATATGAACTGCCGGATCGCCGTAACGGAAATGTCGTTTCTGAGCCGGCCAGAGTCTTTGGCGTCCTTCAGAAAGCTGCTCCAGACCCCGGCATAGGAGGCCCGCAAATCTCGATGCGGGGCGCGCGCTTCATCCGACAGCATCGGATAGTTCCGGATATTGGCGGAAGTGAAGTCGCTGTCGGTCAGGAGATAGGTCAGGTGGGTTTCGATAAGCAAAGCGAAGGTCTTGCGAAAATCCTCGGGGCGTTGTTTCGCCGCGTGGACGATTTCGCATACCTTCTCGTAAAGCTGCCGCACACCAAGTTCGAGAACCTCGCTCAAAATCTGGTCCTTGGACTGGAAATAATAGTAGATGCTTCCGGCTTCTATGCCGGATTCATGGGCGATGTCGCGCATTGTCGTCGCGTAATAGCCATCGTGCCGAAAAAGTCGGGCAGACGCAGCGAGGATGTCCCCGCGCGTCCTTTCGGACTTGCTCAGCTCATCTTCTGTTTTATTGACCACATCAAGCCGTTGTATCATCCGCTTTCGATAATTGTCGTCCACACGGATGTCCATTGCAAAAAATCTAACAGGCGTTAGAATACACGAAAGAACGCCTCGAATCAAGTTCTTTGCCAAGGTGTTAGCAGAAGAGGAGGAGATCCATATGCGCGGGTTGAATGGAAAACGTGTCATCGTGACTGGTGGCGGCAGCGGAATCGGGCGCGCGGTGTGCGAACGGTTCGGCGAAGAAGGCGCCGAGGTTGCGATCTTCGACATGAATGAAGGCGGCGCGCAGGAAACGGCCCGTCTGATCCAGAGCGCCGGAGGAAAGGCCCAGGGCTTCAAGGTGGACATCACCGATCGCGCCCAGGTGGACAAGGCCGTGGTCGCGTTCGAGGCCGGTGGCCCGATCAACGTGCTGGTGAACAACGCCGGCTGGGACGAAAGTAGGCTGTTCGTCGACACCGATGCCGAACTTTGGAAGAAGGTCATCGACATCAACCTCTATGGCCCGCTGAACATGCACCACGCTGTGCTGCCGGGCATGATAAAGAACGGCGGCGGCCGTGTGGTCAATATAGCGTCCGACGCGGGTCGTGTCGGGTCATCGGGCGAGGCCGTCTATTCGGCCTGCAAGGGCGGCATCATTTCCTTTACAAAGACCGTAGCTCGAGAACTAGCGCGCAAGGGGATTCAGTTGAACGCAGTCGCGCCCGGCCCTACGGACACACCATTGTTCGCTGAATTCGCGCAAGGTGAGGCAGGCGAAAAGATTACCGAGGGTCTCAAGCGGGCGATCCCGATGAAGCGCCTGGGGCAACCTTCGGACTATCCCGGCATCATCTGTTTTCTTTCTTCCGACGACGCCGGTTTCATCACCGGCCAGGTGATCTCGGTTTCCGGTGGCTTGTCCATGCACGGCTGACCGTGGGCGGCAATGCCTGTGACAAGGTATTGCCGCCACGCTGTTTCCAGGGTTACCTCCCCGACTGGCCGTGCCTGATGTGCGGCCCTTTTCGTTGTAGAAAGGTGGCGGATGTTTCAGCCAGACTCTGACATTCAGCGGTCAAGCACGCTGACCGCTTTTCTGAATGACTGCGGCATTGGCAGTTACGAGGATCTCGCCCGTCGCGCCAATGAGGAGCCGGACTGGTTCTGGGGCCGGATCATCAACCATGCCGGTATACGGTTCAGCAAGCCGCACACGGTGCTGCGGGATATTTCCGATGGGCCTGAATCGATCAGATGGGCCATCGGAGCCACTTTAAATCTGACGGAAACCTGTCTCGACGCACGAATTCACGAAGGTCTTGGCGAAAAAACTGCGATTGACTGGGTCGGCGAAGACGGAAGCCGCCGCCGCTGGAGCTATTGCGAACTTGCCGCCGAAGCCGCCCGCGTTGCCTCGGCCCTTGACGCGCGCGGGGTGCAGCCGGGTCAGGCGGTGGGTATCTACATGCCGATGATCCCCGAAATCGAGGCCGCTCTGCTGGGTATTGCCCGGTTGGGCGCGGTCGCGGTGCCGCTGTTTTCCGGCTTTGCGCCGCATGCGATCATTTCGCGCCTGAAGGATGCGGGTGCCGTGGCGGTGCTGACGGCGGATGCCACACCCAGACGGGGCAAGCCGGTCTGGATGGAGGCGATGCTGGCCGAAGCCCTGACCGAGGTGCCTTCCGTTCATACCGTGTTCAGCCTGCGGCGGTTCGGCGGCGCGGTGGCCGATCCGGCCCGCGATCTCGACTGGACCGAAACCGTGGGTGCCGCCGACCCGGATTTCGCAGCGGTTGCCGTCAAGGCCAAGGACCCCTTTCTCATCGCCTATACCTCGGGCACGACAGGCCGGCCCAAGGGCGTTGTGCATACCCATCTCGGGGTGCAGGCCAAGGCAACGGCGGATATCCTGCTGTGCCTCGACATAAAACGCGATGACCGCCACCTGTGGATGACCGACATGGGCTGGGTGATGGGGCCGCTTACCCTGCTGTCGGTGCTGCTGTCAGGCGCCACGCTGGTGCTGGCCGAGGGCGCGCCCTCTATGCCGGGCGATCCCTTCAGGCTTTTGCGCATTGCGTCCGAGATGCAGGTGACCCACATCGGCGTTGCCCCCACGCTGGTGCGGCAATTCATGACGCAAAGCCCCGAGCCACTTTCGGCCTATGACCTGGCACCCCTGCGCATCGTCGCCTCGACCGGCGAGCCCTGGACGGAAGATGCCTGGCTCTGGCAACTCGACCATATCTGCCGACGCCGCGCTGTGCCGCTGAACATTTCCGGCGGAACCGAACTGTTCGGCGCGATCCTGACCTCAACTGTGCTGCACGACATCAAGCCGGGCGGCTTTTCGGCCCAGGCCCTGGGTGTGGGCGCGCGCGTTCTGCGCGGGGATGGCCTTGAGGCCGCGCCGGGCGAGGTGGGCGAACTGGTCGTGACCCAGCCGCCTCTGGGGCTGACCCCGGCGATCTGGGGCGACCGCGAGCGGTATCTCGAAACCTACTGGTCCACCTATCCCGGCATCTGGCGGCACGGCGACTGGGTGCGCCGCGACCCTGACGGCACCTGGTATATCCTCGGCCGCTCGGACGACACGCTGAACATCGCCGGCAAACGCATCGGCCCGCCCGAGATCGAGGCGGCGCTGACCGGGACCGGCGAGGTGGTGGACGCCGCCGCCATCGCCGCGCCCGACGATATCAAGGGGGTGGCCGTGGTCTGTATCTGCGTCGCGGCACCAGGGGTGTCGCCCAATGCGACGCTTGTCGAACGGCTCAAGGACCGGGTGGGCGAGGCCGTGTCGAAACCCTTCCGCCCGCGCGAGATCCATTTCGTCGAGGCATTGCCCAAGACCCGCACCATGAAGACGATGCGCCGGATCGTGCGCGCGGCCTTCCTGGGCGAGGATCCGGGCGATCTGTCGTCGATCAGCAACCCCGAAACGATCCAGCCCATTGCAGACCTGCGAAAGGATAAGACATGATCACCGTTTTCGGAGCAACCGGCAACACCGGCTCCCCTCTTGTCGACACGCTTCTGGCCAAGGGGGCGACCGTGCGCGCTGTCACCAGCAACCCCGCAAGGCTGGACGCGCTGAAGGCCAAGGGATGCGAGGCCGTCACCGCCAATTTCACCGACCCCGCCGCGCTGGCGCGGGCCTGTGACGGGACAGAAAAGATATACCTGGTCACGCCCGCCCATCTGGACATGCGCCAGTGGAAGGCGAACGTGATCGAGGCCGCCAAGGCCGCGGGCGTGCGCCATGTCGTTCTGGCCACCGGGCTGGGTGCGTCGCCCAAGGCGGGGCTGACCTTTGGAAAATGGCACTCCGAAACCCAGGAGCTGCTGAAGGAAAGCGGGCTTGACTGGACCTTCGTCCAGCCGACCTATTTCATGCAGAACCTGCTCTGGCAGGCCAGCAACATTGCCAAGAACGGGGTGTACTACGATGATCTGGGCGGCCCCGTAGCCTGGATCGACGCCCGCGACATCGCGGATGTCGCCGCCGAGACACTGACCGCCCCGGGATTTGAGGGCAAGGGGCTTGGGCTGACCGGCCCCGAAGCGCTGACCGGCGTGGATATCGCGGCCCTTTTGTCCGAAGTGACAGGGCGAAATGTCACCTGTGCCCCCCTGTCGGCCGAGGATGCGAGAGCGGCCATGGTGGCCGGCGGGATGCAGGATGAGGTCGCCGGAGCCATGGTCGAACTGGCCTCGATCGCGCCCAAGGGCTACCTTGCCGGCATCGAAACAACGGTCAGCGATGTGTTGGGCCGCCCGGCCCGTCGATTTACCGATTTCGTCGCTGAGAACCGGGATGCGTTCGTCCAGTGACCTGGCGGCGGCGCCGCTTTATCTTGAAATGGCGCCGCCCCTGAACGCAGCTTCCCAGATCAACCATCTTTTTGTGTTCCGCGATATGGGTGTACTGAGCGGACGTGGAAGCGGGCGGTTCGCGTCCGACCTCTTTACCCTTTCGATAACGTGCGACGACAGCGGCGGGGCGCGCGGATCGCTGGCACCACCGCGCCCGGGTTTCACGCCCCGCCGAATGCCATTCCATGGTGTCATGGCCGGGCTACGGCTGTCGTCAAGACCGGAGCGTTTGCCCGAGGCCGAGGAACTGAAACCGTTGGCTTCAGCTCTGGCGCGCGTTCAGCAGAGCGACGAGGCGCTGCCTTTGCTGGTCACTATGCTCGACGAACTTGCAAAGAGTCTGCGTTTTGCCGCGTCACCCGGGCTGTGCAGCGCCCGGACGGAACGACGTAAGGTCCGAGAGGAAACCGGCGTGTCACGGCGGCGACTCGTTGCCTCACGGCGCTTTCGGAGGTTGCTTGGACAACTCGCGACGCAGACCGTGCCCCTGACAGATCTGGCGCTGGATGCCGGATATTACGATCAACCTCATATGTCCGCCGCCTGCCGTGCCTTTGCAGGAAAACCACCCCGCGCACTTCGCTTACAGGCGGCACAGTGCGGTTTTGGCCGTTCCCTACAAGATGCGCGCCTCAAGGATCGGCTAATCTTGGTCATCAATGAATGAAATTCAGGAGGGCAGCACGCCATGACGCCATTCGAACCGAAAAATCCTGCCTATGACGCACGCGTGCGCGACAGTTTCAATCGACAGAATGTGATGCACACGCTGGGGATCAGGATTGCCGATCTTACCCCCGGACATATCGTCCTGGAGATGGCCCACAGTGCTGATTTCACCCAACAGCATGGGTTTCTTCATGCCGGGATCGTATCGACCGCGCTGGACAGTGCGTGCGGCTATGCAGCCTTCTCGCTGATGCCCGCCGAAGCTGCGGTGTTGACGGTGGAATTCAAGATCAACCTGCTCAACCCGGCGGATGGCGAACGGTTTCGCTTCGTTGCCGATGTGGTGAAACCGGGAAGGAACCTGACCATCTGCGAGGCACGCGCCTATGCCACCAAGGGCGGACAGGAAAAGCTGGTCGCGACGATGACCGGAACGCTGATGGCGCTGGTGGGGCGGACGGGCGTGGCGGGGTGACGACCGGGGCCGGGCACTGGGCGAGGGTCAGACCTTCAACCGGGCTTCGAGGACATGCCGCTGGACCTTTCCGCTTGTCGATCTGGGGAAATCGTCGAATGCGATGAAATGCAGCTCGCGCGGGCGTTTGTAGCCTGCCAGACTTTCGCGGCACAAATTCATCAGCGCATCCGCATCCGGCCGGTCATTGCCGCAGGCGACAAAGGCCACCGGGGCTTCGCCCCATTTCGCGTCGAACGCCCGCACCACCGCCGCTTCGACAACAGACGGATGCGCCAGAAGCACGCGCTCGATTTCCGCCGGATAGACGTTCTCGCCGCCGGTCTTGATCAGGTATTTCACCCTGTCCACAAAGTCGATCGTGCCATCGGGATTGCGCCGGAACAGATCGCCCATGTGAAAGAACCCGTTGCGAAAGTCTCGGGCATTGGTGGCGTCGGCGTTCCAGTAGCCAGAGAACAGCGTCGGGCCGCGCATCGCCATTTCACCGGGCGTTCCGTCGGGAACGTCGCGGTCTTCAGGGTCAACCAGCCGGACCTCGCAGAATGCGCTGATCCGTTTGGACAGTTTTTCGGGTATGACACCGGGCGCGATCAGACCTGCGGTGCCAGGCGGCAAGCCGGTTTCGGTCGCCCCGAAGGAATTCAGGAAGGGCGTGTCCAGAAGGCTGGTCAACTCCGCGATCTGATGTGGAGGCACCAGATCGGCCATCGCGCCGCAGACCTTGATCCCTTTCACCGGCAGCGGGTTGGCGCGCCGCTCGGCGATGAAGGCATCCAACGCGCCCGGCATCATCACGAACCAGCCGATCCTGTGGCGTGACAGCGCCTCATTGATGACGGCAGGTTGCAACCCGTCCACCATCACCACCGTGCCGCCGCGCAAGATCGTCGCCAGCGCATGATCGGTGGACGCCATGTGAAACATGGGCGCCCAGGCGATGAAGCCGTCGCCGGGATCGAGCGCCAGTTGTGCCGCGAAGACCATGGATCTCGCGATATGGGCGCGGTGGCTGATCAGCGCCCCCTTGGGTCGGCCTGTCGTCCCCGATGTGTAAAGGATTGTCAGCCCGGCCTCGGGATCCTCCACCAGGGTTCCGGTGCGCGGATCTGGTTTGGCCCCAGCGATGGCCGCGTCCAGATCCGGCCCGATCTCCAAGCATCGGGTAGCGGAGACCGCATGATACGCGCCGCGCAGGCCGGGTTCGACCAGCGCCAGAACCGGCTCGACCAGGTCGATGCAATGCCGCAGTTCATCCGGCGCAAGCCGCCAGTTCAGGCAGGCGACGATTGCGCCGATCCCCGCAGCGGCCAGTTCGGTTTCAAGATATTCCGCCCGGTTGTGCGACAGGATCGCGATCCTGTCTCCAGGCATGACGCCTCTCGCCAGAAAGACGGCGGCCAGACGATCAACCCGCTCCAGCAACTCGGCGTAGGTCTGCCGTTTGCGACCGTCCTCGACGGCAAGAACCCTGGCACTGCCCTGCGCTCGGCTTCGAAAGATCGAATACAGATCGGCGCGTCCTGCGCGAAAAACCTCTGGCAGCATCGCATCCTCCCCTCACGCCAATTCAGAGACCCTGCGCTAAACGCACCCCTTCATCAATGGCGCGCAGCGCGTCAAGCTCCGCCGCCTCTTTTGCCCCGCCGATCATCGTGACGGTGACGCCCCGCGCCGAGAGGGCCTCGGCCAGCGCCCGCTCTGGCTCCTGCCCGGTGCACAGCACGATCGTATCGGCGGCGATGACCTTTGGCTTTCCGTCGATGAGGATATGCAGCCCCGCGTCGTCGATGCGGCCATAGACCACGCCGCCCATGGCCTCGACCCCGTGTTTGCGCAGCGCGTTGCGCAGGATCCAGCCTGTGGAGACGCCAAGCCCCGCCCCCGGTTTCGAGGTTTTTCGCTGAAGCATGATCACCTTGCGCCGCGAAGGTTTCGGTGCCAGCGGATCGCCCGCAAGACCGCCCGGCGCGGCGAATGTCGGGTCTACGCCCCATGTCTCGCAGAATGCGTTGGTGTCGTGGACCTCTGCCGATCCGGTCACGAGGAATTCGGCCACGTCATGGCCGATGCCGCCCGCCCCCATCACCACGACACTGTCGCCCGCCACACGTTCGCCGGACAGGATCTCGGCATAGGTGGCAACGCTCGGATGGTCCACGCCCGGCAGATCGGGAATGCGCGGCTTGACCCCGGTGGCGATCACCACATGGTCGAAACCGGTCAGATCGTCCAGACCGGCCCGCTGCCCCAGGTGCAGCGTGACGCCGTGCCTGTTCATCTGGCCGGAATAATAGCGCAGGGTTTCGTCGAACTCGTCCTTGCCCGGCGCCGCACGCGCCAGGTTCAGTTGCCCGCCCAGCCTGTCATGAGCTTCGAACAGGGTGACGACATGGCCCAGCCGTGCCGCCTCGGCCGCCGTGGCCATGCCCGCAGCACCGCCGCCGACAACCGCCACCTTCTTGGGCGAATCCGTCGGCGTGTCGCGGAATTCGGTTTCGCGGCCCGCCCGCGGGTTGACCAAACAGCTCACCGGCCGGTCGGAAAAGATGAAATCCAGACAGGCCTGGTTGCAGGCGATGCAGGTATTGATCTCGTCCGCGCGGCCCTCGCGCACCTTCTTGACGAAATGCGGGTCGGCGAGGAACGGCCGGGCCATCGAGATCATGTCCGCCCCGCCAGAAGCAAGGATGTCCTCGGCCATTGCGGGCGTGTTGATCCGGTTCGAGGCGACCACGGGAATGGACACCGCAGCCTTCACATTGGCCGCCGCCTGCCGCCAGGCACCGCGCGGAACCGGATAGGCAATCGTCGGCACGCGCGCTTCGTGCCAGCCGATGCCGGTGTTCAGAATATCCGCCCCCGCCGCCTCGATCTTGCGCGCCAGTGCCGCAATTTCATCGGCGGGCGCGCCGCCCTCGACCAGATCAGCCGCCGAAATCCGGTAGATGACTAGGAAATCCGGCCCGCAACGCTCCCGCACCGCGCGCACGGTCTCGACTGCAAAGCGGTGGCGGTTCTCGGCGCTGCCGCCCCAGTCGTCTTCACGCTTGTTGGTATGCGTGACAGTGAATTCGTTGATCAGATAGCCCTCGGACCCCATGATCTCGACGCCGTCGAACCCGGCGGCCTGCGCATTGGCGGCGGCTTTGGCGAAGTCTTCAATGGTGCGGCGGATGTCGGCATCGGTCATCTCACGCGGGATGAAACGGTTGATCAGCGCGCGAATCGGTGATGGCGCAACGCAGCCCTCGATCTTTGCGTAGCGCCCGGCATGAAGAAGCTGCGCGCAGATCAGGCTGCCCTCGGCCTGGACTGCCTCGCAGATCGGTCGCAGATGCAGCGCCTTATCCGGGTCATCCATGCGCGGTCCTTCCTGGTCGAACACGCCCTCGGCATTTGGCGAAAACCCGCCCGTGACCAGAATCGCCGCCTCGCCGCGCGCTCGTTCCGCGTAAAAGGCGATCTGTTTGGCCAGGCTGTCCGGCTCGTTTTCCAGCCGGGTGTGCATCGACCCCATGATGATCCGGTTCCGCAACGTGCGTCGGCCCGCGCGGATCGGCGAAAGCATGGTTTCGAAGCTTTCCCTTTGCGTGTTTCCCATTGTGAACATCCCCCTCAAAACTATGCTTGATCTATATTCTAACATTTGTTAGATTTTTGGGAAGAAGAATTTTCGGTCACAGGGAGGAGCACCGATGCAGTTTCAGCCAACAGATGATCAAAGGGCGTTTCGTGAAACCGCCAAGCGGTTCGCCACTGAAAAACTGGCACCCAGCTACCTCGAGCGCGCAAGCGGCCACACCTTTGATCGTGCGCTGATCAAGGAGATGGGCGCATTGGGTCTGATCGGGGCCGATCTGCCCGAAGAATTCGGCGGGCTTGGCGAAAGCTCTGTCACATCAGGGATGATCGTCGAAGAAATCGCCTATGCCGATTTCAACGCAAGCTATGTCCAGCTCCTCGGCTCTCTCATGGGGGGGATGGTGGCCAAGCACGCCTCTCGCGAGATCGCTTCGGAATGGGTGCCCAAGGTTGTCTCGGGGGATGCTGTCATCGGCCTGGGCCTGACCGAACCGCGCGGCGGATCGGATGCGGCGAACCTCATCCTCAAGGCCACCAAGTCCGGCAACGGCTGGCGGTTGAACGGTGAAAAGACCTCCATGAGCTTTGCGGCCCAGGCCGACGCGGCGGTGGTCTTTGCGCGCACCGGCGACCCCGAAGGCGGCTCGCGAGGGGTCAGCGCCTTTTTCGTTGATCTGAACCAGCCAGGTATCAAGCGCACCCATTTCAACGACATCGGCACCAGGCCGGTCGGACGCGGATCGGTGTTCTTCGACGATGTTTTTGTTCCGGCAGAAAACATGATGGCCGAACAGGACCGCGCCTTTGGCACCATCATGGCCGGGTTCGACTATTCCCGCGCGCTAATCGGACTGGAATGCCTGGGTGCCGCCCAAGCATCGGTGGATGAAACCTGGGCCTATGTCCGCGAGCGCGAAGCGTTCGGCGCACCCATCGTGCAGTATCAGGGCGTAAGCTTCCCGCTGGCAGAGGCCGAAACCCAGCTGACCATGATGCGGCAGCTTTGCTACTACACACTGGACCTGCGCGACCGGGGCCTGCCGCATACGTCCGAGGCGGCGATGTGCAAATGGTACCTGCCAAAAACCGCCTGCGAGATCCTGCACCAGTGTCTGATCCTGCACGGACATTACGGTTACACGACCGACCTGCCCCACCATCAGCGCTATAACGATGTGCTGGGCCTGCAGATCGGCGACGGCACCGCGCAAATCCAGAAACTGGTGATTGCCCGCGAAAAGGTCGGGCGGCTGGCGCTGCAGTATGACAAAAGGGCGAAGGGAGTGTCGAAATGAGTGCTCCCGTCGCCGTAACCATCGAAGGTAGCGTCGGCATCATCGAGCTGGCCCGACCCGAGAAATTCAATTGCCTGTCACTTGACGTGCATGAGCGCATATCTGCCGCGCGCGCGGAATTCGAGGCGAACCCGGATATTCGGGCGATCCTCATCCGGGCGCAGGGCAAGCACTTTTGCACCGGTGCCGATCTGACCGAGGTGAAGGGCAAACTGAACGATCCCGCCGCGCTGGACCATTTCATCGCCTTTGGCATGAAGAACCTGCGTGCGCTCGAAACCTCCTCCCTCCCTGTCGTCGTGGCGGTGCAGGGGTTGTGTCTGGCCGGCGGGATCGAGCTGATGCTGGCTTGCGACGTGTGTTTCGCCGCCGAAACCGCCCAGTTCGGCGATCAGCATGCGCAATTCGGGCTGATCCCCGGTTGGGGCGGCTCGCAGCGGCTGACGCGGTTGATGGGGCAGCGCCGGGCGCTTGACCTGATGTTCTCAGCCCGCTGGCTGAAGGCCGCCGAGGCCAAAGAGGCAGGGCTGGTCAACTACATCGTGCCGGATGCGGATCTGCACAAGTCCGCGCTGGAATACTGCCAAAAAATCGCCACCCGCTCGCGTCCCGGTATCGCCGAGATGAAGCGTCTGGCACGGGAAGGTGCGGACCTGGGCATCGACCAGCAAATGCGGCTGGAGCGTGACGCCGCCGTGCGCGCGCTGCCCAATGATGACGTGGCCGAGGGGCTCGACGCATTCGAGAACCGGCGCGCCCCCGAATTCAAGACTTGAGGAAAACATGGATTTCACCCTGAACGACGAACAGCGCCAGATCTACGAATACGGCGGTCAGTTGGCGCAAAAATTCGACAACGATTATTGGCTGCGGCATGCCCGGAAACATGAATTTCCCAGGGAGATGTTTCAGAAGATCGCCGATGACGGCTTTCTGGGCATCATGGTTCCCGAAGAATACGGCGGTGCCGGGCTTGGCATGACAGAGATGGCCCTGTTCATGGAAGGCACGGCCAATCACGGCATTCCGCTGCTGATGATGGTGGTCGGCCCGACCATGTCGCTGGCCCACCTCGCCAGCCACGGGACCGAGTTCCACAAGAAAGAGCTGCTTCCGGCCGCCTGCCGGGGCGAAATCCAGTTCTGTTTCGCGATCACCGAACCGGGGGCCGGGTCGAACACGATGAAGTCCACCACGCTGGCCAAGCGCCGGGGCAACCGGTTCAGCCTGTCGGGGGAAAAGACCTTCATCACCGGGGCCGATGTGTCCGACTATTGCTTGGTTGTGGCGCGGACCAAGCCGCACACCGAGGTCAGCCGCAAGACCGACGGGTTCACCCTTTTTGCCGTGGACCTGAAAAAGAAGGGCGTCGCGCAACAACGGGTGAAGATCTCGATCCCCCTGCCCGAAGAACAGTGGACCCTGTTCTTCGACGAGGTGGATCTGGGTCCCGAGGACGTGGTCGGCGAGGTGGACAACGGGTTTTCCATCCTGTTCGACAGCCTCAACCCCGAGCGCATCATCCTGGCCGCACTATGCTGCGGCATCGGTCGGTTTGCCCTGAACAAGGGCGTGGCCTATGCGTCCGAGCGCAATGTTTTCGGTCAACCCATCGGGGCGCACCAGGGTGTGCAGCACCCGATGGCCAAGGCGCATACGGCGGTCGAGATGGCCAGCCTGATGACGCGTCGCGCCGCCTGGGAGTTCGACAACAAGCTGCCCGCAGGGGCCTCGTCGAACATGGCCAAATACTTCGCCGCCGAAGCCGGGATCGAAGCGGTGGACGCCGCGCTGCAGGCGCATGGCGGATCGGGTTTCACCGAGGATACGGGACTATACGAGATGTATCCGCTGGTGCGCCTGTTGCGTACGGCGCCCGTGAACCGCGAGCTGTGCCTCAGCTTCATCGGCGAAAAGGTCATGGGCCTGCCGCGATCCTATTGATCGCCCGGCCCGGAATGGAGGTAAGTATGCAATTTGGAATGCGCTTCCGGCGGGAGGATGCCGCCGACAAGGTAAACGACCGCTACTGGCACGCGATCGAGGGCACGCCGATCGACGAGGTGCGCCGCATCCAGGAAGAGCGGCTGCGCGATCAAATGGCCTATCTCAAGGCGAACTCGACCTTCTATCAGGAGAAGTTCGCCGAGGCCGGTGTGGAATTCGGCGATATCCGCACCATCGAAGACCTGCAAAAGCTGCCCTATACCTACAAGACAGAGATCCGCGAAAGCCTCGCGGCAGAGCCGCCCTTCGGCAAGCACCGCGCCGCGCCGATGGCCGACATTATCCAGATGCAGGCCTCGTCGGGCACCACCGGCAGCCCGTCCTATATCGCGCTGACCGAGGCCGACGCCGAGATGTGGCACGAGATGACGGCGCGCTGTTTCTTTGCCAACGGCGTGCGGCCCGGCGACATGGTGCTGCACGCGTTTTCGCTGGCCAAGGGCTTTGTCGGCGGTATCCCTGTGGTGCAGGGCCTGCAATACATGGGCGCGATCGACGTGCCGGTGGGGGCGGATGGCGGCGTGGAACGGCTGTTGCGCGCCTGTGCGGACACGCGCCCGCGCTGTATCGTCGGCGCACCTAACTTCGTTCTGCATCTGGCCGAAAAGGCTCCGGAAGTGCTTGGCTGCAAGGCCAGCGAGCTGGGCGTCGAACGGGTGATCGTGGGCGGCGAACCGGGCGGCGGCATCCCGGCGATCCGTGCCAAGATCGAAGCGGCCTGGGGTGCCAAATGCACCGAGATGCTGGGCGGCACCGATCTGGGCGTGACCTATTGGGCCGAATGCGACGCGCAATCGGGCATGCATATGGTCAACATGGACTACATCATCACCGAGTTGCTCGATCCCGAAAGCGGCAAGATCATTCCTTGGGAAAAGGGTGCCGAGGGCGAAATGATCTATACCGCGATCGGCCGGCGGGCAAGCCCGCTGGCGCGGTTCCGGTCGGGCGATTATATTGAGGTCATCGACACAGAGTGCTCTTGCGGGCGCACCGGCCCCAAGATCCGTTGCACCGGTCGGACCGATGACATGCTGATCGTGCGCGGGGCCAACGTCTTTCCTTCCGCCATCAACAGCGTCATCACCGAAATGGTGCCGGACACCAACGGCGTCATGCGTATCGTGGCGGATTTCCAGGGCCACACCACGCAGGGCGCGCTGACAGTGATCGTCGAACGCGGTCCCGCCCGTGATCCGGCGGATGACGCTGCCCTCAAGAAGAAGATCGAGCAGCGCTTGCGCGATGCCCTCGTCTTCAAGGCCGACGTTCGCCTGGTCGCGCCGGATACGTTTGAAAAGCCCGGCGCAGCCAAGGTCGCCTTTGTCCTCAGAAAGTTCCCGAACCTGCCATGACGAAAATGAAATCCCTTCTCGACACCGGGTCCGACGACTTTCGGAAAAACGACGCGCTTTACCGGGAAAAGGTCGGCGAACTGCATGCGCTTCGGCTGCTACAACGCGTCGGCGGCCCCGAAAATGCGCGGGAACGGCATGTCAGCAAAGGCAAGATCCTGCCGCGCGAACGGGTCGAGCGGTTGATCGACCCGGGCACGCCCTTTCTTGAAATCGGAGAACTCGCCGGGCTGAACAAATATGAAGGCGTGCCACCCGGTGCAGGGATCATCACCGGCATCGGCGTGATCGAGGGACGTCAGTGCATGATAATCGCCAATGACGCTACCGTGAAGGGCGGCACCTATTTCGGCATGACCTGCCGCAAACACGTCCGGGCGCAGAAAATCGCCTGGAAAAACCGTCTTCCGGTGATCACCCTGGTCGATTCCGGCGGGGCGTTTCTGCCGGAACAGGCGAGTATCTTTCCCGATGAGGGGCAGTTCGGCTCAATCTTCCATCAACAGATCGGCATGTCGGGCGATGGCGTACCGCAGATCGCCGTGGTCATGGGGCCCTGCACCGCGGGCGGGGCCTATATTCCCGCGCTTTGCGACGAGGTGGTGATCGTGCGCGGTCAGGGCTTCATGTATCTGGGCGGGCCGGAGTTGACCTTTGCTGCGACCGGCGAAAAGGTGGATGCGGAATCCCTGGGCGGCGGCAAGATGCATTCCTCCGTTTCCGGCGTGACAGACCATCTTGCCGAGGATGACGCGCACGCGCTGGCCATCACCCGCGAAATCGTCAGCCACCTGGGCGAAAAGCCGCAGCCGCGCAAGACGCCGACGTCGCCGCGCCGCCCGGCCTATCCGGTCGAGGAGATCTATGGCGTCGTCAGCCGAGACCCAAGGGTGCCGACCGACAACCGCGAGATTGTCGCGCGCCTTGTGGACGACAGCGATTTTCACGAGTTCAAGCCGCTTTTCGGCGACACCATCATGACCGGCTGGGGCCGAATCCATGGCCACGAGGTCGGCATCCTGGCCAATACCGGCGTGCTCTTTGTCGAGGCCGCGCTGAAGGCTACGCATTTCATCAATCTCTGCGTCCAGCGCGATATCCCGCTGCTGTTCCTCGCGGATGTGAACGGCTTCATGGTCGGCCGCGACGTCGAGCAGATGGGCATTGCCAAGGCGGGCGCCAAGATGATCACCGCCATGTCTTCGGCGCGGGTGCCGAAGTTCACCATCATCACCGGCGGCTCTTACGGGGCGGGTTACCTGGCCATGCTTGGCCGCCCGTTCCAGCCGGATGCGATGTTCGCCTGGCCCACGGGCCGGTCCGCGATCATGGGGCCGGAACAGGCCGCCAGCGTGCTAGCGCAGGTGCGCGCCCAGATCAACGAACGCGAAGGCAAAAAATGGACACCCGAGGAGGAGGAAGCCTTCAAGGCACCAATCCGCAAGGAATACGAGGATTTCCAGGGGGCCTACAATTTCGCCTCCAACCTCTGGATCGACAGCGTGATCGAGCCTGCCGAGACCCGGGACGTCATGGCGCTGATGCTGGACATCGCTTCGCGCAGGCCCAAGGTCGAAACGCATTTCGGCGTGTTCAGGATGTGAGGCGCAAATCATGAAAATCAAAACGCTTCTTATCGCCAATCGCGGCGAAATCGCCTGCCGAATCGCGCGCACCGCGCGGGCCAGCGGCATCACCCCTGTTGGCGTGCATTCGCAGGCCGACGCCAACGCCCTTCACGTCCGTGAGATCGGCAAATCTGTCTGCATCGGTGCCGGTCCCGCATCCGAGAGCTATCTGAAGATCGACGCAGTCATCGCCGCCGCCAGATCCGTCGGCGCCGATGCGATCCATCCCGGTTACGGCTTTCTGGCAGAGAACGCAGATTTCGCCCGCGCGGTCGAAGCCGCAGGCATGATCTTCATGGGGCCGACACCGGAAACGCTGGAACGCTTCGGCGACAAGGCCAGCGCCAAGGACGCGGCGGTTGCTGCCGGCATTCCGGTTGTCTCGGGCGCCCAGGGCGCGCGCTCCAACCTGCAGGAAATCGCACAGGAAGTGCGCAAGATGGGCCTACCGGTGCTGCTCAAGGCGGTCGGCGGCGGCGGCGGGCGCGGGCAGCGGCTCGTGACAGATGAAGCCACGCTTGTGGAGGACATCGAGGGCGCGCTGCGCGAAGCAAAGTCCACCTTTGGCTCCGAGGGCCTTCTGCTGGAACGCTTTCTGCCCGAGGCCCGTCATGTCGAGGTGCAGATCGCGGGCGACGGCAAGGGCCATGTGGTGCACCTGTTCGAGCGCGACTGCACGCTTCAGCGCCGCCACCAGAAGGTCATCGAAGAGGCCCCGGCCTGGGGCCTGCCCCGCGCGCTTCTGGACGAGATCGCGCATGACGCGGTGCGCCTGGGCGAAACGCTCGATTATCGCGGTCTGGGCACGGTGGAGTTTCTGGTTGCGGGGGACGAGTATTTCTTTCTGGAGGTGAACCCGCGCATCCAGGTGGAACACCCCGTAACAGAGGCGATCACCGGGCTGGACCTGGTCGCGTTGCACCTGCGCATTGCCGAGGGCGCGGGCCTGGGGCTTGTGCAGGGTGATCTGCGGATCAACGGCCACGCCGTCGAGGCGCGGCTTTACGCCGAAGACCCGGCCATGCAATTCGCCCCCTCGACGGGCACGCTGACCACGCTCAGCCTGCCCAGCGGTCTGCGGATCGACAGCGGTGTCGAAGAAGGTGACGCGGTGACGCCCTATTACGACCCGATGATCGCCAAGCTGATCGTGCACGCGCCCGACCGGGAAACCGCCCTGGCGCGGCTGGCGACGGCGCTGGACCATGTCGCGGTGGAGGGCGTGGAAACCAACCGTGCCTTTCTGACGGCGCTGGCGCGAAACCCCGAATTCGGGCAGATGCAGGTTCATACGCGCTGGATCGACGGTCGGCTTGACGCGCTGACAAAGCCGACCCAGCTTTCCCGCCCCGAGCGGTGGAAGGCAGCCGCCGCAATTCTGTTCGTGGCAACGTCGCGCCGCGATGCGGATGCCGATCCCTGGACCAACCGCGATACCTTCACTGGCTGGCGGCTTGGCCTGGGTGGCGATGCGGTTGAGGCGGGACAGCGCGTGACGCTCACCGATTCCGCCGGTGCATCCGAAGAATTGCGCGTCGGCCCGGTCAAACCTGGTGACAAATACACCGTCATTTCGGAAAACGGCAATGCGACCATGTTGACCGCGTGTGAAATCACGCCGGGTCGATGGCGCCTGAGCGAGGGCGATACCGTCCTTCTGATCGACGCACGGCTGCACGCCGGGGTGATTGAGATGGACACGCCCGAAGGTCGGCTAATCTTTCGCCCGGCCACGCCGCTGGCCTTTGCCGGCGGCGATGCGGCAGCGGATCGCGCCGTGGTCTCGCCGCTAACCGGCATGATCGTCGAGATCAAGGTGACCGACGGTCAACCCGTCGCCGCAGGCGACGTGATTGCGGTCATGGAGTCCATGAAAATGGAAATCTCGATCCGCGCTGCCGCAGCCGGGATTGCCAGCAATATTTCCGTCTCGAATGGGGACATGGTCGATCGCGGCCAGGTCATCGCCGAGATACTGCCATCTGAGGAGCAATGAAATGAGCGACTTTCCCAAATTCGTCGAATTTCGTGAGGAAGGCCCGCGCGAGGGCTTTCAGATCGAAAAGAAGATCTACCCGATCGAACAGCGGATCGAACTGATCGATATGCTTAGCGAAACCGGTCTGAAGCGCATTCAGGTCGGCAGCTTTGTCAGCCCGAAATACGTGCCGCAGATGGCGGACACCGGGGAGTTGTTCCAGCGTATCAAGCGCAAGCCGGGCGTGAATTACACGTCACTATGGCTGAACGACAAAGGGTTTCGCAAGGCCCTGACGGCGCATGAGGTCGATATCGACCCGCGCCTGCTGTTATATCCTTCCGAGGCGTTTGCCCAATCGAACAACAATTGTTCCTCCGCGGAAATGCGGGAAAAACAACGCGACTGGGTTCGTCTTTACAAGGAAGAGGGATATACGATCGACGCGGCCTATGTGATGACGGCCTTCGGCTGCAACCTCGAAGGCCCCATCCCGCAAGAGCGCATCTTGGACGATTTCCGCTTCATTCTTCAGCTGTGCGAAGAAGAGGACATCCCCGTACCGATCCTTGTGATCGCCGATACAATGGGCTGGGGCAACCCCGAGGCGGTCAAACGAATGATTGGCGCGCTGCGGGAACTGGCACCCGGTGCCCGCATCGGGATGCATATTCACGACACGCGCGGCCTTGGCATCGCCAATCTTTACGCGGCCCTGTCGATGGGGGTGGACATGTTCGAAAGCTCGGTCGCCGGTCTTGGCGGCTGTCCCTTCGCGGGCCACGGCCATGCCCGCGCCGCAGGAAATGTCTGCACTGAGGATGCGGTGTTCCTGTGCCACGAGCTTGGCATCGAAACCGGGATCGACCTGGACAAGCTGATCGCTGCGGCGGTTAAGGCGGAAGAAATCATCGGCGCACCACTGATGGGCCGGGTCATGCATACCGGCGGGCTCGACAAGTACCGCAAGGCAAACTGAAGAGGAATGAATATGGCAAAGGCACTTGACGGAAAAGTGGTTCTGGTCACCGGCGCGGGTGGCGGTATCGGCCGCGATATCGCGCTGATGGCGGCGTCCGAAGGGGCGGCGGTGGTGGTCAATGATCTGGGGGCGTCCCTGAAAGGCACCGGCCAGACCGAAAGCGCCGCTCAGGCTGTCGTCGCAGAGATCAAAGCCGCCGGAGGTGATGCGATCGCCGATGGCGGTTCGGTCAACGACCCCGAGGCCGCGCGTGCGATGATCGAGGCCGGTGTCAAGGAATTCGGTCGCATTGACGCTGTGGTCAACAACGCAGGCATCCTGCGCGACGGGTTCTTTCACAAGATGAGCTATGAGGATTTCGATGCGGTGGTGAAGGTCCATCTTTATGGTGCCTTCAATACCAGCCGCGCTGCCGCCGATTATTTCCGCGAACAGGAAGGCGGCGCCCTGGTTCACATGACCTCGACCTCGGGTCTGATCGGCAATCTGGCGCAAGCGAACTATTCGGCCGCAAAGCTGGGTATCGCGGCGTTCTCGAAATCGGTCGCGCTCGACATGAAGCGGTGGAACGTGCGGTCGAACTGCATCGCGCCCTTCGCCTGGAGCAGGATGATCTCGTCGATCAAGACCGAAACGCCCGATCAGATGGCGCGGGTTGCAAAGCTCAAACAGATGACCCCTGCAAAGGTGGCACCCATGGCCTGTTTCCTCATGTCCGACAAGGCCGATGGCGTCAGCGGGCAGATCTTTGCCGTTCGCAACAATGAGATCTTCCTCTTCAACCAGCCCCGCCCGGTGCGGTCGGTTCATTCCGGCCATGGCTGGACAGCAGATGAAATCGCCGAGCGCGCCATTCCCGCGCTAAGATCGCAGTTCACACCACTCGAGGTGTCGGCGGATGTCTTTTCGTGGGATCCGGTCTGATGGGGAAGCGCAAGGAAAAGATCACTTCGAACATCGGCTGGAGCACCCCTGACAAGATCTGCGTGCGGGGCCTTGACCTGCCGAACGAGATCCTGGGCCACATGAACCTGGGCGATCTCGCCTTTCTGCAACTGACGGGCCGCAAGGCCACGCCAGAGGAAAGCCGGGTCTTCAACGCCATTGTCATTACCCTGGTGGAACATGGCATCACGCCCTCGGCCCTTGCCGCACGCATGACCTATATGGGCGCGCCGGAATCGCTTCAGGCGGCGGTGGCGGCCGGTCTGTGCGGGCTGGGCACGGTCTTTGTCGGCTCGATGGAGGGCGCGTCGAAGATGCTTTACGAGGCGCTGCCGCAGGACAAGCTGGGAACCGGTGTCGATCTGGATGCGCTTGCCGTCGAGACGGTCGAAAAGTTCCGCGCCCGCAAGGCCATCGTGCCGGGGCTTGGCCATCCGGTACACAAGCCGGTTGATCCACGCACACCGCGCCTGTTCCAGATCGCCGCCGAGAATGGCAAATCCGGCGAATATGTCGCTCTGATTCAGAAAATTCAGGGCGTGGCAGAGGCGAAATCGGGAAAGATGCTGCCGATCAACGCCACCGGTGCCATCGGCGCGATCTGCTGCGAATTCTGGTTCCCCTGGAAGATCGTGCGCGGCTTCGGTGTGATGGCGCGGGCGATCGGGCTGGTCGGCCATATCCTTGAGGAAAGCGAAAACCCGATTTCCTATGAGCTGTGGCAGCGTGCCGAGCAGGAAATCCTTGAAACTTCGGGACCGGGAGCGAAATAAGCGATGCAGACATCAGCTCCCGACACCCATGGCGACCTGCGCGATGCCCTGCGCGCGCTTTGTGCAAATTTCCCGCCGGAATATCATCGAAAGTTCGGCGAGAACGAAACCTACCCCGTGGAATTTGTCGATGCGCTGACCCGCGAGGGCTGGCTCGCCGCGATGATCCCCGAGGAATACGGCGGATCGGGCCTGGGTCTGACCGAAGCCTCTATCATCATGGAAGAGGTGAACCGCTGCGGCGGCAACGCGGGCCACTGCCATGGGCAGATGTATAACATGGGCACGCTTCTGCGGCACGGGTCTGACGAGCAGAAGCAGAAATTCCTGCCCGCCATCGCCAGCGGCGCGCTGCGTCTGCAGTCCATGGCCGTGACAGAGCCGACCACCGGCACCGACACGACCAAGCTCAAGACCACAGCGGTCAGGAAGGGCGACCGCTATGTGATCAACGGCCAGAAGGTCTGGATCAGCCGCATTCAACATTCGGACCTGATGATCCTGCTGGCCCGCACCACACCGTTGAAAGATGTCAAGAAGAAGTCCCAGGGTCTGTCAATCTTCATGGTCGATCTGAAAGAGGCCATCGGCAATGGCATGGAGGTGCGCCCCATCGCCAACATGCCGGGCCACGAAACCAACGAAGTGTTCTTCGACAACCTGGAGATTCCCGCCGAGAACCTGATCGGAACCGAAGGCCGCGGATTTTACCACATTCTTGACGGGCTGAACGCCGAACGCACGCTGATCGCCGGGGAATGTATCGGCGACGGATACTGGTTTGTGGACAAGGCCCGCGCCTATGCCGGCGAGCGGATCGTCTTCGATCGCCCCATCGGTCAGAATCAGGGCGTGCAGTTTCCCATCGCCAAGGCCTATGTGAACGTCGAGGCCGCCAACCTGATGCGCTTCGAGGCCGCAAAACGCTTTGACGCCGGGCAGGATTGCGGGGCACAGGCGAACATGGCCAAACTACTAGCCGCTGATGCCAGCTGGGAAGCGGCCAATGCCTGCATCCAGACCCATGGCGGCTTCGGCTTTGCGCGCGAATACGATGTCGAGCGCAAGTTCCGCGAGGCCCGACTGTATCAGGTGGCCCCGATCTCGACCAACCTCATCCTGTCCTATGTCGGCGAGCATATCCTGGGTATGCCGCGGTCGTTCTGAGGCCAGGGACCATGAGTGAGATCGAGCTTGACGCGCTGGCACCCTGGCTGGGACGCACTGAAACCAAAGAAGACGTCCTGACGCACGGTCTGATCGACAAATTCCGTGCCACGTTCGGTCCGCATCTTTGCGGCGGAGCAGGTGATGTCCCGCTGGGGATTCATTGGTGTATTGCCCTTGATACCGTGCCAGCTGCCGCTCTGTCAGACGATGGCCATGCTGCAAGGGGTGGGTTTCTGCCCCCTGTCCCGCTGCCCGCCCGCATGTGGGCCGGCGGCGATGTTACACATCTCACGCCGCTGAAGATCGGCGAAACCGTCACCCGCCGCTCGGTGATCGGGGATATAACGGCCAAGCAGGGCCGCAGCGGAACGTTGGTCTTTGTGACCGTAGAACACGAGTATTCGAGCGGCGGCCGGCTTTGTATTCGGGAGAAGCAATCGATTGTCTATCGTGAGATTTCCGCGCCCCGCCCGGTCAAAAACGCGCCTGACGCGAGTGACCCCACCACGCTCAGATCGAGCCTTGCACCGGATCCGGTGCTGCTGTTTCGCTATTCGGCGCTGACGTTTAATGCCCATCGCATCCACTATGACCACGTCTACGCCACCGAAACCGAAGCCTACTCCGGGCTCGTTGTACATGGCCCATTGCAGGCGACGCTGCTTCTGAATCTGGCGGCGGAAGCCTTGAAGACGTCGCCCCACCGTTTTTCTTTCCGGGGACTTGCACCGCTGACCCTGCCCTGCGAATTGCAGTTGCATAGAGAAGGGGCCGAAACCTCCGGGACAGTCTGGTGTCAGGATCAAAACGGTCTTCGAAGTTTTACCGCAGAATACGCGGCCGTCTGATAGGTCTTCTCTTGTAATGGATTCAATTGCTGACTACGGGCTGTTGACGTTCAGGATTCCCTAATCCGTTGACTTCTGATTCGAGGTTGCAAACAGCGGAGAAACGGATCGACGCGATCTTCGATATCGAGCGTGAAATCAACGGCAAGGACGCAGGCACACGCACACGCTTGGCCGCGCGACATGAACGATCACGCTCATTGGTCGAAGGTCTGCGTAGCTCGTTGATCGCACAGCGCGGCAAGCTGTCGAAACACAACGGCGTCGCCAAAGCCATCGACTACTTCACCACCCCCAAACATGGTCGGTGGGCGGCATTCGCAGCGTTCCTCGACGACGGGCGCAACTGCCTGCCCAATAGCGCCGCCGAACGCGCCCTCAGAGAAATTGCCCTTGGACGCAATTATGCGCACCAGGTGATTGTGCGCAGCTCGCCGAGGGAAGCGCCTGAAAGGCTGACGCGCCAGCGATTTTCGGCACGACGAACTGCGCATAATTCAAAGGTTCTGAAGGAACCGCATCAGCTGGTCCGGGGGCCGATACCGGCCGGGGCGCGCACCAACCGGTTGCAGCCGGTTGAGAGTGCGCTCCTTCATTGAGAGATCGGCCTCGAGGTACATATGCGTTGTGGCGGGGCTCTCGTGGCCCAGCCATAGGGCGATCACGGTGATGTCGACGCCGGACTGCAGCAGATGCATCGCCGTAGTGTGGCGGATTGTATGCAGCGATATCGAGCGTCGCGCGAGTTGGGGATGACGCTCCGCGGCGGCCGAGACAGCCAGGTCGAGGCGTTGGGTGACGTTCGATCGCGCCATCCTTTCTCCGCCCCGGCTTGGGAACGGGAAATTGTCATCCCCGGTGTTTTCCAGCTGGCGCTTCCAGCCCCGGATCAGCGACGCTGTTGATCGCCAGAGCGGCATGCTTCGTTCCTTGCGCCCCTTGCCGTGCAGGTGCGCGGTCGTCGTGCCATCGATGATGACGTCGCGACGCGCAGACCGATGGCCTCCGACACGCGTGCGCCGGTGTTGTACATCAGACTGAAAAGCGCTCGATCGCGCTGTCCCGCCCAGGTTCGAGGATCCGGCGCATCGACGATCGCCTGCATCTCCTGGCGCGACAGAAACCCAAGTACCGGCCGGTCAAACCTCTTCATAGGGATGGCCAGCGCCTGCTCGATCACAGCGAGCGCTGTCAGGTCGTAATGGGCGGCATACTTCAGGAAGGATCGGAGCGCCGCCAAACGGGCGTTTCGGCTGCGGGCGCCGTTGTTGCGTTCCTTCTCCAGATGATCGAGGAAGCCGAGGATCAATCGGGCGTCAAGATCGACCAAAGCCAATGCGGTCGGGGCCTTGCCAATACTGGCCTCAGCAAAGCTGAGCAGCAGTCGGAACGTGTCGCGGTAGGCGGCGATGGTGCGCGGGCTGACGGCTCGCTGGTGGCGCAGGTGCTCAACGAAGAAGCGCTGGTGCAAGGTAGGGAAAGTCGGTGTCGCGATCGGATCAGGCATGGTGACCCTCTCCGGCGATGGCCGAGAAGAGCTCGAAGCGCGCGCCGGCGATCGCCATCAGATCTGGAACGCCGGTAAGATACCAGTAAGTGTCGGACACCTTGGCGTGGCCACCATAGGTTGAAAGCGCGGCCATGGCGTTGCCGATATCGGCGCCGTGCTCATGCCAAAGCTGGACGCGACGGCAGATGAAGGTGTGGCGCAGATCGTGAAAGCGCGCCTGGGCATGGGCGCCACGCACCGTCCAACCGAGGTCGCCTCGCAGCCGCTGGAACACCCCATGAATGGTCCGCTTCGGCAACAACCCTCCCGATGACGACAGGAATAGCAGCGCATTCCGGTCGGTAGTGCGGTGACGTGACCGCACCGCCAGATAGCGGTTCAGCGCCGCCGCCACGGTCGGATGCACTGGCACGTGTCTGGATTTGCGAAACTTGGTGTTCCGGACCGTGAGGACGCCCTGTTCGAGATCGACATCGCCGCATCGCAGGTGGAGCGCTTCCGAGAGCCGCAGGCCGGTGGCTGCGATCAATCCGAAGATCATCTCGTAGGTCGCTGGTCGCAATCCACTGTGCGGGGCAAGGCGCCGGGCGGCAGCGAGGAGATCGCAGATCTCCTGCTCGATGTAGATGTGCGGCGCCAGGCGGCGATGCGAGCGGCCAAAGATTGCGGTCTGCGGGAACTCGGTCGCCGGATCAAGCCGGGCCAAATACCGTGCGAATGGACGAAGGACGTCCAGGCGGCGCGCCCAGGAAAACGGCTTGGCGTGCCTGGCATGACCCTGCACCCAATTCAGGGTGATGCGGGTCGTCAGCGAGCCGGCATGGCCCACCGCGTCGACGAAGCGGGCGAAAGCGGTGATCTGGGTGCCGGGAATGCGCAGGTCGAACCCCAAGGCACGGCGCTCGGTCAGGTAATCCTCGGCCAGCGAGAGCGTGGCGCGGGCCTCGGTCATGACGCGCTCCCCGGCCAGGGCAAGGCCACCGCGGCGAGCTTGGTCAGATCGACCTTGGCGTAGATCGCCGACGTGTCGAGGCTGCGGTGCCGCAGGACGTCGGCGATATCCTTCATCGGCGCGCCGGTGCGTAGAAGCCGGCTGGCCATGCTGTGCCGCAGAATATGGACTCCTGTGCGGGTCCATCCGCATCTTCGATAGCCCGCCAGAACCGCGCGCTTGACGACGCCCTTCGCCGGCGCGACGGAAAGGGCTCATCGAATGATCGCAGCAGTTCGTCGATCTCAGTGTCGGTGAGAACCTCCGGCAGGGATGCCAATCGCCAGTGAGCCGCCCGCGGAATGCCGGCCGCCAGTTCGCTGACCCGGTCGTCGGACAGGGTGCGGAACCGGAAATAGCAGCCGATGGCGCCGTCGATCACGCCGATGGAGCCGGCGCTGCGCCCATCCTGGCCGAGAACGAAGCGCCGGACAGAGGCGGTGCTGATCTTCGACATCGTGATCGGTTGGTCGCCGAAATGGGCAAGCAGAAACGCGCCGACGATCCGACTGCGCTGACGGCGGGTATTGTCCGCCAGGCCCCAGACATCACGCATGTGGGCGTCAAAGCGCGCCAACTCTTGCGCAACGGCCGTTTCCGAGGCGGGATCCAGCGCTCCCACGCCATCGGCCCGTAGCACTTCCAGCAACTGGGCGAGTGCGGCTCGCAGCTCGTGGCGCAAGCGCCGGACCGGATAGGGACAACTGCACGCTGGCATATGCTCTGCCAGGAAGCGCGCGCCCAAGGCCTCGCCGATCGAGCTCAGGCCGCATCGTTCGCCGGTCAGCCAATGGGCGAAGTGCGCAACGCAGCACAAATAGACACGCTGGGTGTTCGGGGCATACCGCCCACGGCGCAGGTGCGCGCCAAATCGCGAAACGTACGGCTGAAGAACGCTGTCCTCCAGCCACATGCGGGGCTGCGAATGGACGACGATCACCTTGGACATGTTGACCTCCTGTCGGGCTGAACGAGCCCGGGAGGAGATCAGGATTATGTTCAGAACGTAGCCGTCTGCGTGGCCACCCTCGCTCAGCTCAACCACAGGAAACGCGGCGCTTCCCTCGGCGGACTGCGCATAATCACCTGGTGCGCATAGTTTCTCTTATGCAGAACTCTGCATAATCGCAAAAACTGGCTCTTCGCCGGGGCCGATACCGGCGCAGTAACCCTCGCCCGCGCCATGACCATTATCGAAACCGCCAAGATGAATGGCCTCGACCCGCAGGCCTATCTGACCGACATTCTGGGCCGTACCGTATCCACGATCACAAGATTAACCGCCTCGACGAGCTGCTGCCATGGAACTGGGCGCCGCTGACAGCCCCGCAGGCCAAGGCTGCCTGATGGCCACCGTCACCCACATCTGCACCCTCGACTACGTTGCCAAGATGCTGGGCGAGGACCCCGAACTTCTGGAGGCCATCGTCTATAACGACGACAACCTGACCTATGGATCCATCATCAGCGTTTATACAGGCCCGGATGAAACCATCACGGCGCTGACCGATGACGGCATCGAAGAGCTAAGGGACATGATCAGGGCCGCACGCATTACAACGCAAACCTGGCACCAGTTCCTCGACGACTTCGTGGATGACCCAGACCTCGTCGCCCGCATCAAGGCCCAATCACCGCGGTAACAACCGGCCGGTTACGGCCGATGTGCTTGTCCGCCTTCCAAACATCACTGTCTCGCGTGTGCATGAGCTGCTCCCATGGCACTGGAAGGCTGAAGTTGAAGCTATCAAGGCCGCGTAGCCGCGGCTCTCGTCGAATGCTTACTCCGTTTTTGCGGTTGTCGCAGATGATCGGGAAGCGATCTCAGCCGTCTTTTTGGTTGATGATCAGTTCTGCATTTTCGGGCAGTTCCGAAACAATACTCACCTCGTCGGCGCGGATTCGTGCATGCAGCTTGAAGGTCTCTGCCGCGGCTGTTTCCGCAGCAGAAGCGTCGGCACCGTCTTCCAGCACAAGCGAGAGGCGGATCATGTCGCGATCGTTCTCGCGCGCTACCACGGCCTGCGCGGCCCTTGCGCCCGGCGTACCGATGACAACTTCTTCGATCACGCGCGGATAAACGAAAATCTCGCGCACTTTGACCGCTGCGCCGACCCGGCCCTGCAGTGCGGAAATCCGGCTGACGGTGCCATCCGCGTTGCTCTCCAGCGCAAAGGCACTGTCGCCGGTGCCAAACCGAATCATCGGCCAGCTGGCATCGCGCGCGGTCACAACAACCTCACCCGGTTCCCCGTGAGCGACCTGTTCTCCACTGACCGGATCGCAGATTTGCACCACGCGGTCGGGATGAACCACATAGCCATCGCCGCCATCCTCATAGCCGACAAGGCCCAGATCCGCAGTGGCATAGGCAGCCCAGGTCGACACGCCATAGTCTGCCTCGATCCGGCGGCGCTTGGCCATCCAGTCGCCCATCTCACCACCGAGGAAGGCCGTTTTCACCTTCCAGGCGTCGCGGCCATAGGTTTCGAGCACCTTGCCCGCCAGCGTCAGGAAAAACGCGGTGGATGCGCAGATCGAAGTGACGCCGGTTTCGACGATGATCTGCGCCTGAAGTTCGGTATTGCCGACGCCGCCGGGAATTACGGTGGCCCCGGCGGCCTGTGCCGCTTCGTCGAACAAAAGCCCCGCCGGCACGAGGTGATACATCCATGTGTTCAGGATGATGTCGCCCGCACCCACGCCGGCCGATCTGAACAGCAGGTCCAAGCCGTGGCCACCGCCGCCCGAAAGCGACGGCTCGAAGATCGGGCCGGGCGACACGTAGATCCGGCCGACATCCCTTAGATCGGCAGCGAGAAACCCGCCGAAGGGTGGGTTGGCGCGCTGGAGCTTGAGAAGTTCTTCCTTCTTCATCACCGGCAGCCGTGACAGATCTGCCAGAGACCTGACGGTCGCCGGATCGAATCCGGCAGCCGCAAATCGTGATTTCAGCCCAGGGGCCCTTTCGGCGGCGGCGGCATAGGCCTGAGCTATGTCCTTGTAGATGTCTTCAGACATGACCATGCCTCCCTGTTCAGTCGTGGCTTAAAGCGGGCAGTCCTTGCGGAAGTTCGGCGCGCGCTTCTCGCGATGCGACAGCACCCCTTCCTTGACGTCTTCGCCCATGAACCCGAGCATTTCAAGCGCAGTCGAGGCATCGAAGATCGGCCCAGCCTGGCGAAGCCAGTTGTTCAGCGAATATTTGGTCCAGCGGATCGCGCTTTGCGAGCCGTTGGCCAGCTCGACGGCCGTGTCCAAAGCGGTCTGCTGCAACACGTCATCCTCGACGCACATGGACACAAGGCCGATGCGCTCGGCCTCTTCGCCCGAAACCGGCTTGCAAGTCATCAGATAATATTTCGCCTTGGCCATCGAGGTCAGCAGCGGCCAGATGATCGCGGCGACGTCGCCTGCGGCAACGCCCAGTCGCGGGTGACCGTCAACGATCTTGGCCTTTTTCCCGGCGATCGAGATGTCGGCCAGGATGGCCACCACAAGGCCGGCACCGGCGGCAGGGCCGTTGATGGCGGAAATAATCGGCTTGTTGCAGTTGATGATGTTGTAGACGAGGTCTTTGGCCTCTTTCCACGTCTTCATAATCTCGTACGAATTGCCGATCATGTTTTCGATCAGGCTGAAATCGCCGCCAGCAGAAAACGCCTTGCCCGCGCCGGTCACGATGACCACACTGATGTCCTGGTCGCGGTCGATGTCGAGCCACATGTCGGTCATTTGGGTGTGGGTTTCCGCATCTACGGAATTGAAGGACTCAGGGCGGTCGAACGTGATGCGCAGGACGCGATCAGCCGGGTAGTCGAATTTCATCTTGTGATATTTTGCGTAACGATCGGACATGGTTCTTTTCCTCCTCAGGGTATTAGGTTCAGTCAGGCAATCCGAGGACGGCCTTGGACAGGATGTTTCGCTGGATCTCGTTCGATCCGCCATAGATCGTCGTCGGTCTAGCCTTGTAGAAGCTCGCAAGGACATCGACATTTACATTGCCAACCTGAAGCGGGCCGACGGTGCCGCCATCGGGGCCGGCGGCCTCGATCATCAGTTCGGTGATGCGCTGAAAGCACTCGGTCACCCAGATCTTGAGCATCGAGACATCGGCGCCCAGCGTCTCGCCACGCCTGAGCTGATCCGCAAAACGGGCATAAAGCGCCGCGTGGTCTTCGACGTCGAGCGCGGCTTGGGCAAAACGGTCGCGGAACACCGGATCGTCAAAAGCGCCACGGCCACGGGCGAAGCTCTCAAGCTGCCCCAACGCGTTCTGGGCCAGGCCGGGCGAGCCGATGAAGATGCGCTCAAAGCTCAGGAGCGCCTTGGCCATGCTCCAACCCTTGTTCAACTCGCCCACAAGGTTCTCGCGAGGGGTACGGGCATTGTCGAAGAAGACTTCGCAAAACTCCGTCTCACCGGACAGTGTTGTGATCGTGCGCACATCGACACCGGGCTGATCCATCGGAGCGAGCAGGAAGCTGATGCCCTGCTGCTTCTTCGGCGCGTTCGGATCGGTCCGAACCAGCATGAAGATGTGCGTGGCATCATGCGCCATCGTGGTCCAGATCTTCTGGCCATTGATGACGAAATCGTCTCCGTCAAACTCGGCGCGCGTGCGCAGGTTGGCCAGATCGGACCCGGCGCCGGGCTCGGAGTAGCCCTGGCACCAGATGTCTTCGCAGCTCAAAATACGTGGCAGCCAATAGTCTTTTTGTTTCTGAGTGCCAAACTTGATGATCAGGGGGCCGACCATCTGCACACCCATGTCTCGGCCACGGTTGACACCCCCGCGCTGCTGCTCTTCGTAGAAGATCAGCAGCTTGGCGGCGTTCAGCCCCATACCGCCGTATTCCGCGGGCCAAGCCGGCGCGACCCAGCCCTTGGCGTGAAGCTTGCGATGCCAATGTTCGATCTCGGCGAATTTCGGGCGATGTGGCAGATGGCGCAGTTCTTCGGGGTATTCCGTCTCGAAGAACTGGTGCACCTCTTTTCGGAACTCTGCATCGCTCATAGCGTTCCAGTCGGTCATTGTGCGGCCCCCTCTTCTTCGCGCGCGTCGAGCCAAATCCGCCTGTGATATGCGTCATCGCCCAGCCAGGCCGACAGCACCAGCGCCCGGTTCAGATAAAGCCCGATCTCGAATTCGTCAGTATAGCCGACCGCCCCGTGCAGCTGAATCGCGTCGCGCGTGATCTTCTTTGCGGCCGTGACAGCGCGCGCCTTGGCACGGCTTGCCAGCCGCGCGCGGATCTTCGGAACCGTTTCGCAATCCATCTGGGCCAGAACTTCGCGAACGCACGCTTGTGCAACCTCAAGCATGACATTCAGATCCACGGCGCGGTGCTGAATGACCTGGAACGACCCGATGGGCTTGTCGAATTGCTCGCGGGTCTTGATGTAGTCGAGCGTAATCTCGAAGGCGCGCTGGCTCAGGCCGACAAGCTCTGCCGCGGCCAGGGCCGTTGCATCGCTGATCGCCTCGGTGAGCGCATCCTGGACCGCGGAACCCTCAGCCAGTTGCTCTGCCGGAGTTCCGGAAAACGAAAGCTCGCCCAGCGAACTGCCGTCGGCCTGCACGCGCTTGTCGACGGAAAGTCCGGCCGCGGTGGCCTCGGTCAGGACGAGAACCGGACCCGCGCCCCCCTCGGCCACGACAAGGAATCCATGCGACCCGGCCGCGCCTACAACCCAGGCTTTGTTGCCGGTCAATTTTCCGTCTACGTAGCGGCATGTCGCATCAGCGGGCGCTCCGCCCGGGCCGCGTTCCTGCCAGGCCACCGCCAAATTAGTTTCGCCGTTGATGAGCTGCTCCATCTTCGGATGATCCGGGCGAAGGCGACGCAGAAGGCCGAGGCTCAGCCCGATCGTCAACACCACCGGCTCCGGGGCGATCACGCGGCCGACTTCCTCGGCGATGACACCACCGGCGGCGAGGCCCATGCCAAGCCCGCCATTTGCTTCGGGCACCGTCACGCCAAAAACGCCGGCCCCAGCCAGTTCACCGATCATGTCCGAATCCCAGCCGCCACTGGCGTCACGCAGTTTTCTGGCCCTTCCACTTCCGCCAGCCCGTTCAAACAGGGTGCGTGCGCTCTCGCGCAGCAGGCGAAGGTCTTCCTGGTCGCTGGAAAGCATATCAGTCTGTGTCATTTCGTTTTCGCTTCATCATCAAGGGGACGTCAGCTGAAAGAACGACCTCGCCCTTGGGGTTCCTGGCGCTGAGCGTATAGTGCAAAACACCTCGGTCGGGCTTGCTTTTGGACGGCGTGACCGAGTTGATCGTCACATCGATATCGAGGGGTTCATCCGGGCGGACAGGCAGCAGCCAGCGCAAATTGTCTAAGCCCATGCCGCCTATGTTCGCCACGCCGGTCATCAAATCCGTCACGACAGGTTTGAACACCTCAAGCACGGTCTGAAACCCCGAGGCGATCAGGCTGCCATGTATCGCGGTCGCATAGTCTTCGTCGGTGTGCAGCCGTTGCGGGTCCCACTCCTGGGCAAAGGCCTTTATGGACTGTGCGCTCATCGGGGCGCTGCGAAAGTGAAACACCTGGCCGGGTGCGAAATCTTCCAGATACTTCACGTCGCTGGCTCCGCTGCAAAAGCGGGATCATACCCGCTCGAATCCCTGGAAATCCGGACGCGGCTGAACTCCTCCAGTTTCGGATAGGTTTCCTTGAAGGCCTTCAGGAACTCACCCATCGGCGCATCGACATAAAGACCCCGGTCGTTCACATATTCCATGTGGCGCTGGTCCTGCTCGTCGAACTCGTGGAAAAGAGCATCATGATAGCCGTCAAAGACCAGAGGCTTGACCCCAAATCTTTCACACATCTCTATGTTGAAAGCGGGCGTGACCTTGTAGGATTCACCACCCAGCCACAGTTGAACGTAACCGTGATAGATAAAGAGATCGGTCCCCATCAGCTCCTGCAGCTTGGGTGTATTCAGGTGGTTGCGCACATCCGCGAAGCCCAAAGCGGCGGGGATACCGACGGCGCGCAGACAGGCCGCAAGCAGGATTGCCTTGGGGACGCAGAAGGCCGCCTCCGCCCCGGCGATCCGGCTGGCACGGTAGGAATCTTCATCCAGCGCAAAACAATACGGGTCGTAACGGATATCGTCGCGAACCGCTTCGAACAGGCGGATCGCCTTGTCTCGAATGGTCGCGTCCACAGGAAGATCGCGCAAAGCCGATGTGACGAAACCCTGCACTTCGAGGCTGTCGCTTTCGACAAAGTGCGATGGCATGACATAGCGCTCGGCTTCCATCGGCAGGTCGTCGTGCGGTTGGGCCATTGGATCTGTCCATCTTTTTCTAACAAGTGTTAGATTATAATCTGAAAACCTGCGAGTCAACGAGATTTATTCTGTCTTTCGCAAGTTCTGGCCAAAGCGGGTATTATCTTCCCCCAATGCCGCAGCACGTCCGGCCGAACCTGCGGGGGCACGGAATTCCGGCGCAATTGGCAGCGGCAGCGCCGGTACCTCCTGACCGGAAATGTTCAGCTTTCGCGCGAATACGCCGCGCGCGATGAAATGCGGATCGGCCGCAGCTTCGGCGGGCGTTTTCACGACGGAACAACAACAGTCCGCCGCGGCCAGCAAAGACTCCCAATGGGTCGAGGGCTGGTCGCTCAGACGGCGCGTCACTTCCGCAACACTGGCATTGGGGTCGGACCAGTCATCACGAAGCTCCTGCGGCAGGCCGATGACATCGCAGAACGACTGCCAGAACTTTTCTTCCAACGCGCCAACGGCAATCTGACGTCCATCCGCAGCCGTATACAGCCGATACCGGGCCAGACCGCCTGTCAGGCGGCTGTGGCCGCTTTCGATGTTCTGCCCGGCGATCACAGCTTCGGCATGGGCCCAGTAGGCAAAGGCAAACGCCCCCTCGGACATGGCGATATCCAGATGCGTCCCCTGACCACTTGCCTGCCGCGCAATCAGGGCCAGCAGGATATTCACCACCGCCGGATAGGTTCCGCCCCCGATATCAGCGACCAGCCCGAAGGGTATGGTTGGCTGGGCATCCGGGCCCCGGCTCAGCGACAGGATACCCGAATCGCCCACATAATTGAGATCGTGCCCGGCAGTCGAAGCCTTCGGGCCGGTCTGTCCATAGCCGGTAATCGAACAGTAGATGAGGCCGGGATTGATCTCGCGCACGGCCTCGTATCCCAGACCGAGCCGATCCATCACTCCGGGGCGAAATTGCTCTACCAGAACATCGGCCTTTTCAAGCAAAGGGCGCAGAACATTCATTGCGCCCTTTGACTTGAGGTCGATTGCCACCGACCGCTTACCGTGATTCAAAACAGCGAAGCCAATGCTCTCCCCGTCTATTTTCGGCGCGGTCAGGCGCGCATCCTCACCCGTGCCCGGACGCTCGAACTTGATAACCTCGGCCCCGGCTTCGGATAACATGAGCGTGGCCATTGGGCCGGGAAGAAGGGTACTGAAATCCAGCACCAGAATATCCTTGAGCGGCTGTGTCATCGTCCCTCCCTCACGCGAAACGCGCAGCCCCGTTGTTTAGAACCACCACGTCGCGGGCCGGGATCGAAGCGCGGAACCGGGCCTCGCCACCCTCTTCCCAGATCTCAAACCGCACGGTCTCGCCGGGATAGACCGGAGCGGAAAACCGCACGTCCAGCCCGACAAGCCGGGCGGCGTCATAATCGAGCAGCGATTTGAGGATCGCCCGCGCCGCCAGACCATAGGTCGCAAGGCCGTGCAGGATCGGGCGGTCGAACCCGACCGAACGCGCCACATCCGGGTCGGCATGAAGCGGGTTGTAGTCGCCGCTGAGGCGGTAAATCAGCGCCTGGCGCGGTAGTGTTTCGATATCGCAGACATGATCGGGCGCGCGGTCGGGCAAGGCCGCAGGGGCCGGGCCGGGCCTGTTTTCGCCACCGAACCCGCCATCGCCGCGGCAGAAGGCCGACATCGCCACGCGAGCCAGCTTGTCGCCGGTGTCCGCGTCAATGATTTCACGGCTCTGGTAGATGACGGCACCCTTGCCCTCGCCCTTGTCGGAAATAAAGTCGATCCGGCTGCGGCCGATGATGTTGCCCTTCACCGGCAGCGGCTTGTAGATGTCCAGCCATTGTTCACCATGCAGCACCTTCTGCCAGTTCACGCCGGTCTTGGGGTTGCGCAGCCAGAAGCCCGGATACCCCATCGTGACCGCCATCGAGGGAACGGCCCTCAGCCCATCTTCATAGACGAAGGCCAACTCTTTCCTGTCGGTCGGATCCTCGCCGAACCCGAGGCCGAGCGCATAAAGGATCGTATCCCGCTCGGTCAGCGTCTGCTTGATCTCTTCGAAGTCCCAATTCGATAACGCGTCGAAATCCAATGGCATGATCTTTCCTCCGTCGATCGCTGTCAGAGCGTGTTTTGCGAACCCAAGATTGCCGTGACCTGACTGGACAGCACACCGCCGTTCCCATGCGCCAGCGCCAGGTCGACATCCTTCAACTGAATGCCGGGTGCATCACCACGGATCTGCCGCGCCGCCTCGATCACGGTGAAAATTCCATACATGCCGGGATGCACACAGGACAAACCCCCGCCATTGGTATTCACCGGCAAGACCCCGCCCGGCGCGATGCGCCCGCCCTCGACAAAGGCACCGCCCTCGCCCTTGGCACAAAAGCCGAGATCTTCCAGAAATAGGATCGTATTGATAGTGAACGCATCGTAAAGCTCGACCGCCTGAATGTCCGAAGGCGACACGCCTGCCGCGGCAAAGGCGCGTGCGCCCGACTCGCGGGCGGCGGTCACGGTGAAATCCTTCATCTGCGATATTTGCCGGTGCGAGCTTTCCGCCGCGCTGCCCAAAACGTAAACCGGGGCCTTAGGGTAGTCCCTGGCACGGTCGGCGCGAACCATCACGATCGCCCCGCCGCCATCGGTGACAAGACAACAATCGCGCACAGTCAACGGATCGCCCACCATACGCGCGCCCAAAACATCCTCGCGGCTGAGCGGGCCGCGCTCGAATGCCTCGGGGTTGTGCTGCGCCCAGGCCCGCGCGGCCACGGCCACATCGGCCAGCTGTTCGCGGGTGGTGCCAAATTCATGCATGTGCCGTGCCGCCGCCATCGCATAGGCGGAAATCGGATATCGCGGATTATAGGGCGCCTCATAGGCGGGCGGGCGCGAGGCCGTCACCAGCCTGCCCGACGCGGTGCGCTGGTTGGAGCCATAAACAATCAGCGCCACATCACACAGGCCAGCCTCCAGCGCCATTGTGGCGGAGGTCAGGTAGTTCACGAAGGACGACCCGCCCGACATGGTGCCGTCGATGAAGCGGGGCTGAATACCCAGATATTCGGCCGCCATCAGCGCCGGCATGCTGTCTTCCATCATGGTGCAGAACAGACCGTCCACATCGGACAGCTTCAGCCCCGCATCGCCAAGTGCCGCAAGCGCGGATTGCGCCATGACATCATAGGCCGTCAGCCCATGCGCCTCGCCGAAACCCGCGTGCCCGGTTCCCACAATGGCGGATTTTCCCCGAAGTTTGGTGGTCATGGCCTATACCTCCGCCGGTTTGAACAACACGGCCGATTGGCCCTCGGCCCCGCCCACGAAGGCGGTCACGGCCATGTCGATGACAATGTCACCGGGGGCAATGCCCTCGACCCGGCTCATCATCCGAACGCCTTCCTCCAGTTCCACCACGCACACGTTATAGTCGCCGCCGCGCTCGGGCTTCTGACGCACGACAGTGGTGGTGTGGACCCGGCCCTTGCCGCTGGCGGGATGCCAAGAGATCGCGGTCCCATGGCAGTGCGGACACAGGACCCTTGGAAAGAAATGATAGGCTCCGCAATCATCGCACCTGGGCAGCATGATCTCCCCGTTTGTCAGCGCGCGTTGGAATATCTGGTCTGGTCCTGTGGCGTCCGGCACCGGCATTCTCCTCAAATGGTCCATTCCTGGTTAATCGTATTGATAATATTTCTAACAGCTGTTAGATTTTGTCAATCCCATAGGTTCACTTGAGAGAACGCCATGTCAGATTCAAGTTCAGCCCCCCTTTCCGGCAAGCTCGTCATCGCGCTCGAACAGGCGGTGGCGGCGCCCTTTTGCTCTTCGCGGCTTGCCGATGCCGGTGCGCGGGTGATCAAGGTCGAACGCAAGGGCGTGGGCGATTTCGCGCGCGCCTATGATACTGCCGCCAACGGCGAAAGCGCCTATTTTACATGGCTAAACCGGGGCAAGGAATCGGTCGCACTGGATATCAAAGCAGCAGAAGATCGCGATATCCTGCTGAAAATGCTGGAAAACGCGGATGTGTTCATTCAAAATCTTTTGCCGGGCGCCCTGGCAAAGCTGGGTCTGGATTCCGCGAGTCTGCGAGAGAGGTTCCCGCGTCTCGTGACTTGCGACATCACCGGATACGGCGAAGACGGCCCGAGGCGCAACGCCAAGGCCTATGACCTTCTGGTGCAATGCGAAAGCGGCCTGGCATCGGTGACCGGCACGCCGGACGGGCCGGGGCGGGTTGGCGTGTCGGTATGCGACATCGCCACGGGCATGACAGCCCATGCCGGGATCTGCGAAGCGCTGATCGGGCGTGAGCGCACCGGCAAAGGTAGCGGCGTTTCGGTGGCCATGTTCGACGTGATGGCCGACTGGATGTCGGTTCCGCTGCTCTATCACGACTATCTTGGCAAACCGACGCCCCGCGTCGGTCTGAACCATACGGTGATCTGCCCCTACGGCGCCTATGAGTGCAAGGACGGTCAGCTTGTCGTCATTACCGTGCAGCACAGCGGCGAATGGCAACGGTTCAGTGAACACATACTGGGCGATGCAACTCTGGCAGCCGACCCCCGGTTTCATGACAACACGGCGCGAATTGACAACAAGCCCGCGCTCGAAGCGCTCATTAAGACCGTGTTCGCCTCGCATGACCGCGTCGAGATGCTGAAGCGGCTCGATGCTGCGGGCATTGCATTCGGGGCAGTCAACGACGTGGCCTCCCTGTCCGACCACCCCCAGCTCGACCGGTCCGTCATCAGCACGCCCTCTGGCGAAATCAACGTCCCTGCTCCCCCGATCCGGCGCAGCGCCGGAGAGACGACACTTGGCCCTTGCCCTGCTTTTGACGCGGACGGCAAAGCCATCCGCGCCGAGTTCGACCCTCGTCATAGAACAGGATACGCGCATAAATGACCGCTGCGCAGAAACCCGCGATCCTTGATGGCGTGAAGATTGTCGATCTTACTTCTGTGGTTTTCGGTCCTTTGGCCACGCAAATGCTGGGCGATCTGGGGGCCGATGTGATCAAGGTGGAAGGCCCCGAGGGAGATCTTTTGCGCCAGGTCCAGCCGTCCCGCAACAAGCTGATGGGGGCCGCCTTTCTGGGGACCAACCGCAACAAGCGCAGCGTTGTGCTCGACCTGAAAACGCAATCCGGCCGCGACCGGCTGCGCAAACTGCTCTCCGATGCCGATGTAATGATTTCAAGCATCCGGCCCGCGGCGCTTGCGCGCCTGTCGCTTGATCCCCAAACCCTGCGCCACGAAAACCCAAACCTGATCACGGTATCTGTCACTGGGTTCGGGCAGGACGGGCCCTATGCCGCCAAGCCCGCGTTTGACGATTCCGTCCAGTCGGTTTCGGGCCTGGCCAGCTTGGCAACATTGCGCGACCCCAAGGCTCCGCCTGCTTATGCTCCGACGATCCTCGCCGACAAGCTTGGTGGCGTGACAGCCGCCTATGCCGTCATGGCGGCCCTGTTCCACCGCGAGCACACGGGTGAAGCCCAGCATGTCGAAGTCCCGATGTTCGAGACCCTGGCATCGTTTCTAATGGTCGAACATTTGGATGGCGCCACCTTCGAAGAAAGCCCGAAGGATTTCGGCTATGCAAGGATGCTGGTTCCGCACAGGCGCCCGGTTCGGACGGCGGACGGCTATATCACAATTCTGCCCTACACCAACGTGCAGTGGGCGCGCTTCTTCAAGGCGGTCGGACGCGATGAGATGATCGACCACGTTTGGGTCACTGACATGGATGCGCGCAGCCGCAACATCGGCGCGGTCTACGACATGGTGGCGCAGATTGCGTTGACCCGGACAACGGATGACTGGCTTGCCCTGATGGAGGACGCCGACATCCCCGCCATGCCGGTGAATAACCTGTCGGATTTGCCGAACGACCCCCACCTTGTCGCGACCGGGTTTTTTCAGCAGATGGATCACCCGAGCGAAGGTGCCATCTGGACGACACGCCCGCCGATCCGGTTCTCGGCGACACCGGCGCGACATGACCACCGCCCTGCCCCCCGGCTGGGGGAGCACGACGAAGAGATATTCGGGCCGGGTGAAAAATAACCCCCTGCACCGGACGGATCAAACATCCAGCGAACGTGCGATCAGTTCCTTCATTATTTCGTTGGTGCCGCCATAGATCATCTGGACCCGGCTGTCGGCATAAAGGCGCGCGATCGGGTATTCCATCATGAAGCCATAACCGCCGTGCAGTTGAAGGCATTCATGCATGACCTCGTTTTGCATTTGGCTGCCCCACCATTTCGCCATCGAGGCCGTGGCCGCATCAAGTTCGCCGGTTTCGAGACGCGCGAGCCCGTCATTGACGAAGGAGCGCAGCAATTCGGCCTTGGTCTTGCATTCCGCCAATTTGAAGCGTGTGTTCTGGAAATCCATGATCCGCTTGCCGAATGCTTTGCGGTCCTGAACATATTTCACAGTTTCAGCGATGGCAAAGTCAATGAACCCAAGCGCGGTAACGCCGATCATCAGCCGCTCCCATGGCAGCTGCTTCATCAACTGGTAGAAACCCTGCCCCTCTTCTGGGCCAAGCAGGTTCGCCGTCGGCACGCACACATCCTCGAAGAACAGCTCGGCCGTATCCGATCCCTTCATGCCCAACTTCTTCAGGTTCCGTCCCCTACGAAACCCTACGGCGTCCTCGGTTTCCAGAACGATCAGCGAAACGCCCTTGGCGCCAGCGCTGCGGTCGGTCTTTGCCACGACGACTACCAGATCGGCTGTATGTCCGTTGGTGATAAAGATCTTCGAGCCGTTGATCTTGTAATGGTTGCCATCCTTTTCCGCATGGGTCTGGACGTTCTGGAGGTCAGAGCCCGTTCCCGGCTCGGTCATCGCGATGGCCGCGACACTGTCGCCGCTGACTAGCTTCGGCAACCACTTTTTCTTTTGTTCTTCGCTGCCATAGGCGTAGATATAGTGGATTACGATGGACTGGATGCCATAGCCCCAACCCGTGTCTCCGGTGCGTCCCCGCTCGTAAACGGTAACGCATCAAACCCGATGCCGCCACCGAACCCGCCATATTCTTCGGCAATCGAGCCACCCATGACGCCTTGCTGTCCGACTGTTCTCCAGAAGTCGCGGTCAACAATGCCCTGCTCCGCCCATTTTTCGATACTCGGGGCCAGCGTCAGGCGCAGGCGTGACCTGCCACGGGATTTTTCCTCCACCGTCGATTAGAGTCCGACCCAACCTGAGGACGGACAATGAAGCGAACGAGATTCACGGACGAGCAGATCATCGGCATCCTGGCCGAGCACGAGGCAGGCGCGAAGTGCGCGGACCTGTGCC
>Ga0213841_1000356_pt1 | contig 60921 bp, 39 predicted proteins | sample SWPATP23_FD_160125 | JGI IMG/M metagenome (GOLD analysis project Ga0213841, IMG submission 160125) | Coastal seawater microbial communities from Marineland, Florida, United States - SWPA TP2 #3 | ecosystem: Environmental > Aquatic > Marine > Coastal | place: USA: Florida | collected 2016-08-14
CCTAGCATCTTCTTGATAATTGCCTGCTTTCGCTCTTCTGAATAACGGGTCATTCATTCCTACTCACCGCCCCTATGTGGTAATTTATCTGAGTAAAAAGAGGCGACACATATCCTGCCACAGGGGGTTGACAGCCGCTATTGCCCTTACTCAAGTGCTTGATAAGTGAGAGAGTTATGAAAAATCAGTAAATCAACTAGACAAGGTCAATACATATCAGTGTATTAAATAGATTGCCAGCATAGTATCACTCACCCCCCTCTCATCTTTGGAAATCTGCCAGATCATCATGAGTTATGTGACGTCCACGAATAATCCCACAGGGCCTCTGCGCTAAACTGCTTGCAAAGGCCCTATCCCGAAAATTTCTGGAAAGGTAGGAGCAGGTGTATACGCCGACGACAAACTATCGCTACAATGAGCACCAGTTGTGATAGTAGTGCGCTACCCACTTGCCGTAGTCTTGAGAATCGATATCAAATGCTCAAGCGTCGGAGAGGGAGATATGTGGTGACTGAGACTGTCGCCCATTGGATGGCTATAGGTTGAACTCCTCCCGCAGGGTCTTTTTATCCACTTTCTTGGTTGGTAGCAGCGGCAGGCTATCGCGGATTTCAAATGTCTTGGGAACTTTATAATTGGAAATTCGTGATTTGCACCATTCGCGTAGCTGTTCCAGACCGACTATTTTTCCCTGTTCGGCAATGACAATGGCGTGACCAACTTTGCCGTAAATTTCGTTTGATATACCCAGTACGCAGGCCGTTTTGACATTTGAATGCTCTTCCAAGCAGGCTTCAACCTCCAGGGGATCGATATTGTAGCCACCTGACTTGTAAGCGTCTGAATTTCGGCCGATATACTTGATGTTTCCGTCTGCAAGTAATTCGACCTTGTCACTAGTCTTAAGCCAGCCATCACTTGTAAAAACCTTTTCGGTGTCATCTGGTCGGTTAAGGTAGCCCGTCATGCAGTTGTCTCTCTTGACCTGCAGCTCTCCTACTTCACCGACCCGGCATTCTTCGCCGTCCGGATTAATAATCCTGACTTCACCCCTCAAGGATCTGCCTATGGTATTTGAGAGCGTGTCCGCATCCAGATCAGGATCAGTACAAGTGACCGATGAGCAGGTTTCACTCATGCCAAAATTTGTATGCACCCGACCGCTGCCGAGACTTTTCAGTTTCAGGATAACGTCTTTGGACAAGCGTGCCCCGCCGAAAAAGAAGACTTCTACACATTTGTACTGTAAGGGATTGAAAGCGGGGTTGGATACAATCATTTGGTATTGGGTGGAGACAAGTGCCAGAAAATTGATTTGACACTTTTCAACAAAGTCGCCCACCACTTCCGCGGAGAATCGTTCGCGAAAATTCAGGGTTCCACCCGAGACCATTCCAAATGTGCATATCAGTTGCAAGCCTCCAACGTGATTCATCGGCAGTGATACGTACAGTCGAGGATAGTCTTTTAGTGGATACTCCTCGATTTGAATCAATGCACGTCGGACCATGGCCCTGTTGGGTAGCAGGCAACCCTTCGGATGACCGCTTGAACCGGACGTGTAAACTATCGCCGCGATATCGTCTTCACTTCGTTTGGAAAGAGCTGGGGCGAGGGAGAGCGTTCCGGAACTCGGTGGATTCAGGATGCTCTGGAAAAATCCTGCGTTTTCTACGGGTTGATCAAGACTGTACAGGTGCCTGATCGATGGAGCAGACTCTGTCAGCCTCCAGACAGAATCTACATAGCTACGGCCTTCAAATCCGGACAGGAAGAACAGCGCTACCGGTTTCGAGTCGCCAACAATATAGTCCATTTCCGCGTATTTGTAGGCAGGATTAATCCCGAGCCAAATGGCACCAATGGCATTCAGTGAAAGTGCCAATATATAAGAGTCAACTCTGGGTGTCGTTATAACGCCAACAACGTCTCCGCGTTCTATGCCCAACTTCAGAAGTTCGCCAGCGACATGTTGAACGTGATCCCCGAGTTCCTGATAACTGATGCTCTCCTGCTCTGAGACCAGCGCTGGCCTGTGAGGGTGTGATTTCATATGCGTCAAAACGTAGTCGGCAACGGAAGGTAAGATCGAATCTGCTTTCATGGGAGTGTTGGGAAGCTTCTGCGTTCTGGAAGATGCCCCCTCGCGGGGGCAGGTAACAGGTGAGGTCGTCGGGATTCAAGAAACGTGTGGGATAATGAATTCTCCAAATGCCTTGATGTTTCCTTTCGCCACCTTGTCTGGCATCCCCAGCTCTTCTGCCGTGTGGTACAGAGCGACTTGGGTCACTCCGATTTCCTTAAGTAATTCAACTTTCTGCTTACATTCCTCTGCAGTTCCAAAAATCGTGTAATCAATAACCATCTCGTCGGGTATGTTTGCAGCGTGCGCGGCGCCCGGCTTGCCGTGGTTCTTGTAGTTGTAATCCTTGATCAAATCAACCACTTCTACCAGCTCTTCGGGCAGTTCCTCTCTGGGAAACTTCTTCAGTACATCCTTAATGTGGTTGGACACCACTGCGGGGAATGGTCGGCACAAATCCAGGCCATACTCTCGATCTTCGCCGACGTAGCAGAATGCGGCGGCGACTACATCGATTTCCTTCATGGAGCGACCTGCTTTCTCCGCACCCTTTCGAATGTGTTCAATGCACCATTTAATGACAGCAGGCGATGCGATTTGCAGAATGACACCGTCGGCGTGCTCACCCGCATATTCGAGAACTTTGGGGCCATAGGCCGCCACGTAGACCGGAACAGAATCCTTGCAGCCTTCGCGCCAGGGAAACTGAACGTCGGTACCCAGGTAATCAGCCTTGTCACCGCGACACAACTTTTGCATCTTGTCGACAGATTTCTGGAAGTCAGCCACCTTTACCGGGTTAATGCCCAGGGTGCGTGCAGCGCTATCACCTCGTCCGATGCCCATCACGGCGCGTCCGCCTGAAATCTCATCCAAAGTACTCATTCCGGAAGCAACGACGGTGGGATGACGGGTAGTGGGCGTGGTTACCATGGGGCCTATTTTGATGGTGTCGGTCTTGGCAGCGCAGTAAGCCATGTAAGAATAGCATTCACCCCATATAATGTGAGAGTCCGGTATCCAGCCATAGGTGAAGCCAGCGTCTTCGGCCAGCTTCATATTGTCTGCCATCCTTGTTGAATTTTTGTAGGGAATTTGCATAAACCCGTATTTCATAATCGTATACTCCGATCGTATTGATGATTGTTAGAGGCGTTCGAATGTTGCCATTTGGTGAAAAATAAATTTGCAAAAACCTGTGGCTTGAGTGCATCGAACTACTATTGAGTGCATCGAATTACTATTTGGTGTTAAAGATTATTGAATGCATGTGCCGCTCTGGAAAGTCCATGTTGCCTTTCTTTAGAACTGCGAGAATGCGTTTTCGAGGAGTATAAGTCTTTAAAAATCTGGCGGTCAATGCCACTAAGTGACAAACAACGTGCCGAATTCTTGCAGTATTCTCCAGAATTCAGATCTGTGTTTCCTTCGAATTGCTGGCAAGGCCGCATGGAATATGGGGGGCGTACTTGCAAGTGCGTGAATCTCGATTGATGTTAATTTGGAAGCTATTGATTCGATCAAATTAAATTTATATTTCATCAAAAACATTTTTTCGACGAAAGGATAAAGGGACTGAAAGCGGGCAGTGATGACTAACTTACCAAACCCTTTTCATTTCAGGAGTTGCTGGTGCGGGCTATGTGGTTAGATTGGATTAGGCTGTTCTTTCGTACATCGGTGTGGCGGTTTACGCTAGCGCTTACCGTGCTCGTTGATGATTTGAGTTTTGGCCTCACGTTGATTGCGAGTTTTGTCAATCAGCAAAGTGAGCTTGAACGCAATTTCTTTTGGGTTAGTGCTTTCCAGCAGTTGCTTACAGAAAATACGACGCTTTCTGACGGCTTTCCTGACTCCCCTGAGTCGCAATGCATCGGACAGCTGGCCGGTAATATAGTCATCGGTGTCCCACTCCAGACGGCGATGCGTGCGCCTATGTATTGTATGCTTAGGGCGAGCAGGCACCTTTTCGCGGGATTATCCAGCAATGGAAAAGGGGGAGTAAAGTGGCAAATTGTCAGGGGGCAGTGTGAGCAGCGTTTTCATATCACTCGCACATTGTTTTGCCTGGAGGTTTCCCGGCTTCACCGAGTGTGTTGCGTTGCCGCTAGTAGCGGCTGGCCCCTTCACTCGACGAACGGGAAAAGTCACGCAAGAGCTCTGCGCTAACACATCGGCATCATTCGCTATGGATCACCCCAGCCAACGCTCGCATACAAGGATAGACATCTCTAATTTTGCCAATAATTTGGGACAATATTGCTAATTTTACATTATTTATAGATATTATAACCTAACAGACAAAAAATATGCTTCACCAAATAAAATACTAATTTCAGCAAATTTGTCGAACTGCCGACGATGTTAAGCTGTTCCAGTAGTTGCTTATCTCTGGTCAGATCCAGTCGATGACAGCGATAACTGGTGGAGACTGGCAGCTGTGATCGGAGGTAACCCTATAACCAGAATTAATATAGCAAGAGGCGAGATATGCTACCGAAGTATATAGGAACCCTGTCGTCAGTCAGCGTACTGCTGGCTTTGGCCACCACCCCCGTCAGTGCGGACAGCTTTGCCATCGAAGAGATCATTGTGACTGCGCAAAAGCGCGCTCAAAGCGCCCAGGACATTGGTGTCAGCGTATCGGCACTGAACGCCGAGAAGCTTGAATCCCTGCGCATGTCGACGCCCAAGGATATTGCTCAGCATACCCCGGGCCTGAGTACCGTCAACTCCAATTCGGGCAGTGTGCCGATATTTGCCATTCGCGGTATCGGGCTTGACGACTTCAACGCCAATAACAGCAGCGGCGTTGCTGTGTACATGGATGGCGTCTACGCCAGTTCTCCCCTGTACCTGTCCGGCCAGCTGTTTGATGTCGAGCAGGTGGAAGTGCTGAAAGGCCCCCAGAGTGCACTCTATGGCCGTAACTCAACCGGTGGCGCCATCAATTTCGTGTCCAAGGCACCCACCGATACCCTGAGCGGTGAAGTCAATATCGAATACGGACGCTGGAATACCAGCAAGGTCTCGGGTTTTGTCAGTGGTCCAATATCCGACACGGTCAAGGGCCGCATCGCCGCCAATGTGGAAAATGGCGATGGCTGGCAAGAAGATGTCGAAACCGGTGAAGAGTATGGCGAAACCGACCGCTACGCGCTCAAGGGGGCGATTGAGCTGAGCCCGTCAGACACATTTTCGGCATCCCTGCGCATGCAGTTGTCCAGGGACAAGTCACGTCCGCCTACACCACAGGCGTACGGCACCGAGCTGGGTGGCGAGGCACTCTCGCAGCTGTACCTGGGCTTCGACGTCATCCCCGGTGTTCTGGATTACCTGGGTATTCCCTTGGAAGGCCTGCTGGACTCCCCGCAAGACGCCGATGCCGTCAGGGTGGGTGGCTTCGACGTAAGCCGCGATGAAAGCGGCGAAAGTGTCGTGTTGACCATGGACTGGGATCTCGGAATCGCCAATCTGGTGTCGATCAGTGGCTGGGATCACTACGAACGCAAAGTCAATGACAATATAGGCGGTACCCCGGCTGCTCTGCTCGACACTCACTACGATGAAGAGGCGGAACAGTTCAGCCAGGAATTTCGCCTGGTCTCCAACGGCAGTGCCGATATTGACTGGGTAGCAGGGCTTACTTACGCCCGTGATACATTGGATTCAATCAAGGACTCCGATGGCTCGGTGTCGCTTGGACAGATTAGCAACGTCTACGATACAGGCTTTATTGGCTCGTTTCAGCACTATAAGCAGACTGCCGATTCCTATGCTGCCTATGTGCACGTGGAAAATCACTTCTCTGACAGTTGGACCCTGACCTTGAGTGGCCGCTACTCCTACGACGAGCGCTCCTTCAATGGCAGCACTATGGTGACGGGGTTGGCGCCCGATATCCTGTTCCGCTATTTTCCCGGTGATGTGCCCGACTCACTGGACGAGACTCATGATGAAGAGTCCTTCGCCTATCGTGTCGGCCTGGACTACAAGTTGGGCGCGGACTGGCTGCTCTACGCCAACGTTTCAACCGGCTTCAAGTCCGGTATTTTCTACGGCGGCTCCACGTTTGAGCCCGGTGCGGCCAGTTACGTTAAGCCAGAAGAGGTCATTACCTATGAGCTGGGCTTCAAGTCGACACTGCTGGACGAAACTATGCAGTTGAACGGCGCCTACTTCTATACCGAGTACGACGATCGCCAGACATTGATCACGGCGTTGTTTGGTGGCGGCGTCGACGTGGCGCTGGCCAATGTGCCGACCGCCAAGGTCCAGGGGGGGGAGCTTGAATTGCTCTGGCGACCGGCCCAGAGTCTTGAGATCAGCGCCGGTCTGGGCTACCTGGACAGCGAAGTGATCTCCGAAATCTCCGACGTACGCGGATTTCCGCTGCTGGAACCCCTGGAGAAAGGTGCGACGTTTCCCCAGGCACCCGAGTGGAGTTTTAACGCCCTGGCAAGCTACGACCTGAACCTGACCGAGCAGCTCAACGCTCGCATTCAGCTCGACTACAGCTATACCGATACCCAAAAGGCGGCACTGGCCGATACCCATGCCCAGTATGGGCCGCTCAAAGAAGTCGGACTGCGCGCCACCGTCTTCAGCAGCAACGAGGATTGGGAGGTCTCGCTCTGGGGACGAAATCTCAACGACAACGATGCCAATACCTATGTATTCACCAACTTCCTGCTGGGAAAGACGGTCTACCGACAGTTACCTCGTTCCTATGGGGTAAGCCTTAAGTACCGCTTCCCGTAAGGTCGGGCGAACATCCGGTTTTGGGAGTGCAGTCACTGCTAACCCCTGAAACCGGGTCTCAATATGGGGCAAGGCGATTTCAGGTGTCTCCTGATATCTGGAGGGCGCTCGGGTCTTGAAAATGCTTTCATGCCCCGAAACCCGGTAGTCAATCAACCAGGCTTCCCTGTCATGGGAGCAAGTCGGTTGTCGGCTGCCTGAACAAAATCAATTAGTGCCTGGAATGATGTATGGTCAAATTTATTAAGAATGCTCGTATTCTAACGATGGACGATGACAAGCGCGAACTGGAAAATGCCAATATTCTGGTTCGTGGCTCCATCATTGAAGCCATCGGCGAAAACGTTGTGTGTCCCGCTGCGGAGGACGTTGAAGTCATCGACGCCAGCGGGAAACTGGTCATGCCCGGGGTGATCAACTCCCATTTTCATTCCTTCCTGAATCTCTGTAAAGGTGTACCGGCTAGCCCCTTGAGTACGGCTCTCATGTTCATTTTCGGCAACACTCTGGACAACCCGCCGCTGCCAGAAGACCCCGACGTTGCAGAGCGCATCAGCTATCTCACCACCGCGCTTGGAACCATTGAGATGCAAAAGGTCGGTGTGACCGGTGTCATCGAAGATTCTTACTATTTCCCTAATGTGACAGCGCCAGCGGTCAATGGCCATCTGAACGCCTACGTGACCAGCGGCTTGCGTGCGACCGTGTCGATGGCGCAGTGGAACGAGCCGGAATACCGGCAGATGGCTTTGGTGTCCGACCTGCTCGACGAGGACACCATAAAGCAAATGGACGCACTGGCCAGTAAAAAATCCCTGCCGTCCATTATCGACAATTACCGGCAATATATCGAAACCTGGCATGGCGCGGCGAGCGGGCGAATTCATGCCTCGGTATCCATTTCGGCGCCCGAGCGCTCCACCGACGAGCTGATTATCGCTGCTTCTGAGCTGGCGAATGAATACGGAATTGTCCTGGATTCCCATGTGCTGGAGGCCAAATACCAGCGGGTGCTGTCCATGGAGCGATGGGGCAAGAGCGCTATCGCCCACCTGGATGACCTTGGTGTTCTCAATGAGCGGGTGCACCTGAATCACGCCATTTGGCTGGACGATAAGGACATTGAGATACTGGCCGCCCGAGGCTGCTCGGTATCTCACAACATACATTGCAATCTGCTGTCGGGGAGCGGCATCATGCACTTCCACCAGATGCACGCAGCGGGAATCCCCATCGGCATTGGTGTGGATGAAGTGGACTCCGACGGCACCTGCAATCCCTGGGGGGTGGCAAAGACGGCCAATATCGCCAGTCACATTACCGACCCAGACTGGTGTCGCTGGTCCACACCTGAGCAACTGCTGGGTTGCCTGACCCGAGGCGGTGCCCGGGGCATGTGCAGGGAAAACGAAGTCGGAATGCTGGCGCCGGGTTTTGAAGCCGATCTCATCATGATCGACCTGAACACCCTGCCGTTTACGCCACTGGTTGACCTGCAAGTCCAGCTGCTATTGAGTAACGTCGGGCGCAATGTCGATATGACTATGGTAGCCGGTGAGGTGGTAATGAAGGATGGCAAGTCCTGCACCTTTGACGAAAATGAAATCATGGCGGAGTGCCGGGAATTGGCAGATCACGTCTTCCATGAGTCTCCCACCGTGGAGAAACTGTATCCGCTCTGGCGGGAAGCGCAGTTGGGTGCCGAGCATACGGAGGTAGGATTCGATCGTCTGCTAAAATACTAGCGGTTGAGTGAAATGTTTCAGGATCGGCCCAATTGCCGATCTTTCCCTGGTTGCTCAAGTCACGCCCAAACAGAGCAACCGACTATGCAATTACAGATCAATTTTGACACAGAGGTAACCTAATGATTGAAAGTGTTAGCCTGATTATTCACAACGCCATTGTCGTCACCGTTGACGGCGAGCACCGCGTAATCGACCGTGATGGCGCTGTTGCCGTGAACGACAATCGCATCGTGGCGGTGGGGAGCAATGAAGAAGTCCTGGCCCAATACACTGCGGATCAAATGATCGATGCCAAGGGTAAGGTGCTGATGCCGGGGCTCGTGGACCTGCATGCCCACAGCGCGCTGACACGCGGTCTGGCCGACGATTTGGAGTTGGGCCCGTTTCTGGCCACGGCCTACACCGAAATCATGCTGATGGAGGAGTCGGATTTCAATGAAGCGGCGCGTATCACCTACTTGGAGGCGATCAAGTCAGGAACCACCTGCATCAATGAGATGGCTGTAGCCAGTGTAACTGAGAGCAAGGTTAAGATTGCTGAGAAAATGGGTATCAGGACAACCATCACCGGTAGCTGGATGATGGAGGAGGACCACGTTCCTGAGACCCTGGGCAGCGGTGACGCCAAAATCGAGGCAGCCATCTATGCGATGGAAAAGTTCAATGGCGCGGCTGATGATCGGGTTCGTATTGCTTTTGGCATTGAGGGGGTTTGTTGCATCAGTCCCGAGCATCTGCGGACCATCAAGGAGCTGTCCGACAAATATAATGCCCCGGTGCATGTACACGTCAATGAGACCGACGATGACCGGGAGTTGGCCCGCAAGCGCCACGGTGGCCGGGACTCAGTGACGGTTTTGTATGAGGAAGGCCTGCTGAACGAACGCTGTATTGCGGCGCATTGCGTGCAGATGCGCGATGATGAGATTGAGATGTTTGTTAAGACCGGAGCCCACATTTCCCATAATCCCCTGTCCAACTCCAAGTGTGGTATGGGAGTTGCGCCGGTGCCTAAGATGCTGGAAAGGGGGATCAATATCGGCATCGGCCACGACATGTCGTTCTGCAGCAACTCCCGGGACATCTTTGAGGCCATGAAGTTCACCGCTGCGTTGCATAAAGCGCACAATCGTGATGCCTCGGTGATGCCGGCGCAGACGGTGCTGGAAATGGCCACCATCAATGGTGCCCGTGCCCTGGGCCTGGAAGACGACATTGGATCGATTGAAGTCGGCAAGAAGGCGGACATGCTGCTGATCAACCTGCGTATCCCCGCATTGGTCCCCACGCTGACCAGCGTCACCTTCAATAATGTGGTATCCAACCTGGTTTACTCCATGCAGTCGGAAGCGGTTGATACCGTCATTATCGACGGCAAGCTGGTGATGCAGGGGCGGCGCCTGCTGACGGATGATGAAGATGAAATCATGGCCGATGCCGATCGCAGGGCTCGCGACATGGTTGCGCGCATGGAGCAAAAATTTGCCAGCTAAGTCGAAACATATGGGTTTTCTGGAAAACGTCTAACGCGATAATTCACAGGAAACCGCCGATATCGAACGCAAACAGGTGGAGAGCAATAGAGCCCGCCGGCATGGCGCCATCGGCTATCTCAACGCGATGGCGGCAGGGGCGTAGCGAGGCGCTGGAAAGCGTGTGCGCTGATACCGGGCCGGGCCGGAAAAGATACTTTGTTGCCGGTACAAATACCGGAATGAACTCAAGTTAAGGGTAGCTAGTTATGTTGACGTTTATCAAGAATGCACGTGTACTGACAATGGACGATGAGGATCGTGAATACCCCATTGCCAACATCCTGATCCGGGATTCCATAATAGAAGCGATTGGCCCCGATGTGGCTTTGCCTGTAGGGAGTGAACAGGTAAAGGTCATCGATGCGGCTGGCAAGTTGATCATGCCTGGTGTTACCAACGCCCACTTTCACTCCCTCATGAATTTGAACAAGGGCCTGAAGGGTGGACCTTTGAGTGTTGCCGTACTGTTCATGTACGCAATGGCGAAGGATGCTCCGGAGACAGCACTCGATCCGGCCATTCGCGAGCGTATTAGCTACGTTGTTACCGCGTTGGGCAATATCGAAATGCTCCGCCGCGGAGTGACCAATGTGGTTGAGGATGCCTACTATTTCCCCATTACCGAGGCAGCCGTTAACGGCACCATGAAGGCTTACACGGACAGTGGCCTGAGGGCGACAATTTCCCTGGCGCAGTGGTCAGAGCCGGACTACCGCCAGCTAGCCTTCGCCGAAGAGCTGCTTCCCGCTGAGACTAAGGCTGAAATGGACGGGTTTGCCGCTCAGAAACCCCTTTCCCTGATTAAGGACAACTACCGGAAATACATTGAAAAATGGCACGACACCGCGGGGGGTAGAATCCACACCTCGGTCTCCATTTCAGCGCCCGAGCGCTGCACGTGTGAGCATATTCTGGCGGCCTCGGAGATCGCGTCGGAATACGGAGTCATGCTTGACTCCCACGCACTGGAAGCCAAGTACCAGCGCGTCTTGTCCCAGCAGCGATGGGGTAAGAGCGCGATAGCGCATATGGATGATCTCGGCATACTCAATGACCGGGTTCACCTCAATCACACCGTCTGGGTGGACGACAGGGATATCGAGATTCTGGCAGGTCGCGGTTGCAGTGTGTCCCACAACGTACATTGCAATATCTTTGCCGGAAGCGGCGTGATGCCATTCAGGAAAATGTACGACGCTGGTATTCCCATCGGAATCGGTGTGGATGAGGTGGATGCAGATGGAACCTGTAATCCCTGGGGGGTTGCGAAGACGGCTCTTTTTGTTCAGCACACTACCGATCCAGACTGGATGGCGTGGGCGGATGCCAGCCACTTCCTCCATTGCCTGACCCGTGGTGGTGCAAGCGGAACGGGACGCAAAAACGAGATCGGTATGCTGGCGCCGGGCTACAAGGCCGACCTGATTATGATTGATCTTGAGACCATCGCATTTATTCCCCTGAGAGATCTTAAAGCTCAGCTGCTGCAGGGCGATATCGGACAATCCGTCGTCATGACCATGATTGATGGCAAAGTGGCTATGGAAAATGGCGTGGTGAAAAACTTCGATGAGCAGGCTGTTTTTGGCGAAGTCAAAGAGATCGCGAGTTACGCCATGCCGGAACTTCCCACGTTGGAAAAACTCTTTCCAGTGTGGAGAGAGGCACAGCTACGCGCCGAGAAGAGTGACGTTGGGTTCCAGCGTCTGCTGCACGATTAAACGGGGCTCCGCTTGAAAACTGGAGTTTTGGGCGCACGGTTTCCATCCGATTGGTAGGTTTCCAATCAAATCAAACGGGTTTGCTCGAAACTTCAGGTAAAATGGACCTGAATCCGTAGCTTTAATTCGGCAAATCATAAATCTCAGTGAAACTACGAATTCACCCATTTTGGGACGATGTTTTTGGCGATGAATACTGGGGCTTGAGTGGGTTTCGCTGCAAACCGGGCCACTTTGTCTTGATGGTGCGCTATGTTTACCGCTTCGAAACTGTTGAAGCGTTATTAAAGGAAATTTGTCGTTACTACAATACAACCCGAGAAGATGTTGGCTTTTCGATCCATATTCAAGCCGAAGAGGTGGTCTTTAGGACCACCTTGCGAAACCCTGAGCTGGACGAAGATCATTTTCTGCTCGAATTTTTGATGGTGGCAATGCATCGCTTTATTTGCTGGGTGACCGGCAAGCGTATAGTGTAAATAGCGCTTGTTTCAATTATGCCGAGCCTGCTCATGTCTCTGCATACGGACTGTTGTTTCCCTGCGAAAGGCCCTTTTACTTGAGCATCAGAGGAGCGGAAATGACTTTCCTGAATTTGACTATATGGCCGAAGCGCTTTGCGTCAGCCCGGTGGAATATTGGCTTACGGTTAAGGGTTAGTAGTCTATGTTGCCCCAATGGGGCACCACACGACTGATATTGAGTTGGAGTTTGCGTAAAGTATCAAAATTGATAACTAAAATGATCGCTTTGGATGTGGTCATTCCTTTGTTCACGCGCGATAGTGACGATAGTTATCCCTTTACTATCCACCCTTAAGTGAGTGAAATTTTAAATGAGTTACCAAGATATTTCCTACGAGAAAGTCGACCAAGTTGCGCTGATCAAGTTAAATCGCCCCAAGGCGATGAATGCCGTGTCGGAAACTATGCTGGAAGAGCTTGCCGATCTGTTTCCAAAGCTGGATCGGGATAACGATATCCGCGTTGCGGTACTGACTGCAGAGGGTAAGGCATTTTGCGCCGGCGCCGACCTGAAGATGTTGCTCGACGATATCAACGGCGATGCCAAACCTGCCCCCAATTTCTGGACTCGTGCCCGCGATGGCTTTGGCGCTCCAGCCAACTTCTCCAAACCTCTGATTGTAGCACTCAATGGAATCACCTGTGCCGGCGGCCTGGAATTGGCGATGGCGGGGGATATCATTCTGGCAGCCGAAAGTGCTCAGCTAGCTGATGCCCACGCCAATTTTGGTGTTTTCCCCGGCGCTGGCGGTGCTGTCACCCTGTCGCGTAAAATTTCCTGGAATGCTGCTAACTACTTGCTGTTCACTGGCGAGTTTGTCAGCGCGCAGCAGATGAAAGAGTGGGGCCTGCTGCTGGATGTAGTGCCCGATATTGAGCTGTTGGACGAAGCTATGAGCCTGGCCAACAAAATTGCGGCGAAAAGTCCAATCGGCCTGATGCGGATGAAGCAAATGGTTAAAGACGGTATGGATATGCCGCTGACGTCTGCCCTGCGCGGGGAATTGAATATACTCAATATGCACACGAAGACCCATGATATGGTTGAAGGCTTGACCGCTTTCGGTGAGAAGCGAAAGCCTGAATTCAAGGGTTATTGAGCCCGCCATCGATTCAGCAGGAGGTATAGAGAGTATGTCCCAGCAACGTGGTATCCAGATTATTAACGACATCGAGCCTATTAGCCGCACCGGGCTGGCTTTCGACAAGGTTGAAACCAATGAACTGGTGGCGCGTATGCCGTTGGCCGACAACGCCAATCATACAGGCATTATGTACGCCGGTTCTCTGTTTGCATTGGCGGAATGTGCCGCTGGTACGCTGTTTTTGAATCGCTATGGTGACGATAGTATTGTACCCATCTGTGCCAGCGTTAATATTCGCTTCCGCCGCCCGGCGACCACCGACATTACCCTATCAATCACGATCAGTGATGAGCAGTTTGTCAGTCTCGAACGTAAGGCGTTGGAAAACGGTAAGGCGGTCATTGAATTTGAGGAAAAACTTATGGATGCCAATGGCGAGGTCGTCTCTATTGCCGACGTGAAATACGTATTGCTAAAAGTTTGATCACAGCCGCGGTTCTCACCGGTTAAAGCTCTTTTTAACAGTATCCACTTATTTAGGTGTCATTATGGATTTACAAGATAAAGCTGCCGTTATTACCGGCGGTGCCTCCGGTTTGGGTAAGGCGACCGCTGAAGCCTTGGTCGCAAAGGGTGCCAAAGTATTTTTGTTCGACCTCAATGAAGAAGCCTGTCTGGCGGCCGTTGCTGAGCTGGGCGCAGAGAACTGCGCCTACGCCGTTACCGATGTGACTGATGAAGACTCAGTGAATGCAGGGCTGGACCAGGCTATGGCCGCTTTTGGAAAGCTGCATATTGTTCTTAATGCGGCTGGCATTGGTCCGCCCGCGAAGGTGCTCGATCGCGAGGGAAACCCTCTGCCCCTGGCAAAGTTCAAGAAAATTGTGGATATCAACCTTTGTGGTACATTCAATGTCTTGAGCAAGGCGGCTGCCATTATGGCGAAGCAAGAGCCCATTAACGAGGATGGCGGTCGCGGGGTGATTATCAATGTCGCCTCAGTGGCCGCCTTTGACGGTCAAATCGGCCAGCCCGCCTATGGCAGTTCCAAAGCCGGTGTTGCCGGTATGACGCTGCCGATTGCCCGTGAATTGGCCAAGCAGGGCATTCGCATCAACTGTATTGCTCCGGGGCTGTTTATGACGCCGTTGGCCGCGACGTTGGATGATAAGGTTATTGAAGCCCTGGGTAACAGCGTGGAGTTTCCCAAGCGTCTTGGGAAGCCTTCCGAGTTCGCGCAACTGGCAGTACAGATGGCCGAAAACGACTATTTCAATGGTGAAGTGGTCCGCCTTGATGGTTCCATCCGTATGAAGGCTCGATAGCTGCTCTCTACATAAACATCTGAACTTGTCCAGTGTGGGTGTTAGGAACTCTCTCTTTGCTATCTGTTAGCAGGTTGGCGGTGATTCTTTTCTGTGGATAGTCACCGCCTTTTTTAGCTTCTAAGAGAAGAGTTTCCCGTATCGGCGTGTGCGAGTCCGGCCCACGCAGCTAAGGCCACCCATGGTCAAATCCGGCACAGATGTGCCGGTTTTTAACGACGTGACGCGCGCTTTACAACTTGCCTTCCAGTGTGGGTACGGCGTCGAACAGATCCGCCACCAGGCCGTAGTCGGCCACTTGGAATATCGGTGCTTCCTCGTCCTTGTTGATGGCGACGATCACCTTGGAGTCATTCATGCCTGCCAGGTGTTGGATGGCGCCGGAGATACCCACTGCGATATACAGCTCGGGGGCGACAATCTTGCCGGTCTGGCCGACTTGCATGTCGTTGGGCACAAAGCCCGCATCCACAGCGGCGCGGGATGCCCCCACGGCGGCGCCCAGCTTGTCGGCCAGCTTGTACAGCATTTCGAAGTTCTCGCCGTTTTGCATGCCGCGCCCGCCGGAGATCACCACCTTGGCGGAGGTCAGCTCTGGACGGTTACTCTTGGCCAGTTCCTCGCTGACAAACGTGGATTTGCTGGTATTGTGGGCGCTGTCCAGCTTTTCGATGGTCGCGGAGCCGCCTTCGGACGCCACGGCATCGAAGGCCGTGGTGCGTACCGTGATTACCTTGATGGGGTCGCCGCTCTGGACTGTAGCGATAACATTACCGGCATAGATGGGCCGTTTAAAGGTATCGGCACTCTCGACGGCAACAATGTCTGAAATCGCCTGTACATCCAGCAGTGCGGCCGCGCGGGGTAAAACATTTTTCCCAGCGGTGCTGGCCGGCGCCAGAATGTGGGTGTAGTTTTTGCCAACCTCGGCGATCAGCAGTGCCAGGTTTTCTGCGAGCTGGTGCTCATAGGCGTCATTTTCAATCGCCAGCACACGGTTCACGCCGTCGGCCCTGGCTGCCTCATCGGCGGCACCACCGCAATTGTTACCGGCAACCAGTACTTCAATGTCGCCGCCAATGGCCTTGGAAGCTGCCAAGGTGTTGAGCGTTGCGGCCTTGAGATTGGCGTTGTCGTGTTCAGCTATGACCAGAATACTCATAAGATCACTTTCGCCTCGTTTTTGAGTTTATCCAACAGTTCATTGACGTCGGCCACTTTCACGCCCGCCTGCCGCTCGGCCGGCGACTCGACCTTCAGCGTGGTCACTCTCGGCGCCACGTCCACGCCCAGCTCTTGCGCTGTAGTGGTTTCCAGCGGTTTTTTCTTGGCCTTCATGATGTTCGGCAACGAGGCGTAACGCGGTTCGTTCAGGCGCAGATCGGTGGTGACAATCGCCGGCAGCGTCAACTCCACGGCCTGCAAACCACCGTCGATTTCACGTGTTACTTTGACCTTGCCCTCCTGAATATTGACCTCGGAGGCGAAGGTGCCCTGCGGCGTTCCCGTCAGCGCACCGAGCATCTGACCGGTCTGGTTGTTGTCGCCGTCGATGGACTGCTTGCCCATGATGACTAGTTCGGGTGACTCCTTCTCCATCACGGCTTTCAGACATTTGGCTACGGCCAGCGGCTGCAGTTCGATATCGGTCTCGACCAGGATGCCGCGGTCTGCGCCAAGCGCCAGCGCGGTGCGAATCTGCTCCTGAGCCTGCTTGGGGCCCAGGGAGACGGCAACGATTTCAGTGGCAACGCCCTTCTCTTTCAGCTGGACCGCTTCTTCAATGGCGATTTCGCAGAAGGGGTTGATGGACATTTTGACGTTGGCGATATCGACATCGGTTCCGTCAGCTTTAGGACGGACCTTGACGTTGAAATCCACAACGCGTTTGACAGCAACAAGAATTTTCATGGATATCCAAATATCTTCAATTTATTGAGAGTAAGAGCGGCGACTATGACTATGTCGACGCTCTCGTCCGCCAAAATTAATGCAGCACAAAAAACACCGCGGCCCTCCGGGAAATCGAGAGATCAGAGTTCTACGCTAACCCCGTGATTTCAAAGGGCTTGCTAAATCTTGGCTAACTCGAAAAGTTCTCTGTTATTCAACGGGTAGCACGCATGGCTGAGAGAGTGGGGCTCTTCTTCATGGTGCTTATATATATTTAACATACATATGTGTATATGTAGTGGACATCAGTGTACATTCCTGTTAATAATATTGCAACGCTAACATTAAAAGCTCAAAGAGGTCTGTAATGTCGAATGATCCACTTCTTCAGCCCTTCCTGCTCAAGCATTTGACTTTGCGCAACTGGCTTATGATCACACCTCATGAGTCGGGTCGTGGTCAATCACGGCATCCGGCCACTCGACGATATCGACCTTGAATTGAAGCCGGAGTGGGCAGTGCCAAGAGTCTTTTAACTAACTGGTTGATCATGTTCAGACTACAAGAATCCACAGTAAAACAAGATCAATGTGTTGCCGGTATCGCTCCGAATGTGGCGTTCTACCTTGACGAAAATTGCTTTCGATTATCTTAGGCGCTACAATTTTACGGGCTATCGAAGCGCCTCTCGCTGTAAGAAAGGCGCTTTTAAAATCGCGGGTTGATAAGAGCGGAAGATGTGGCTATAGGAGCAGCAATTGGTGTCAAACAACAATAAGGCAAATTGTTCAAAACGGAACGCTCTGTCCGCACCGCTAGCTCGGAACGGGTGCGCCAACCAATAAACAAGAAAGGTATCGACCAGTGGCGACGATTTGAGGAATTCCTCGATCCGCTTAAAGCGGCACTCGACCCGGCACTAACGGAGTATCGTTCATCGTACCGGGAGAGACAGTATGAGTAACATGAGAGTTTCCGGCTGGCGCGGCTCGCGCGCGATATGGCTTGAAGCCGCGCTCGAGGCGCTGGTCGAGGGCGGAGTGGATGCGGTCCGGATTCAGCCGTTGGCAGCTCGTCTTAAATTGTCCCGAACCAGCTTCTACTGGTTTTTCAAGGACCGCCAGGCACTGCTTTCTGCACTGGTAGATGAGTGGAACGCAAAGAACACCGGAGGACTGGTTTCCATGGCTGACGCTTACGCGGAAACACCGTCCGAGGCTTTATTGAATGTCATCAGCGCGTTTCTGGATGACCAGCTATTCGATCCGCGTCTCGATTTCGCTGTCCGAGGCTGGGCCCTGCAATCTGCTGAAATTATGGCGTACGTCAACGATGCTGACGCGCATAGGCTGGCAGCCTTGCGCAGGATGCTGGAGCGGCACGGGTATGACCCGCACGACGCTGATGTGCGCGCCCGTACCATTTATCTGGTACAGATCGGTTATATCTCGATGCAGGTCCGCGAGAGTCTCGCCACTCGGATGAAGCGCATCCCGAACTATGTGAAGATCTATACCGGGCGTGCGCCGAGCGAGCGCGAACTGGCCCGTTTTTTTGCCCGCCACGGCTATGACCCTACAAAAGCGGAGGACGAAGAAAATGCAGGCTAGGCCTTCCAGCGCGGCACTGTATATCGGCCTTATCGGCGCTTCAGGCTGGCTCGGCCGGTCAATCGGTCCTGCGCTGCTACGTGAGCGCGTTGTCGAGCCGATGAATCTTATCTGTTTCAATCGCAGCGGGCCAAGCCAGGACTATACAGACTGGCCGGATGTCCGTTGGGCGACCGGGTTCGACAAGTCTGGGCACGATATCGATGTCGTCATTCTATCGGTTCGCCCCCAGGATTTCCGGCAGTCCACTTTCGTGTGTGAGGGTAAGCTGGTTATATCTCTGATGGCAGGCGTAACACTCGATGAACTGAGTTGCCGCACCGGTGCTCAGCGCGTCGTGCGTGCCATGCCGAACGCAGCGGTCGAGATTGGCCGATCCTATTCTCCTTGGGTCGCCTCGCCGTCAGTCAGTACAGACGATCGCCGAATCGTCCGCGCCGTGCTCAATGCAGTCGGCGCTGCCGACGAAGTTGACAGTGAGACTGCCTTGAACATCCTGACCGGTTTATCCGGCGCGGGCCCGGCCTATGCCGCCCTGCTTGCAAACGCCTTGTGGGAGACTGCAGTGGAGGCAGGCCTGGAACCCGACATTGCAGGACGGGCCGTCGAAGCTACAGTCTGCGATGCAGCGATGTTACTGATTGGCAAAGGTTCGACTGCCGGAGAGATCGTGGATGAATTCATTCGCTATGATGGCACCACAGCGGCGGCTATGACGGCGGCGCGGTCAGCCGATTTCGAAGCCGCGGTTCGTGCAGCGCTCGCAGCCGCGATTCAAAAGGTGCGCGAAATCGAGAACTCTGAGTCGTGTGACACGGCTTCCTGATTGGCAACCGCACCGTCGTTTTCAAGAATTACAACAGCACAATCAATATTTACTGTCGGTAAAGAATAATTTCAGGTTATGCAAGATGCCAGTCGAGATCCAGCTCCCCTCGCGGGTGCGTCAATAACTCGAGTTTCGGAGTTCGTCGGGGTCAATCGGTTACCCGGGTAATCTCGTCATCGACGCAGGTCAGGATCCATTCACGGAATACATCCAGTGCTTGATTGTCTTTATTCGAGTCCGAGTAGAACAGGTAATGACGTTTCTCCCGAAAGGCCTTCTCGGTCGTTCCGGCACGAACCAGCAGCCCCTTCCCCAGTAGGGGTGATACCAGGTGGTTCCAGCCCAGACAGGTACCCTGGCTGTTCACCGCCATCGTAATCAACAGGTTGTAGTCGTTGGAGCTGAAGCTGTGCTTATGCCGTTTGCGCTGGTTCAGGTCAATGCCATGAAATGACAGCCAGGTAGACCAGTCGACGTGCTCCGTGATCTGGGCGCGACCATACGGGGTCAGGTCCAACAAGGCCGTGTCCGCCAGGCCTTCGGGTGTAGCTATGTCCGGATGCTCCCTCAAATAGGCCGGCGAACAGACTGGATAAATCAAGTCGTAAAACAGGGGAACCGAATGATAACCCTCGTACGGGACGCTGGGATAGGTGATAAAGGCATCGGGATAAATACCGGGTTCGAGTGAGAGCAAGTTGTTGGTGGACACCACATTGATGTTGATATTGGACTGAATGCTGAAGAATTCGGGCAACCGGGCGGACAGCCAGAAAGCGGCGAAGGCCTGAGAACAGCAGATCGTCAGTTCCTGCTGCCCGCGGCCGCCATCCGAGATCCGCTGAGCAGCCTGGGCGATGTTGATGAAGGACAGCGAGACGGCATCGTACAAAATGGTTCCCGCCTCGGTCAGTTCCACGGCCCGCCCGGCGCGTTTGAACAGTGGTACGCCGAGCGACTCCTCCAACTCCCGGATTTGTCGACTCACCGCCGCCTGAGTCACGCAAAGCGCTTCGGCGGCACGCGTGAAATTCTGGTGCTTGGCGGCGGCGACAAAGGAGCGCACGGCGCGCAGCGACGGCATTTGGACCAACGCCTGGTCCGGCTCTACATGCTTAACCATAACCTTAGGTTCTCAATTCTCCGGATTAAAAGTCGCTGTAATCCGCTTTAGGCCAAAGATACACTCGCTTGAAAGACGAGTTGCCTTGTAAAGGAGCCATCCGGGTGCGTGATTTCCGTCGTCATGCCTGCCTTACTCAAAGAACTCTATCATACTTTGGCCAAAAATAACCAAATGCTATAAACCCATGATAGCTGTGAAAGCAGCTTTTATCTTATCAAGTTTTAAAAGAAGGTAGAAAAAGATGTCATTTAAAAGAACCATTCATGCCATAGAAACACACGCAGGTGAACCCATGCGCGTTATCACTGGCGGTGTTCCAAACATCCCCGGAAAAACCGTGCATGAGAAAATGGTATGGCTGAGAGAAAATGACGACCAGCTGCGTAAGCTAATGTTACGTGAGCCTCGCGGTTACCCACCTCTGTGTTGCAATATTATTGTTCCTCCATGCCATCCTGATGCTGACGCGGGCTACGTTATCATGGAACAGATCGAGTATCCTGTCATGTCTGGCGGCAATACCATATCCGTGGCGACCGTGCTGCTTGAAATGGGCATGCTGCCGATGCACGAGCCTGTTACGGAGCTTGTCTTGGAGGCGCCGGCAGGGCTGATTCGTATCCGAGCTGAGTGCAAGGATGGTAAAGTAAAAAACGTCACGTTCAAGAATGTTCCGGCATTTGCGGCCTACCTAGACACAAAAATTGAGGTTCCTCATCTTGGCGAGGTGACTGTGGATGTGGGATGGGGTGGCATGTTTTATGTTATTGCGGATGTTCGACAGTTTCCCGGCGTGGAACTCATACCCGAGCATGGCGCGGAGATTGCGAGGATTTCAGCCATGATCAGGCAGGCCGCTATTGAGCAGTTGCCCGTTGAGCACCCGGATTACCCTGGGGTTGGTATCACGATATCGCAACTTTCCGGGCCGACAAACAGCCCGGATGCCGACTGGAAAAACGCGGTGACCGTGGCGTCGGGAGATTTTGACTGGGACAAACCCAGCACTTGGACGGGCGCCGTCGACCGGTGCCCATGCGGCACGGGAACTTGCGCGAAGATGGCGGTGCTACATGCCAAGGGCGAGCTTCCATTGGATCAGGATTTCCGCCACCAGGGCATCCTTGGCAACGTGTTTACCGGACGGCTTGTCGAGGAAACGCGCGTGGGTGAAAAGGCGGCGGTAATACCGACGATCACCGGAACCAGCTGGATCTATGGGATCAATACCTATGTGTTGGACAATGATGATCCCTTCACAGAAGGATTTTGCGTGCAGGACATCTGGGCCTGAGGGCAGCCCATCCGCCGCTCACAAGGAGCGGCGGATCTTCTCAAGTACCACCGTGTCGATTGCAACGCGCGCCTCTTCCGGATTATTGCATCGTGCCGGGCGGCGAACGCGAATACGATCGGCACGCCTATGATCATTAATATTATGACTACACCTATTGCTAGCAAGGCGCCCATGTGTTTCTCTGATTATTGTCAGGAAGTCTCTTGAGGAGACACGTCTAATTGGCTCACAGCTTTGATGATTAGATTGCTGATGTCATGAATGAAGTCCCGGAGCACATAGAGCAACAGCAGAATGCTCGCAGCGAAAAGGCTTCCTTGTGAAAGGTATTGCGGAATACCGAACACCGGTGTAACTTGTCTTTTCTCGAACCCCCAGGAGCAAAGGCTGTAGCCCCAAGCGACGAAAAAACCCGCCATCACTACCGACAGGGTAGTGGCAATGACCCTCATTCTGTCGTGCAAGGCCACGTTGTCGGAAAAGGCTTGAAAGAAATCGGCACTGAGATGGGACCTCTCCCGCGAGGCCAGGGCCGCCCCGCGCATGTACAGCCTCGTGGTGAGTATCAGTAGGTTGGAGCCGCATTATTGGTCTTGCAAGAACCAAAGTCAAAGAGGGGATGGTGAATCAGGTGTATAACATGCGACATTTGTTTACGTTACAGAGGACAAGTGTGTCCGCTGTATGAATAATGGCAAATATATGATCCCATTTGCCCCAAATTTGTAAGTTAATTCGGCGAAAAGCAAACTCATAAATGAGTAACAGTAATCATTTGCGATTGCAGTGGAGAACGGAAATTGAGTCCATAATAAAAGGGCTCAGTTTTTAATAGAGGCCCCCTTATGGCCTCTCAGGTTATATCTCCTTAAGTGATCCTGAACGTGCGCGATGTGTTGCAGCCCGGCTACGTACTGGGATGGTTCATTAAGACGGCGTACCGGTAGATTTTTCAGCCCCGATTGGTGGCTACAAGCAATCCGGTAATAACAGGGAGTGCTGTAAGTACGGGCTGGAAGAATTTATGGAATCAAAAGCGGGGATGGGCTTTCTCGCTCAATCAAAAAAGTAACTCCGGTGTAAAAGCAGGGTGTTGCCCAGCAAACGCCAATGAAGTCTCCACGTCTTGTATCTCCGAACCACTCAGCTAGGGGCAGGGGGGCAATAACCGCTTTGTTTGTGAAAGGCAGTTCCCTGCGGAGGCTTCGGTGATTTGAAGAGGCTGACTGCCTCGACGATATGCTGGTTGTGAAAGCCGGTAGAGCACGGCGGCATGCCGACCCCAAAATATATCTGGGTCAATAAATGTTCCGTTGCGGTGCGCTATGCTATGAGTTAATTTCTTCTCTTCAGTCTTACCCTAATGAGACTTTGCCGGCCAATTTTCTGTGTGCGGTGCTGGCCCTTTTTTATAATTCTCTTTCAGTGACCTTCATTGGAGCAAGGACCTTGTCTCTGTTTCCGCGATCTACGTCTGCCGCTTTACAACAGTGATTGAATTTTGGGATGACGGAAGAATGTAATGAGCTGTGAGCAGATGAAGGAATCCTAGTTGCACTCTGTCGACAATCGGTATCTATCCGTATGGGCGAAAAGGCAGAGTAGAAATACCGTTAAATATCGCGATTAGGGCGAGTCAGCGATCCGGGGTATTCATATAGAGCTCTAGTGGATCCTTGGTTGGTGCCCGCTCAAAGCAGCTCAAAGAATTTAGAAACAGGGAAAATAATTCAGCCTGGGAATTGATGTCCAGCTTGTTGTAGATTTTCTTTTTATGTTGCCTTAGCGTTTCAATGGATATATTTAATTTTTCGGCACTTACAATTGTGGAGTGTCCCTGCAAGGTCAAACCGAGAACATCTTTTTCCCGTCCGGTTAGCAGTGATCTGCCAAAAAGATCAAATGCCTGGCTGATAGTTTTCTCAATGTTGGGCATGGTATCGTCACCCTGATCCTTTTTTTGGGGGAGCTGAACGAGTTGGGCGTGGTGAAGTGTCAGCTCTCTGATAACCGGTTCAGCAGCGCGTAAAAATTTCAGTTCACTGTCGCAAAACCGGGGGGAAGTTTTCTTGCGCATTATGGATATCTGTAGTGAGGCATCCGGATCAATATCGATGATATAGACGATTTCATCCTCAGTATCGCATTGGGCATAATAGCTGCGGTAGTAGTCGCTTTGTTGGAATCCACCGGCGCTGAGTTCGGTAAGGCGGTAGACACCGGTAGATTGCTGGTTGATCAACGCAGCTAAATAAAAGGGGTCCAATTGGTAGCTTCCATTAATATAAGCATCTATCTGTGCCGTCCGCTCTTCATTACTAATTTCGTAATACAAGGCTTGAGGCACCTTATTCCTCCGGTAGAGCCATACCTGGGGATAATCGATCTTAATTGAATCGCACAGTGTGGCGATTAGTTGGGGAAAGAAACCGCTTTTGCCTTGCTCCCTCACAACCCCAGCAACCTGTTTGTTCCAGGTTTCAAAGCTGGTTTTCATTTGAGGGGGATCTACCTTCATCATGACTGCTCCGGCAGAAATCATAATCTTTAAATATTGGACACGTATCGCGCGCAGATGTGGATCACCAAAAACAACTCTTTAATCTACGTCGCAGTACTATAAAAGTCAATTGAAAGGACTGGGCGTGGCTTTTTCAGCGGAAGCTGCTTCTGAGAAACTCCTTAATAATCATATGCTTAGGGATATATCGCTCGGGTGGCCACAAAGCACCTAATATCTGTCGGTATCAAAATACCCAAGCTTGGGGATATGGCCTATTTTGCCTGCCGGGTAGACTAAAAACAACTCTAGGCAGCGTTCTCTGGTCACTGGATGCCGCTGTTATCACGTAATGAAGGTCGAGTTATGGATACCCAACAGTTACAGCAAAAAGCGAAAGATCATCTGTGGATGCACTTTACCCGCATGGGTACTTACAAGGACCAGGATGTGCCGGTAATCACCCACGGAGAGGGCTGTTATGTCTACGACGCCCAGGGGAAAAAGTACCTCGACGGCTTAGCGGGGTTGTTTACCTCCCAGTTGGGGCACGGTCGCAAGGACATCGCCGAGGCTGTGGCCAATCAAACGGAGAGGCTGGGTTTCTTTCCGATCTGGAGTTACGCCCACCCGGGGGCGGTGGAGCTGGCCGCTCGGGTGGCCGAGCTGGCGCCGGGGGACCTCAATCGCGTCTTCTTTACCAACGGTGGCGGCGAGGCGGTGGAGGCCGCCTGGAAACTGGTACGCCAGTATTTTACGGAAATTGGCCAACCCCGTCGCTATAAAGTGATCTCTCGCAATCTGGCCTATCACGGCACCAGCTTAGGGGCGCTGTCGATCAACGGCGCCACCACTATCAAGACGGTGTTCGAACCCCTGGTGCCCGGCGCCTGCCATGTGGAGAACACCGACCCCTACCGCAGTCGTCACCTGAGCGATGGAAACGAAAGCCTGACCTTTGCCCAGAAGTGTGCGCTGGATATCGAGCGCGCCATTGAAATCGAAGGGCCTGACACAGTGGCGGCGGTATTTCTGGAGCCGGTGCAAAACGTCGGTGGCTGCCTGGTGCCGCCGGAAGGCTATTTCCAGGAAATACGCAAGGTGTGCGACAAGTACGGTATACTGCTGGTGTCCGACGAAGTGATTTGTGCCTTCGGTCGCCTGGGGCATATGTTTGGCTGTGAACGTTACGACTATATGCCGGATATCATTACCTGCGCCAAGGGCCTGACCAGCGGCTTTGTACCCATGGGGGCAATGATCTGTCGCGACTTTTTGATGGAGCCTTTCCTGGCTGACGACGAAAAGTCGTTTCTGCACGGCTCCACCTTCGGTGGCCACCCGGTCGCCTGCGCCGCAGCCCTGGCAACCCTGGACGCCTTTGAAAACGAAAAGGTGCTGGAAAATGTGCGCCAGAACGAAGCGCTGTTCAAGGCCGAGTTGGATAAACTGTTGGAGCTGTTCATTGTGGGGGATGTTCGCGGGGCCGGCTACTTCTACGGTATTGAACTGGTGAAAAACCGCGAGACCAAGGAAACCTTTAGTACGGAAGAAGCCGAGCAGGTATTGTTCAAATTTGTCTCACCGCGGCTCTACGAGGAAGGGCTGATGTGCCGCACCGATGATCGGGGTGAACCGGTAATTCAGTTGTCCCCACCATTGGTTGCCGGCCCGGATGAAATCCGCGAGATTGCCGGTATTCTTTACAAGGTGATTGCTGAGGCCTCGGAGCTGGTTGCGAAATCCTGATCCCCTTAAACGGGCATGCGGCTGAAGAGGCGGCTTTCCCGTTTTCTATTAAGACAAGCTGGCAAGTGTACACAAGGGGCGTGCGGCCTCCCTGGAGAATCGAGAGATGAATAACAGCTTTTATATCGACGGACAGTGGGTCGCACCCACCTCAACAGAAACCTTTGCTGTGGTTGACCCAGCCACCGAAGCGGTGATTGCCAATGTGCCAGCCGGTCAGTCGGCGGATATAGACGCGGCGGTTGCGGCCGCTCGGCGGGCTTTCGATCAGGGGCCCTGGCCGTTGATGAGCGGTGCGGAGCGGGCGGTGTATTTGCGCAAAATCGCCGCAAAGATTACTGAACGCCTTGGTGACATTGCAGCACAGGAAGTGCGGGATAACGGCAAGCCCTATCCTGAGGCGGAGTGGGATATCGAAGATGCCGCTGGCACCTTTACGTTTTACGCCAATCTGGCCGAAGAGCTGGACCACAATGATGAAGAGGCGATTGGCCTTTCAGACGAGCGCTTTACCTCAAAAGCGATCAAAGAACCCCTGGGGGTTGCAGGGGCTATTATTCCCTGGAACTTTCCGTTGCTGATGGCGGCTTGGAAGGTGGCGCCAGCACTGGCAGCCGGTTGTACCATGGTGTTGAAGCCCTCCGAGATTACCCCGCTGACGGCATTGGTGCTGGCCGAGATTGCCCATGAGGTCGGGCTGCCCGCCGGCGTGTTAAATGTGGTGACAGGCCTGGGTCGGGACGCGGGCCAGGCCCTGTCTGAACACCCGGGCATCGATAAACTTGCCTTTACCGGTTCGGTACCCACCGGTTCGAAAATCATGCAAGCCGCGGCCAGGGACATTAAAAATATCAGTCTGGAGCTCGGCGGAAAGTCACCCTTTATAGTCTTTGAAGACAGCGATATCGAAGAGGCGGTAGAGTGGATTATGTTCGGCATTTTCTGGAACCAGGGACAGGTCTGTTCGGCCACCTCCCGTGTGCTGGTGGCTGAAGCCCTCTATCCCGCGCTGATGGAGCGGTTGGTCGCAGAGGCGAAAAAAATCACCATCGGCCCCGGTGATCGGGATGGCGTCCTGCTTGGTCCCCTGGCAAACGAGACTCAGTACCGCAAAGTTTTGGCGGCGATTGATCGCGGCGTGCAGGAGGGTGCGCGTATTGCAACCGGTGGCAAACGCCCGGCGAGCCTGGATACTGGTTATTACCTAGAGCCTACGGTATTGACGGATATGGATGAAGAAAGCTGGATCTGGCGCGAAGAGATTTTCGGCCCCGTGGTCTGCGTCAAACCCTTCAGCAGTGAGGCTGACGCCATTCGCATGGCCAATGATTCCCGCTTTGGCCTAGGCGCAGCGGTGATGTCAAAAGACGAGGCGCGCTGCGAGAGAGTCGCCCGCGCCTTTCGCGCCGGTATCGTCTGGATTAACTGCTCCCAGCCCACCTTTGCTGAGGCTCCCTGGGGGGGGTACAAAAAATCGGGTATAGGCCGTGAGTTGGGGCACTGGGGACTGGACAATTACCTGGAAACCAAGCAGATCACCCGCTTTAGCAGCGACGCCCCCTGGGGGTGGTATATAAAATAGTGTTAACTGCTCTTGGGCAACCTATATCAATGATGGATTACCTATAGAAAATTTCGGTGTACCCTCTCTTGTTCCAACCTTGATCGTGCTAACGTTGGCGGTGTCCACCAGGCGCACTGTGGAGGCCTTGCTGCCGGACTCCATTGTCGGTGCCGTTATGGTGTCACCTGCCAATCCTCTGTAACTGCAGACCCAAAAGTCGCTGGGGGGGAATCGATGATGGTGTAGCCTGAGTAATCCTGATGTGCGGGTTGATGGGAAGTTTGATCGCGCTGTTAGTTTGCACGGGTGCGACCACCGCCTTTACTGCGAGCCTGACGCGATCTACCCCGGGCGCTGTTCGTTACCTGGGTGATGGGGTTTGTTCTGTTTGTGGATGACTACCTCAACTCCATGGCCGTGGGCTCGGCCATGCGCAATGTCACCGACAAGTTTGAAGCTTCCCGCGAGATGCTGGCCTATGTGGTGGACTCCACCGTCGCGCCCATTAGTGTGCTTATCCCCATCTCCACCTGGGCGGTGTTTTTCATCAGCGCAGCTGGAAGACAGCGGTGTAGCCGCCGATGGTGAAGGTATCTGGACCGCGGTGGCCATTGAGCCTTTGGAAATTATGCCGACGTCGGCATAATTTCCACTTTCTGCGCGACCTCGGCAAAGATCTGTTTGATTTTGAGTGCCCAAAGCGTTTCACGGGGCAGGCTCTACCGAACCATCCGAAGGTATCTTCGATCCTACAAGGTTCGAGCGAAACTCAACAAAACCTCCAAACAGTTAAAAGCGGCTATCCGTGACGATAAGAGGCTATGGGATAGCTTGGAGGATTATTTAGCCGGCAATGAACCAAGCGGTGCTAAAGACATGCTCGATCCACGGGTCACGGCTTATCTGTTAGTGACGTGGATTTTGGAATCCGCCAGCGCCTGTCATGGATTTGGCTTTCCCTTTGATCAACCTCACCTGGAATTTTACCGACGCTTACAGGAGGCTTATCCCGCCTTGAAACGGTTAAAAGAAAAAGGCGTGTCGGTATTGCCCCTGACGATCCTGAGCCGAGCATTAACCGATGGCGCACTGAAGAAACTTGTTTCGCGTATGCAAGAGAAAGTCTCCATCTTTGAACAACTGAGGCAAGCGATGAGAATTGCCCGTGTGGAGCATCACCAAGGCCTCAATGATGAGGGCGATGAGGATATCAAAACGATAGCCAGTCGCGTCAAGCGCTTTTGCCACTGCGCTAACATAGTGAAGTTAGCCTCCAGTGATACCAGTTACCACAAGATGGTCAAACAGATTGACCGGTATTGGGATAAGCTCTTTGCCGATGCCATTGAGGTCGATACCCCCACCGGTAAAATGATCATCCAGCCACAGCGCACCAACAATCTGATGGAGCAGTCGTTTCGGTTCCTCAAGCGAGATGGGCGAAAAAAAAGTGGCCAGCATTCTTTAAACAAAACCCTTAAAGGAATGCTGGCCGATACGCTGTTAGTCAGGAATCTGGCAAACCCGGATTATGTTGCCATTTTACTCAAGGGGGAAAAGAATCTGGCAGAGCGCTTTGCGACCATCGATATCCAACAGGTTCGTCGCGAAGAGAAGGAAAATGATCAAAGGTGGAAAAAATACCCGAAAAGGATGGCAAAGATCTTCAAGATGGCACATCTACCACAAAAACTGATGAAAACGGCGGTGAAATGAGACAATTATGTATACGGCCAACGGCTGTTTGCGCTCATAGGATCGGGAATAAAAAACTTCTTACAGTGCCTGCACTTACGTCGATATCGTCTGGCCATGACGCCCCTCCTCAGCGGGCGAATCAAACCTCAATTACCGACAAAAATAAATGGCGGGATTTTGAAGAAAAGAATCTGAAGAACCAGAAGAACGGGAAGAATCGAAGAAATATAAATGCAGGATTTTATAACATGGAAGAATAAAAAGAAGAATGAAGAAACAGCATTACCAACATTTTTAAACCGGTAGGGTTACTACACTTTCAGATCGGTGGTGACATTAAAACGAAGCAAAATCGACACTGGACGATAGTGAATATATACTTTACACTAGTGTACATTTTTGTTGGTGGTGCTGCTATACTGACACTTAAATCCCAAAGAGGTCTGTGATTGCCGGAGTTGCGGCGCCGGAAAAAGATGGCCGTGTTGACGAATTGTCATAACATATAGTTATCAATATCTGACACATAATGTTGCTGTTCTCCCGGGTCGATTTTGCTTTAGCCTATAGTTGCGATGATTCTTATACGCAATAGAGTCGATTAAAACTATAAATCCGAGGGGATTATAATGTTGCCAATGAACAAGTTATCTATGGCAGTGTTGGCTACTATCACAGCCTCAACGGGCGCCGGTTATGCCAACGCGCAGCAACTGGAGGAAATAGTGGTTACCGCTACCAAGCGGGCGGAAAGCACACAGGACATACCCATAGCTGTTGCTGCCATGACGGAAGAATCACTGGATCAAAAAGGTGTTTCAAACTTTGAAGATTATCTGATTCAACTTCCCGGTGTAACTGCCGGCGGCGGCGGACCCGGTCAGAACACCATTTACATTCGCGGTATCGCATCGACCACACCCAACTTGGCGGTAGCCGGTGTAGCTGGTTTGGCGCCCAACGTATCTTTTTATCTGGATGAGCAGCCGTTGGCGCAGCCCGGCCGTAATCTCGATGTCTATGCGGCGGATTTGAACCGAGTGGAAGTGCTAGCCGGACCTCAGGGTACCTTATTTGGCTCCAGTTCTCAGGCCGGTACAGTGCGCTTGATAACCAACAAGCCCGACACCTCGGATACTTACGGTAAATTTAAAGGCGGTATTGCCACAACTTCCGGAGGTGATCCGAGCAATAATTTTGAGCTAATGGGCAACCTCGCGGTGAGTGATAGGCTTGCGGTCCGCGCTGTTGTCTACCGTGATATGAAAGGCGGTTATATAGACAACGTGGCAGGTACGTTAAATGCCAGTGAAAGTGCACGGTTTAGGCCCGCGGGTACCGTTCGTTCCAATGGTGTGCCGGTCATCCCTGCGCGTGGTGGTTTCCAGGCGGATTCCGATCTGAGCGGAGTAACGTTTATCGATGCCGATAATAGCGCCCTGGTTAAAGATAACATTAATGAAACGACCTATGTCGGTGGCCGAGTTAGCGCCCAGTATGATGTTAATGATGACTGGAGTGTATTGCTGGCATACGCAGAGCAAAGCATTGAAAGCGATGGTACCTTCTTCGGTGATCCTTCTGTGGGTGATGAATTGAGTATTCAGCGTTATAACGAAGAAACACTGAAAGACGATTTTAGCAATATCGCCGTGACGGTTGAAGGTCGCCTGGGCACACTGGATGTCGTCTATGCCGGGTCATATACCAAGCGTGAATCCGAGCAAGTAGTTGACTACACCGATTACCTTTATACGGGAATGTATTTCCCGTACTACATTTGTGACGGTTCTGTTACCTATCCTGGATCAGCAGCGCCATCTGGTACCTGTTACGCGCCGAATGCGACCTATGAGCCTACAGCAGAGGCTGAAGTAACAAGTCACGAAGTGCGTTTTAGTACTGATTCTGAAAAGCCAATTCGTATTACGGCTGGAGCATTCTATAGCAAGCTTGAATTGGAAGAGTTGGTGGACTTCATTTACCCGGGCTCCCTCAGCGTTGAAGCCTTTAACGGCGAGATTGGTTTTGCCCCTAATGAGCCATTTGATACAGGTTATGTCAGTCGCTCGGGGCCGGCGCCAGTGGGTGTCGTCTTCTGGAACGATGTGAGGCGTACTGATGAGCAAAAGGGTGTATTTGGTGAGATAACATTCGATATCGGTGATGAGTTTGCGCTAACGCTGGGTGCTCGGTGGTACGATATCACCCTCGACATGGAAGGCAGCGCCAACTCTTCATTCTGTAACCTATCAGGTCCTAACGGCACCGATATAAACGCATTTGGAGCAGATATTAGCGATAAATTTAATGATGATGGTGAGGTTACCTTCCGTGGGTCCTGTGATCCATCGACACATATCACTTATACGAGCGCTGATTTGACAAACGGAGCCGTTCTGCCTGGCACTATTGCAACTGATTTGACCGCACCGGATACGGCTGAGACGGACGGTACGATCTTCAAAGTGACGGGTAATTGGACGCCGACTGAATCAAGCTTGTACTACGTTACTGTTTCAGAAGGATTCAGAAGTGGCTTGTTGAACCGACCGGCCGGTATTGTTAACAATACGGGAACTTACTCAGTACCTTACAGCTTTGATTCGGATGAAGTGACGAATTATGAATTCGGTTGGAAAATGGATTTGCTGGATGGCCGCTTACGATTTAACGGCAGCATGTTTTATATAGACATTGAAAACTTGCAAACCACTTTGCAAGATCCATCGATTACCAACCTGTTTTTCTCTGACAACGCGGCCAATGCCAAGGTTAAAGGCCTTGAGGCAAACGTTATGTGGGCTGCTGCAGACAACCTGTGGACTGCTTCAGACAGCCTGTTAGTTAACGGCGGCATATCATTCTTGGATACCGAGGTTACGGAAGTACTGCTACCCACACAGGAAGTAGAAGAGGGATCACCCTTGGCATTTGCCCCGGAAATGCAACTTACGCTGAGTGCCCGCTATGAGTGGGAGTTGATGAGAGGCGTGACCGCGCATGTGATGCCTAGTATGTCTATGTCAGATGAGTCACAAAGTGACATTATCCTGATCAACCGTGATAAAGTGGATAGCTGGGTTATGTGGGGATTAACGGCCGGTATAACTTCGGATAAATGGAGTGCAGAGTTGTACGTTGATAACCTGACCGATGAGCGTGCAGAACTGGCTAGAAACTATGTTAACGATCAAGAACGAGTGTATTACGCGCGCCCGCGTACGGCGGGGCTGCGTTTCAGCTACAACTTTGAATAGAAAGATCGAATAGATAATCATCGAAATGCACTGTTTAATGCCCCTTAATGGGGCATTTTTTAAAGAGGTGGGATGATGCCGGCAGAGCAAGATCAAATCCAGAAGGCAATGAAAGAGCAGCGTTTTTCGGATGCTTTGACGATGTTGGATAAATATTCTCAGCAGCCGGCGGATCCTGAGATGATATTCCTAAAAGCGGTTTGTTATCGTTATCTCAAGCAATATGACCACGCAAAAACCAGCCTAAATACGCTGAGGCAATTGGCACCCGGTCATATCAGGGCAATGCAGGAGGAAGGTCACTTATTGCGTGTGCTGGGCGATATGAAAGGTGCGCTTAGGGCTTACTCGCATGCGACACAGGCCAATCCAGCACTAGTGGCGAGTTGGAAAGGCCAAATAGAGATACTGCTGTCGACAAACCGCAATACGCAAGCCCTTCGTTTGAGGCCGTATCTTGAATACCTGTTATCCCTACCCAAACCACTTGTTACAGTAATGGACTACCTGGCTGAGGGTAAACTCTTAAAAGCTGAGGAACTCTGCCGAAATTTTTTGCAAAAAGTGCCACATCATGTCGAAGCGATGCGGCTACTGGCGCAAATAGGTACAAAGTTCAGTGTGTTTGATGAAGCAGAATTCTTACTTGAGAGTGCCTTGGAGTTTCAGCCGAATAATATAATGGTACGAATGGATTACGTGCAGGTTTTGCGCAAACGACAGAAGTTTGAATTGGCACGACAGCAGGCCAAACAATTGTTGGCAATGCAGCCAGATAATCCACAAATTCAGTCGTTGTACGCGATTGAATGTATGCAGACAAATGATTATGTCGAGGCGTTAAATTACTTTGATAAAGTATTGCTTCGTCTGCCTAATGATCCTGTTACGCTCACCTCTAAAGGGCATGCGCTTAAAACAAAAGGAGACACAGAAGAGGCAATTGCGTGCTATCGAGCCGCGCTTTCAGAAAAAATGGACCACGGTGAGGCGTGGTACTCATTGGCTAATTTAAAAACTGTTGGCTTTACGGATGACGACATAGAAGCAATGAGCCATCAGGTAACGTTGCCGCAGCTCATGGCACAGGATAGGATCTATCTTTATTTTGCTATGGGTAAGGCTTTGGAGGACAATCAAGACTATGATCAGGCGTTCGAATTTTATCGCATGGGTAATGACCTGAAAAAAGCACAAAGCCGTTATAAAGCCGAGCAAACAACTGAGGAATTTGATCGTCAGCAGGACGTTGTAACCCCCGCGCTTGTAAAACGCTTTCATGAGAGCGGCTGCCCCGCGCCCGACCCGATATTTATCGTTGGCCTGCCGCGAGCGGGGTCCACACTGTTGGAGCAGATTCTATCGTCGCACAGTCAAGTCGATGGCACGCTTGAGTTACCCAATGTGCTTTCGTTAGTGCACAGCATTCGCCGAGGTGAGCGGTTTAGTGATGACAATCTCTATCCGGAGGCGCTTGCCAATATTTCGCCCGAACAATATACCAAATTCGGTGAAGACTATATCCGCGATACGAAAATTCATCGGCAAAATGCTCCCTATTTTATTGACAAAATGCCAAATAATTTTCGACATATTGGCCTGATCAAGCTGATGTTGCCCAACGCGAAAATTATAGACGCGCGTCGCCACCCATTGGCCTGTTGTTTCAGTGGTTATAAGCAGTTGTTTGCAGAGGGACAGGAATTCAGCTACTCGCTGGAAGATATCGGCCAGTACTATCGAGATTATGTTAAGCTGATGGATTACTGGCAGCAGCTATTCCCCGGCCAGATTCTGCATGTGCAATATGAAAACGTGGTCGACGACTTTGAGAATCAGGTGCAGCGCATACTTGACTACTGCGGCCTGGATTTCGAACCGGCTTGCCTGAGCTTTCACAAAACCGAACGCGCCGTAAGAACTGCCAGTTCAGAACAGGTAAGGCAGCCACTGTATCGATCCGGGCTGGAGCAATGGCGTCATTTTGAAGCTCACCTCGATCCGCTCAAAGAAACGCTTGGCCAAGAGATCCTAATGCGATACGCGATTGTAAAAGAATAGGATTCTGGCATATGCACTGCAGTGCATAATCGCGAACCTTGTCCCGACCTCAAAAGACAGAGCAAGAAGTGCTGGCAATCTCTAAATTTAGATCCAGTAGAACTTTCTTCTGTACTTGCGGGTCTGCCTTAGCGCTTACTTTGGGGTATCTGGAAAAGTATCCTGGATAAATCCGGGTGCCGCTTCCAGCATAAATGCCTTAAAGGCAGTGGCTGCCGGACTGATAGATTTATCTGCCAGGTGCAGCACATACCAGGTGCGATTGATCGGCAACCCTTTTACGTCCAAGGTTGCTAGATGACCGGTCTGGCACTCCAAACCTATGGTGTGCTTGGAAATAAATGCCAGACCCATACCCGCCATCACCGATTGCTTGATAGATTCATTGCTGGACATCTCCTGCAGTGTGGGCTTCGGCAAGCTATTCTCTGCAAAATAATGGTCCATTAACATACGTGTTCCGGAGCCCGGCTCCCGCGCCAAGAACGTCTCATCTGCCAGTTTTTGTGGTTTCAGGCGTTTTCTTTTCAAAAAGGGGTGGTCCGGAGAGGCCACCACCACATAGGGGTGATCAGCGAAAGCCTCTGCCTGCACAACCAGGCGAGAGGGCGTACGGCCCATAATGGCCAGGTCCACCTGGTTGGTTTCCAGTTTTTCGATCACTGCCCGGCGATTGGCTATGGAAAAGTCGATTTTAATCTCCGGGTACAGTTCGCTAAAGCGGGCAATCAGTTTGGGGGCAAAATAGCGGGCGGTGGTTACCAGTGCTACTTTGACCTTGCCGTTTCTCAAACCTTTGAGGGCGTCGATCTCCTCACTGGCCTCGCTGAGGGTTTGCATGATGCGTTTGACATAGGGATAGAGGGCTTTACCAGCTCGGGTAACCTGCAGGTTGCGGCCGCTCTTTTCAAACAGGTCGAGCCCTACACTTTCAGTCAGGCGGCTCATCTGCATGGAAACCGCTGGCTGGGTCAAGTGCAGGACGTCGGCGGCCCGTGCGAAACTCTGTTGTTCAACGGCGGTTGCAAAAATGCTCAATTGTCGTAGAGATGCGTGGCGCAGTGAATCACTCATATCTTCTCCGGCTAATGAATTTCGGTGCTTTTTGCTGTTTTGGATACGGTTTTCAGCAGTTGATTTTGTTCTGTCAATACATAAATAACTGTTAAGTATATGGCATTGACTGTAAGTAAATATTACTTAAACTTCAAGGGACTTCGCGGGGAACATCATCAAGTCAACCGCGGTCACCATCACTGCCAATACATTTTATGGGGCTATACCATGCAACAGTTAACAGATCACTCCCTTTCTTTGCCGACTATTGTGTTGGGTGTTATTGGCGCGGATTGCCATGCGGTTGGCAATAAGATTCTGATGAGTGTACTCAGTCAACAGGGTTTCAACGTGATTAATCTGGGTGTGATGGTTAGTCAGGGCGAGTTTATCGATGCCGCCATTGAGAACCAGGCCGACGCTATATTAGTGTCCTCTATCTATGGTCATGGTGAAATCGACTGTCAGGGTTTTCGCGAGCATTGCAATCGCCGTGGTCTGAAAAATATTATTCTTTACGTTGGCGGCAACCTAGTCATTGGCAAGCGCCCGTTCCTGGAGGTAGAGAAGTTATTCTTAAAGATGGGTTTTGATCGTGTATTTTCGTCGAGTGTCGATTTGGAAGCTGTGACGGAACAGCTGAAACGCGATATCGCTGCCCAACAGTGGGGTATAACATCCCTGCCCGTTGGCATGCTCTACCAGAGCGGAGTAGATATACCCGTAGAAGCTGTAGCGTGACAGCACGTTAATAATATTGACGCTACCCGGAGGCACACCCGAATCAATCATGGCTCCCCAAAACAAAATTCTAGAAGAAAAGGTATTCACAGCTGAACGCCAGGCGGTGTTAGAGTCTTGGCCCACTGGACCGGCGGTAGATTTTACTGGAGGGGTTCAATACCAACTCGCGCTACCGGAGAGCAAACGCTTTTCAACGGTGTTGCGATGGGCGGATAAACAGGGAAAAACCCTGTTGCAACCCCGCGCTGGTGTTGCACTGTTGCATGAGCAGATTGCGCTGTTGCAACATTTGGAACCGGTCTGTGATGTGCTGCCCACCACCATTGATGCCTATACCCGGCTTAATCGTTACGACGAAGCCGACACCGGTATCGTCAAGTCTCAGAGTGCCGGGACATCTATGCTGAACGGCTTTCCCGCTGTTAATTACGGCTTGGCCGGTTGTCGCCAGGTGGTGGAGTCGCTGTCCAAACCAGTGCAGGTGCGTCACGGTACACCCGATGCCCGGTTGCTGGCGGAGATTACCCTGGCGGCAGGCTATACCAGCTATGAAGGCGGCGGAATCTCCTACAACATTCCCTACGCCAAAAAAGTGCCGCTTGAAACTTCTATCCGCCACTGGCAATACTGTGACCGCTTGGTGGGTAAATATGAAGAGGAGGGGGTGCGCATCAACCGCGAACCCTTTGGCCCTTTATCCGGAACCTTGGTGCCGCCATTTGTGTCCCACTGCGTGATGATTATTGAAGGTCTGTTGGCCTTGGAGCAGGGCGCCAAGTGTATCACCCTGGGTTATGGCCAGGGTGGTAATTTGGTGCAGGACGTGGCGGCCATTCACTCCTTGCGAGAGTTGGGGGAGGAATTTTTTCAGGCGGCGGGTTTTGATGACTATGAATTGAGCACGGTGTTTCACCAATGGATGGGCGGATTTCCAGAAAACGAATCCAAAGCCTATTCGGTGATCTGCTGGGGGGCGGCCGCTGCCGCCATTGCCGGGGCGACCAAGATTATTGTCAAGACTCCCCACGAAGCCAGTGGCGTGCCAACCAAAGAAGCCAATGTCCAGGGACTGCAGGCGACTCGCCAGACCATCAATATGGTGCACGAACAAAACTTTCCGTTCAGTGCTGCCATGGAAGAGGAGGTGGAGATTATCAAACGTGAGGTGCGGGCCGTGCTCTCTCGTGTCGTAGAGTTGGGCAACGGAGACCTGGTTCAGGGGACCGTGCAGGCATTCACGGCAGGCATACTGGATATCCCGTTCGCCCCGGCGGACAGTAACGCTGGTGTACTTCTGCCGGTACGTGACAACAACGGGGCCATTCGGGTATTGGAACAGGGCGCCGTACCCCTGCCCGAAGACGTGTTGAGCTTCCATCGAGATCGGGTGGCGGAGCGAGCCAGACATGAGAATCGTGACGCTTCTTTTCATATGGTGGTGGACGATGTTAACGCTATTGCCAAAAGCGCGCTGATTGGGCGCCCGAGTTTGGGGCAGCGGGGCTAACCTTCAGGGGGGAACTGATAGTGAAAATCACGCAGGTACTGTTTGTCAGCGGCGTGTCCGCTTTCTATTTTGACGATCAACGAGCCATTAAAGCGGGCGCCAAGGCCGACGGTTTTGTTTATGACGGCGATGTCCAAACCCCCGGCTTCCAAACCATTCGTCAAGCGGGTGAGAGTATTTCGGTGATGCTTAAGCTGGAAAATGGCTGCATTGCCCAGGGCGATTGCGCGGCCGTACAGTATTCTGGCACTGGTGGACGGGACCCACTTTTTCTAGGTCGGGACTTTGTGCCGTTTCTTGAGCGTTATCTTCGCCCTTTGCTGGAGGGGCGGGAAGTTAACCATTTTTTGGATAATGCCCGCTATTTCGACAGTCTGCTAATCGACGGGCAACCGTTGCATACCGCTATTCGCTATGGCCTGAGCCAGGCCTTGCTGGATGCGACGGCAAAAGCCCTGCAAATCACCAAAACCGAAGTGCTTTGCAGGGAGTATCAATTGCCGGTAGTCATGCAAGCCATTCCGCTATTTGGTCAAAGTGGGGATGATCGTCATCAGGCCGTGGACAAAATGATACTAAAACGGGTGGATGCCTTGCCCCACGGACTGATCAACAATATACCGGATAAATTAGGTTACCGGGGAGAAAAGTTGAAATCCTATATTGAATGGTTGGTCCGGCGTATCACGGCACTTGGTGAGACAATTGATACGCAAACCTATCGCCCCGATCTGCATATCGATGTATATGGCACAGTGGGTTTACTGTTTGAGCATAACACCCGGAAGATGGTCGAGTACCTCGCCGCCTTGGGGGAGCAGGCCGGACCTTTTAAATTGTATATAGAAGGACCGGTGGATATGGAGAGCAAGGCCCACCAGATTGAGGCTCTGGCCGATCTCACGCGGATGTTGAATGGTGTCGGTTCTCCTGTGCAGTTGGTGGCCGATGAATGGTGCAATACCTTTGAGGATATCGTGGATTTTACCGACTCGCGCTGCTGTCATATGGTACAGATCAAAACGCCGGACCTGGGCAGTGTGCACAATATTGTCGAGGCAGTACTCTACTGCAATCGCAACGGTATGCAAGCCTATCAAGGCGGTACCTGCAATGAAACCGACATTTCTGCCCGCAGCTGTGTGCACCTGGCGTTGGCCGCTCGCCCCATGCGTTTATTGGTCAAACCCGGTATGGGGTTTGACGAAGGTATGAATATCGTGGCTAACGAAATGGGGCGAACCCTTGCTTTGTTGCAAGCTGCCTAAGTCTTTAATTACATCTCCCTCCATGAGGACGAAATACGATGCAACCCCCTGAATCAAAACCGTGCTCAGTGTCGAAACAGCCATCCCAGGAAAAGGAGCCCAACGACTATCAACCCTTCGCCGGCCTGCTAGTCGTGGCACTCGAACAGGCAGTGGCTGCACCACTTTGCTCCTGTCGGTTGGCGGAAGGCGGGGCCAGGGTTATTAAAATCGAGCGCAGCGGTGGTGACTTTGCCCGTGGCTACGACAGCGCGGCCAAAGGTGAATCCTCCTATTTTGTCTGGGCCAACCATGACAAGGAGTCCCTGCAGCTGGATATCAAGGCACCGGACGATGCGGCGTTGTTGCACCGAATTTTGGCTAACGCAGATGTGTTTATCCAGAATCTGGCGCCTGGCGCCAATGAGCGTGCCGGTTTGGGTTCTGAAGCGCTGCGGGATAGATATCCGCAGTTGATTACCTGTGACATCAGTGGTTATGGTGATGCGGGTAGTTATCGCGACATGAAAGCTTATGACTTTCTGGTGCAGTGCGAGAGCGGGTTAGTGTCAGTCAGCGGCGCGCCCAACGCCTACGGGCGCATCGGTGTGTCTCTGTGTGATATCGGCGCGGGTATGAATGCGCTGATTGGTATCCAGCAGGCATTGCTGTTGCGCGCACGCACTGGGAAAGGCAGTGGTGTTAAGGTCTCGCTGTTTGACACGGCGGCCGACTGGATGACGGTACCGCTGATGCATAGCCAATACGGCGGCAAAGCGCCCAAGCGCGTGGGAATGCATCACCCTTCGATAGCCCCCTACGGCGGTTACAAAACCGCTGACGGGGAAACCCTGGTGATCGCTATTCAAAATGAACGTGAGTGGATTAGCTTTTGCGCGCGGGTTTTGCTGCAACCGGAAATCGCCAACGATCTGCACTTTTTTAACAACAACAACCGAGTTAAATATCGCCAGGAGTTGGATAGTATTATCAACGCAGTCTTTGTTAAACACTCCCGCGCCGCCATGGAATCCACCCTGCGCGAGGCGGGTATCGCCTATGGCGCGGTCAACTCGGTCGCAAGCGTTACCAAGCATCCACAGTTGCAGCGCCGACGTGTCACTCTGGCCAGTGGCGAACAACTGGATCTGGTGGCGCCGCCTTATCGGTTAAGCGGCGAGTCCATTGACTGCGAATACGGTCGGGTACCGAAGCTGGGCGAACACAGTGATCGGATTCGGGCTGAGTTTAGTTCTGAACCCCTGTCGTCGGTTGTGGCACGCTAACGGAGCCCAGTTGCTATGCATGCAAAGACTCAATACCCGCTGTTGCCGCTATGGCGCTCCATCCTGTTTGTGCCAGTTCAACGTCAAGTGTTTGTTGAGGCTGCCCATACCCGTGGTGCAGATGCGATTCAGCTGGACCTGGAAGACAGCGTACCGAGGGACGGCAAAAGCGAGGCTCGGGCCTTACTGCCGCAAAGTATCGCGCACTTGAGTGCCCAAAGCGTGGATATCATTGTTCGGGTGAATCGCGAATTAAGCCTGTGTGTGGAAGACATGAAAGCGGCGGTACGGCCAGGGGTGGCCGCGATTTGTCTGCCCAAGGTAATGGGGAGTGATCATATTCGCCTGGTCGACGAGGCGCTTACCCAGCTGGAAGGCAAAGCTGGTCTTGCCCTGGGTAGTATCCGCCTTATCGCCTTGGTGGAAACTGTCGATGCGCTATTAAACGCAGACTCGCTGGCCCGAGCCTGCTCTCGACTGGGGGCGATTGCCCTTGGCAGTGAAGATCTCAGCCTGGACGGTGGTTTCGAACCTAAACCAGAGAACCTGTTTGATCCTTGCCAGCGACTGGTTTACGCTGCGCGCGCGTCCAATATCCAGGTTTATGGCTTTCCCGGTACTCTCGCGGAATACAGTAATATGGAGTACTTCCGCACACAAATACAAAGAGCCAAATCTATGGGGTTTGATGGCGCTTTTTGTATTCACCCCAAGCAGGTTAGTGTTATCAATGAGGTCTACTGCCCCACACCTACTGATATAGAGCATGCTAAAAAAATAGTGGCCGCCTATCAGCAGGCACAGAATAAACAGCTCGGTGCTGTGGAAGTGGATGGAAGAATGGTGGATTTGCCCGTAGTGGAGAGAGCAAAAAGACTACTTTCACAGATTTGATAGTGTTTCCAAAAAAGGAATTCAGCTGGGGCCTACGCTTATAGGCCCAAATCCTTAACGTCCTCCATGACCACGAAAGTACTTGTTTGAAGCACATACGGCAACGTGGAGATCTCCTCGCCCAGTACGGTACGATAAGAAGCCATGTCTTTGGTGCGTATCTTAAGCAAGTAGTCGAATCCGGCGGCGATCATATGGCATTGCTCCACTTCGGGGATCTTTCTGACAGCTTTATTAAACGCCGCTAGTGCCTTACTGCTGGTATTGTTAAGCGTCACCTGAACAAAGGCGACATGGGCAAGCCCCAGCTTGCTCTGACTCACCAGGGCTGTATACCCCGTGATATAGCCCTCCTTCTCAAGGCGGCGCATGCGCATTTGGCAAGGGGTCTTCGACAAGCCAACCCGGGATGCGAGTTCTGTGACGGTGATCCGCGCATTTTTCTGCAGTTCACTGATGATTTTCAGGTCCGCTCTATCCAAATTGCCCATAATGCCTTCTTTCATTAGTTGATTGTTTCTGTTTATTGTATGGCATTTGTGCCATTAGTCTATATATGGATGGTATATAGAGAAAACGACTTTCTGGTATCCCATATAATACTGAATATGTCCGAAGACACCCAGGCGATACCTGCGTCCATCTGGGGTCGATGATGAGTGAGCTGGTTATTTAAACGGGTGCTCCTCTTACTGGCTCGAGAGCGGTGCTGCAAACCTCGGTGATCTACCCCGGGATAAAAATTACCCGCAGCCCTGTTCGAAGGTGTGTTCCATGCTCGCTATCCGCACTCCATCCAAGCAAACGGTATTGGATCAACTGGCAGACGCCTTCCATGCCAAAATCGATCGACAACGCGCTTCTTCCTTAGTCCGTTTTTCGCAGCAATTCTACAGTGTATCGTCTACCCAGGACCTGGGCAGTGTCAGTATCGACTGTCTCTATGCCAAAGTTCTGTCCTACTGGAATAGCATCCAGGTCTACAATACAGAGCGCCCGAAGGTGGAGGTGTTCAATCCAGACTTTGAGAAGCGAGGTTGGCATTCCAATCATACGGTGGTTCAGTTGCATAACTTGGACATGCCTTTTCTCGTGGACTCAGTGCGGATGGCGTTGAATCAGCAGGAGCTGGCGATCCATTCGATCAACAATTGTGTAATTGCTGTCGAACGCGATCAGAAGGGACAGTTGCTGTCGTTGAAGGCACCTGGCTCGATAGATAATGGTGTGCGGGCCGAGTCGGTCATTCAGCTGGAGATTGACCGACTAACTGACCCGGATAAACTGCAGCGAATCCGTGATTTGTTGCTGAAGGTGCTGGCGGATGTCCAGCTGGCGGCGAATGACTTTCCGGCCATGAAAGCACGGGTCGTTCAGGTTCAACAGGCGCTCTGCAGTGGTGCAGAGCATGACGCAGAGGCGATTCAGAAAGAGGCAAAGCAATTCCTTGACTGGCTGGTGGATGATAATTTTGTCTTTCTGGGCTACGAGGTCCGCTGGATTGAGGATGGGGGCGCAGAAAACGCTGTCAATGACGGTATGGAGCGCCGCTTGGGTACGTTACGCCGATTGTCCTGGTTCCCGCGTTTGGAAGAGGGCGGCGGTCAGCCTGTAACTGCGCCCGGCGAACTAATAACCCTGGCCAAGGAGAATTATCGTTCCCGTGTATACCGTCCTGCCTACCAGGATGTGATTGAAATTAATCAGCCAGACGAGGCGGGCAAGGTGCTTGCGAGACACCGGTTTATTGGGCTTTATACATCGTCTGTCTATAGTCGCGCGCCTGATCAGATTCCGCTCATACGGCAAAAGATTGCGACTGTTTTAGAGTGTTCTGCCTTCGAGCCAAACGGTCACAGTTACAGGCAGGTGCGTCAGATCCTCCAGGACATGCCCCGCGATGAGCTACTGCTGGCGAGCACCGAAGAGCTGCGGGCGCTGGCGATGGGCATCTTCAATCTGCAGGATCGTCGCAAGGCGTCATTGTTTTTCCGACGGGATAGGGCCGGGCGTTACTACTCTTGCCTCTACTATGTTCCTAAGGAGCTCTTTAACACGGCGCTGCAGGAAAAGGTTCAGGCTATTTTGGCTGAAGGGCTGGGAGCAGTCGATGTCGAGGCGTCAACCGCGCTGTCTGAATCCGTATTGTTTCGCCTCCATTTTGTGCTCTATGTGAATCCGGCGGTGACAGACACACCAGACTTGGCCAGGATTAAAGCACGCGTGATGGAAGCGTCTCGTTCATGGGAGGGGGACCTGCGGTCTAGCCTCATTGAGTCTTTTGGGGAAGAGCAGGGAAGTCGTTTGGCCAACCTGTTTCAGGACGCCTTTCCGTCAGCCTATAAGGAGCATTTTTCCTCAGGAAATGCGGTCTGTGATATTCAGCATATCCAACAGCTGTCGGCAGGGCATGATATCGCGTTGAGTTTCTATCAACCGATAGATCCGATGGAGCAGAAACTGAAGTTCAAGCTATACAGCGTCGATACCCAGGTGGTGCTGTCCGATGTGATCCCGTTGCTGGAAAACCTGGGCATGCGGGTGATTGGTGAGCACCCCTATATTGTTCGACGGCGTGATGGCCAGCGTTGCTGGATCGGCGATTTTACGGTCGGTTGTAATGCCGAAAAAATAGAACCTGATACCGAGAAGGTCAAGCCGCTGATCCAGGAGGCCTTCAGCCAGATTTGGATGGGAAAGGCAGAAAACGATCCTTTCAACCAGCTCGTCATGGGCGCGAGCCTGGGTTGGCGCGAAGTTGCGCTGCTTCGGGCTTATGCACGCTACAACAAGCAGCTGCGTTTCGGCTTCAGCCAACCCTTTGTGGCCGAGACACTGTCGCGCAACATCCCGGTGACACGTTTGCTGGTGACCTTGTTCCGGGCAAGGTTTGAGCCTGTGGACTCTGTGGATAATAAGCGTCGGGCTGCGGCTGAGCGGATTGAGCGGCGTATTCTGGACGCCCTGGACCGCGTCGACAGTCTGGATGATGACCGTATCCTGCGACGTTTCCTGGTATTGATCAATGCCACCACTCGCACCAATTACTACCAGCGGGAAGCGAATGGCGCGCCCAAGGCCTATTTTTCATTCAAGCTCGACCCCCGAGCAATCCCAGATATCCCTCTGCCCAGACCGATGTTCGAGGTGTTTGTCTATTCACCACAAGTGGAGGGGGTTCATCTGCGCTCGGGCAAGGTCGCGCGAGGGGGGCTGCGCTGGTCTGATCGAATGGAGGATTATCGTACCGAAGTGCTGGGGTTGGTCAAGGCCCAGCAGGTCAAGAACTCGGTGATCGTGCCGATGGGGGCAAAAGGCTGTTTTATCGTGAAACAGTCACCGGTGTCGGGAGGGCGTGAAGCGCTTCACGCGGCGGGCATAGCCTGTTATCGCACCTATATCAGCGGACTGTTGGACCTTGCCGATAACCTGGTGGATGGGACAGTTAAGCCACCGGCTGATGTGATCCGACACGATGAGGACGATCCCTATCTGGTGGTCGCCGCGGACAAGGGGACTGCGACCTTTTCCGACATCGCCAATGAAATTTCAAATGCATATGGTTTCTGGTTGGGGGATGCTTTTGCCTCGGGCGGAAGCGATGGCTACGATCATAAGAAAATGGGCATTACCGCCCGCGGTGCCTGGGAGTCGGTGAAGCGCCATTTCCGTGAACGCGATATCGATATCCAGACCCAAAGCATTTCCGTGGTGGGGATTGGCGATATGGGGGGCGATGTGTTCGGCAATGGCATGCTGCTGTCGGAATCCATCGCGCTTGTCGCCGCCTTCAATCATATGCATATTTTTGTGGATCCCAAGCCAGATGCCGGTCGCGCCCACGGTGAAAGAATGCGCCTGTTCAGTCTGCCCCGTTCAACCTGGGCGGACTACGACGCCGCCCTGATCAGCGACGGTGGTGGTGTTTTCCCACGCCAGGCCAAATGGATCGATATCTCCCCGCAAATGAAATCGGCCTTCGCCATCGATGAGGACCGCCTGACACCCAACGAGCTGATCGCCGCCCTGTTGAAGGCGCCCGTCGATTTGCTGTGGAATGGCGGTATTGGAACCTACGTCAAAGCCAGTAACGAGAGTCACGAGCAAGTGGGGGATAAGGCCAACGATGGACTGAGGGTCAATGGTAAGGATTTGCGATGCAAGGTGCTTGGCGAAGGCGGTAATCTGGGGTTCACGCAGCGCGGACGTATCGAGTTTGCTCGCCGGGGCGGGGCCGCCAATACCGACTTTATCGATAATGCCGGTGGCGTAGACTGCTCTGACCACGAGGTGAATATCAAGATCCTGCTAAACGAGCTGGTGCAACAGGGCGATTTGACGCTAAAGCAGCGAAACCGCTTGCTGCGAGAAATGACTGATGACGTTACCCGGCTGGTTCTCAAGAATAACTATCGACAGGCGCAGGCACTCAATATTGCCGATACGTTTTCCAGTGAGTTAGTCGATGAGCATATCCGCTTTATGCGCAGCCTCGAAAAGGCAGGGAAGCTGGAGTGTACGTTGGAGTTTCTGCCTTCTGACAAGGAACTCCTGGCCCGCAAGGAGAGCGGCCAGGGGCTGTCCCGGCCCGAACTGTCGGTGTTGATTTCGTACGCAAAGATCGAGCTTAAGCAGGCGCTGGTGGATTCCTGGCTTACGGAAGACCCTTTTTTCTCGCAGGAATTGAAAACGGCTTTTCCGCAACGACTGCGGAAGGAATTCCCGGACGCTCTAAGCCATCATCGCCTGCGCCGTGAAATCACTGCCACGCAGATAGCCAATGATTTGATCAATCGTATGGGGATCACCTTTGTACACAATGTTCGCAGTGCGACTGGGGCGGATTTTTCCCAGGTTGCCGCGGCTTACTTGATTGTCAGAGAGGTATACCGAATCGCGCATCAATGGGAGGCGATCGAGATGCTGGACGGTCAGGTGGCAACCGCGACCCAGGTCAATATGATGAAGGCGCTGATCGGGTTGGTTAAGCGTGGTAGCTACTGGCTATTGAGACACCGGCGTCATGATTTGAACCTCGCCGCGTGCATTGAGGCCTATCAGCGCCCTCTGGCCGACGCTGTTGCCAGCACTGAGCAGTTGCGTCGCGTTATCCCCGAAGATCGCTGGCAGGAAAAGTACGCGGCGTACATTGAACAGGAGGTTCCGGAGGTTCTCGCAGCCTACTGCGCGTCGGCTGAGAGTCAGTACTGGTTGCTGGATATTATCGAAGTTGCTCGTCAGCACGAGATGGGCGTCGCAGAGGTGGCATCGGTTTACTTTGAGCTGGGTGAAAGGCTCAATTTGATCTGGCTCGATCAACAGTTTCGAGCATTTCCTGCGACCAGTCACTGGCAAGCACTCGCGATCAGTAGCTACAGAAATGACCTTGATCAGCAGCTCCGGACCCTGACCCAGGGTGTATTCGAGATGGGGCTGCGTGATGACAATACGGCGGCAACGTCCACGTTACTCGAGCGGTGGCTCACGCGGCAGCACTCCCTGCTCGCTCGCTGGCAGCGAACGCTGGCAGAACTTCAAGGGTCGAAGGTCATCGACTGCGCAGCATTCTCCGTCGCCTTGAGCGTTCTTCCAGAGCTGGCTTAGCGAACCTGACAACCCGATTACTGGCACCCTGGAGCAACGGAATAAGTCGAATTTACCTTAAACTGTCTATCAGTTGGTCATATGAACTGAATTTAGACAAAAAAAGGCCAAAGTATATGAATCTGTATGATGAATAGAGAATATGGCTTTTTATTTGTGGATAAAATGAACCCGTAGCCATTTTAATACAGAGGAGAATGGGAAGATGATCGAGAGCCCACAAGCGATGACCGCATGCCGGGAGAAGATTCGCAGTCACTATCTGGCCGATGAGACAACAATTGTAAAAGCGTTGATCGCCAATGCCCGTATCTCCATCGACGAGCGTAATCGCATATCGGCGCGGGCGGCTGAATTGGTGCGCGATGTGCGTATCAACTCCGCACCGACCATTATGGAAAAATTCCTGGCGCAGTATGGGTTAACAACCAAGGAGGGAGTGGCGCTGATGTGTCTGGCCGAAGCACTGCTGCGGGTGCCGGACAAGAGCACCATCAACGCCCTGATCGAAGATAAGGTCTCCTCCGGCAACTGGAGCGATCACCGCGGTCAGTCCGGTTTTTCGTTGATCAACAGCTCCACGTGGGCGTTGCTGATGACCGGCAAGCTTCTCGCGCCGGTGGACAAAGATAGGCTGTCGGAGACTTTGCGTGGCATGGTCAAGCGGTTGGGCGAGCCCGTGGTGCGTACCGCCGTCGCACAGGCCATGAAGGAGTTGGGCCGGCAGTTTGTTTTGGGGCGCAACATCCAGGAAGCGGTAAAGCGCGCGAAGAGCTACGAGTCAAAAGGCTATTCCTATTCTTACGATATGCTGGGCGAGGCGGCACGGACGGATTCGGATGCGCGGCGTTATCACTGCGCCTACTCGAATGCGATTGCTGAACTGACTCCCGCTTGTGTACACGCTGACATCCGCAAAAATCCCGGAATTTCCGTCAAGTTGTCCGCGCTGCACGCCCGCTATGAGTTCGGTCAAAAAGAACGGGTGATAAATGAGCTTGTGCCTCGCGCGCTCGAGCTGGCCAGGCAGGCTAAAGCCGCGAACATGGGTTTCAACATCGACGCCGAGGAAGCCGATCGCCTGGACCTTTCCCTGGATGTCATCGAGGCGGTGTTGTCTGATCCGTCGCTGGACGGCTGGGATGGCTTCGGCGTGGTGGTGCAGGCGTTTGGCAAGCGCGCCACTCATGTGCTGGACTGGTTGTACGCTCTGGCCGAAAAACTGGATCGGCGCATCATGGTGCGGCTGGTGAAAGGCGCCTATTGGGACGCGGAGATCAAACGCGCCCAGGTGCTGGGGCTGGACGATTTTCCGGTGTTTACCCGCAAGGTCAATGCGGATGTGTCCTATATCGTCTGTGCCAAGCAGTTGCTGGGCATGACCGACCGTATCTATCCCCAGTTTGCCACCCATAACGCTCACTCTGTTGCAGCCATACTGGAACTGGCCAAAGGCCGGGATTGCTTTGAATTTCAGCGGCTTCATGGCATGGGAGAGTCCCTGCACGAAGCCGTCGTCAGCGAGAAACTGGCGCGTTGTCGTATCTACGCGCCCGTCGGTGCCCACCGGGACCTTTTGGCGTACCTGGTGCGTCGCCTCCTGGAAAACGGCGCCAACAGCTCCTTCGTCAATCAAATTGTCGATACACGGATCAAGCCTGAAGAGATTGCCCGAGACCCGTTCGACGCCGTTGCGGCCCTGGGGAACGATCTCTCGAGCAAGGCGATCCCGCGCCCGGCCGCGATCTACGGCGAGGAACGCTGCAATGCCAAGGGCTGGGATATTACCGACCCTGTGGAAATTGAGGCGATTGAAGCTCGCCGCTCGCGATTTAAGGCACGGCAGTGGCAAGGGGGGCCGCTTCTGGCTTGCGAGGTGCGTGGTGCCGACGTGCAGGAAGTTCGCAACCCGGCGAATCCGCAAGATCTTGTGGGGCACGTCATCCAGGCTTCCGGGGAGGATATTGAGGGTGCCATCGAGGCCGCTCAGGCGGGCTTTCAGGGCTGGTCCGCGCGCACGGCCGAGGAGCGAGCCACATGCCTGCGCCGTGTGGCCGATCTGTTTGAAGCCCATGCCCATGAACTTTTCGCAATTGCCACCAGGGAAGCGGGCAAGAGCCTGCTGGATGCGGTAGCCGAGATTCGCGAAGCCGTTGACTTTGCCCGGTACTATCCGAACGAAGCGATTCGAAACAAGGCGTTTGGCGGAGGTCGCGGTGTAATCGCCTGTATCTCGCCGTGGAATTTCCCTCTGGCCATATTTGCCGGTCAAGTGCTGGCGGCACTGGCGGCGGGCAATGCCGTGATTGCCAAACCCGCCGGTCAAACGGCGTTGATTGCCGCACGAGCTGTAGAGCTGATGCATGAAGCAGGTATTCCCAAGTCAGCGATTCAGCTGTTGCCCGGTAAGGGCTCCACGGTTGGTGCGGCGTTGACTTCTGATGCCCGGATTGCGGGCGTTTGCTTTACCGGATCGACCGCCACAGCCCAGCGTATCAATAAGGTGATGGCCGAGTCCATGGCCCCGGATGCCCCGCTGGTGGCCGAAACGGGTGGTCTGAATGCCATGATCGTGGATTCAACGGCTCTGCCTGAGCAGGTGGTGCGTGATGTACTGGCCTCCGCTTTCCAAAGTGCGGGTCAGCGCTGTTCCGCCCTGAGGATGCTCTATGTACAGCACGATATTGCGGATCATTTGTTGGAGATGTTGTTCGGTGCCATGGAGGAGCTGCGTGTGGGCGACCCTTGGCTGCTGTCCACCGATGTGGGACCGGTGATCGACCTTAACGCCAAGCGAGGGATCGAAGCGCATTGTGAAAAGTTCGAACGGATGGGACGTGTACTCAAGCGATTGCCCGTTCCCGGCGAAGGACTCTTTGTATCGCCAACGGTGATTAGGCTTGACGGTATCCACGAGCTGGAAGAGGAGATCTTTGGGCCCGTTCTGCACATAGCCACGTTCGAAGCTGATAAGATCGATCAGGTGGTGGACCAGATCAATGCCAAGGGTTTTGGCCTGACCTTCGGATTACATACCCGTGTAGATGCGCGAGTAGAGCGGATCGTCAATCGTATCAAGGTCGGCAATACTTACGTTAACCGTAACCAGATCGGTGCCATCGTTGGCTCACAGCCCTTCGGTGGAGAGGGACTTTCGGGTACTGGCCCCAAGGCCGGTGGACCCCAGTATGTTCGCCGCTTTATGAAGCCTGAAGCCGCTCATGACGTCGAAGCCCCGGTCAGCGAAACCGTCACGGCGGCACAACTGCAGCGGGCGACCGAGTGGCTACAGGGCCGGGATTGGACTGAATCCCGGGACCGTGCGACACGGCTGCAGCCGATTTTCGGCACGGTACCGGCAGCCCTGGACATCGTCCCCGAAGAGCTGCCCGGCCCCACCGGGGAACTCAACCGTCTATCCTGCTGTCCCCGCGGCATTGTGCTCTGTCTAGGGCCTGACCGGAGCTCCGCCCTGAAGCAGGCCGGTATTGCGCTATCGCAAGGTAACGCTGTGGTGGTCATAGCGCCCGGTGCAGAAGCGGCTCTGGCCACTGCGGAATCGACGCGAATTCCCGCGGTGGGGCTTAATGGACTGTTGCAGCCCGCTGCTCTGGAAACCGTTGATGGATTTGCGGCAGTGGCCAGCGCGGCCCGGGAGGAGACTTTGCGAGCCTATCGGGTCGCCCTGTCGCGACGTGATGGTGCCCTGCTGCCCTTGCTCACTGAACAGAATGCTCCCGAGCGTTTTGTGATCGAACGTCACCTCTGTATCGACACGACGGCGGCTGGTGGCAACGCAAGCCTAATTGCTGCATCTGAATAGAATGCAACGTTAGGGCCCAGTATCACTGCTTAAGGAAAATACTGAGAGGTTTTTAGAAATGACCAAAATAAGAGCTCTAGCAAAGACTTTGGAGAATCGAATGCCTACAAAGGAGATTGCCCTTAATTTTAACGTTAGATTGTCGAAAGGTGACATAGCGGGCATTAACGCATTGTGTGAATTATTTCCGAATATGAACCAAGAGTATCTGTTGGGAGAAATACTGTCCGCCGCGATTGATGATTTGACCGGTTTGTTTCCATATATAAGTGGACACAACAATGTCACTTATAAAGATAGTTTGGGAGATCCGGTTTTTGCAGACGTAGGTTTTACGCCAAAGTTCTTGGATGTTAAAAGAAAATATTTGAGTAAACCCTGACGTTGCTGAACTGCAGGATGTTGACTTACTTAGAGGGTAGCAAGGTTCTCTTTATTAGGCGGTTATGCTACGAATCTAATTACCATGATCAATTATGAGGGTAGTAAAAGTGGAAACTTCAGAAGCTTCAACAGACCTATCTGATGGTGGTTTGAGTGAAAATGGGAACGATGTATCTAATGATGAGCCTGTTATCCTACAGGCTGATAAAAAGCCCAAAAACCCCGAAAATAATGTACAGTTACAAGCAGAACTTGGGGCTAGTTTAGAGGAACCTTGGGTTTATATAAAAGGTTATAACTAGTTCTACTTTATGCAGCGTTAGGGTCAAGGTAAGAGTGTAAATATTCGACCTCCCCATGGGCCCCACCACAGTCAGCCCCAGTTTTTACAGCACTTGTGCATAATTGTGCGCCAGCAGGTGGTTCCTTCCAATACCTATGTGATGGACAATGATGATCCCTTCACAGAGTGATTTTGCGTGCAGGACATCTGGGCCTGAGGGCAGCCCATCCGCCGCTCACAAGGAGCGGTGGATCTTCTCAAGTACCACCGTGTCGATTGCAACGCGCTCCTCTTCCGGATTATTGCTTCGTGCCGGGCGGCGGTTGGGCACGTAGGTACCACCACGTTCGGCGACTCGGTCAAGATGCCGAGTCAGGCGGGTGGAAAATTGGTCGTCAATAACGGTGGGTTGAATTGCAATGATCGTCATTCCGGCGTCGATAACCTGATCTCCGTTCTGGAAATTCGGCATGTCGAGCGACCATGAGGCACCGGACAACCCGGCCGCGAGGCACTCGACCATCAGCGCTACATTTGCGCCTTTCATGCCGCCGAATGCCAACAGCGCGCCGCGCAGGCCGGCCGCAGCATCAGTGGTCGCGCTGCCCTGCTCGTCGATGGCCCAACCTTCGGGAATCTTTTGCCCTTCTTCCGCCGCCTTTACCAGGTTGACGAAGGCCGTCGCACTGGATGCCTGGTCAATGACCAGCGGCACGTTGACATCGGCCAGGGGCACGGCAAACGCCATCGGATTGGTGCCGAAAACGATCTTGCCACTGGGTGAGCCCGCCACCATGGCCGGGCTGTTGCACACGGCAAAGGCGATCACGCCTTCCAGGGCAAGGCGGCGAGCATAGTAGCCCAGTTCACCGGTGGTATAGCTGTTGCCTTGGGTGAAGATCGCAACGCCCAGTTCCCGGGTTTTTTCGACAAGCGTCGGCATGGCCCGGTCGAAGCCGAGCTGCGCGATGCCACCATCCGCGTCCGAGTGGATGATAGCGGCCCGGGGCGATGTGATTTTCGGTTCTGCTTCTCTGTTGATACGTCCCTCACGGAAACTGGAAAGATAATCCAGAAGATGGGGGAACCCGACACCGGGGTTTCCGAAAAGCGCCGCTGAAACCGTCGCCTTTGCCAGGGAACTTGCGGTGGCAGGGTTGGCGCCCGCGACGAGACAGGCCTGTTCAGCCAATGCCTCTGCATCCCGGGCGGAAAGTGTTTGCTGACTCAAGGAAAGGTACCTCTCATGTTTTTGATGTTTATTAATCCACGTATCCGAGCAGCCGTGGCAGGAAGAGTGACAGAGACGGCCAGTAGGTCGTGATCAGCATCACAGGCAGAGCGCCAAGTAGCATGAAGCTGAAGGCGGGCCGCATGACCTGCGACATCCCGACCCCGCCGATCCGACAGCTCATAAACAGTATGGGCGCCATGGGCGGGCTATTGCAACCGATAACAACGCTGGTGCCGACGATGGCGGCAAAATGTACCGGATGAATGCCGATGCCCTCCATGACCGGCAGCAGCAGCGGGCTGAGGATGGCCACGACACTCACGTCATCCATGATCATTCCCATCAAGACCAGGAAGAGATTGGCCATGAGGAGAATCAGTAGCTTGTTCTGGAACAACTCTAGCAGCAGCTCGGTCAGCTGCTGTGGCACTCGCTCTAGGGTGAAGATACGACTGGCCACGAATGAAAAGAGCAGAATGATCATGATGACGCCAGTGGTCGTGGCGGCTTGGATGAAACACCGTGCCAGGGCCTTCAGGTCGAGGTCGCGATAAACGAACAGGCCGACGGGAATGGCATAGACAGCGGCAATGGCGGCCGCCTCGGTGGGGGTGAAGATGCCACCGTAGATGCCGCCCAGGACAATGACCGGGAGCATCAGGGCAGGAAAGGCCTTCCAGCCGGTACTGCCGATATTCCGGAACCGTTCACTCAGTTTGAGCACCTCTGGGCTGGAGTCGGGATACTTGCGCGTCTTGATGGCGTTGATCACGCACAGGAGTATCATCAGCAAAATACCCGGCCCGATGGTAGCCAGGAATACGGCCGCGACGGATTGCCGGGTTACCACTGCGTATAGAATCATGGTGATACTGGGCGGAATCAACAGACCGAGCAGCGAAGAGATCCCGACCAGAGCGGTGGAATACGGGCGGCTGTAGCCGTGTTTTTCCATCGGGCCGATCATGATGGTGCCAATCGCGGCCACCGCGGCCGAGGCCGTCCCCGAGATGGCTCCGAAGGCGCCACAGCCCATCACCATTGAGGTCCCCATCCCACTGCGGGACGAGCCGACGATGGCCTCGACAAAGCGTATGAGCCTGGCCGCTATCCCCCCTGATTGCATCAAATACCCGGTGATGATAAATAGTGGGAGGGCGAGCAGGATAATGGAATTGATGGACCAAAAGCCCGTTGTCATCAGAAACGATATATCGACATCATAAGCAAACGAGAGTACGAGGGTCATGGCGGCGAACGCGAATACGACCGGCACGCCTATGATCATTAATATTATGACTACACCTATTGCTAGCAAGGCACCCATGTGTTTCTCCGGTTATTGTCAGGAAGTCTCTTGAGGAGACACGTCTAATTGGCTCACAGCTTTGTTGACTAGATTGCTGATGTCATGAATGAGGTCCCGGAGCACATAGAGCAACAGCAGAATGCTCGCAGCGAAAAGGCTTCCTTGTGAAAGGTATTGCGGAATACCGAACACCGGTGTAACTTGTCTTTTCTCGAATCCCCAGGAAAAAAGGCTGTAGCTCCAGGCGACGAAAAAACCCGCCATCACTACCGACAGGGTAGTGGCAATGACCCTCATTATGTCGTGCAAGGTCTCGTTGTCGGAAAAGGCTTGAAAGAAATCGGCACTGAGATGGGACCTCTCCCGCGAGGCCAGGGTCGCCCCGAGCATGTACAGCCACATGGCAGCCATCAACACCAGCTCCTCAAGGCCAAATACCTGCACATCAAGCAGCGCCCTGAATACGATGCCGACCACCATGGCGAAAGAAATAAAAAGGCCCAGCACCGTAACGGCGACCTGTATAACAAACGCGAGCACGTTATCGGCGCGGGCCAAGTAATCCATAATCGTTTTCATTGTTTAACCCCAAAAGGTATCGGGCATAGAGCGGCCCTCGTTAGCAGGAACCACGCTATTTCACCTGGCAGGCATTATTTACTTGGGTTCCGATGCATGCTCACGGACGGCAGTCATGACATTTTCCCCCAGGGACAGCTCCGCCTCAACCCACACTGTCTCGCGAACACGTTTGACCCAAGCAGCCATTTCTTCATTGGACGGCTCGATGTATCTCATGCCATCATCCCGGGCCTTCTGGATCCACTTTTCATCCTCGGCCCTGGCATTCTGGAATTGTTCTTTGACCACGATTTCCACGGCATGCGAGATGATCTCGCGGCCTTCTTCGTCGAGAGCGTTCCAGGAATCCTGGTTCATCAGGAACGTATAGAAGGAGAAGTTGTGCTTGGAGTGAACGAAATAATCAAGCAGGTCGTTGAAATAGGTATAGTCCCAGTAGATAACATTACTCGAATCACCATTGACGACCCCGGTCTGGAGGGAGGTGTAGACCTCGGACCAGTCGATTGGGACGGCCTGGAACCCCATGGCCTGTATGGTTTGAGGCAGCGGGAAGATGGGTTGTGAGCGGAGCTTGATCCCCTGTGCATCCTCATGGTTAGTTGCGTATGTATCCGCTGTAGCTATACCGCCAAAGCCTTCCGGAAAGGGCCCCAGGTATTTCAGGCCAATATCCGAAAGTATGGGCCCGATGACTCCTGAGACCCAACCATCTTTGCCATAGGCAACCAGTGCTTCATGCCAACCCAGGGTCAGATAGGGTAACTGCAGTACACCAAGCCGCTTATCGTAGGACGTTTGAGGCCAACCCAAAAAGAGTTCGATGTTACCTCTGACCAACTGATCGAACAGCTCCTGGGGTCCACCGACCTCATCCTGATAGAAGACATCTATGGTAATCCTGCCATCGGATTGCTCTTTGACAATATCGGAAATTCTTTTTACGGCCAGACCGTGGGGCGATTTTCGGTCACCTGTCTCCGTTACCATTCTGACCCTCAATGTTTCATCGCTTGCCCAAGTGGAAGCAGAGAAACCAAGCACGGCGATAACCACTACCGCAATTATGCTCGAACAAGCGTTTATTGAGTGTTTTAACTTCATCACACCTTCTCCGGGAGAGCTATTGTTGTTGGGCTCATCTCTTGCCAGATTATTACCGCCAAGCGTGTATTCAATCTAGTGCTGTGGCGGAGGTAATGGAAATGACTTTTTTTCAGTACGAAGCAATACCTGAGGTTATCATTGCCATGGTTTATGGCGAGTGGCCAGCTTCGCTGAGAATTTACACAGCGCATGGCCCACACTCGGTTCCGTGCGGACCATGCGCCGCGCTTACAGGTCCTTCACCAATCGCAGGGCATCGTAGATGGCGGCATGGGTGTTACGGGATTCAACCGCGTCCCCAATCCGGAACAATTGGAAACGACCGTTTTCGTTGCGCACGACGTTTTGCGGAGTGCCGACGATCAAATCATCGTAATTCACTTCCCCGCCGTTGCTGGAATGCGGCTTCAGGTCGAAGTAGATGTCCGCCATGGGCGTGATGCCGTAGTTCACCACCACCTGGTCGATGTGGCGCTCGTGGTCCAGGTCCAGGTAATCGCTGGTGATTTTGGCCAGCAGTGTATCCCCGTTGCGCTCCACTGATTTCAAGCGGTACGTCGGTGTGAAGGTCACATTGGGACGTTGCAGGGCTCTCATATAGGGCACCAGGTTCATCGCCATGATCTCGGCCGAGAAGGACCGGTCCGGCGTCATGATTTCCAGTTCAGCGCCAGTCTTCGCGATGATCTCCGCGGCCTGCAGTGCCGGGTGGTCGCAGGCGTCGTCGAACAGTAGAACTTTCTGCCCGGGCTTGATGTGACCGGAGATAATATCCCAGGTGTTCACCACCAGATCGCCGCCGATGGTGGGCTTGTCTTCAATGGGGTAACCACCGGTAGCGACGATGACGACGTCCGGGTTTTCCTGAAGTACGTCATCCGCTTCTGCCCAGCAGTTATAGCGAATCTCGACGCCCAATTTCTCGCACTGCGCCAGACGCCAGTCGATGATGGCCATCATTTCGCGTCGGCGTTCGCTTTGCGCCGTCAGGCGAACCTGCCCGCCGGCTTCGCCCATGGCTTCCATCACCACCACGTCATGCCCGCGCTCGGCCCCGACCCGGGCCGCTTCCAGTCCGCCCGGTCCGGCGCCGATCACGAGGATGCGACGCTTCTGGTCGGCCTTGGGTATATCGTGCGGCATGGTCGTTTCACGGCCAGTGGCCGCGTTGTGGATGCAATAGGCTGCGCCGCCCTGATAGATGCGGTCCAGGCAGTAGTTGGCACCGACACAGGGGCGTATCTCTTCCTCGCGCCCTTCCATTATTTTTCTCACGATGTGCGGGTCGGCCATGTGCGCCCGGGTCATGCCGATCATATCGACCTTGCCGGATTCGATGGCGTAGCGTGCGGTGCCGACGTCCTGAATCTTGGCGCCGTGGAAGGTGGGGAAGTCGACCTGGCGTTTAATCTCGCCGGCGAAATCCAGGTGCGGGGCGCTGGGCATGCCCTGAACGGGAATCACGTCGGTCAGGCCGGGGTCGGTGTCGATGTGGCCACGCACCACGTTAAGGAAATCGACCAAGCCGCTGTCTTTCAGGCGCCGCGATATATCGAACCCTGTATCGGCGTTCAGGCCGCCGGGCAGTTGCTCGTCCCCGGTGTAGCGCATGCCAACGATAAACTCGGACCCGACCCGCTCACGGATGGCCCGCAACACATCAAACGTGAATCGCAAACGGTTATCCAGACTGCCGCCGTAGGGTTCGTCCAGTGTATTCGTCAGCGGCGACCAGAACTGGTCCATCAGGTGACCGTAGGCCATCAGTTCGATGCCGTCGAGCCCGGCGGCATGCATGCGTTCAGCCGCGTCGGCGTAATCGCGGATCAGGCGCTCGATGTCCCAGTCCTCGGCTTTTTTGGGAAAGGCGCGGTGCGAGGCTTCACGGTTGTGGGATGCAGACACGGCTGGCAACCAGTTGGCTTTATCCCAGCGGGTGCGACGGCCGAGGTGGGTCAGCTGGATCATGACGGCGGTGCCGTGTTCGTGGCAGGCCTCGGCCAGCTCTCGCAACCATGGCACGACCTCGTCTTTGTACGCCAAAATGTTATTGAACACGGGCGGGCTGTCCTTGGCCACGGCGGCCGACCCGGCCGTCATGGTCAGGCCGATCCCGGCCTTGGCGCGCTCGACGTGGTAGGCCCGGTAGAGTGCCTTGGGCATACCGTCTTCGGGGTAAGCGGGTTCATGCGCCGTCATCATGAGACGGTTCTTGATGGTCAGATGCTTGAGCTGGAAGGGTTGCAACAGCGGGTCTTGAGTCATGGTCAACCTCGTGGTGAATATCAGTAGGTGACAACGCTAAATGCTATGTACACTTATGTCAAGATTATAATACATATATGTACATTTTGGGAGAGCCCCCTAATTGAAGGGTTACCAGGGGTGGCCAATGAAGACCTGGAGCGCTTTGCTTCGCGTCATTCGCCCAACCTGAAAGACTGGATGCTGGCGTACAACGAACCGAGAGCGGCAGAATGTCGGGACGCAATGTAGTCGGCACCATCTGCGGTCACGGTTAGCCGGGTCGACTGGCACTGAAGTCATAACATATAGTTATCAATATCTGACACATAATGTTGCTGTTCTCCCGGGTCGATTTTGCTTTAGCCTATAGTTGCGATGATTCTTATACGCAATAGAGTCGATTAAAACTATAAATCCGAGGGGATTATAATGTTGCCAATGAACAAGTTATCTATGGCAGTGTTGGCTACTATCACAGCCTCAACGGGCGCCGGTTATGCCAACGCGCAGCAACTGGAGGAAATAGTGGTTACCGCTACCAAGCGGGCGGAAAGCACACAGGACATACCCATAGCTGTTGCTGCCATGACGGAAGAATCACTGGATCAAAAAGGTGTTTCAAACTTTGAAGATTATCTGATTCAACTTCCCGGTGTAACTGCCGGCGGCGGCGGACCCGGTCAGAACACCATTTACATTCGCGGTATCGCATCGACCACACCCAACTTGGCGGTAGCCGGTGTAGCTGGTTTGGCGCCCAACGTATCTTTTTATCTGGATGAGCAGCCGTTGGCGCAGCCCGGCCGTAATCTCGATGTCTATGCGGCGGATTTGAACCGAGTGGAAGTGCTAGCCGGACCTCAGGGTACCTTATTTGGCTCCAGTTCTCAGGCCGGTACAGTGCGCTTGATAACCAACAAGCCCGACACCTCGGATACTTACGGTAAATTTAAAGGCGGTATTGCCACAACTTCCGGAGGTGATCCGAGCAATAATTTTGAGCTAATGGGCAACCTCGCGGTGAGTGATAGGCTTGCGGTCCGCGCTGTTGTCTACCGTGATATGAAAGGCGGTTATATAGACAACGTGGCAGGTACGTTAAATGCCAGTGAAAGTGCACGGTTTAGGCCCGCGGGTACCGTTCGTTCCAATGGTGTGCCGGTCATCCCTGCGCGTGGTGGTTTCCAGGCGGATTCCGATCTGAGCGGAGTAACGTTTATCGATGCCGATAATAGCGCCCTGGTTAAAGATAACATTAATGAAACGACCTATGTCGGTGGCCGAGTTAGCGCCCAGTATGATGTTAATGATGACTGGAGTGTATTGCTGGCATACGCAGAGCAAAGCATTGAAAGCGATGGTACCTTCTTCGGTGATCCTTCTGTGGGTGATGAATTGAGTATTCAGCGTTATAACGAAGAAACACTGAAAGACGATTTTAGCAATATCGCCGTGACGGTTGAAGGTCGCCTGGGCACACTGGATGTCGTCTATGCCGGGTCATATACCAAGCGTGAATCCGAGCAAGTAGTTGACTACACCGATTACCTTTATACGGGAATGTATTTCCCGTACTACATTTGTGACGGTTCTGTTACCTATCCTGGATCAGCAGCGCCATCTGGTACCTGTTACGCGCCGAATGCGACCTATGAGCCTACAGCAGAGGCTGAAGTAACAAGTCACGAAGTGCGTTTTAGTACTGATTCTGAAAAGCCAATTCGTATTACGGCTGGAGCATTCTATAGCAAGCTTGAATTGGAAGAGTTGGTGGACTTCATTTACCCGGGCTCCCTCAGCGTTGAAGCCTTTAACGGCGAGATTGGTTTTGCCCCTAATGAGCCATTTGATACAGGTTATGTCAGTCGCTCGGGGCCGGCGCCAGTGGGTGTCGTCTTCTGGAACGATGTGAGGCGTACTGATGAGCAAAAGGGTGTATTTGGTGAGATAACATTCGATATCGGTGATGAGTTTGCGCTAACGCTGGGTGCTCGGTGGTACGATATCACCCTCGACATGGAAGGCAGCGCCAACTCTTCATTCTGTAACCTATCAGGTCCTAACGGCACCGATATAAACGCATTTGGAGCAGATATTAGCGATAAATTTAATGATGATGGTGAGGTTACCTTCCGTGGGTCCTGTGATCCATCGACACATATCACTTATACGAGCGCTGATTTGACAAACGGAGCCGTTCTGCCTGGCACTATTGCAACTGATTTGACCGCACCGGATACGGCTGAGACGGACGGTACGATCTTCAAAGTGACGGGTAATTGGACGCCGACTGAATCAAGCTTGTACTACGTTACTGTTTCAGAAGGATTCAGAAGTGGCTTGTTGAACCGACCGGCCGGTATTGTTAACAATACGGGAACTTACTCAGTACCTTACAGCTTTGATTCGGATGAAGTGACGAATTATGAATTCGGTTGGAAAATGGATTTGCTGGATGGCCGCTTACGATTTAACGGCAGCATGTTTTATATAGACATTGAAAACTTGCAAACCACTTTGCAAGATCCATCGATTACCAACCTGTTTTTCTCTGACAACGCGGCCAATGCCAAGGTTAAAGGCCTTGAGGCAAACGTTATGTGGGCTGCTGCAGACAACCTGTGGACTGCTTCAGACAGCCTGTTAGTTAACGGCGGCATATCATTCTTGGATACCGAGGTTACGGAAGTACTGCTACCCACACAGGAAGTAGAAGAGGGATCACCCTTGGCATTTGCCCCGGAAATGCAACTTACGCTGAGTGCCCGCTATGAGTGGGAGTTGATGAGAGGCGTGACCGCGCATGTGATGCCTAGTATGTCTATGTCAGATGAGTCACAAAGTGACATTATCCTGATCAACCGTGATAAAGTGGATAGCTGGGTTATGTGGGGATTAACGGCCGGTATAACTTCGGATAAATGGAGTGCAGAGTTGTACGTTGATAACCTGACCGATGAGCGTGCAGAACTGGCTAGAAACTATGTTAACGATCAAGAACGAGTGTATTACGCGCGCCCGCGTACGGCGGGGCTGCGTTTCAGCTACAACTTTGAATAGAAAGATCGAATAGATAATCATCGAAATGCACTGTTTAATGCCCCTTAATGGGGCATTTTTGTTTGCCCGGCGAAGCCGGCAAACCCAGTGACCTGAAAGAAGGTCACGTCACCCCGACCGAGGGGAAGACAATCCGAATGGCAAGGGCGTCACTGGCCAACGGTGGGGTCTGAAGGAAGCCA
>Ga0213841_1000358_pt1 | contig 60217 bp, 92 predicted proteins | sample SWPATP23_FD_160125 | JGI IMG/M metagenome (GOLD analysis project Ga0213841, IMG submission 160125) | Coastal seawater microbial communities from Marineland, Florida, United States - SWPA TP2 #3 | ecosystem: Environmental > Aquatic > Marine > Coastal | place: USA: Florida | collected 2016-08-14
AACACAGATGCTTAGGCATAAAGCAAGAACTCAAGCTAATAGTTGGTTAAGAGGAAAAGGCATATAACAAGTTAATCAATAAGGACATAAAATCATAGGCTTGCCGCAAGGCGGCAGTGTAGCCTATAATTTTCTGCCTATTATTAAAGCGTTAGCTGTACATCTATGAAAGCACCTGAACTCGATATCGAAGATCGCTCTAAAATCTGGGATTCTATGCAAATGCTGTTTATGGATACTGATCCTGAGTTTGAAATAGAATACATCGCAGCTGTATGTGCAGGATCTAAATACACTTCTGATGAACTTGAAGCAATACTCTTTAACGAGGTCTTGCCTGCATGTAGATTTAACTTAAACATGTTTCCTGCCCCAGAGTGGTGTGGGTTCGAAATAAACTGGTTGATTGAGCGAGTGTTAAAAAAGCATAGATACAACAGGCGCAAACCAATTTGGTTTAGATTCTATACGAATCAGTGGTGGAAGAAGATAAAAGTGGAAATAGAACAATTGAGAAGGTACAGCTAACAAGTTAATCAATAAGGACATAAAATCATAGGCTTGCCGCAGGGCGGCAGTGTAGCCTATAATTTTCTGCCTATTATTAAAGCGTTATATTTACTTCAATCATGGAGCAGAAATGAAGTTAGCAATTCTTATATTGTCCTCTACACCTATGTTATCGGTTGCAACAGAAACTCAAGTTTTATCAGGTCAGACTAAGCACGTGGTGAATTCTGCTGGAGTTAAAGAGTCTTTGGTTAATTCGCTTAAACTTAATAATTGCAATATCAATGTTAACGCCACAGATGAATCGGATGAGAGTGGAATTTCAATTACATTCTCTAACCGAGAGTTCAAAGCAGAAGGGTTTAGCATCAAATCTAACGAAGATGGCTCTTGCACATTGACTCTAGTTAAAGGTAAAAGCGTAAGGTAAATATAACAAGGTAATCAATAAGGACATAAAATCATAGGCTTGCCGCGAGGCGGCAGTGTAGCCTATAATTTTCTGCCTATTATTAAAGCGTTATGTTTCAGGTAAATAGTCAAATCATGGCCCCAAAAGATGACTCTTCTTTGTACATAGATATAGTTAAGAACCTCATAGGAGAGACAGTTACCTGTATTTCAAACAGTCAGTATTTTTTCAATGGTAAAAGAGACGATGAAGACTTAGGAGATCTTGAAATACAAACAGCATCTGGTTTAAAGGTGTGTTTAACATTACAAGGTGATGGAGAGAGTGTTGGGGCGTATGCAGGTGAACTGCTTGTGCCTAAATCATTTGAAGTGACTGAGGACGAAGAAGCCCATTGGGAAAAACTAGAACTAAAAGAAGGTGCTGAAGCTAAAGGCTACAAAATTGTTGCGATCGAAGCCATGTATGATTTTTATAGAAGTAGCAAATCTCGCGTACTTTCAGGATTACGTTTTAGATTGTCCAGTAGGGACTATTTTGTATTTTACAATTTTGGTGACAATGCACGGTTACTATTTAATGAATTGCCAAATGACTCTATCTTAGGCGTAGAAACCACATTGGAGCCGATTTGAAACATAACAAGTTAATCAATAAGGACATAAAATCATAGGCTTGCCGCAGGGCGGCAGTGTAGCCTATAATTTTCTGCCTATTATTAAAGCGTTAGCAGTAAAGGGAAATATTCGAACATGGAGATAGCTAAATATGCATTCTTAGTTCTTTTGTTAGTATTCTCACTCGTATCCGTTATAGCTCCTCGAGCAATCTGGTTTGTGCGTGAGGGTTGGAAGTTTAGGGATACAGAGCCTTCAAATATGGTTTTAGCCGTATACAGAATAAAAGGCATAATTTGTTTTATAGCTGTTCCTATTTTGTATTTTGTAATTAACTAAATAAAGTAGTATTTACAGCTAACAAGCAATTCAACAGGGACTAAAAATCGCGGGCTGATTTCGCTTCGCTAAATTTTGGCCCACAATTTTTAGCCCGTTAATAGGGCGTTAGGTAGCAATGGAACTGACTCAACTGGCAGACATTTCGATACCAATCATTGGATTATTGGCCTCAGCAAAGTTGTCTTATCAATTTAAACTGATTGGACTATTTAGCGGTGTTATTGTTTTTTGGCTTTTAGTATTCTTGAGACTAGAGGTTCTTATGTATTTAGAGCCTGATTACACACCAGGTATAACAGGTTCATTACATGTTTACTTTGGTGGATTTATTGGACTTGTATGGTGTTCAATTTTCTTCATTGCTGCTTTGTTTAAACAGAGAAAAGTGCATAAACAAAGCTCAGGAGAAAAAGCTACCTAACAAGCAATTCAACAGGGACTAAAAATAGCGGGCTGATTTTGCTTTGCAAAAATTTTAGCCCACAATTTTTAGCCCGTTAATGGGGCGTTATGTGTACAGGGAAATCATGAGTAAATTTTGGGGAACTTTTGGCGCGATTATGCTGTTAGTTGGTTGCAAAGTAACTGGTACATATGAGCAAACAAGCAAAGAATTAGAAGGATTGGAGTTAATTGAACCACATTATGGTTACTATAAGTCTTGGGCTCCTTTAGGTAGCAAAGATGCTTACGATATGACTAACTCTCAAAAGGAAAAACAATCAAGAGATTTGGCCAACTGTATTAAACAATTAGATTCATCTCATGCCAATATGCCAACTCATGCTCTTCGCTCTATTCAATTAGTGGCGTGTATGAAAAAAAGTGGGTGGCATTTGGTTATTGAAGAACTCTACATAACAACGTAACACATAACAAGCCAATCAAGTCGGACGCCTAACAGTTGGCTGCGTTCACTTCGTTCACAATTTTAGCCAACTATTATTCGCCGCTTATTGGGGCGTTATATTTTCATCGTAAAATGGAGTTTAAATGAAAAAGAGCATTATTGTTCTAGTCTCTTCTTTTTCTTTCTTTGTGAATGCTGACCACGACAGCAAGTGGCCGAGTGGAAGTGCTAAATATGCAATTGAGCATAGTGTAGAAAATACCAAGAAGTATAAAATTAAAGCCAATAAACTCATGGAAGAGATATTTACCAAATTAGACAGTAAATACCATGCTACCGCTATCAAAGAACAAATTTCAGCTTGGGATGAGTTCATTGATAAGACCTGTAACATTGTCGGCATTTCCTCTGGAGGTGGTGGCTCATGGTCTTCAACGTATCATGCAAGATGTGAAGAAGGCTTAAGTTATGATAGGTATTTTGCTACTAAAAATGCTCTTAAGTGTATAGAGAGAGTTGAAAAACAGACCTACATTTCTAGAGGCGAAAAGCTACATTGTGTAGTTCAAACCCTGAATGTTAAGGTGTTTTAAAAATATAACAAGTCAATCAATAAGGACATAAAATCATAGGCTTGCCGCAGGGCGGCAGTGTAGCCTATAATTTTCTGCCTATTATTAAAGCGTTATATGCCTAGGGAAGCATGTAGATGAGTTTTACTATTCTAGCGGAAGTAGAAGTACTGAAAGTAGAAGAAAAAGGATGTGTGGCAAGATTAATTAGTGGAGCTAGACCAACTATTTCTTATAAAGGCTTGGAAGTTTCTGGTGCTAATTTCGCCACTTGTGGGATTAATCTAGGTGATGTTGAGGAAGCATTTCCTGGAGATAAATTAGAAATTGAAATAGGTTTTCTGAGCCCTGATATACACGCAACACTAATGTATGTTGGTTTAGAGTTTGGTTTATATGCTGGCCCTTGGAAGATAGCCAGAGGTACAATAACGTTATTGTCTTAAAGGCATATAACAAGCAATTCAACAGGGACTAAAAATCGTGGGCTGATTTCGCTTCGCTAAATTTTAGCCCACAATTTTTAGCCCGTTAATAGGGCGTTAGGCATATCGGAAGTCTAGATGAGCATCGAGCAATTTTGTTACGACATACAAATAGAAAAAGGTCTGACTAAATACTTTTTAAGAGTAAAAAATCTAGAAGACGTAGATGTATTGTTAGATAAAATTGCTAGTTTTGTTTCTTCTAATGAAGCAACGCCTGAAGTACTGATTTGTTCTATCTACACCTCTTGTACGATGATTAAAATATATCCTGCAAGTGAAGGCAATGAGTATAATGAACAGCATTATTCATTTACATTGACCATTAATTGCTGGGAGGGGAACGAGGAGTCCAATGACCGAGAGGTTAAAGAAGCTGTTAACATTCTTCTTCCATTTGCAAGACTTGTAGAGCAACAAACAGGAGTGCTGGTTAAGGTTGCACATTATGTTTGGGACGATGTGGAAGGGTTGTATTTAGAATACGACAAACAAAGTAAATATGCCTAACAAGCCAATCAAGTAGGACGTATAACAGTTGGCTGCGTTCACTTCGTTCACAATTATAGCCAACTATTATCCGCCGCTTATTGGGGCGTTATGTTGCTAAAAAGGACTTTGATGAAACCTAAAGGATTGTCTGTAATATTGGCTTTAACCACATTGGCTCTAACTGCTCTTTTTTCAAGTTGGTTAGTGTTAGAAATTATCCTTTTGGTTTTAGTCTTGTCATTTTCAGGGCGTGGAATTATTTGGCCTAAAAATGACACTCAAGAAAATCCAATTTGGTTCGGTTTATTTTGGGGCCTAATATTAGGTATATTTGCATATCCTATTTGGCAGCAATCTGGTTTAATGCAGGTCTTACCAAAGTTGTTAGGTCAGGTGTAATTGCAACATAACAAGCTATTCAACAGGGACTAAAAATCGCGGGCTGATTTTGCTTCGCAAAAATTTTAGCCCACAATTTTTAGCCCGTTAATAGGGCGTTATAAGTACATGCAGAGTATCGATTAAACGGAGAATTTAGAATGGACATTTATACTATTTTTACATTTTTCTTGATGGTTTCGTTAATGGTAATGTCTCCAGGTCCTAATGGCGCTTTATTATTAAAAACGGTTCCTGTGTTAGGAAAAAAGCACGGATATTCGAATGTTATTGGTATAGCCGTCGCATTCTATCTTCATGGTACGTTATCTGTTTTTGGCCTTTCTGCAATAGTTGTTTCGTCAGCAACTCTATTTTTTCTTGTAAAAGTAATAGGTGCGATGTATCTAGCATACTTAGGAATAAAGGCTCTAATGTCGGCATTTAAACAACCCAATGCACCCTCAAATAATAAAGCAAAAGAATCTGAAACTTATCAAAAGAAATTGTCCTCTTGTTTTTGGGAGGGTTTACTGACCAACCTATTAAACCCTAAGGTATCTATCTTCTATCTAGCTGCTTTTCCGCAATTTATAAACTTTCAATCAAATGCAATTTTTGCTTCTTATACGCTTGTAACTGTACATGCTTTGTTTGCCGTAGTATGGTTTTCATCAATGGTCTATTTTATCGGTAAATCAACGGCTCTTGTAAAATCCAGTAAAGTACATTCGCTACTGCAATCGGCAACAGGCACAGTTTTACTTTGGTTTAGTTATCGCGTTGCAACAGCGAAGTAATGTACTTATAACAAGCTGTTCAAGCGGGACTGCTAAAGTTTGGCTCGGTTTCGCTTCGCTACACATTTTAGCCGAACATTATCAGCCCCTTAACAGGGCGTTATGTAGCAAGGAAGCACCGTGAACTGGTCTGGTATATTAAAGTATTCATTTATACATTTCTTTTTCTTAACTGCTTTAAGTACGGTGATCAATTTGTTGGTAGGCTCGAATAACCTAATAAACTTGCCCAGTATAAATTTGATTTTGTATTTCTACCTTCCTAGTTTTATAGGTAGTGCTGTAATACTCATCGCTTTTGCTAATAAACAACGATTAAATACGTTTATTCATTTATTAGTTGTTCTGGGATTAAGTACTTTCATATCTACTGCAATCATTTCGATAATGATTGGTGAAGTAACTATCTCTAGCTCTTGGTATGTTGATTACTTCTTTTTGTTGTTGTCTGCAGTAGTGGCATTATTGGCAAGTAATATTAAGAAAAAGAGAAAAGCTACATAACAAGTTAATAAATAAGGACATAAAATCATAGGCTTGCCGCAGGGCGGCAGTGTAGCCTATAATTTTCTGCCTATTATTAAAGCGTTATATTGCAAGGAGGCATAGGTGAAATTTTCAGGAGAATACTATACGCCTCCGGTTGAATGGCAATTTGATGCGATCAAACGTAGATATTTATCTTATGACGTTAAAGGTTCTAAATTGGATGTAGAATCATTCGAGCAATACGATGGGATAATTCAAGTTAAGTATTTTCTCAAAGCTATTTCTGAATGTGTTATTTATGATGATCCAGCAGCAATTGATATTTCCGTAGATTTTGTAGTTTCGCCAGTATACTTTCATTATTCGGGTTACATTCGACAAACCATGGCTCGCCGATTAAAAAGTGCAACTTTATCCAAACAACAAATCAAAAGAATTATTAAAGGTGTACAAAGCCTAATATCATCTGGTAAAACAGGTGAAGAGTTTGAGCAAATAAACAGACTTTATTTAAGAGTATCAGCAATATAACAAGCTGTTCAAGCGGGACTTATAACAGTTGGCTGGTTTCGCTTCGCTCACAATTTTAGCCAACTATTATAAGCCCCTTAACAGGGCGTTAGCTTACTCTAAGGTCTATGAGCAAATTTAAAGAATATGTGTCTTTTGCAAACCGTTTAGGCTTATATTTCACAGTTTATATTACTGTGGTTATAACTTTGGGTTGTTGTGTTAGTTTTTGGCAAGCATATGAAGATGTTGGCTTATTAGTATTAGGTGAACGTTTATTAGTTGTTTATGGGATACTGATTTCAAGTAGCTACGTGTTGTTTTTTCTAATAGGCTTATATAAATATCACTTAGAGTATGGCTTTAAAAACAAAACATGGGAAAGTGAAGGGTTTTAGTCAAATCGTAAGCTAACAAGTCAATCAAGTCGGACGCATAACAGTTGGCTGCGTTCACTTCGTTCACAATTATAGCCAACTATTATCCGCCGCTTATTGGGGCGTTAGGTATACAAGGAAGATATGCGTAAATATTATAATTGGGTTAATTATTTAATTTTAACTTTAGGCCTTATGACTTTTATTGTGACGATGTATGAGAGCTTTTATCCTCACGGGCAAACGTTCACATATTGTTTTACACCCCAGTATTTTGGCCCACATCCGCAACAAAATGCATTTACTATTATTATGGGATCAATATCTTTAGTCTTATTGTCTTTTTCGGGTTATCGGTTATTCATAAAACTACCTGCTTTGAAAAAAGAAGAATCAGAATTCAATTTTATGGCAGACAATAATGATTTAGGGCCACTTTCTTGAAGTGTATACCTAACAAGTCAATCAATAAGGACATAAAATCATAGGCTTGCCGCGAGGCGGCAGTGTAGCCTATAATTTTCTGCCTATTATTAAAGCGTTAGGCAAATAGTCATGGATTTGATAGTCGCTGATATAAATGACCTGCGACCTACAATGGAAAGTTTATATTTTTTTACAGGTTGTGCGGCTTTGGTCGTAGCTGTTGTAAGCTATTTCAAATTTAACAAATCACTTTTAGCTTCTTTGTTATCTGCTTTGTTTGTTTTTTTATTGGCAATGTATATCAACTATAAACAGATAGATGATTGGTACTCTATAAGCATCAAAGGTGAAAAAATACAGTTGCTGTTTAAAACTGGTAATGTTCGCTACATAGAAAAAACTGATGTTAAGAGTATTCAACCACAATATCAACGAGTTGGTACTTGTATTATATTTGTTAGAACTGAACAAAAAGAGTTTAAAAGCATCCAAATTAATGGTGACTTTTGTAAAACAAGTATCTCTAAGATAAAAGAGGCACTTTTAGATTAATATTTGCCTAACAAGTTAATCAATAAGGACATAAAATCATAGGCTTGCCGCAGGGCGGCAGTGTAGCCTATAATTTTCTGCCTATTATTAAAGCGTTAAGCGGAATGTAAATGGCAGATTCGATACTCATATCAATTAACAAGGAAGATATTAAGAGTCCAGCTCACTGGAACTCTGTGCTTAAAAGTAACGGGCTTGATATTGAAATATCTGAAGCGTTTGAACCTTTGAATCACTCAGGTTTTATACAGTGCAAGTATGAAGGAAAGCGCGTAGGGTTTGAGTTTGAAGTCGATGATTATGATCCGGCTGACTATGAAGGCTTATTACCCAAAAATGTAACCTTTAATAACTCAATAATCACCCTTACACCAAGAGATGGATACAAATCAGTATTAGCTGCCACAGCTATTGCCGCTGCAATCTCTGTAATTACTCAAGGTCAAATTATCGAATGTGATAATAATGTAGTTGAGCACACTAGAGCAATAGATTGGATTAATCAGAGTATTCAGCAATTTAAAGAGTATGAATTAAATAGTAAAGAAGCCAAAAAAGAAGTTAAGCGCCTTAAAAAAAGTGATGAAAAAATAAGGCAGCGTCTAAATACCTTAATATCAGCTACCGTTGGATTAAAGCCTGTGGATGGCATACGAGCAGATCTGTATATTGGTTTCGTGTTTAAACTTGGTAATAAATCAGCTATATATAGTACTAAAAATTGGGAGTTTGGATTAAATAACAACCTAATTCAATCATCTAAAGAGCTTGTAGATGGTATGTTTTCAATGAATGAAGAGCTGGCAAATAGTTTTTTTCCTAAACTAGAAAGCGCATTAGATGAGGATTGCTATATAGAAGAGGCGACCCTTAATGATAATAATGAAGTTTTTATCAAGCTTACCAATGGGTATTTCTTGAAGCTTTCACCTAAGCCACTTCAACGTTGGGATTCATCTATGTTAACTTTAAATTCAAATTACCTGCGCTTTGAAATAAGCGAAGATTCTATTGATGTTTCCGCTTAACAAGAAAATAAACAAGGACTTAAAACAGTTGGCTTTTGCTCCTTCGTCGCCTATTCTAGCCAAAAATTTTAAGCCTGTTATTTAGGCGTTAGGTGTAAAGTGGATTATCTAGATATAGTTGTTGAAATCAAACCTTATATTTATTTTGCAACAGGGATTTCAGTGATGTTGCTTTACTATATGGCAACAAGATATCAGCATGATAATGCTGGAATAAATTTAATATTGGTACTCACAAGCTTATCTTTCTTTCACTCGATATATTACATGTTTAATATTAAAGAAAATGACCCGCAGGCTGTAGAGTTAGAGTGTTTTAAAAGCGTATTTAAGTTTGCTTTTTTACTTGGCTGTGTCAGCTTTATATTGTGGTATTTAACACCTAACAAGTAATTTAACAGGGACAAAAAATAGCGGGCTGATTTTGCTTCGCAAAAATTTTAGCCCACAATTTTTAGCCCGTTAATAGGGCGTTAGGTGTACAAGGGAGTGTGTATAGATGGATGGATTTGTTCCAATAATATTCATACTTATTATTGTCTTGTCACTTGTAGGTTTACTTGTAAGCTTGTATATCTTTTATAAACTGGGCAAGTCTAACGTTACTTATAAATCACTATTAATCTGTGCAGTTAACTCTATTTTATGGTTCATAGTAAGCTGTTTAGCGTTTCTTTTAAAAGATACTGGTATTGGTAATCAACCCTTGTATTATTGCGCAAGTGCCTTTTTAATATCAGCTGCAATATTTTATAGTGTTTTTAATAAGGTAGGTGTTAAAAGTACACCTAACAAGCAATTCAACAGGGACTAAAAATCGCGGGCTGATTTTGCTTCGCAAAAATTTTAGCCCACAATTTTTAGCCCGTTAATAGGGCGTTAGCTCTCAGAGGGAATATGAGAAATCGAATACCGTATTTAGTAATCACTACGTTAGTTTTTTGCAAGATATTTGCTTGGTGGTTATTCTTCGTGGGTTTTAATGTAACGGAAGGTGAAATTACTCTCATCGATAGCTTTTCTCCTATACATCAATTCAGCTATCTTATTCTTACCTCATTTCTCGTCGTTGGTTTGTTGTTTAAATCTAAATTTGCTTATTGGAGCATGTATGCAGCGTTTGCGATTAATCTAGTTATTTTTCTTTTAAGTGGTCGTGTTGTATACCAGTCGATTTTAGACCCTGTTTTAATTATATTACTAGGCTTGGTAGTCCACTACAGGCAACCAAATTCATGGCTGGGAGCTAAAGAGAGCTAACAAGTCAATCAAGTCGGACGTATAACAGTTGGCTGCGTTCACTTCGTTCACAATTATAGCCAACTATTATTCGCCGCTTATTGGGGCGTTATATACACTTAAAGTTTTGAGTAACCTTCATGGAAAGAAGAAAAAGACCAAGCAAAGCTAGGAAAAATGTAAAGCACTATTCTTGGCACTTTTGGTTCCTGCATATTCTCACCTTGCTAGCGATGCTTATGGGTTATTCGACAGGTTTGGAAACTGACAAACCGATAACATCAGGCATTTTGTTTGGCGTACTAATATATTTAAGTCCTTTATTCTTATCAGTTATTCGTAATATGATGCCAAGGTCTTTAATGCTAAAATTTTATAAAAAGAGTTTTTAGGTAAAGTGTACATAACAAGTCAATCAATAAGGACATAAAATCATAGGCTTGCCGCAGGGCGGCAGTGTAGCCTATAATTTTCTGCCTATTATTAAAGCGTTATGTAGATAGGTTCACGGATGAGATTCATACTAATTTTTCTCTTTTTAATAAGTCATAAAGTACTTGCATGTATTCCTTGTGATAAAGAAATTGGGCTTAACGTTGCTTATCAAGCGATACCAAAATTTGATCAGGCTTTTGGTGCAGGAGAATCTGCGGGTGAAGTTACTTTTAAAGTGGATACAGATCATAGAGGCGTCATAAGTAACATAAATATCGTTGATTTATATCCGTCTGACTTGCCTCGTAAGCCAATACTGGAGATGATCAAGAATTCAAAGTTTGTCTTACTAAAACCACGAAAAGGGTATTCCCAATGTGGTGTAGAAGGCTACCAACTTGTTATGGAGTTCGTATTACCTCAAAAGATAAAATTGGATATATAAAGAGGAAAATCTACATAACAAGTTAATCAATAAGGACATAAAATCATAGGCTTGCCGCAGGGCGGCAGTGTAGCCTATAATTTTCTGCCTATTATTAAAGCGTTAGGCATACATGACTAAATATTCCAGTTTTATATTAATATTTCTGTTTCTTCCTCAATTAGTTTGGGCGTGTATGTATCCGAACCAAGGTGAAGAGTATGATGCGTTAATAAAGCTCGAAAAGTTAAATAATGAATACGTTTATCAACTTTCTGTTCCTAGAACTATTGAAAGCTCTAGTGGTTGGCCTACTGTAACTTTGATCTATTCTTCGCATGAGCTAGAGAAAGATTGTAAAGAAGAAACTCTTAGCGATGGAACTCAATTATTTTGCCTTCCAAAAGAAGTTATTCGAGAAAGGGTAAATTTAAATAATACCTTGGAAAAAGCAAGAGATTGGCTACTTAACAAACGTTCGTATGAAGGTGAAATAAGTATTACAGAACGAGAAAATTACTCTGTTGAAGTTTCAGTCATCTGGGAAACCGAGGTTTGCTTAACATTTGCTAGTAAAACAATTATTAACTAGTATGCCTAACAAGCCAATCAAGTCGGACGTATAACAGTTGGCTGCGTTCACTTCGTTCACAATTTTAGCCAACTATTATCCGCCGCTTATTGGGGCGTTAGGCATACCAAGAGGCTCGTGCTAGAAATGGAATTTGGAGACCTATCTAAAATCGAAGAAGTCGATTTTGGTAAATATCGGACTAGTAGAGGTGCTGCTAACCGTGCTGAGTTTGAAAGCATTATTGAAACGATACTAGATCCTAATTCTAGCGAGGATGAATTTGATGATGCTATAAATGACGGTCTCTGGGATCTCTTTTCTCATCAATACACCCTATATTCTTCAACTCCTTTAGCGCTATACTTAATTCTTAGCCGTAAGGCTAAAGCTGAGAAAATTAAGAACGGTGAGCTGAGTGAGTTTATTGAACTGTGTAAAAACCGTGGCAATGAAGGTGTTTTCTTAACAGAGCAGGAGTTAATTGCTAATCAAGAAGGGAATCTGCCAATATTTTCAATAGCTGAGATACTGAGAAAGTATGCCTAACAAGGTAATCAATAAGGACACAAAATCATAGGCTTGCCGCGGGGCGGCAGTGTAGCCTATAATTTTCTGCCTATTATTAAAGCGTTATACGGAGCATTAATTTGCGAGCTACGTTATCCTTAATTCTGTTACTTTTTCTTTCGTCTTGTGCTTCGAAAATGCCCACCTGTGAGAATCCAGTAACAATAAATGAAACCGTAAGCATCAACTATCTAGTTGGTAGCTGGGTATCTACCCGTGTCGACAAAAAAGAAAAATGGACTCATAGCTGCAAATTTACCGATGATAGAAAGTTTTCTTGTGAAGAGCGCCATGTATACCCAATGTTGTTATCATCTGGAGAAGGTTTGTTGCATGCTGATATGTTGTCATTAGAAGGCCATTGGAGCATAAAAGGGAGGAGCTTAATTTTGTCTACACCTACCAGTGCGAACGAAATCAAAATAGTTGCAACGAGTAATAATGCCTTTAAAACAACTGACAGTATTTTTTCTATATATACTCGTGTAGGACAATGTATAGGCTCCGTATAACAAGTTACTCAAAAGGACGCAAAACGCTTGGCTTGCGCTCCTTCGTCGCTAATTTTAGCCAAGCATTTTTGCGCCTCTTAGTAAGGCGTTAGGTAACTAGAGTTGAAATTAAGCGCCAAGGAAAAAGAAATATATAGGCGAGTAGATGAAATACTACATTATGTCTGGGATCCCATCGGAGTAGCAGAAATACCGCTTGCCAGAGATGAATATCATTCCTATGTTCCAAAAGTATTTGAACTTTTGATTTCAGGTGCCAAATACCATGAAATTTCTGGGTATTTAGTTAAACTAGAATCAAGTTCTATGGGGATGCAACCGAGTATTGGCAAAGCGACAGATGTTGCCAAGTTGCTTGTAGAAACTAAAGAAGCTTTGTTGGAATAAGTTACCTAACAAGCAATTCAACAGGGACTAAAAATCGCGGGCTGATTTTGCTTCGCAAAAATTTTAGCCCACAATTTTTAGCCCGTTAATAGGGCGTTATATAGATAGGGAAGTCTTATGAAAAATTCACATGCATTTATTTTGGTTCTTGCTAGTGTCGCTTCTACGATCGCAGTGATGAAGTATCTGGAGTCGGATGAAACCAGTCAATTGACCGTTAAAGAAAACCCAAATGTAAGTGGAACTCGACAATCTTCTAATTTGGTTATAACTAACCCTAAAAATAGGAAAGAAAAGACTCGAATTACTGAATCTCAAGATAAGGCTGTGAATTCTGGTACAGCCCATGTATTAGATGATGTATATATCGTTGGGGACTCAAAAGCTCTAAATTCAAGATTTGCCAATGAACAAATTCAAACAGAACACTTTGATGATGTTATTTACCAACTGACTTCAGAGCAAACGCAAACAGAAAGTGATCGAGAATACGAATTAGGGCTAGCGATAAATGAAGATACTCATTGGGCTGCCTATGAGCAACATTACGGTTGCGGCAAAGGTGTTTGTGCTGTGGAGCTAAGGTCAATACCAAAAGACCAAATTGATGAAGTTATAAGCCAAATTACTCCTGTTACAAAATTAAAAGCTACAATCCAGAATACACTCTTAGATTCAGACGGCAGTTATACTTTGCGGTTGATAGGTGGCTCTTCTCCTGAAACTACTTCTATAGCTTTTGACCTTACCTCTCTAAACTTTGAAAGTTCGGAGTAAAATCTATATAACAAGGTAATCAATAAGGACATAAAATCATAGGCTTGCCGCAGGGCGGCAGTGTAGCCTATAATTTTCTGCCTATTATTAAAGCGTTAGCTTTCACTCAAGTATTTTTCCATGTTCCAGTTTCTGTTTAATACTCACACAAATAAAGCACTTTATGTACTTAAAGCGTACTTACTAAACGTGGCTTTTATCGTTCCATTCGTTTTGTTTGTATTGCCTCATTTAAGTGTTGGAGATTCACCAAGTTTTACTTACGACTACATTACTTTTGGTTTCATGGTTTTTATTGGTCCTGCTTTAGAGACTCTTTTTATGGGGCTTATTATTTGGGCGCTATTGAAGCTTAATTTAAGCATCTTCAAAATATCGTTTTTGAGTGCTTTAATCTGGGCATTGTTGCATTCAGCTCAATATCCAATCTGGGGAGTAGGAGTATTTGTACTATTTTTAATTCTATCTATTAGCTACTTAGTTTGGTTAAAGCGATCTTTTAAAGAAGCGTTTTGGGTAACAACGGCCATACACTCGTTAAATAATGGTGTTGTATTCTTATATGAGCTATGTTCAAGCTAACAAGGTAATCAATAAGGACATAGAATCATAGGCTTGCCGCAGGGCGGCAGTGTAGCCTATAATTTTCTGCCTATTATTAAAGCGTTATGTGTATTTTAGGGATTGCACATATCGACATAGAACAATGATGATAAGGATTAATATTTAATGGAAAGTGAGTTTGCAACGTTAGGTTTAACAAGTTTTAGTTTTGGTGTTTTTAGCGCATATTGGGCGAAGCAAACAGGTAGGGACGTTTTGGTGTGGCTTTTGTTTGGTATGTTCCTTCCACCATTTGCTGGGATATATATTGTTTTAAAACTGCTAGCCAAAGAAGAAAACACATAACAAGCAATTCAACAAGGACTAAAAATCGCGGGCTGATTTTGCTTCGCAAAAATTTTAGCCCACAATTTTTAGCCCGTTAATAGGGCGTTAGAGTTTCAAGGAAGATTTATGAAAAATTTCTGGTTATTTATTTTCTATTTAACATTCGTTGCTTCTTTCGCTTCAAATGCATCAGACAATATAAAATGGAAAGGTGTAGCTGAAATCAATCATCATACACTCGCCATGAAAGCAGGTGATTACATTAAATCAACGTTTCCCGAGCTTAAAAATGTCGAGATTAAACTTATTAAGGTTAATGCCAGTTATTCGTTTCAATACCAGCATTCCAACCTCAATGTTATGTTCATGCACTCTGATTCACTTGTTGAAGGCTCAAGCCATAAACGTACAGTTTATGTCGATGGTAAAGCCCAAGAAATAGAAATGCATATGATTCACTATATATTCTTAGATTTTGACGAAAATGGTGAAGCAATAAATCATAGAGTTGAAGAGGTTCCTTTTCACGGCTCTCAAAAAGAGTTCGAAAAAGAGTTTCAGAAACTCTAACAAGTTACTTAAAAGGGCGCAAAATGCTTGGTTTGCGCTCCTTCGTCGCTAATCTTTGCCAAGCATTTTGCGCCTCTTAGTAAGGCGTTATGTACATGGAAGGACTCCGGTGTTCCCATTAAAGTGTGGCTCTTGTGATGGAGCTAATAGCACAGAAACGAAATTTTGGATGTCAAAAATTGATGCGATTGGTTTTCTGTTTTTGAGTCTTTTACTTACAGGTCCTGTATGGGCTATAACTGCTCTAATAGAAGAGTATGATTTTATTGCTTTTCTAATTGTCTTAGTCTCTTTTTATTTAGCTTATTTAGATAAACAATATAAGGTCATCGCAATTCTAGTAGCAGAGCTCTTTATTGATATGATTTTAGTAAACTTGGGCTTTTATTCAATTAGTTTGCTTGTATCAACAGCTTTTGTATTAACGTTTATAAAAGTTGGTCGTAAAATTTATGGCTTTTTCTTCATGTGTGTTAACTATAAATTTAATTTTAAGCTTGTGTGCAAAGATTGTGGGCAAATTAACAAACATATTTCTTTACCAGAAAAAGAGTAATTGTACATAACAAGTTAATCAATAAGGGCATAAAATCATAGGCTTGCTGGGGGGCAGTAGTGTAGTCTATAGTTTCATGTCTATTATTAAAGCGTTAGGTTTTCCAACTAGGGATTTGGTTGTGTTTAAAAGTTTATTAGTCATTTTTGTCGTTCTATTAATCAGTGGTTGTGCAATGCCAGCGTCAGGTCCGTTGTATTCACAAGAACTTTCTGATGCACCGACAGATAAAAGTAGAGTATTTATTTACCGACCTAGTAAATTTTTTCAGGGAGGAACTTATCCATACATACATGTAAATGGAGAAAAGTTTTTTGCATTGAGAAATGGAGGGTTTAATTATGTAGATCTTCCAATAGGTACCCACAAAATATCAATGGAACCTGGTTTAAGTTGGACTTTAGGCCTTTCTGGTCTTGAACTTCAAATAACTAAACCAGAAACGATCTATCTAAAATTTGTTTGGTCAGAAGATGCGGGGTTAGGAAGTGTTGTTCCTATTGGTTCTTATACAACAGTAACCATACAAGGGGCGGCACACTTGGTACCAGTTTCAGTTGTCGAAGCAAAAAATGACCTATTTAGAATGAAACTGAGTGATTAAGAAAACCTAATAAGCGCATTAAGTAAAGGGACACCTGAAGCTTGCTCGGTTCTACTTCGTTACACATTTTAGCCAACTATTATTTGCCCCGTAACAGGGCGTTAGGTTTTTTAATGACTTCTACTCAAACGAATAAGCATGATTAAAATACTTACTATTACATTCCTTATACTTTCATTCGCTTGCAATGCGGTTGTTAAACGGCATGAAGTTCAACCAGAAGTGTATGAAGTTAAAAAGATCCCTGATTTTTTTATTGATATGCCGCATGAAGGAGCCGCTGTTCTTGTTGATAAATATTGGTTGGTAACTGCCGCGCATGTAGTCTTTTACGATTATCACGATAAACCCATAATGCTTCACGGCGTAGAAAATAGAATTGAAAGGGTTGTTTTCCATCATGGATACAAGAAAGACCCAGGTAATTGGGGGCAAGGAGATGCTAAGCCATTAACTGATTTCTTGAGCAATCGAGATGATATAGTGCTACTCAAATTAGCTGAACCAGTCGAACACTTAAAACCTATATCTCGATACTATGATAATAAAGAAATAGGTGAGGAAGCCACTATATTTGGTCGAGGAGCAACTGGTACAGGCCTGACGGGAGAAATTTTAACAACCCAAGAGCCTTCTCTTTGGGAAAGTATTTTAAACACTATAAGATCTCCGTTTACAGGTATAGATGAAACTCAAGCTAATAGAACACTAAACAATTATAAAAATATTATAGAGTCAGCAAATGAAAACTGGTTTATGTTCCGGTTCGATAGAGCTGATGATGCACTTCCTCTAGAAGGAAGTGTTGGTTCTGGTGATAGTGGAGGTCCTGCAATTGTGGTACAAGATGGCATGCCTTTGCTTATTGGATTAGCAAGCTGGCAAGAATACGAAGGTGACTTAAAAGATTATGTTGGAGGAAAGTATGGGGCTGTTTCTGTATTTGTCAGAATTTCATCATACAACCAATGGATCGATAAAACGATCTCGACATACAGCAACAAAACCTAACAAGTTACTCAAAAGGACGCAAAACGCTTGGCTTGCGCTCCATTGTCGCTAATTTTAGCCAAGCACTTATACGCCCATTAATAAGGTGTTATAGCTCAATGGTAGAATGCTCAATGAATGAGTTAAAAAGTAGATTTCAAGGAAAAACAGAAGCACTAGTTGTAGCTATTCTTCTTATAATTTATGTGCCATTAATAATATGGTTAGCAAGTTTCCTAGGTTATTCCGCAGAAGCTCCATTTATTGGTCACCTAGATAAAAACTTGCAATTATTATGTGCGGGCTTAATCGTAGTTGCTCTAATTTTAGGGGTGTTAAGGCCTTTAATGAAAATGGTTCTTTACGTTAAAAGTTAGAAATTGAGCTATAACAAGTCAATCAATAAGAACATAAAATCATAGGCTTGCCGCGAGGCGACAGTGTAGCCTATAATTTTCTGCCTATTATTAAGGCGTTATAAGCCAAAAAAATTAAGTCTTGGAGTATCATGGAAGAAAATAAATTTTTTAGATTGGTTTGGCGATTCAATGGGCTCGTTATCTCTGTCGCAGGAATCTTAGCGGTAGGGATCCTGTTTTTCGTTTCTTATAAACTTTTTCAAGACGTTACGAGAGACCGCGCTACAAGTAACATTGTAAATATTGAAAAAGATTCAAAATTGGAAGAAAACTGGAGGTTTGGGCAGTTAACAAAAATCGATGATGATAAAACGTTAATGATTCCCTTGTATTCAGACCAGTCTTTTGATCGAGCGTATTTCAGTAAGTCTTCAAACTCTACAAGAAATTTCCTATTTATTAATACACATACTTCAGAGAAAAAGTGGTTGTTTGATCATACTGACTATCTTATTGAAACAAGTGACCGATTAAGGTTTGGAGACTACGATTCAGACAAACCTATAATTGCTATTTTATACCAACTCGTTCAGTTGGATACTGACAAAGATAATCGTTTATCAGCGAAAGACTTATCTACAATTGCTATTTCTAATCCTGACGGTACAGGTTATATGGAACTTTTATTTGAGGTAGAGAAGATAGTAGATCATACACTTTTAAGTGAAACAGAACTATTTCTTATCTATCAAAAAGGTGGTGTGTCGTATTCGGCTAGACTGAATTTAAATAGCTTTGAAATAACCAAATCTGAAAAGCTACCTAAAGTTGGCTTGTAACAAGTCAATCAATAAGGACATAAAATCATATTCTTGCCGCGAGGCGGCAGTGTAGCCTATAATTTTCTGTCTATTATTAAAGCGTTATAAGCAGCTTAAGATAGGAGTGTCAGTTGTACCAATTATACTATTTTCCATTAAATGCCAGTATGGCTCCTCACTTTATCCTAGAAGAATTAGAAGTTGATTTTGAATTGGTCAAAGTAGATCGAAACAGTAATGCTCAAAAATCTAAAGAATATCTTGCTTTAAATCCTGCGGGAAGGATTCCAACACTTGTTGATAACGGACAACCTATTTTCGAAAGCCCAGCAATCTGCATTCATTTATCCGAAACAAACCCATCTTCAAAGTTGATGCCTGAAATAGGTTCTCCAGATAGGGCTTTATTTTTTCAATGGTTGATGTATCTGACTAACACTATCCAGGCCGAATTGATGGTTTACTTTTATCCTGAAAAACATACTACAGATAGCAAAGATACTGCTTCCATAATTCAAGCACAAGAAGAAAGGATTACAGAAATGTTTGGTTTGCTCGACAAAGAGCTTGAAGGTAAAGATTACCTCGTTGGAGACTCTTTAAGTGCCTGTGATTTTTTCCTATTTATGCTAGCTGTTTGGGCTGATGAGTTAAAAAGACCACCGTTGTCATTTAAAAATCTATCTAACTACCTCAAAAAATTAGCTAAACGAGATTCAGTTGTTCGAGTTTGCAAAAAAGAGGGATTAAGTCTAGCTGATTATGAGTAGGTTGCTTATAACAAGGCCGTTAAACAAGGGACACAAATCAGCAGGCTTGTGCTCCTTCGTCGCTAATTTTAGCCCGCTATTTTGTGTCGTTTACGGCAAACGTTTTATGACTATGGAGAGCTTGGATTAATGGAAGGCATTCTTGATGCTTTGTTTAGGTCTTTGGGAAATTTAATTTTTAAAGTACTCTTCAAAACCCTTTTCTATTATACAGGCTTTTTAGTTTGTCGAATTTTAACTTTAGGTCAATATCCAAAACTCATAGAATCAGATGTGTTTGATGCACCTTCAAGTTTACTGATGGCAGCACTTGGTCTACTTATTCATATGAGTGTAGCTTTTTATCTGGTTCTAGAATTTGCTTAAAGCGGTTCAATTTGAATTAATTTAAAAATTGCGCATATTTATAATTAGTCATATTAGAAGCTAATCTATAAGGGAGCAAAATCATGGGCTTGCCGCGGGGCATTAGTGTAGCCTATAATTTTCTGTCTATTATTAAAGCGTTAGATATACAAGGATAGTTCATGTATAAATTTATCATCTCAGTTCTAATCATTACTTTTTCTTCTGTGACGGTCGCTAAAAAGTTCTCGGAAGAACACCTTACTGAATTAGCTAAAAACTTTGTAGATGCTAAAAATGCTAGACAGCAACCCAATACTACACTTGAAGATATAGAACATTACTTATCGCTTCTTGCGGATGAATTTGTTGATGAACACTTAAAATATAATGTAGTAGAGACAAATAAAGATAATCTTCGCAAAAGCATGGTAGCCAAAATGAGTGATAAAGTTATCTCAAGCTCAATAAAAATTGATGAGTTAATGATTGGTTCAAGCGTTGTTTTTATAAAAATGACAGAAACAGGTAAAGTTAAACCTTCACACCTTAATAAAACTATTGAATACACTTCCACCAATATAGTGTCATTAGAGTTTAATGACGATGGGCTAATAAAACATATCCGTCGACACCATGGGTTTTAGGCATATATCTAACAAGTTACCAAAAAGGACACAAAATATTTGGCTGGTGCAATTATAACCAAGCATTTCCCTCCTTTTAGTAAGGCGTTAGGTTTATTATCAAGCTAAGTTTGGTTTCTTTCTAAATGTAAAAAAGGATTTGATTATGATTAAAAATATCTCTGTTATCTTTTTATTATTTACTTCAGTGCTATTCACTGTTCATTCGTCAAAAGCAGTTGCTTACGATTGCTCTCTATCTATTAACTCAAAAGAGTCTATAAGCTGCTTGCAGCGAAAGGTTAATAAGTTAGAGAAAAAGTTAGAAGAAAGTAAGCGTTCTGAATTTGATTTGCCTAAAGGTGCTGTTATTGATTTTAATGCGAAATCATGCCCAAGTGGCTGGGTGAAGTATCAAAATGAGAAAAAAGCAATAGTTGATTTAAAGGTTGGTGGTAACTTAGTTAAGTGCCAGAAAAAATAAACTTAACCGTTAAAATTATAAGGACATAAAATCATAGGCCAACCGCATAGCCACAGTGTAGCCTATAATTTTATGTCTATTATTAAGGTGTTGCGTACAAATTAAAATTGGGAGAAAAATATGACGGACTGTATCACGACTTTCTTTGGTGCATGGCAAATTGAGGATGCAGAGCTTAGATTTAGTAAAATTAGTAGTTCTGTAACTGAAACGATAAGGTACGATGATCCTCGCACGGCCGAAACGGTTGTTGGTATCTCGGCTTTAAATGACTATGTAGGTTTGTTTAGCACAAATGCTCCAGGTTGGTCAGCGAAGGTTGTTAAGAGTGATCGAGTTTCTGGCGTCACTCGTGTCACCGTCGCTTTCAGCGGAATGAGTTCTGATGGCTCTGAGCAAGTTCAGCTCGGTCAATATTTCTTAGAAACAGATGGAAAGCTAGTATCTAGAATGGTGGGGTTTGTTGGTACTGGTGAGTAGAGTTAAATTTGTGCTTCGATTCGAGCATGAAAAGCAATTAAACGGGGACAAAAAAATAGTGGGCTGATTTGGATTCGCGAAATTTTAGCCCGTTAGCTTAGTAAAAATATTTCTTTAAAATTCAAACTATATTTATGTAATAACGACAGTATTAATGGACTAATTTAACAAAATAAGGATTTATTATGAATAAGGTCTTTAGTTTTCAAACTGCTATTATTGCCATTTTACTTGCAGTAGTAACTTTTCTAATTTTTAGCAATATGCAGGTTTTAGAACAAAATCAAAAGTTATCTGAACAGGTATTAACACTAAATAGTAAATTAAATGAAGCAAATGCTTCAACACACAAAATTGAGCAACGTATGGCTAAGCTAGAAGAACAGTTAAAGCCAAAATACCGAGATCTTTTAGCTCAGGTGAAGTAGCAGCCTAACCAATCAATCAAGTTGGACGCACAATTGTTGCCTGCGTTTACTTCGTTCTCGATTTTAGCCAACTATTGTCAGCCCCTGAATGGGGCGTTATGCTTATTTCGGTTCTTAAGTTAAATGGAAATTATGGATACAAAACTAAATGTCTTAAATGCTTCTTCAAAATTTGACGATGTATTGACGCTGTTAAAAAAAGAAGGGCATGAGGCCTTAAGTGAAATAAGTAATTTTTTCATGTTATCTCAAGTTGATATTGTTATAAGTCCAGCGTCAAAAGAGTATAAAACTGATAGTGGTATTTTAGGGTGTGTATCAACTCCTTATGTCATTGATATATTGTTAGATACTGATAGAAAAGACCTTAAGGATATAATCAGGAACGAATTAGCTTCTGTTATTGCTCACGAAATTCACCACTTGGTTAGATCTTCACGCGGTGTTCAAGAAGAAACACTATTTCAGGTACTTGTTTCTGAAGGTCTTGCATGTCATTTTGAAACCTACTTCAATGGAAATAAATCACCCCAAATCTTTGAAGAGCTAAAAGATGTCGAGTGGTTGGAGCTATATAAACTAATGGAAAGTGACTTAGATAATAGAAATTTCGATTACCCACTATATTTTGGCGGAAAAGATGAGAGCAAACTGCCTAACCGAGCGGGCTATTGGGTAGGCTTTAATTTAGTATTAAACTATATAATAAAACATGGGGGTTGTGCAGTGACTTTAGCGGGTAGCCCTGCTGAGGTTTTTGTGTGATATAAGCATTGCAAGTCAATCAAGTCGTATACGTAACAGTAGGCGGCGTCTACTTTGTTCACATTTTTAATCTACTATTGTACGCCACTTTTAAAGGCGTTAAATGCCTAGGGATAGTTCAGTGCATATGGAGAGTTCAATGCAAAAAGTTTTCACTTTCTTCTTATTATTATCTACCTGTGTCAGTTTTTCAGTTAGTGGAGAGACATTTAAACCCTATCTAATTGAATCTAGCGAACGTGGTGTTTGCGATTTAGCGCTTAATCACTATACCAACCTTTTTAAGTCTAACCAGAGCAATACGAACGGGTTTATCCAATCTAAGGAAATTTCATTCCCTAAATTTTCCACACGACAAGTTCCAGGGATCAGGGGCATCTTAAAATCAGCAGAGGTTGATTTTTACGGTGAGCAAAAGATATACGTATTTCATAGTCGTTCACATAGTTGGCGTGGTGATATTTATACTGGCTATATTATTAATCCTGACGAAATTGATATGTTATTGAGTAAGGTGAAAGAATGGGGGGATGAACGTTTTTTACCTTTTTATCCAATTGGTTCATCAGCAAATCGCTCTAATTTTTCTTGGTGGGAAAACTTGCCATTTCAATTCAAAAATAAATGGTATGTTTTGGATGATTTTGCAGACTTTCACCGTCGTAATTCTCAAAGAAGCGTTTATCAGATATTGAAGGACGGTACGTCAAAAAAAGTTTGTACCATAAAGATATTTCAGAACTTTGATGGTAGTGATATGGAACATTCACTTCCATTGTTCTCAGCATATAAACGCTCTGTCGAAAAAATGATGTTATCTAGTGGTGGCTGTGGGACTTCTCGAGCTGACGTAACAGCAAGATGGAATGGTCAATTTTATTCTTCAATGGCGATAGTTAGACCTTGGGCAATCGAGCCTACATGGAAAAGTATAAAAATCAGTAGGGAAGTAGCCAGAGTTGGATTTCAAAAGAAGCATTTTGAGGATTGGAAATATCAAGATGTCTGGAGTTATAGAGAGCATGCTACAAATAAAAACTTAATGTTTGATGCCATTACGGAACTCAAAAATCACTATGTTTCTAATTACGCTTATTCAGAATCTACAGCTTATGAACATGCATCTAAAATTATTCAATCCATGCCTGGCAGATATTATTCGCTAGGTATTTATTATAACCAAGACAAAGATTTTTCGATTTTTCAAAAAATGGTGGACGGAACTTACAATAACTGGGAAAACATCGAGCAGGATTTGAAACTCAAGTACGGTACAGTTCCATTTGTTGCACTTTCATTAATGGTAGACATACCTCAATCCTATAAAATGCTACCTTCTACTATCAATCAAAACTCAATTGAATCGTTTTATAAGAAAGATATTTTAATGTTTGCTGCTCACATGAACAATTTTGATACAGTAAAATATTTACTCGACTCTGGTTGGTCCGTAGATAAAGTAACTAGTTATGAGCAAGCACCTCGATGTGGCTCTACATTAAAGCGTCTTAATAGGAGCGCTCTGACATACGCCGCTGAAAACGCTTCTATTGAAGTCATGAGGCTATTGGTTGATGCAGGTGCAGATACCAAAATCAAAGATAGTCATGGTAATAACCTGGACTACTATTTTAACTTAAATCCTAGATTTACAGCGGAAGAAAAAATGTCTGGATTTGAGAACGTATTAAAAAAATATTCAAAAATGAAAGATGTAAAGCCAAGCTATTCGTGTAACGGAGAGCTTAGTCGTCTGGAAAAAGCCATTTGTGATAGTACCGGCCTTTCGCTTTATGATCGTGAACTGAACAAAGGTTATAGAGATGTTATTGCAAACAATCATTTAACGATTGATATAAAGAGTAGTCAAATTGCTTGGTTAAAGAGAAGAAATTCAGCATGTAAATCCTATTCAACGGATGAACAACTTAATGCTTGTTTAGCACGAACTACTAGGGCTCGGATAAGATATTTGGAGTCTATACAATTGGCACTTAACAAGCCATTGCAGCAGGGCAGATAACAGTTGGCTTTTGTCACCGTGTTTCAGATTATAGCCAAGCACAAATTTATCGTTTGGTTGAGCGTTATATACTTTGGAGTTCCCATTGAGTTTAGTTAAAAATTTCAGAATGATGTCTCTTTATAATAAGAGGATAAATAAACAACTAATGGATTGTTGTTTGGCGTTACCGGATGATGTTTTAAAGAAAGAAACTGAGTCTTTTTTCTCAAATATTATCAGTTATTGGAATCATATTATCTTTGGTGACCTGATTTTATTAAGTCGATTGGCGTCAAATGAAGTTGGGCAACTACAGAGCACTGATTTCCACGGATTTCCAGTACCTCAATCACCTCAGGATATTTACTATCACCAACTATCTGATCTTAAAACGTTGAGAGAGGAGTTGGACGAGTTAATCGAAAAATTTTGCATTAACCTTTCTGACGGCGATTGTGAAAAGGTTATTTCATACACGTCAACTGAAGGTGAGTTAATAAAAAGAGCGGTTGCTGATGTTATACAGCATATATTCAATCATCAGACTCACCATCGTGGTCAATTAACCTGTGTACTAAGCCAATTTGGTGTGGATTATGGCTGTATGGATCTTCCCGTTATTGTTTCAGAAGGCAGTCGAACATTGTAGAAATAAAGTCATGATCTTGCTGTACGATGGCAGTCTAGTCTACAATTTTCTACCTATTATTAAAGCGTTACGCAACAAGGAGAAAACGAAATGGATTTGAGCAATATTCCAAAATCAAAAAACAATGTACTTGCTGGAGTCGCAGCAGGAATTGCAGAGCATCAAGGTATTAACCCGTTTAATGCAAGAGCACTATTTGCTGTTTTGACAATACTAACTGGTGGTATCGCGTTGCTAGTATACACAGTGCTTGCTTTGCTAATGGCTCCGCCGAGTGAATAAATGTGTAGTAAAAAAGCTTAGAGCTTACCTTCACCATTTAACCAAAACGATTTACTCGAACACTAGACGATAGGCCACTAAGATATTTACTACGGAACATGAACTAATGAAACTCGAACAACAAATTGAGAAGTTATCAGACATAGGGTTGTCGCTAAATAAAGGTGTGACTATCAATGATTTACTGCTTTCATATTCAAGAGAAGAATACGAATCAAGTCCTTTTGATTTAATTCTATTTGTATATGGAATAGAGGTTGAAGAAGGACCAGAGGAGCGGTTTGTTTGTGATCAAGCGTGGAATTTCGATGTAGAAGCGATTGAAGATGATGGTTCTTATACTGAAATCGTAAAGCAGTTTCATCGAATTACAGGCAAAGCCAAGAACCTGAAAGAGCTGCGAGATAGTGTAAACCTAGATGAGCAATATGCAGAGCTCCAATATTCGGTTGATGGCATCGAAAGGTTACTAAAGCCTAAAATAGATGATGATTGGGCAGATCCTAAAACTATCGAAATTATATTAAGCGATTTACGTCAACCGGGGTTTGATTTCTATCAAAAGGATAATGGGCAAGCCAGTATTTGGTTTTATTTGTCTGAAAGTCAGGCTATTGAGCTGAATAAATTAGCCAATAATGTGTTTGATTTAGAACGTAAACCATGGTGGAAAGTGTGGTAGTTTAGCTTGGTTTTGTTTCGCTGGACATATTAGCTTATATTATCCGCCGCTTATTCAGGCGCTACGTGCTAGAGAGATTAGATGCTCATCAAAGAAATAGAAGAATTGCACTGGAACGGAATTTTAACCATTCAGGACAAATCTTATCAGGAGATTGGAACCGAATCGTTGGAAGTGCTCAAAAATAAATATGACGCATCTCCTGACACTTGTTTTGTATGCTTGTCAGATGGTAATGAAGTACTTGGGTATTTACTAGCGCATCCGTGGAGCGGAATTTCTCCTCCCAAGTTATTTGAGCCTTTACCAAATATCGAAAACGGTGAGTACTTATATCTTCACGATATGGCTATCAGTCCTCAATTAAAGGAGAAAGGAATAGGCAGCGCGTTAGCCAAAGAGCTATTTGAAGTAGCACAAAATAAAGGGATAAATAGAGTAAGTTTAGTCGCGGTTCAAGGTTCGGAAAGCTTTTGGTCGAGAATTGGATTCCAAGTTGTTACAGAAGTTGATATTTGCTCAACTTATGGCGAAAAATCGGTTCTTATGGAGAAAGTTTTAGTCGTCTAACAAGCCAATTAAAAACTACGTTATTTTTTTCTGAAGGATGATAGAAATTGAAAGCATTAGTGATCATATTAGGGATGTTAACTTCTATATTAATTAATGGGGAGTGGTTAACTATTACAAATGAAAGCTGGATTTTAGTGTTTGCAGACATAACGAAATTCCTCTTTGGTGAAAACGGATTAAATAGAAATATCGAAACCATTTTCCTTATTATTTGGCTCCAGCTACCATTAATTATCCTATTTACTTTGTTATGTTCTTTTTTAATATCCAAATTTGGCCATCAAAGATTCTATATATACTCTTATCTAGTCACGACAATTTTTGTATTCTTTCTCTTAGATAAACTACCTATTTTTAATCTTTTATTGCAGCCATTAAGTGGAATGCGTTATTACAATGTGTTTTCAAACTTGTTTTTGTTCTTAACATTGTTCTTCGTATTTAGTAAGGTAATTCAAAAACATAACAAACCAATCAAGTCAGACGTATAACAGTTAGCCGCGTTCATTTCGCTCACAACTTTAGTTAACTATGATTGCACATTTATCGTGGCGTAAATCTCAGAAAAGGAGTTCTTATGAAAAAACTATTGATACTTTCATTTACCATTTTGTTTTCTAGTACCATATTCGCAAACGACTTAAAGCTAGATCTCAATGCCTTTGCGAAGTTGTACTTTGATAAAATGGTTGCCACGCAAAGCCCATCAGCTACAAAAAACGATCTGGAAGAGTATTTAGCGTTATTAACTGACGATGTTGGTCATTCACATCTTCCTTGGGCAACAGATGATTCTCGTTTACCGACTGGTAAAGCAGATAAACGTAAAGGCATGACATTTTATTTAGGTGCTCATACTGAATTCAAGGCCGAGTTATTGGATGTATTTACATTCAATCAATCAGCCGTTGCTATTAGATATAAAAACTATGCTAAGGGCATTCACCCGCAAAATAACCAGCCAATTGAGTACACTCAAACCATGATGGAAGTGTTAGAAATTGAGAATGGAAAAGTGGCTGTTATTCGTAAATATCACGAATAAAAAACACATAACGAGTTGTTCAAAGCGGTGCTGTTTACTATTAGCTTCGCTATGCATGTTTGGTAAATACTATTTGCTCGTAAATAGAATGGCTAATGCAAGACATTATCTGGCATTCAGTAAAAGGAGGCATTTTGAAAAAATTAACAATATGGTTGTCAGCCTTGTTTTTGACTTTGAGCTTTCATTCTATTGCAAGCAATATAAAGCAAGAAAAAATAGCTGATAATCTACACATCTTAAGCGGAAAGGAATACGGAACTAATATAGGGCTTATATCGACTGAAGAAGGGGTTGTAATCATTGACCCGATGCCAGGGGAACGCAACTTGGCTGAATTAGACGAAATAATTAAGTCAACTTACGATAACAGTAATACCTTCATATTGAACACACATAAACACGCTGATCACACTGGGGGCAATGAATTTTTCATTAAGCGAGGCGGAACGCTTATTGGTAGTGAATTTGATTTTATGGGTATTAAACGTGTTGAACTAAAATCTCATTCTTCGACCGACTATGTGTATTACCATGAAAAAAGTAACGTTATATTTGTCGGTGATGTGTTTGATACTAGTTGGCATCCTACATTTTACGCTGGAGGTCTTGAAGGTTTCGATAAAGCGGTAAATGCAATCTTAGCATTAGGTGATAAAGAGAGCCTCATCGTTCCCGGTCACGGTGTTCCAGCTTACAAACCAGCACTTAAAGCATTTAGGGAAAATACTTTCAAATGGGTAAGTATCATTCAAGAGCTTCACAAAGAAGGCCAGAGTGTTGAGAGTATAATGAAAAAACAACGGGTTAAGGTTGCTTTAGAGAAATTTAATGTAAGTAAACAGTCGCCTTTCATACCGGAAAACGCATTTAAGAGATTCGTTGAAAGAACAATTACAGTTATTGAAAAAGAAAAAGATATCTAGTAAGTCAATCGAGTGCGACGCTGCTTAAACTTACGTAGTGCCGATTTGTTTCACTGGTTAGCCAACCATTTATTTGGCCTTTATAGGGGCGTTATGTGCACAAGGAAATATGTATGAAAAAACAAATTAAAAGACTATCACCTCATCAAAACGGAAAAGTATTTGGCGTATTAATGGCTGTGGCGACTTTCCCTTTCTTTATTCCAATGTTGTTGATGATGATGTTTGCCGACCCTACGGTAGATGCACATGGTAATGAGGTAGATTTTCCCGGCTTTGTTTTTGTGATATTTCCAATATTGTATTTGGTATTTGGATACATTTCGGTAGCGTTAATGTGTTTGTTTTATAATTTCCTGCAAAAATTCATTGGAGGGTTTGAGTATGAAACCTCGGAAAACGATGGTAATACGGACACAAAACAAGATGTTTAAAAGCGGACAAACACGAACCTAAAGCCCTGTTAAGCAAGGGGTCTGTTTCCATTAGGAATATTTATCAAATGGATGATGATTTTAACCGGTATGCTCGTCTAAGAAGCAGAAAGGGGCCTTGCCCAGCCTGTAACCTACATATCAATGTTGGAGAATCATCATGTGTTCATTGTGATTATCAATTGACGAAAGATGAAATGGAAATGATCTACAGATATGCTAATAATCAAAAAATAAAAGGTGTAAGAAAGGGGCTGCTAGTGTTTCCTATTATTTTATTCTTTGTCTATTTTATCTTTGCCATTATACAGTACAGTGAAATATAACAAGCTATTTAAGATAAAAATAGTAGTTGAATGAATTCACATCTTTGATATTAAATCCTTTTAGTCTTTTAATAAGGTGTTGTTTTTATCCAATATCAACAAGCATGGAGATGCTAAGTGAATAAAGATATTACGGGTGGTTGCTGCTGTGAAAGCATCACCTTTAAACTTAAAGATGACTTTGGTAAATTTTTCTTTTGTCACTGTGAGCAGTGCAGAAAGCTCACGGGTTCAGCCCATGCGTCGAACTTGTTTACTTCTCCTTCAAACATCGAGTGGACTGAAGGGGAAGACAAGATAAAGCGCTATGATCATCCTACACGTTCATTTTCTAAAGCCTTTTGTATAGATTGTGGTTCAGGTTTACCATTTTTGACTCAAAATGGAAATTTCTTGATTGTTCCGGCTGGCTCTTTAAACGAAGAACCGTCTAAGAGTCTTGATGCTCAAATATTCTGCGCAGAGCAGGCCGAGTGGCATAAACAAGGATTGCAGGCCACTAAGGTGGAAGGCTTTCCAAAATAAAGATTACAAGCAATTTAAACCATTAACAGCGCGTTGGAAGCCATGAGAACCTTTAGCGAAACTTTTAGAAAGCACTTAATAGCCTGTTTGTTAGGGCCTTTGTCCGTCATTCCTGCGACAATTTTATATACTCTGGCTTTTAAGTTCATCGCCCCTGAAGCTAATGCAGATAACTTCGATCTTTTTCCTCTGGTAGTGATTGTTGCTTTAATGGTTGCTTACCCAGCTACTTTATTTGTTGGGTTGCCAATTAGTTTCATTCTTCAAAAGTTCAATCGCTTTAATCTGTTAAATTTGTTGATTGCCGTTACTACGTGTTTATTGATTTATGGCTACCTAACCAATGCTCGAATGATTGAGCTGGTTTTGGTTACCTATTATGCATTTTTTGTGTCTTCAAGTTGTTGGTATTTATACAAAAGAGGTTAAAAAAAAGATAACAAATATATTAGTCGGAACATGAAATCATAGGCTTGTCGCATGATGGCTGGGTAGTCTATAATTTCCTTTCTTTTATCAGAGCTTTAGATGTTTATCTAACATGGAGTAAGTATGTCTTATGAGAGAATAATGGGTATAGAGGTTACTAATGAGGAAGAGTATCAATTATATCGTGAGAATATGATGCCAATTCTACATTCGTTTGGTGGTAGTTTTGGTTTTGATTTCAAAATTAATGAAGTATTAAAATCAAAAACAGAAGACGCTATAAATAGGGTGTTTACTTTAGATTTTCCTAGCAAAGAAGTGATGGAGGCGTTTTTTACCAACGCTGATTATCTTGCCGTTAAAGAGAAATATTTTTTAAACTCGGTAAATTCAGTCACAACTATTTCTATGCACGAAAAGAACACTTAACAAGTTCATCGATAAGACCATAAAATCATAGGCTTGCCGCGGAGTAACTGAGTAGCCTATAATTTTCTGTCTTTTAAAGAGCGTTAGTTTCTCACATAGGATTGGTATAAATGTTCAAGAAAATAATAATTATAATATCTACTTCGTTACTTCTTTTGGCTTGCAATGCCACAGGCCCCAAGTTCACACAACTCGAAAGCTTAGATACTAACCAAGCTAAAATTTATGTTTATAGACCTTGGGCAATGTTAGACGGCGCTGCCGCACCTACAATTCAAATTGATGGTGTAGATCGCTTTGATCTTAGTAATGGTGGTTACGAAGTTGTCACTCTACCTCCAGGCTCTCATAAGCTGACGGTCAAAAAGGGTGGGGTCATGTCTAATTGGCGTGCTGACGAAATGAATATAGAGTACAAGTTCGAAGCAAATAAAAACTATTTTGTTCGTTTATCGGCTGAATTACAAAACGCTGGTGTATATGGCAGTGTCATCTCTGTTTCTGGTCGTTATGGGTTTGCTTTAGTTAAAGAATCATATGCTATTAATGAACTTAGAGAAGTGAAGAAAAACTAGCAGAGTACTCAAAATGGGCACAAATGCTTAGCTGCGTTCCTTTTTAGTGATTATAACCAAGCATTGTTCGCCCTTTTATAAGGTGTTGTATTTTAATTAGTTACGGAGAACTTAATGAAACAAGATGTAGTGCTGCCTAAGCATCATAATTTAATACTCAGAGGTGCAAGGTTATGTGTAGCGCTGTTTTGTATATTTGGGCTTTCGATTATTTATAGTAGCTTTAAATTATTCAATTTTGGTGTGACTACTGGGCTTCTAATGTTTGCTCAAGGTGTGTTTTACATTGTAGGTTCATTGGTGGTGCTTGGTGTTTTGACTAGCATATTAGAGGGCGTAAGAGCACAGTTGGAAACTCGTAATCAAATGATAAGGTTAACTGAAAACTTATCAAAAATAGAACATAACAGGTAACTCAAGTTGGATCTCAAAGAATTGGCAGCGTTCAGTTGTTAACGTTATTAACCAACTATTACTCACTGCCTATAGTGGCATTACATTTTTAAAAGGATTTGAGCCGTATGAAGTTTTCGGTATTACTATTAGCATTTCTATCTTCAAGTTCAGCTTTAGCGTTTGACAAGGCGCTATTTGCAAAATACGAAGAGGCAATCAAAAAGTTAGAAGCGTCCTGTGAGACACTTAAACCATTTAAAACGCCGAGTAATGCTTATGAGCAGTTTTGTTCCCCATCACCTGTAAATCAAATTTCTGTCAGATATTGTGTTTATCAAAATATGCTTAACCCTGATAATAAACAGAGCATATCTTTTGAACACCTTGAAATGAGGTTGTCTGCAAATAAGACAACTAAGATTACGGTTACCATGGAATGCAGCAACATAAAAATATAAACGCTAAACGACAAGCTTGTGAATTCAATGGCTTGCCGCTATGCGCTCAAGTAGCCTATAATTTTTGTTTATTATTAAAGCGTTATGTAAAGAAGAAGCACTCTTAAGAAGTGTAAAAAGGAAGTATAGTTTTGAAAAAATATATGGTTGTAGAAAGGTTTAAAGAAGGTTGCCTAGAAGCTAATTACGAGAGATACAATTCAAAAGGGCGGATGTTTCCTGAGGGGCTACATTACTTGAATTCGTGGGTAAATAGAGAACTTAATGTTTGTTATCAACTGATGGAATCAAATGACATAGAGCTCTTTTATGTATGGTTTAAAAAATGGGACGATTTTGTTGATTTTGAGTTGGTACCATTAGATTAGTCTAAACATTACAAATAACTTCATTCCGAGAAATAATAGTGGACTAATCACGGTTCGCTCAACCTTAGCCTAAAATTTTTAGCCTTTATACAGGGCGCTATATGCCAAAAGAGCCATCAGTGCAAAAGTCTATTCCAGAGATAATTACGCATAACCTTATTATTACGATTTTAAAACCCGAAGAATTCCAGCTCTTAGCTACTTACGAGCGGGAGAATCGAACTCACCTTGCAAGATGGGAACCCTTAAGAGATACGGCGTATTTCACTGATGTTGAAGTGGCAAAACGCGTTAGATCAAATTTCGAGGATTTCATATTAGGCTCATCGGCAGCATTCGTTGGCCTTGATAGTTCACGTTCAAAGATTATTTGTGTTTGTAATTTTTCAAACATCGTCCATGGTGCTTTTCAAGCTTGTCATTTAGGTTATTCAATTAACGCTGGTGACCAAGGGAAAGGGTTAATGTTTGAGATGCTCAATGCTTGTATTGAGTACATGTTTTTAGATAGGGGCTTACATCGCATTATGGCAAATTACATCCCTGCTAATATTAGAAGTGAAAAGCTATTAACTAAACTAGGCTTTGAAAAGGAAGGGCTTGCTAAGTCTTACTTAAAAATAGCTGGTTTGTGGCAAGATCATGTTTTAACATCAAAAATAAATCCAAGTCATATTGGGTTGTAACAAATAGTTCATGTGTGGCTGCTAACGTTTTATTCTGTTTAGTTTTGCTTCATATCGTCGTTAGCTGTATTTTTTCCTATTAATGGGGCGTTCTTGAGACAGTTATATCTTGCTTTAGTGGATGAAGGTTTCACAAAGGAAGAAGCCATGCAGATTGTCGTGGCAAACGCTAGTTTAAAGTAATTTAAAATTTAAGAGTTATTCAATAAGGGCAGTAAATCATAGGCTTGCCGTAAGGATGGCGTAACTCATGATTTCCTGCCTATTATTAGTACGTTAGCTTTTGTTTTCCTTTCGTCTATCAGTGTTACTCAACGTTTATACGTACACTACTGATCAGATTTCCGTACGTAGCAGAGATAATTGCACTCCCTGTGTTATTTGCTGAGCTAGTTAATTTATAACTTGCTTGGTCTGTGCCCAAAGCGGTCAATTCAACGTTAAATAATTCACTACCATTTAGGTTCCATTGTGCAAATTCAGATACATTTAAACTCTTTGGCTCGGAACTGTAGTTGGCTGTTAGTACAAGCTCTATAGATTCTGATGACTCTAGTGTAATAACGTCATTACCATCATTGATTACCAAAGAGTCGAGAGTAGATTCACCTTTAACTTCAATGGTCGCTTTCGCTTCTTTGCCGCCACAGCTTCCAATCAATGTAGTAACACCAGGAGAAAGCGCGATAATAGAGCCTTTATTCACACCTGAATTTGTTATACCGGTGATCTCATCATTTTCCTGACTCCAAGAAATTGAATTGTCTATATTATGTAGTTCGGTTGAAACGTTTTGAGCCAAACTTGCCTGGCCATTAACTTGTATTCGCTCTCCTATATTCAGAGTGACTAATTTGGTAATCTCTTCGCCATAAAGTACGTCAAGTGATTCCAAATTAACGGGGTCAGCTGCAACGGTTAATTGTCCTGTAATATCTTCAATGTGACCCGTAATGGTGACACGTTCCAATTCTTTCGCCGATGTATATAGTGCTCCTTCAGAGGTAATTACTGCATTGGAGTCACTATTTAAACTAAAGCTCATATCTTTTATAGTATCTAGCGACGTATAACCGTCTTCGAAGCCAATATCTGCACTGATATATGCGTCGATACAGGTATTGATACTGCCTGAACTCGGTGTTTTTTGTTTTAAATTAATTGACGCTACTGCCACATCACTAACTGAAATCTCTCCTTCTCCAGAAATGTCATTAATCGTAGTACCTGTGATCGTAACAATACCTTGATTTACATTCGAATTAGCAACAGCAGTTATAAGGCCTGCACTATTGACAGTAGCGATGCTTATATCACTAGATTCCCATGTTAATTCGTTTGTTATGTCTCTTGTTTCATTATTACTGTCAACACCTGAGGCGCTAAGTTGATGTGTCTCTCCAGCCTTCAATCGTATGTTATCTTGATGTATCGTAACTGTCTCAATGATGGTCCCTTGAGCTCGTTGACTTTCAAGTGTCACAGCCTTTGCTAACTCATCAGAATTGTTGTCTGATCCACATCCTGTTAATACGATGCAGACAGGTAATACGGCAAGAAACGACAACTCTTGAAAGTTGTTAGGTAATTTTGAATTCATAAAAATCCTTTTGCTAGCAAGGTCTTAGTTGCTAAAATTGATACGTAATGCCAAGGGAGAACCCCGATATTTCAATATTGCTGTCTTTATAAAGAGATTGATACGCAAGTCTAATTTGTGCCTGCTCTAGATACGGGATTTGTTGATGTGCAGCTATGCGCCATGAAAAGCCATCGTAGTGGTCTGTCCCGTTATATGTGCTAGAAGGACCAGAAACATCCATTTCATTCATGGAATACCCTAATGATACATTTATGCCGAATCCATCTCTGATGTCCGATTGCGCTACAAAATAAAGCCCGGCGCTTTGTTTCAAATCGAATTCTAGATTATAAATATTGTCAGTTTCATTTGAGGTTAAGTATTGTAATTCAAATGCCATATTATTATTACTGGCACCAAAGCGCACTGCGGTTGCAGCTGGTTTAGCACTTTCACCACTAACCTTAATATCTGGCATCGCATAATCTACTCCAGCGTAATAAGTATCAGAAAAGCACGGAGCAGTATAAGTCAGTAGAAAAAAAGAAATGAGAAATTTAATATTCACAACTGTTAAAAATCCTTATTTTACAAGCGCACAATGGTATATGAACAAGGTAGAACCATCAATAGTATTAAGAAAATAGGGTTGGCATTTTCTCTTTAGTCGCTTATGTTTGCTACTAATACTGTGCCCGTTGTCACGGCGTTTAATTTTTAGGAAAGTATGAACAAAAATTCTATTCCATTATTTATAGGTGTAATAACTAGCCTTGTTATTATTTTACTCATAAACAAGTTCACGGTAGTTGATGATTGTCTTGATAACGGTGGCAGTTTTGATTATCAAACAGGTCAGTGTTTATTAGCAAGTGGTGAACTGCATGTTGCAAACTTCACCAACTATTTAGTAGCGCTATATTTTGTGATTGGTATCACGATAGCGTTTATTGTGTCGAAGTTAATCAAGAAGTTTTTCAAGATTGAAGAAATAAGAAGCTAACGTGTTCTTAAACAAAGTTGCAATTAGCTTGTTATGCTGCAGTGTTGAAAATGAATCCGAACTCGTAATTTTTAACTGTCCACGACTGATTAGTGGTATTTAAGAACTTTTCTTGTTAGTGTGTGTTAAAATGCTTTTAAATCAATACATAAGGAAATGTATGTGCGCTCGAAATTTCTTAAGCAACACTCGGTTATTTAAATTTTTTTATCTTGAACCAAAGTGTATTCGCCAATTATTGTCTTCATTCTTGTTAAGAATACATGTCTTAATTACGCTGATCGTTGCTTGCTCGACTTCTGCTTCAGAACTTAACAGCCACTTATTTATCGATATTAATAAAACGGTTGCTCATGCAGAGCCGGATTGGGATGACTCTGTCAATTATCATAGTAGTTTCCATAAGAGTGGTTATACCGTTTACAACGACAAATTTATATTTGTCATACGAAATCATGGCCTTGGGGCTGAATTATGGGAATATGATCCTGTAACCAAAGAAGAAAAGTTAATAAGTGATATCAATAAAGGGGTAGGCAGCTCAAACCCTGAGAACTTTACCGTGTTTAACGGTAAACTATATTTTAGTGCCTATAGCCAAGATTACGGTAGAGAGTTGTGGGTTTATGATAATTCCTCTGGCAAAGTTGATTTACTTAGAGACTTTGCCACTGCTAAGCTTGGTGGTGATCCTAGTAGTTCTAATCCAAGCAATTTAATTGTCCATAATAGTCTTCTATTTTTTTGGATAGATAGCGAAGGCTCTGATATCAAAGAACTTTGGCGTTATGATTCAAGTGAAAATTCATTTCAAAAAGTGCTCAACGGCAAAGAAAGTAACTTCTATAGTCATCGTGTATTCGATAACCAGCTCTATATTTTCTTCAACTCTGAACAATATAAACAGCCAGATTTGATCGTTATATACGACGACATCAACGATAAGATTATTGAAAAACAACCGTCTGATTTAGAGCTTGTTCTATCTAATCCTCACCTGCAAATAGGTAACACGTTATACGGGGCGTTAGGCGATAAACTAGTAGCAATTAATATTGACACTAACCTAGTTACATCTTTGCATGATAATTTGCTATTTGATGCGACAAGGAGCAGTTTTACACATTATCAAGGCAGTATTTTCTTTGAAGCGTCGAAAAATGATTCTTCAGGCTTTGAGATGTATGAATATGATATTAACGATAAATCTCTTGCACTATCTATCGAAATAGACAGGACAATTGATTACTTCGGCTTTCCAAATTCTTCCTCTTTTGATTCCGTATTTGTTTACAATGATCTGTTGTATTTTACAGCTAAAGGGCAACTAAATAACCGTTTGCTGTGGTCTTATTCAGCGCTAACTGCGAGCGTATCAAAACAGTCTGTTATTACGGATGTAAACACCCTAGATTCAAGCCCTTATGACTTCACTGCTTATGGTGAATACGTTTACTTTGTCGCTCATGAAACGGTTAGTTCTTTTGAGGCCTCCTATGGCATTTGGCGCCTTAATTTGGCGGAAAACAGTGTAGAGTTAATCAAAAATCTCGATAACAATTACGACACCTATTGGGGCTACGGTAAACCAAGGCTTCTGACGGTAGATGATAAATTGGTTTATTACACCGAAACTAAAGAGCATGTTAACCAACTTTGGCAATATGATGAAAAGTCCAATAATCATGAGCTACTTTTTGAAGAAGACAGCCAGAAGTTTGCTCATTGGTCAGGCCAGCTTTATGGTATTGACGAATATATTTACTATACCAAAGCCAATGGCCTACATATTTATAATATCAGTTCAAGAGAAACCAAATCGGTCGAATTTGCCAGTACATCTCATGGTGTGATTCTAGACAATGCCTTTTATTTTAACGCTTACAATGCTGAAGCTGGAAAATATGAAATTAAGTCTCACAATACCGAATCAAATGTAATTGCATCGTTAAACGCAGTCAATTTCATTGAAAATGTTCATACAAGGCTTGAAATAGAGTGGGCAGCGAATGGCAAACTTTTTTTAAGTAAAAGTGATAGTACGCAGCTATTTTATTACGAACCTGCGACTAATCGTTTTAATGAAGACATCATTGATGCGCCTCTCAAATTGAACAGTAGTCAGTTCACATTGAATAATTATATCTACAAAGATACTGCATATTTTGATTTTGATGGTGAGTTAGGAAAAGAGCTTTATAGCTTCGATTTGTCGAATAATTTGCTTGTTAACATTGCCAATATAAATAAACCGTTAAGCGGCGAGGAAACGCTTCTACGCGACAAATTGCATTCAAACCCCAAAAACTTTTTTGCCCATCAAGATAAAGTGTATTTTGTTGCGTCCCAAACTAATTATTCCCAGCCTTACAGATATGAAATAAATTTTCATCGTGACTATATTAAAACGTCGTCGTTTGTTGAGAGCTTGCTTTGGCTCTACTCTATTGAAACAGGTAGCTTAACACCGTTGCAGTTGGGCACTGAACGTGAACAATATCAATTTAGCGACCAATCTCAAGGAAAACAAAGTCTCTACCATCAAGGAAAATTCATCACGCAAAGCTTAATTGTTAAGGATGGTGTTAAATATGGAAATGAACTCCTGGTTATTGATGTCACCCAACCACCTTCTGTTTCAATTGAAAACCATGATGATAGTTTTGATGAAGGGCATCAAATCACATTAAGAGCAAACGTTAGTGACGCAGATAATGATGACCTTACGATACTATGGGAACAAAAAAGTGGTATTGAAGTTGAACTTGGCGATACATCTTCGCAACAGCTAACGATTGTACTGCCAGAAGTTTCAACAAACCAATCGATTGAAATTAGCGTTACTGTTAGTGACGGAAGTGTGTCTAATACAACTACTACTAGTATTCAAATCAAAAATATAAATGAGGCTAGCCTTGAGCAACCTGACGAAGGGAGTGGGGGCGTTGTTTTTTGGCTATTGTTAGTCGTTTTTTTATGCAAGCTAAATCAATTCAATAAAAGGGTATTTAACTAATGAATAGGTACTTTAAAGGCTAATTATTATTAAGAGGTTCGCCGTTTGAGTGTATCCAAAAGTTTAGCTCTTTTTTCAATAAGCATTGGAGTGCTTCTAATACTACTAGGGCTAACCTTACAGGGGATAATAGTCTTCAGTTCTGATGACGATACCAACTTAGGCTTTGGAATAATGGTCGCATTCTTCCCGATAGTCCTTGGTGTTTTGTTAGTGGTGCCAAATACGATAGCCCGTTTTTTCTATTTGTTTAAAGTTAAAAAAAGGCAGACTCCATCAGAAACCATCGTATTAAACTTGGGCGTGATTGTTACATTGATTAGTTTTTTTCTATTTGTAGATTTATTTATCTTTTGAAAAGTCTGAAGTGGAACCAGAGTAGCTGAGTATCGGCGGTTATCAGTTGAGCAATACTAAAGTAAAGAAGTGTGCTAACGTGACATGCTAAATTATCGAATGTAGCCAAGACCCATAACAATAACTAAGAAGTGAATTATCAAAATGAGCTCAACAAATAGTAAGATGAACCAGTTTTTCAGGATTGCCATAATATGTGGCGGTTTATCTTCTCTATTTTTTGTCCCTTGGATCTTAGTTAAGGCCTGGGTGCTACCTTTACCAAGTACTGTGCAATCTCAACTAGACGAGGCAGTAGAACACGGTTTTGAAGGTATTATTACTTATGTAGATATAGCGGGCCAAGAACCTCAATATTTAGCTTCCGGTTGGCATAATAGAGAGTCTAAAGCGCCTGCTAAACCGCAAGCTATATTCAAGATTGCCAGTATTAATAAGTTGTATGCTGCGGTTGCTGTAACAATGCTTGTTAATAGTAAAGCACTAGAGTTGGATAGGTCACTTGTTGAATATCTACCTTCGCTGAAGGGACGTATTGAATATGCTGATAGCATTACGTTGAGAATGTTACTTCAACACCGTAGCGGCATACCAAATTTTACAGACGCTCCGAATTTTTGGTCAGCCCCAACTCAATCTTACGAGGATAGCTTGGCACTAATACTCGACAAGCCTGCTAATTTTGAACCAAATAGCGATTATGAGTACAACAATACTAATTACCTGCTTATTAACAAGATCATGGATGATGCACTAGGCTATGACAACTTCTTATATATTCAAGAAAAAATCTTGAACCCTTTAGGTCTTGAACATACTTATCAATCATTAAGTGCCGTTGATATCAATAAGGTAATGAGCGGTTACCACGTCGGCTATCCTTATGATTTAAAAGAAGATGACTATGGTATGTTGGCCAGTGCCGAAGACGTGGGTATCTTTTTGAGAGCGTTAAATGATGGTTCTGTATTTCAAGCAGGGGAAGCAGAGATCTACGCTGACTTGTATAAATATGAACATTCGGGCTGGGTGCCAGGCTATCAGAGTTTTGCAAAGTATGATAAAGAGCTGGATGCGATTGTTGTTTCGTTCTACAACACTACAGATGCCAAACTTCTTAATTGGAATTTATCAGAGATCATAAATTCCAGAGTCTTTAAAATTCTACGTAAACAACAAAGTAATTATTAAGGTTAAACGTACAAATGGAGTTGTTATGAAGTCAAAGATATTATTTTCCTTATTTATACTAGTCGTTTTTTGTTCAGGTGTTGCCACTGGCGCATATTTGGGTGTATCAGCGGGCGCTTCTCCGGCTATTGGTCAATTGTGGGCCGGCGCTAAGGAAATGCAAGCTATCGTCAGTTTAATAGACAAGGCTGAACATGAGAAAGCAAAGCAACTAGCCTGTATGTCTATTGGAAATAGAGTAACAATCATGAATTATGCGAAACCATTTAGTTCGGAAACCATTGATAGACAGACAAAAGAACTTGAAGAATCTGTTTTTAAGAAAATAGAACAAGACAAAAAAGCTTTGGGCAAACTTTGTTTATAGTCATTTTATCAATACGTAAATACAATCAATGGTTTGAGATGAGCTCTAATTTATGAATAATCCGTTAACGTTATTAGTAGTTAAAGACCTTCATGAGTCACGTCAGTTTTACACAAAAATATTGGGTTTACCTGTAGTTGAACAGCATGCCGACTGCATTAAGTTAAAAGCTGGTGAACATGAAATCATTATGTTCCAAGGAACAATGGAAGCCGTCAAATACTCACATGGTTATCATGCTAATTCCACTTTATTACTCACGGTAGATGCGCTGGATGATAAAATCGATGAATTGAAGTCTCTGGGAGTTAAGTTTATTCATGAAAGCCCCAATGAAAATTGCTGGGGACGTTACTCAGCTTTTAAAGACCCATCAGGGAACGTTCTTGAGTTATTTGAGTTAAATAACTAGTACGGTAACTGCGTGTTCAGTGCTTAGGTTTACGCCACGACATTGCAGATTATCAATGGCTATTTAAATAAGCTATAGCAGTGTATTTGTAATAGAGATACGGAGGTTTTTCCAAAATGCAGGGATCAGGTGTTGAAGCTTTTCTAATCATGATTTTGTTTATTATGACTTTATTGCGGGTATTAACCAGTAGAGTCGAAACCAAAGATAAGTGGGTTTGGTTTATAGTCAGCTTTATGTTTCCTTTTGTTGGGTTTATTCTTTTTTATCTTTTACGGATTAAGAAGTGAAGGTATTACTTGAAAGGACGCATAAGTTCCTAAGAATGATCAATCGCAGATGTGATAGATCAATAGAAAACTTTCCACTTTAACTAAAAACAATTATGTAAAGAGGGGCATATTAGCAAATGAACAGCGAACTAAGATCGCGAATAATAGAAGTCTGTGACAAAAAAATCGAAGCTAAAGGCGACAATGTTGGACTATCGTTCTATGCGTTTTTTAAAAACAAAAATGACAACCCCAAAGAGTTAATGGAAGCTGCTACATGGTGGATACAAACGCATCAATTAGATCATTTTGTTAAGGCTACAAAAATCAAAGAAATGGTTCAACGCCGCATTTAGTTACTAGCGTATGAGAGCATAGTGCATTCGAGCTATGTTAATCTATATAGATATTATTTTTGAATAAGTTGAAATTAGAAGTATGCGATTCTTATATGTTATGGATCCTATGTGCGCTTGGTGTTATGGCTTTAAGCCTGAGTTAGAGCAGTTTTTGGGGCAATATCCTTCCGCTGAAACTGTTTGGATTATGGGAGGGTTAGCACCAGATAATGACCAACCGATGGCGCCTGAGATGCAACAAACAATTGCTGCTTATTGGCGCCAAATAGAAGAGAAGACTCAGGTGTCATTTAATCATGATTACTGGTTGCTTAATACTCCATACCGTTCAACCTATCAGGCTTGTCGCGCAGTGATTGTGGCTGAAACAATACAACAACATACCGCTGCAAAAATGGCGAATGCTATTCAATCGGCCTATTACCGCGAAGCGAAAAATCCGTCTTTAAATCAAACTTTATTTGATTGCGCTAATTTGATTGGATTAGATGTGGCGCAGTTTCAGGAGTTGTTGCTATCAGCACAAACAGAACAAAAACTTCAAGAGCAATTATCTATTACCCAACAACTACAGGTAGGTGGATTTCCTGCCCTTTTTTATCTAAATGAAGACAATCAGGCATATCCTTTAGCGCTAGGTTATTGTACGGCTGGTGAGCTTACAGAACGCTTTTCTAAAATGAGTGAAGCTTAGCTCTCGCTGTGTATGCGAATCCGGAACCATATACATTTAGAGACAGAATGAATCTGGAGGCGCTTAATAAATTCATCAAAGAGCGCTTGAATATTTAACTAAAAATACATTGAAAAATAATCAGTAGCAGTATGTTCAGCACAGAATATATTCATGTTGACGATTGAAATACGAAATGGAACCAATTTATGAATAAAGAAGTAAGAGTAGGAGTAGCGGCAGTTATCGTTAGAGAGGGAGCTGTGTTGCTTGGAGAGCGCATTGGCTCTCATGGCTCTCATACTTGGGCAACGCCAGGTGGACACCTAGAATTAGGAGAAAGTGTTGAAGAGTGTGCTGAACGAGAGACTTATGAAGAAACCGGTTTGGTTGTAAGCGACTTCAAAAAACTCTGTTTCACAAACGATATTTTTGACAAGGAAAATAAACACTATGTCACCTTGTTTGTTGTAGCGAATAGTTTAAGTGGTGAACCTAAAATTACTGAACCAGATAAGTGCACACAGTGGAAATGGTTTAAACCAGATGAACTTCCTGAGCCTTTATTCCTTCCATTGAAAAATCTTTTGAAGGACGGCATCGCCTTCGCTGATTTTACATAACATGTCATATTACAGCGCCCAAATAAAGGATTGGCTGTGCTTTCAGAGCATCAGCACTTGAGTGCTAATGACAAAAGTCAGGTAAAAATCATATAAACATCAGGTTATTGGATATCCGTTTGATTAGGATAGGTGCTTGTGCAGTTGTTTTTGGACTTTATTTTAAAAACAACTGCAACACTTAACATTTTCTTATAAAAGGACTATCTATGAAACGGATATTCGTGCTAATCGCTTCATTGTTTTTTAACGGCTATTCAAGCGCAAAAGTGGGTAATCAAGTGATTACTCATTATGAAAATGACAAGTATTTTGGTGAAAAACCTCCAGGCTTAATTCCTAAAATATTTGAACCCCCAATTGTGTCACCTAAAGGCCTGTTTGAAGGTGGAACGTTTACACCTGACATGAAGGAGTTTTATTTCACTCGCAAAAATGGCAAGTATAAACAGCGTACCTTTTTTGTTGTTAGATTTGATAACAACCAATGGGGTGCTGAATCTGAAACCGATATTAGGTGGCCTGAATTCTCTGCAGACGGCAAAGTGATGTATGTAGGAAAAAAATACAGGGAGCGAACGGCCTCTGGTTGGTCTGCTCCTAAAAGTCCAGGAGAATTTATAAATAAGATGGCACATGGAAGATCTGTTTCTGCTGCCGGTACTTATTATTTTAGTGTTTATGATGAAGCTGACTCTGATATTGGTGCCATTTATTTTTCTCGTTTAGTTAATGGTAAATATGAAAAGCCAGTAAAAATGAATGCTGCGATTAACACTGGAAAATTCATTGCTCATCCTTACATCGCTCCAGACGAATCTTATTTAATTTGGGACATGAGACGAGTTGACGGGTATGGTCAGGCGGATATGTATATCAGCTTTAAGCATAATGATGGTACTTGGCAATCTGCATTAAATATGGGGCCATCAATAAACTCTGAAATGCAGGAGAGCTCTCCACGTGTGACGCATGATGGAAAATATCTATTTTTCACCAGAGGTGAGTGGAAGCTAAAGCCAGATGGCACTAGAAACTATGTTGGGAAAAGGTTCTGGGTGAGCACTCGGATCATTGATAAACTTAGAAAGGAATCAATAAACAATTGAAATTAATATCAAAATAGTGTCGAATGTAGTTTCAAAATATGTAGGAAGCGGCTGCTGCTAGCCTCAGAAAAGGAAGCCAATGTTTTGAAACTACTCAAATTGATGATGTTAACGCTTGTTGTAGTGATATTAGTGTTAACACTTTCATACGAAAAAATCATTTCAAAAATTCTATTACCCCAGTATATCGCTTGGGCATATGAAACTGATAGAAAGGGCTTGGAATTCGGTGTTCCACTAGAAGATCAATCTCTGCAATTAGCAACTGATATCGGCATTGTGCACCCCGAAAAAGTAAGAATTGTTTATATTGATGAAGTCCCGTTTCCTTACGAAAACTTTGCATTAAAAGTACTTGGTGAGGCGCTTGGCTTTGTAGGTGAGGGCATTATTAACGATGCTCAAGCCTTTGGCTATTCAATCTATGTTAGAAATGGCTACGAATTAGATAAACCAAAGTTGGCACACGAATTAGTACACGTGTTGCAAATTGAACGCTCAGATTTAGACGCAGTTATCACTCAGCACTTTTCGGATCTTGCTAAGTATGGTTACGATAATGCTCCTTTGGAAGTTGAGGCGTTTAAAGCTAATAAAAAATATAGTAGCGAAGACTGATTGAACTAGTTCTCAGGGTTATTCTGAAAAGTCGTTAATTTGAAGGGATATATGGATAGTAAAATAAAACTTGTTGATCTAATCACTAACCTAGACGTCAATAATACAAAAGTTAAGTTTAACCTCAACAACGGTGACGACGATCCGATAGATTTGTACGCGAATAATCCTCAATTGATAAATGAACGATGGTTGTTCTGGCGAACTAAGACGAGAAACTTTTGGATAGGCCAAACTGCAATTTGTCTTGTAAGAATGACTGGTAAATTCTGGCTGCTAACAACTATTAAAACGGTTACTAAGGAGCTAGGTGTTACCAATGGCGTCAATTATGAAGGCGAGGAATTAGAAGAGTATAGTGCTCTATATGGACGTGTAATTGTTAAATACCATAAATCATTTAAATCTAGTACGGTAAATGCATCAACTGTGATAGATGAGTTAGAGGTTGTGCAGATACTTCCGTCAACTTTTGAAGGAAAAGACTTTCCTGGGTACGATAAAGTTAGATTGTCTTACAAAGAGCTTAAAACGATCGTAACGAGAGATAAAAGAGATTGGGTTGCAGCACTTGAAAATCAAAAAGCTGTTTACCTAATTCACGATCAATCGACTGGAAAAATGTATGTAGGCTCAGCGACAGGAGACAATGGCATGCTGTTGCAACGATGGCGAAACTATGTAAGCAATGGTCATGGCGGAAACAAGGATTTAATCGAGTTAGTCGCCGACAAAGGGTTTGAGTATGTGAAAAGTAATTTTACTTATTCCATTTTAGAAAATTATAACTCGAGAGTTGCAAAAGATTTTATTTTGAATAGAGAGCAGTGGTGGATGAAGACATTAGGGACAAAAGATTTTGGCTACAATAATTAGTAAAAGGGTTTAGTTAATGCAAAAGCTTATAACGTTGCTAGTTACCGTTTTCATATTGCAAAGTTGTACCGCGATTGGGGTTTTCTTGGACAGTAAATATCCCTCTAAACCTCATCATGGTGATGATTTAAGTCATTCAGTAAGTGGATTTAAAGCTGATGTAGAAATAGTCAAATCTCTCATCGAGACAGGGACTTTCCCTGGCAACGAGCCTAATCAAATAACAGGTTGTAATGCAGTTAAAGAGAAAGATAAAAAAGAGTGCTTGTCGGTAGCCAAAAGCCTTTCTGAGTCGATAAAAAAGCACACTGATAATAAGTAACAATTAGATAAAATATTAGCTAATCAGAATATTGCTAATTGAGCTTAATCACTACAGAGGTATCGTTTTATCATGGATAAGATGTTAGAAAATTTTCAGGTTGGTAGTCATGGTGACTACGATATCTTTTGGCATAAACTGACAAAAGAATATGGCTGGTCTTTGGACTATTCGAAGAACGCCTTTTATGAATATAAGCGCTTTATCCATTTAGCTAAAGTTTATGGCTGCCGAGTGACGCCTTCTATAGTAGTCGATAAAGTTTGGCATATGCATATGACTTTTACAAAGTCGTATTGGAATGAACTCTGCCAAGACGTACTTCAAATGGAGTTGCATCATGCGCCTTCTTCGTTAGGGAAAAAAGCAGAGCGTGAAGACAACGAATGTTATGAAAAAACGAAGGAACTATACCTTGCAGAATTTGGAGAAGTACCGCCGTCTAAATTCTGGCCTCAGCTAGGTAAAAACCGAAATAACAAAAAGTTATTTGGGCTTTTCACTGTATTTTGCGCGACTCTATTAACCGCTTGTAGCACTACAGAATTCAAAGACGTGGGGTACATTCTAAAGTGGGTAATTGGTATTTATGTTGTATTCAAAGTATTCAAATGGTTGTCTAGCGGCTCCGGGAAAGGTGGTGGCGGAAAAGGTGGTTGTAGTAGCGGCTGTGGAAGTAGTTGTGGCGGTGGAGATTAACTAATACCACTACGTTTTTTTGAGAAGCGTTTTAATAAATAGATTAAAACCGTTGTTTCAGATAAGGATTTTTAGTTTTAACAAAGCATGGAAAACATTAACCATCCAATAGATAAGAAAATTATTGGGCATTTATTCTTCATTTTAGCAGCCTATTTGAGCATAAACTTTTGGTTGCTTGACCTTAATTCGCCAGAGCAAAGGTTTTTGGCGTTTCATTTTCTTTTTCTAATATCTTTAGGGTATACAGCAGCTAATAGTACTGTGACAACCATGTTTATTCGTCAAACTAATTATGAGCTACCGTATGCAGTTTCGGTGTTCTTTTTTGGCATTTGGCTCTCTTTTGTTGATTTGAATTATTCTGAAGTACCATCATGTTTTACGGCCATTTTCCTTTTGTTTAGTACGCTTTCGGCGTTCTTATTTGGCAGCTATTGGGCCCATTTTCGCAAGGAAAAGCGAGAATCTGAAGAGATATGGGACATTGATTTGTTACCGGCATGGCTTGTGATGATTGCTTGTTTTTTATGGGCGATGTACTTTCTTATTGCAGGTAGCTGGAAATGGCCAGTAGTGGGCTTGTTAGAAGCTCTAGAAGCTTTGGCAGCCGAGTCATCTCGACAGGTTAAGCCATTGTTCTAACGAATGAACTTAAATCACAAACGTATCGTGGTTATTTGGAATAGGTTACGCTAGAAACAGACTAAAGAAATAGATAAGTATGAGATTTTGATATGAAAGAAAAGGAATTCAATGACTGGCAAGAAACAAGAAAAGACGGAATGGTCAGTTTTATTTTACTAAGTGGTTTACTTTCGTATGGCTTACCAATGTTTATTGTAATGTCGTGGGTTACTAAACCGTTTGCTAACGGTTATGCGAGCAATAGTGCAATTATTCACTATATAGTATGGCCAATAGCAGGAATTTTGTTTGGGGCAATCATGTGGTTTGTGACTGAACAACGGTATCTAAGTGAAGTGGAAAAAAGAAAAAACAACTGATAAAAATCTCGATTGTTAATTATTAAAGCAAATGGACTATAAGTGGACAAGATGTTCTGAATGCTATTGTCGTTCCTTCCACGGCACCATATTTACAACAAATATCTGAAAAGGTTATAGAAAGTTAATTTGAATAAAAAAGTGTCAAAGATATTTACAATGTTGAAGGCTTACAATTGATAATTGATTTTTAATTTATATAAATCAACAGGATAGTGTGGTGGTTTGATTTTTGCTTCTCCTAAGTTATTGAATTTACGAAGTAATAAGAAAAGGTAAAAAATGAAGCTAGTTAGATGTTTAGCCGTCGCATTGTGTCTACATGCAGTAAGTGCTAATGCTGGAATTATTCAAATCGGTTCAATGACTAATCCCCATTCAGCCATCGATTTTGGCGACTTTTCTGTAGGTTCAACGTCGCTTGCTGCGATTAATAGTTTTGCACCTGACGCAGATATTTTGTCACTAGATTTCAATGCACTTGGTAGTACCGGTGTTTACAATACTGATTTGGGTTCAGGAAACGCACTGGCACTTGATGGTTCAGGAGAATTAGCTATTGTTCCTGAAGACGGCGCATTTTTTGATTTTGATCGATTAGAAATTACCATAGGCCATTACATGACACAGTTTGGTTTTGGTATTGCTGATAGATCTGGTGCTACAGTGTCATTTTATGATGGTGCGATTTTTGTTGGCTCAATCATCTCCCCTAATAATTTACCAACGACTAACTTCTTCGAGTCTGATGTTGCGTTTAATAGGATTGTTATTGAGCAAGCTAGAAACTGGGTGGTAACGGAGTTAGTATTTGAATCAAAAGCTACGTCTGTTTCAGAGCCTTCAATGATTGGATTGTTAGGACTTGGCCTTGCCGGTTTAGGTTTCTCTAGAAGAAAGCGTAACAAATAGAACTGATTGTTGATTTGGGACCTATGCTAATAAAGCCATCGACATGTCGGATGGCTTTAATGGTTCATAAGAAGCGTAAATAACCTTATGAGTCTAACTCAAAACTAGGCGGGCCAAGCAACCTAGCTTTAATCTTTTTCACTAGCGTTAGCAGTTAGCCTTATTAACTACTAGGCTTCGTTCGTCCCGCTAAGTCTTTTGGAAAGTTTCTTTCTATTGCTAAATTTTCTGCACGCTGACTGATTTCAATTTCGGTTAGGCTTTCAGGGCTAGCAGTTATCTGGGCTTTGCCTTCATGCAACATGTCGTGTTCCACCAAGTGGTTGATTATAGTGTTCGCGGCAGGAAGCGCAGAAGAAGCCTTAACGATCTCACATCTTGCATATCTGTCATGACCAAAAGAAACATCCGCTACACGTAAAGTAGAATCAACACCTGGTATCTGCTGCGCTCCAAACATAGGTGGGCCGCCAACCGTTGCATTACCAAAAGAAGGCATAAAACCAGCAACTTTGTTGATGGCTTTTGTTGTTCTACTGTTGACTGTTTCTGGGTCCCATTTTTTATCAACTTTAGTAATGAACTTGATAGGTAGCTGTGGTTGAGCACTCTCTAGTTCTGAAGATACTAAACCGTCTTCAAACAAGGTTACATCAGGGGTCATAGCATGAATTTGAAAGTAACCATTGGGGTATGGGGTCAGCTGAGTCATACCGTTTTTAGTGCCTCTAGCACCATAAAATATTATTTCTGGCCAATTATTTTGATGGCTAGACCAATGGCTGATGTAGGCTGCTTTAAATTCGACCATTCGTTTTGGTCGCAGTCCGACCATGTCATCGATAGTGCCCGTTCTAAAGCCACACGCATTTATCAGGTAATCAACTTCAACTGTGTGAGTTTCTCCTGCTTTTTTTGCTTCAATTGTCCAGGTGCTGTCATGTTTACTTTGAGTTACCGAGCTAACTTGAGTATTTGTTAGCAGTTGGCAATTTGTTCGTTTTTCAAGTGTTAGACTAGTAATTGCTGCTAGTCTGAAAACACTAATACCGTATTCTTGTACCAAAATTAACGGAAATTTTAGTTGGTTTAAATCTACGTGTTTTGCAAAAGCAATCATCCATTGGTCAGGTGATTCAGGTTTTGCTGGAGTAGGGTGCTTAGTTAGTTCCTCGACTGCTTCACGATCGTATAACTTGAAATATTGAGACGCCGGTCCAAGTACCTGATTTTTACTGTCAGCTGCGATTAATTTTGCATATTCAGTTTGCAGCACTTTTAGTCTATCTATTACATCACTCGGATGGCCATTGTCTGTCGTTGGAACAGCTACAATAGTTGGCCTATAATCGATAGCATCGCGATAAAGTCTTGCTGTGCTTATGGATTGCTTAAGTAAGTCAATGCATTGTTGATCTGATATCTCGCGATATAAATTACCTCCTGCATGCAGATGACACATAGGAGGTCCATTAACTAAACTTGATTCTTTTTCGAACAATACAACATTTGCACCTTGCTCGCTAAGGCGCAACGCAATTGTGGCTCCGCCGATACCTCCGCCGATAATACCTACACGGATATTTGAATTTTTTGAACTTTGATACTTCATAGTGGTGATATTACGATGCGTTCAATAAAGATGGATCAATTAAGTTGGAAACTAACTGGCGCTCACAGTTTTTGGTGTCAGCGCGCCAATGATGTCTGCAAAGTGATCAAAGACGACACTTGCTCCTTGGCTCTTGATATCTTCACCATGGTTGTAACCATAAGTTAAGCCGATGCTTTCTATGTTGGCAGCTTTTGCTGCGTAAATGTCATTTTTGGAATCACCAATCATCACACATTTAGAGGCTTCTACCGAGAGTTTTTCACAAGTGTATTCTAGTTGAATTGGATCTGGTTTTCTCTTAGGTAAACATTCGCCACCAATAACCAACTCGAACAAGTCCTGAATACCGAACTTCTCTAGGATAGGTTGAACGAATGGTTTGGGTTTATTGGTAACGATAGCTAAGCGAAAACCTTGGTTGCGCAATGTTTCTAATGTTTCCTTTACATTTGGATAAAGGCAAGTCCCGACGCAAACATTTTGATTGTAGTAGTTCAAGAATATTGAAAGTGCTTTTTCAGCTAACGTTTTATCAAGGTTAGGGCAAATTTCAATACTACCGGATAAGGCTCTTTGAGTTAATACAGCTGCACCATTACCAACCCAACTACGGATGGTTTCAGTGGGGTAGGTGGACATGTTTAAAGCTTCTAACATTTGATTAATGCTAAGGGCTAAATCTGGTACGCTGTCGACTAGCGTTCCATCTAAATCAAATATCAATAATTCTTTGTTAGTAAATCTCAATGTTAAGCCTAGCTGACAACCAGTTTATAAGGTGGCGTAGTTTATCTTTATTGCAGTAGGGATTCTACTGTTTCCGAAGCAAAACCTGATAAGTTCTGTTAAGTAATCGTTTAAACGAGCGACAAAGGTATTTTTTAGTATCTTCGAGGTTATTTTTTGACTCTATACCAACGATTAAATATTTCTTCCGTAACACCTTCATATTTCATCTCTTGCAGTGCTTGCCCTAATTGATAAGCAACTGAATCGATAGATAACGAAATAGGCTGGTTGTTAGCAGTTATTCTAACTTGATTATTGTAAATTGCGTTTGGCTCTTCTTGTAAATGTGGAGATTGTCTAGAAAACGCTATGTACATTGGCTGCTCTTTTCCACAACAAGTCTTGTGTTTTTTCAAACCGTAGTCAGCAAGTGTTTTATTTTTATTTCTCGCTAAAAAGGCATCAATCACTTCTTTGTCTGCTACGTAAAAATAGTTGAACTTAGGTCTTGTTGTAGTGAATTCAAGTAATTTGTTGATGTTTAGGTATGCGACTTTTTGAGTGGTTATTCCATATAAAGAGGCAGTTTCCTGCTTGGAGCTATTGTTCTCCATCAACCAAATCAAATTAGAGTGCTCTCTTAAGTTAGACAGTTGAGTTATCTCTGGCAATCGACTATCAGAAACTCCGTACTCTGCAGTTAGTATACCGTTGTCAATATAGTATAAATATTCAGCTCGTTTGGGTGAAAAAGATGCAGCGGGGTAGAAATCAAACTGACCGTGTTCCAAACCCAAATGTAATCGCTGTTTTGGTAATCTAGATATTGATATCTTACAGCCTATTCGACGGGCGGCTTCACTATATAGATCTTTGAAAATACCCTCATTATTTGGTGCTTGAGCGATTAAAGGTTGTTTTGCACCTTGCTTAAATACCATTTTGATAACGCAGGCTTCTTGAGCATAGGTGTTATAACCAATGAATGTTAGCAGCAAAGTAGCTAAATTAATTGCCTTCATCGCTTCTCCTTTACTCCAAGATGGATACAGGTATTTCGGTACACTTAAAACGTTAACGTGGCGCCGCAATTGCGTTGTTCGTTTAAGCGTTACCGATTTAAATAAATACTAACAACTTTTAACTTCTGGGTAAAACTCTGCTGTGCAATCTATAGAAAAAATTTTATGCTATTCATATTATTAACTTATTGAAATCAGTTAGCGACAACGATATATGATTAAACATAATTACTTCATGAGAATACAGCTTATCTTGTCGTGGTTTGCACTTCTCTTGATTCCAGTAGGCATTTATATTGAATCAAGTAGCTTTACATGGGGAGTTGGTTTCTTAGCTGCGGTACTAGTGATTAAAATCGGGCTAACGCCTTGCAAAAATTGTAAAGAACGTATCCATTTTTATGTTCGCAAAGGGCTTTTGGGCAAAGTTAAAATTGGTTTTCCATTTGGGCGATGTGATCATTGTGGAGAGTCTTATCTCTAATCACGCTTTTTTGATAGCAAATAGAGGTTTTGTAGTTGATAACAAGGGTGTTTATGAAGGTTTTTTTATCAATAATAATTGCGATCTTTGTTGTTGTTCTATTTTTTATTGGTTTTTCATATTTAGTTCCTAACTCTATCGGGAAAGTGGAAAACGTTTTTTATGTAAAAATAGATGAAGCGCTTAACTACAATAAATATCAATATACTTGGAATGAACAAGAATCAAAGCTACTCGCTGTCAAAACTTATAAGGGAAAAGAAGTACTCAAAATCGTGACTAGTTTAAGCCACGAGGAAAATTCTTTTCTTAAATCTGCCTATTACGAAGTTAATTTTTTGAACGTAATTCAGGAAGATAAAATCTCAACTGATGGATCGTGGTGGTATATTGAAAATCACGGCAATACGATGAAAATTAGAAATCCAGATAACAATGTGGAAGGTCGCAATCTGCAAGAACTTTCTAAATTAATTAGGTTTATTGAGCGCATAAGTGAATTAAGCGCATTTGAATCACAGTAGGGTTTAACAAATACATTAAATTTTGTTTATGGAGGAACAAATGTAAAATAGCCCAGTAGTAGCTAGACAACCGAAATAGTACTCTGTAACAGATAGTTACGAAAATTCACCTTACAAAAGCGCTCATTAGCTTTAATATGCTTTTTACTAGCTAACAATGAAGTACATGCCAGTGAGGGCGAAAAGAAACATGGAAATAATCAAGAAAGCTACGGTACTTTTAATCGCTACAGTGTTAAGCACCAACATTCAGGCTGAAAACATTGGTCTGCATCTCGGTATTCAGCTTTGGAAAAGTAAGGCAAACGGAACTTTTGGTGAAAAAAATAGTTCAACAAAGGCTGAGTCTAGCGATAACCAGAAAACTAATTTCCATATCAAGTTAATTCATCCGTTTCGATTACTTCCAAATGCTCGTATCAGTACTGCCTCTTTTGATGCATCAGGGCTGTCTGAATTCTCGCGTGAATATAGTAATGATACAGACACTGCGCACGTAGATGTCGTAGAAAACGTAAAAGCAAACAATAGATTTAACCTAAGCTATGTTGATTACACACTCTTTTATCAAGTGCTCAACAACGGCCAGTTTTCTATGGAGCTGGGTTTAACAGCAAGAGATTTCGGTGATGACGTTGTTTATAGTGAAACGGCCGACATTACTACAACTACACGAGATTTTATCTGGGATGGCCCCGACCACGATGATCATGACTATCATAACATCGTTGAGACATCTAAAAGGATTAGTGCAGACCACTTACGAGTTGATGAGATCGAACCAATGGTTTTCATCGCTGGAAAATTGCTTACGCCAGTAGAAGGCGTAGGAGCGTTCTTTGAAGCAAACATCTCATTGGCTAGTGAACAAACTGTTTATGATTATCTAGTGGGAGTAGATTATGATCTACTTGATAATAGAATGGTCGATTTGAATATTTCTGCAGGTTATAGAGCGAGCCAAATGGATTTTGAGGATTTAGATGGTCTGTACAGTGACATTGAGTTCAAAGGTGTTTTTATAGGTTTTACTACTCGTTTTTAGTCGCCACTGATTTTATACAGGATTGTCAAGATATTGAGTTGTACCAAGTGATTAACTATGGGCCTAATTTTCCCCTGGGTTATTTAGTGAAACGGCAGCTCCAACTTACTTAACATACAGGTGTTTTATGACACAAAATACAAAAGATGAAATAAAAGAAAAACTGGCTCTTTGGAACAGCATAGAAAGTAAGAAGGTTAAGTTTGGGCTCATTATCGTAGCGATTGGTATTATAGGATTAAAGGTTTTTACCACGGTGTTAACGTTTGATTGGTTGTCAGATTTAGTGAGCTAACCTTTCGCCAAATATAATTTTGTAGACCAGAAATAAGAGGAACACAGATGAGCAATGCTGTTGTTGTTTTAGGCTCACCTAATGATCATGAAGGTAATTTACTGCCTATTGCAGTCTCTCGTGCTGACGCAGCATTTAAAGCGTTTCAGCGTTATCCAGAATGTAAAATGCTTTGCACCGGTGGATATGCTGAACACTTTAATACAACTAATCAGCCACACGCACAGTATTTGAAAGAATATCTCATAGCTAAAGGTGTACCTAGCAATGTGTTTTGTGAAATGGCGCTAAGTTCCTACACATTGGAAGACGCACTATTGTCTAAACCAATTTTGCAGCAAGCTGAGATAAAACACTGCATTGTTGTTACTTCGGATTTCCATATGGAGCGAGTTAAGCTAATTTTTAATAGCATTATGCCTAACTTGTCGTTTGAGTTTGTATCAGCTGAAACTCCAGTAAATCAAAACGAATTTGACAAATTATTAGCACATGAAAAAAATGCGATAAAACGAGAGTTAGACAACCTCAAAAAGCTAACTGTTTAATTCAAAAATCAATCTGTATGTCTTAATACTAACTCAATAGGTGTTCAATAATGTCAGATGTAAACGTAATTTTAGTGAATTCATTTACCAAAGGCGGAAGTGGCGGTAACGCTGCTGGTGTGGTGCTTAAGGCAGACTCATTATCTGATGAACAAAAATTACAGGTAGCCAAAGAAGTTGGTTTTTCTGAAACTGCATTTGTTTCATCTGATAGTGAATACGACTTTGAAGTTTCCTTTTACACAACGACTGATGAAGTAGATTTTTGTGGTCATGCAACGGTTGCTGCTTTCTCGACGATGTTTGAACAAGGCGTTATTGGTGCAGGCAACTATATCCAAAAGACAAAAGCTGGCGCGCTATCTGTAGAAGTTGAAGCTAACGGAAAAGTAGTCATGCAGCAGAAGCTTCCTGAATATCTAGGGCAGTTCTCACCTGATGAAATCGCAACCATGTTAGGTGTAGATCCAAAAATAATTTCAAGTACTAAGCTCCCTGTAGAGGTTGTTTCGACTGGCTTACCAGACGTCATCATACCTGTTCAAAATGGCAATTTGGATGATGTTAAGCCTAATGACGCGCTAATTTCAGCGTTTTGTAAAAAGCACCAAGTTGTTGGGTTTCATGTGTTTGAACTTAATGAAAAAGGCGCCCTGACAACGGCTAGTTGCCGCAATTTTGCTCCTCTTTATGGAATATCTGAAGAATCAGCTACCGGCACTTCAAACGGTGCATTGGCGTGTTATTTAGCTAAGCATTTAGGCCTAGAAGGTGAGCTCGTTTTTGAACAAGGTCGCGCAATGAATTGTATTTCTCAAATAGATGCAATGATCGATATTAGAGACAGAAAAGTCGTTGAGCTTAGCGTTGGAGGGTATGCTATACCTTTTGACATAGTTAGCATTAAAGTCTAGAGATGTAGATATGAAATTGGAATCACCTAATGATCACCATATAAATGAACTAATGACTTGGTTTCCTGACGAAGCGCAGCTAAATAAATGGTCAGGCCCCGGTTTCAGGTATCCTTTTGACTCGTGCTCCTTTAAACAAGATTTAAAAGTAGATTCTTTAGCATCTTTCTCATTACTCAGTACATGTAACGAATTTTTAGCGTTTGGACAGTATTATCTGCGGTTAGATAAATGCCACCTTGGTCGTTTAGTAGTGAACCCCGCTTTTCGTGGACAAGGCGTTGCTCAGCATTTAGTTCATCTGTTGCGTAATAGAGGGCAAGCAGAGTTAGGAACGACACAGTGTTCACTGTTTGTTTTAGCTGATAATGTAAATGCAATAAAAGCGTACAGTAAGTTAGGGTTTTCGATTGCTGAATATCCAGATGAAATTGGTCTAGACAATTGTTTATATATGGTCACGACTTAAAAATCATAATTCGTAACAATTTCTGTTGCTTAGTTATTGTTTTCAACGTTAAGTGAAAGTAGTTTGTATGCTGGTTTATCCAGACACTAATTAGCCACTTAAGGAAGGCGACATGATCAAAAAGAGTTTCCTAATTTCATTTTTCGCAGCTACAACGCTTATTTCATCAAGTGTTTTTGCCAAAGCTGTTACTAACAATGAACATCAAGCGGTGATTGACACCGCGTATAATTACTTCAACGGTGCTGCAAAAGGTGACCAAGCACTATTGTCTAGTGCATTTGATATGGAATTTGGTCATGTCAAAATGATCTCTAAAGATAAAGAAACTAACAAGGAGACCATTCGTTCTGTGCCGTTTAAGGAGTTTGCTGGTTATTTCAAAAAAGCCACTAAAGATACGTGGAAAGCTAACGTATTATCGGTTGATATTGTTGATGACAAAATGGCGATGGTGAAGCTCGATTTTCACACACCAAAGACCCACTATATCGATTATCTAGTCATGTATAAACGAGAAGGTGAGTGGAAGATCATAAATAAAACGTTTGTCGCTAATAAAAAGTAATGAGTGTTATCTAGTCTTCGGCAAGTCATTTACTGATCAGGTACAAATATCATGCGTATAGTTTTGATGCTATTGAGCGTTTTTTTAATTGCTGGTTGTGCGTCCACAGTCAAAGAAACTCGCCAATTAAATATTGTGGTTGACGATTATTTTAATACCTATGACAGACGTATCGATGTTGACCATTTGATATCGTTCTATGATGAGCAAGCAATATTGCAAGATATAATTTATGGCAATGACATCAAAGGCAGGAAGCAGATAAAGAATTTTCTAGCATGGGATCAAGGAGAATTTAGTACATTTTCTAAAGATGGTGTGCTGACGATAACTAATCAGGTAATAGAAAATAATACAGTTATTACTCAGGGATATTTTCACGCCTTTACGTTCAATAAACAAAACCTTGGGCCGTGGCTTTTTATAATGGTTCATGAGTTTAATAATGAGCAGAAAATAGTTAAGCAAATAGACTGGATCAATTACACACCAAGAGCTAACTTTCTTGGTGGTAAAGATATGAACCTGTTAATTAAGAAAAAGGATTTCAAATGAGTCTCATTAAATTGCTTGTTGGCGTCGGATTTATCTATTTTGGCTATACCGAACTTAACCAAACACCTTCGCAAGGATTTGGTTGGGTATTTGTAGTCATTGGAGCGTTGCTTGTACTTTCAAACTTCACATCGGATAAAAAATCCTCTGGAAGATCAGGTTATTCATTTTATATAGGTGACTCTGATGGCGGCTCTGGAGATAGTGGTGGAGGCGGCGATTAATTGTAGCCATAATTGAACGGTAAAAAGCGCTTGTTTAAAACAAGCGCTTTTTTGTTTATGGACTTATTTCTAGCTAAGCACAACCGTCTAAACTCACAAAAAAGTATAACTAAAAACAATTAGTTGTTTGATATTTGCCCGTTAAGTGGTAAAACTTTAATCAATACAACAACAAAAATATGAGGTTGTGATGATTATAGGAATTCCAAAAGAATCTCTTCGTGGAGAAAATCGTGTTGCAATAACCCCTACAGGTGTTGAAAAACTTGTTGCTAAAGGATTTGAAGTAAACGTTCAAAAAAATGCCGGCAATAAAGCAAGTTTTAGTGATGAAGAATATAAGGATGCAGGCGCAAACTTAGTCACTAAGAAGAAAGCTTGGCAATCTGACGTTGTTGTTAAAATTAATTCTCCTACCATTGAAGAAAGCACCGAGCTAAATGAAGGTGCCCACTTGATCAGTATTTTGTCACCAGCGCAACAACCTGAATTACTTTCTGCTCTCAACGAAAATAATGTTACAGCCTTGGCCATGGATATGGTACCTAGAATGACGCGTTCACAGTCAATGGACGTACTTAGTTCTATGGCCAATATAGCTGGTTATCGCGCGGTCATTGAAGCAACACATAAATTTGGCCGAGTGTTAACTGGTCAAATCACCGCTGCCGGAAATATGCCACCCGCTAAAGTTATGATCATTGGTGCGGGTGTAGCTGGTTTAGCTGCGATTGGTACAGCAACAAGTCTAGGTGCAATAGTCAGAGCTTTTGATACGCGTCCTGAAGTTAAAGAACAGATTGAAAGTATGGGAGCAGAGTTTCTTGAATTAGATTTTGAAGAGGAATCTGACTCTAGTGATGGTTATGCTAAAGAGATGTCTCAAGCATTTATCGATGCAGAAATGGCGTTGTTTATGGAACAAGCCAAAGAAGTCGATATTATCATTACTACTGCAATGATCCCTGGTAAACCAGCGCCTAAACTGATCACTCAAAAAATGGTTGAAGCAATGAAGAACGGTAGTGTTATCGTTGATTTAGCTGCAGCTGGCGGAGGAAATTGTGAAGTGACCGAGGCTGGTAAGGTTGTTGTTCATCAGGGTGTTAATATTATTGGTTATACCGATTTAGTTTCACGATTACCTAATCAATCTTCTCAATTGTATTCAAATAATGTTGTCAATTTAATCACCTTACTTAATAAAGGTGATGAGGAAATTAATATTGATTTTGAGGATCAGGTCGTTCGTAATATGACCGTTACTCACCAAGGGGAAGTAACCTTTCCACCGCCTCCTATACAAGTAAGCCAAGCTGCTCCTAAACCTAAAGAGCCTGAACAACCTGCTAAGTCAGAAGTAGCCACAGAAGAGCAAGTTGAGTCTAATAGTAAATATTGGTTTATCGGTGCTGGCATTGGTGCTTATGCATGGATAGCAAGTGTTGCGCCGCCAAGCTTCTTGCAGCACTTTACTGTGTTTGTACTTGCGTGTGTTGTTGGTTATTACGTCATTTGGAACGTTAGCCACTCATTGCATACACCGTTAATGAGTGTGACAAACGCAATCAGTGGCATCATTATCGTTGGTGCATTATTGCAGGTAGGCTCGGGGAGTCTTCTGATCCAATTACTGTCGGCATTTGCCATCTTAATCGCTACCATCAATATTGTTGGTGGCTTTTATGTCACTAAACGCATGCTAAAAATGTTTAAAAAATAAGGAGCACAATAATGACGATGGGACTTATCAGTGCTGCTTATGTAGTAGCAGCATTATTATTTATTTTCAGTTTATCAGGATTAAGTAAACAAGAATCAGCAGAAGCAGGTAATACCTACGGAATTATTGGTATGGCGATCGCGTTGATAGCGACTATTGCCGATCCTCGTGTTGATAACCTTTGGCTAGTCGTTATAACAATGGTTATTGGTGCAACCATAGGCATAAAGCTAGCAAAAGGCGTTGAGATGACACAAATGCCTGAACTTGTGGCTATTTTACATAGCTTTGTAGGTCTTGCAGCTGTGCTTGTTGGTTACAATAGTCTGTTTGAATCACAGGCAAATTTACATGCAGACGCAATTCATTTAGGAGAGGTGTACTTAGGTGTATTTATTGGGGCTGTTACTTTTACCGGTTCGGTTGTAGCGTTTGGAAAGCTCAGAGGGATATTACCTTCATCACCACTTATGTTGCCACATCGACATAAGATGAACTTAGCGGCCGGTGTTATTTCTTTCATCTTAATGATTTTGTTTATTCGCTCAGGCGGCGAAACAGGTTATTTGTTAATCATGACAGGTATAGCACTCGCCTTTGGTTGGCATTTGGTTGCGTCCATAGGTGGTGCAGACATGCCTGTGGTTATTTCTATGCTTAACTCATACTCTGGTTGGGCTGCTGCCTCTGCAGGTTTTATGCTGAGTAATGATCTATTAATCATCACTGGCGCCTTAGTTGGCTCTTCTGGTGCTATTTTGTCTTATATCATGTGTAAAGCCATGAATAGGTCGTTTATTAGTGTTATAGCTGGTGGCTTTGGTACCGAGGTAAAAATCGACGACACAGATTATGGTGATCATCAAGAAAAT
>Ga0213841_1000365_pt1 | contig 59071 bp, 52 predicted proteins | sample SWPATP23_FD_160125 | JGI IMG/M metagenome (GOLD analysis project Ga0213841, IMG submission 160125) | Coastal seawater microbial communities from Marineland, Florida, United States - SWPA TP2 #3 | ecosystem: Environmental > Aquatic > Marine > Coastal | place: USA: Florida | collected 2016-08-14
CCAGGACGAAACCCCGGTGCCCCGCCGCCAGCGCAACCTGACCCGCGCCCAGCTCTTCGCCGCGGCGATGATGCTCTACCCGACATGGTACGATCCCTACCGCGACCGGCTCTGCGAGCTGGAGACCGTGCTCGACACGCTGGAGGCGCAGACCCGCACCTGGCGCGAGGACCGCCACGGTTGGGTCGCCTCCGGCATGCGGCTGTGGAAACGCAAACCGATGCAGGCGATGTTCGGCACTGAGAAACGGATGATCTTCTCCGACGACCCCGCCAAGGCACAGGACACAGGCCGCCGCCGCATGGTCTGGGCGTCCCGCGCCAGCGAGAGTGACGATGCCGTGCGTGTCGAGGACGGCTTCCTGCGTTCCCGCGGGCTGGGGGCCTCGCTGGTGCCCCCGCTGTCGCTGGTGACCGACGATCTGGGCATCTACTACGACCCCCGCCGCCCCTCGCGGCTGGAACACCTGATCGCCGCCCGGGCCGACCTGCGCACCGACCAGCGCCTGCGCGCGGAACGGCTGATCGCCGCGCTCACTGGCGCCGGACTCAGCAAGTACAATCTGGGCGGAAAACTGTACGATCTGCCCCCCGGCCACCGCATCCTCGTCCCCGGCCAGGTTGAGGACGACGCCTCGATCCGCACCGGCGCGGGCAACATCGACACCAACCTCGCGCTGCTGCGCGCCGCGCGCGACGCCAACCCCGACGCGGTGATCATCTATAAACCGCACCCGGATGTCGAAGCCGGCCTGCGCCGGGGCGCCGCCGACCCCGAGGGGCTGGCCGACGTGATCGCAACCGAAGCCGACCCCATCGCGCTCATGTCACAGGTGGACGAAGTCTGGACCATGACCTCGCTCATGGGGTTCGAAGCACTTCTGCGCGGCGTGCAGGTCACCACCCTCGGCGCCCCCTTCTACGCCGGCTGGGGCCTGACCCGCGATCTGGGCGAGATCCCCGCCCGCCGCACCGCGCGCCCGACGCTGGAAGGGCTCGTCCACGCCGCCCTGATCGACTATCCGCGCTACCGCGATCCACTGACCGCCCTGCCCTGCCCGGTCGAGATGGTTGTCGAACGGCTGACCAAGGGGGAGGTGCCGCGCCCGGCGCTCGCCAATCGGACACTTTCGAAACTGCAAGGTGTTCTAGCCACCTACGCCCACCTCTGGCGTTAACGGCGGATGGGGGGCTCCGCCCCCGGCCTGCGGCCTCCCCCGGAGTATTTTTTCAAAGAAGAAGGCGCCTTTCTTCTTCTTTGCCCAAATACTCTCGCCGAAGGCGATCCCGGTTCACCCCTCGCGCAGCGCGCGGGTCCAGCGGGTCATCACATCGGGGCCCAGCGTGCGGGTCTCCTCCAGCTCGAACCGCGGCGCCTCGGCCAGGCGGCCCAGCCCCAGCGCGCCGATCGCCGGCAGCCCCTCGGCGCCGATCGCCATACCGGCGGTGAAGCCGACCAGCTCGTCCACCAGATCTTCGGCCAGAAGCGAGGCGGCCAGCGCGCTGCCGCCCTCGCAGAACACCCGGGTCAGCCCCGCCGCGCCCAGCTGCTGCACCACATCATGCGGGTCGAGTTGCACGCCCCGGACCGCGCAGGGCAGCAGGGTCGCGCCCAGCCCCTCCCAGGCGCGGATGCGCTCTGCATCGGCACCGGGACCATGGCACAGCCAGACCGGCACCTCGGCCGCACTGCGCGCCAGCTGGCCCAGCAAAGGAAGGTCCAGATGCCGCGACACCACCACCCGCACCGGCTGCTGATCCACCCCCATATCGCGGACGGTGAGCGAAGGGTCATCGGCCCGTGCAGTGCCCGCGCCAACCATCACCGCGTCGTGGCGCGCGCGCAGCGCATGTACCGCGCGTCGCGCCTCCGGCCCGGTGATCCACTTGCTCTCACCGGTCGCGGTGGCGATCCGCCCGTCAAAGCTGGAGGCCAGTTTCAAAGTGACCAGCGGCCGCCCCTGTTCGGTCTTGAGGAAGAAGCCCGCCAGATCCCGCGCCGCCTGATCGGCCAGCACGCCGGTCGTCACCTCGATCCCATGCATCCTGAGCCGGTCCAGCCCCTGCCCCGAAACCCGCGGATCGCTGTCGACCAGCGCCACCACCACCCGCGCCACCCCCGCCGCGATCAGCGCATCGGCGCAGGGCGGCGTCTTGCCATGGTGTGAACAGGGTTCGAGCGTGACATAGGCGGTGGCGCCGCGCGCCAGATCGCCGGCCTGCGCCAGCGCAATCGGCTCCGCATGCGGCCGGCCACCCGGCGCGGTGGAGCCGCGGCCGACGATGCGCCCGTCGCGGACGATAACACAGCCCACCGCCGGGTTCGGCCAGCAACGGCCCTGACCGCGCCGGCCCAGCGACAGGGCCAGCGCCATGAAACGCGTATCGGGATCGCTCACTCGTCCGGCGCGGTATCGGGCCGCAGCTCGTGCACGAAGCTCTCGAAATCGTCCGCCGCCTGGAAGTTCTTGTAAACGCTGGCAAAACGGACATAGGCGACTGTGTCGATCCGGGCCAGCGCCTCCATCACGATCTCGCCGATCTTCTTCGACGGAATATCGGTCTCGCCCATGCTTTCCAGCCGCCGCACGATGCCCGAGATCATCTGATCGATCCGCTCGGGATCGACCGGGCGTTTCTGCATCGAGATGCGGATCGAGCGCTCCAGCTTGTCGCGGTCGAAATCCTCGCGCTTGCCGGAGGATTTGATCACCACCAGATCGCGCAGCTGCACCCGTTCATAGGTGGTGAACCGGCCACCGCAGGCCGGACAAAACCGCCGCCGGCGGATCGCCACGTGATCCTCGGCCGGGCGCGAATCCTTGACCTGCGTGTCTATGTTTCCGCAAAACGGGCAGCGCATCAGCCGTCCCCCTCATTCGTTGTTCCGACCCGCATTGTGGGCGCTGTGCCTCACTTATCCACAGTTATAGGCGACCCGCTAGGGTTTGGGTAGAGGGGAATTGGCACCGCAATAGATGGTCCCTCCTGTCTCAAGACAGCCTGCGCTGCCGGCTTGCCTTTTGCCGCAATCGGTGACCTAGTGCGCGAACTCAACGTTCTCAGCCGGGCCCCGGCGGCCGCGCCAATCTGTCCATGACCCTTGTCGCCTTTATCAATGGCATTGTCATGATGGCCATGTCGGCCCTCATGGCCCTGACCGCGGTTCTGTTCCCCGACACCGCGCATGAGTTCACCGAGAGCTTCGTGCTGACCGGGTTCATCGGCACCGTGGTGACGCTGGCCTCGGCGCATTCCGCACCGGACATACAGCCCCGTCATATCTTTCCGCTGACAGCCTCGGTCTGGCTGCTGGCCGCCTGCTGCGGCGCGCTGCCGCTGTTTCTGTGGCAGATGCCCGCCACCGACGCGTTCTTCGAGTCGATGTCGGGCATCACCACCACCGGCTCCACCGTGCTGTCGGGGCTCGACGAGACCCCGCACGGCATCCTGTTGTGGCGCGCCATGCTGCAGGCGCTCGGCGGCATCGGCTTCGTCGTCACCGGGGTGGCGCTGCTGCCGGTACTCAAGGTGGGGGGAATGCAGCTTTTCCGCTCCGAAAGCTCGGAACAGGGCGAGAAGGAGCTGGCCAATTCCGCCCGTTTCGCGCTGGCGACGCTGGCGGTCTACGGGGTGCTGATGGGCGGCTGTTTCCTGGCCTACCTGGCGGGCGGCATGTCGGTGTTCGACGCCACCGTGCATGCGATGACCACCCTGTCGACGGGGGGCTATTCCAACTACGACGCCTCCTTCGGGCACTTCGACAGCGCCTTTCTGCAATATGCCGCCACCGGGTTCATGGCCCTCGGCGGGGTACCCTTCGCCTGGTACATCCGGGCGGTGCTGAAACGGCGCTACGGCAGCGAACAGATCGGCCGCTACCTGCAATTCCTCGCAGCCGTCATCGCGCTGCTGACCGTCTGGTTGGTGCTTACCTCGGACGTGCCGCCGGAAACGGCCTTCCGCCACGTCGCGTTCAGCGTCGTCTCGGTGGTCACCACCACCGGCTATGCCTCGGTCGATTACACCACCTGGGGCGCTTTCGCGGTCACTGTGTTCTTCATGATCACCGCGGTGGGCGGCTGCACCGGCTCCACCTCCGGCGGCGCCAAGATGATGCGTTGGGTGGTGTTCTTCCGCATCGCCCGGCGCGAGATCCGGCAGATCCGCATGCCCCATGCGGTCGATGTCGCCCGCTACGACGGCCGCCCGATCGGGCCGGATGTGGCCGCCGGTGTGACCACCTTCTTCACGCTCTATTTCTTCACCGTTTTCCTGCTGGCGATCGCGCTCAACCTGATCGGGCTGGATTTCCTCACCGCGCTGAGCGGCTCGCTGACCGCGGTGGCCAATGTCGGCCCCGGTGTCGGCGGGATCATCGGCCCCTCGGGCAATTTCGCCAGCCTCGGCGACGGCGCCAAGATGCTGATTTCCGGCGGCATGTATCTGGGCCGGCTGGAGCTGATGACGGTGCTGGTGCTGTTCACCCCGGCCTATTGGCGGGCGTTCTGAGCCGCTGCCGCGCGGGGGCCGGTAAAAGCTTGCCTCAATATAAAACCGTGAGACAATGCGCGCAGGCTTCCTGCCCACCCTGCGGCGGACCGCCGGTTTCTTTGTATTAGATCTTGTTGTGGCGGTTTCGGCATGGCGATTACACGAACGTTCCTCGAGTTCCGGAAGACCTGGCTCTCCGTCGGCGACAAGGCGAACGACGTTCTGGTCGGCGATGGCGTGGTCGACGAGGGCCCCTCGAAGGGGGAATGGCACACCAAGGACGAGATGCGCGGCGGCAGCGGCGACGACCACTTCGACGGAGAATTCGGCAATAACATCATGTTCGGCGAACGCGGTGCCGACACCTTCGAGATCGCCAATGCCGGCACCGGCGGGTCATGGGACCGCGCCTACGGCGGCGCCGGGCGGGACACGTTCCTTGCCTTCGAATACACCCCGATGGACGGCAGGGTGCATCTGGCCAATGGCGGCGGCCGCTTCGACACGATGGAGTTTCAGTATGCCGTCACCACCGGAGAGGACGGACCGGTCGTCGTGCGCAACGAAAAGGTCTTTCTCAACGGCACAGTCACGATCAGGCTGAAATCCATAGAAAAGCTGGTCGCCAGCGTGGACGACGACTCGATCCGGGCAAGCGGCGCAATTGTGCATGCAGAGGGCGGCAAGGGCGACGATACCCTCGTCGCCAACCCGGACAAGGGCACCACATTGATCGGCGGGTTCGGCAGCGACACCCTGAAGGGCCGCAGCAAGAACGACACTCTTTTCGATCAAGAGGAAATCACCTCGGAACGGCCCGAGTACATCGACCCCGGCCGGGACACGCTGAACGGTGGCAATGGCCAGGACCTCCTGCTGTCGTATTCGGGAAACGACACACTGCTGGGCGGCGACGGCGACGATACGCTGGTCTCCTTGGGCGGAACGGACGTCCTGAAAGGCGGCAACGGCAGCGACCGTTTCGAATTCTCGTATCTGGGGATCTCCGGGGACGTCATCGCAACGCTCATACAGCGCTCATTCGGTACATTGGAGGGTCTGCACATCGACGGCGGGGCCGACGGCCTGCATGGCGACCACGTCATTTTCTCCGGCCTTCAGGTCGGCCATGGCGCCAGCACGGAACTGGGGCTGGTGATCAACCTCGCGCGCGGGACCGGCGAGGAACATACCTCGCTCGACGGCCCGGGCCGGTTCCGCATCAAGGACGTCGAAGATGTAACCGGCTCTTCTCTGGCCGACCGGCTGACCGGCTCATCCGAGGGCAACACCCTGCGGGGCGGCTACGGCAACGACATCCTCAAGGGCGGGGCGGGGCGCGACATCCTGATCGGCGGCAAGGGCCGGGATCAGCTGTTCGGCGGCAACGGTGACGATATCCTCCGGGCGTCGGACGACGGCGATATCCTGACCGGCGGCTACGGTCGCGACAGCTTCAAATTCTTCGATGTCGATACCGGCACCATGACGGTCACCGATTTCGAGATCGCCAACGACTGGATCATGCTGGACGCGCCGGGCTTCAAATCCCTGTCCTTTGCCGACAGCGCGGCGGGCGCTGTCGTGACCATGACGGGATCCGACCTGAAAATCGTGCTCGAAGGGATCTCCGCCGCCGATCTGACCGCCCCGGACTTCGTCTTTTTGTAAGGCCCCGCGCCCGCGCTCACCCCAGGTGCGCCGCCACCCGCCGCTGATGCGGGGCATCGCGGTGTTCGAACAGGTAGATCCCCTGCCAGGTGCCCAGCACCGGCCGCCCCCGCGCCACCGGGATCGTCAGGCTCACCGGCAACAGCGCCGATTTGATATGGGCAGGCATGTCGTCCGGCCCCTCGTAGGTGTGGCGCAGATAGGACATCGCCGGATCGGTGCTGGGCGGCACCAGCCGGGCAAAGAACGCCTCCAGATCGCCGCGCACCTGCGGATCGGCGTTCTCCTGGATCACCAGCGAACAGGAGGTATGGCGCACGAACAGCGTCAGCAGCCCCTCGACCACGCCGGTGCCGGAAACCCAGCGCGCGACCTCATCGCTGAACTCATAAAGCCCGGGGCCGGTCGTGCTGAGGTGAAATTCGGTCTGTGCCATGACCGCACCCTGCCCCACCGTGCGGCACCGGACAAGAGCGCCCGGCGCGTCACCTGTCTCAGGGCCGCCTCAGGGCTGGCTTACGGCCGGACTCGCATCGGGAAATCGTCGAACCGGCCGCCATAGCAATACTGCTGCGCCATCGCCGCGCTCAGATTGTCGCCCGCCCGCCGCACGGTCAGCGAATAGCCGGTGGAGGTATCGGTGCCGGGCGGCGGCGACAGCGCGAACTGCACCGCCTTGCGCCCCCGCTCGGTGGCCGAGGCGCCGAGCGGCCGCCAGATGTAGACCCGCTGCGCCGCAGCCGCCCCCAGCACCGCGATGGCGTAATCACCGGCGCCGCACCAATACTCCTGCGCGCCGGAGCCGACCCGGCCCACCACCTCGAACACGCCGCCGCCCAGGTCGTGCACATGGTGCCCGTTGGCCGCACGCCAGGCCAGCGCCGCCCCCGGCAGGGCCACCAGCAGCGCCGCCGCAAATCCAATCAGAGCCTGTCTCATCGCGTCATCCTCCGCTTAGGGGCGGGCCGGCTGCTGATCGCAAAAGGTCAGCGCCTGCGCCACCGTCATGTTGTCGCCCGGCGTCATCCGATCAATCGCAAAGACCGGGCCAATCGGCGTCACCCCCGCGGCCGCCGGCTGCAGGGTGAACTGCACCGCCGTGCGCCGGCCGGTGGTCACGCTGGGCCCACGCCCGCGTGCGATATAGATCCGCGCATTCCAGACCGCCCCCAGCGCCCGCTGCGCATAATCCGCCGCCCCGCACCAGTAGTCGCCGGCCACCGCAGCGGTGGGCGCGATCACCTCGAAGACGGCGTCGTTGACCGGGTAGACCCGCATGTGGCGCCGGGCGCTGAATGCCTCTGCCGGAACCGGCAGCGACAGGAGCACGGCGCAAACCGCCGCCAGAACAAGGGAAATCGGTTTCATCGCAGCACCCCGTTCGTCATCGTCGCCTGAACCATAGCGCGCCCGCCGCCCCGGCGACAGTGGCAGTCACAAGGGTGTGAGCGCCGCGCGGAGCCAGAGGCCGCGACAGAGGGACGCGCCGGGCTGGAGACGAAACGACACGCCAGACGGACACCCCGAAGCACAAAGGGCAGCGCCCGACCCTGGGAGGGCGCATTCCCCCAATCGTTCAACTCACTTTATGGCAGCCAGCCCGCTGTACGCCTGTTCGGAGCGATCCGCTCCCTAAGCGCCCTCCCGTCGCACCGAAGGTGCGCCGCAAATAAGTCGGCACGCCGCCGGCGTAACGGGAGGGTCGGGCGCTGCCCGGGCTGGTCGCCCGGGCGGGAACGCCTGCCCCAACGAAAAAGGCGCCCCGCAGGGCGCCTCTCCAACTCACTGATCCAGGAACGACCGCAGCTTCCGGCTGCGGCTGGGATGCTTCAGCTTCCTGAGCGCCTTGGCCTCGATCTGCCGGATCCGTTCGCGGGTCACGCTGAACTGCTGGCCCACTTCCTCCAGCGTGTGGTCTGTGTTCATGCCGATGCCGAACCGCATCCGCAGAACCCGCTCCTCGCGCGGGGTGAGGCTGGCCAGAACCCGGGTCGTGGTTTCCTTCAGGTTTTCCTGAATGGCCGAGTCCAGCGGCAGCACCGCGTTCTTGTCCTCGATGAAATCGCCCAGCTGGCTGTCTTCCTCGTCGCCGATCGGCGTTTCGAGAGAGATCGGCTCCTTGGCGATCTTCATCACCTTGCGGACCTTTTCCAGCGGCATCTGCAGCTTTTCGGCCAGCTCTTCCGGCGTCGGCTCGCGGCCGATCTCATGCAGCATCTGCCGGCCGGTGCGGACCAGCTTGTTGATCGTCTCGATCATGTGCACCGGGATACGGATGGTCCGCGCCTGGTCGGCAATCGAGCGGGTGATCGCCTGACGGATCCACCAGGTCGCGTAGGTCGAGAACTTGTAGCCGCGGCGATACTCGAACTTGTCCACCGCCTTCATCAGGCCGATGTTGCCTTCCTGAATGAGATCAAGGAATTGCAGCCCGCGGTTGGTGTATTTCTTGGCAATCGAGATCACCAGGCGCAGGTTCGCCTCGACCATTTCCTTCTTGGCCTGGCGCGCCTCTTTCTCGCCCTTCTGCACCTGTTGCACGATGCGGCGGAATTCCGAGATGTCGAGGCCCACGTACTGGCCCACCTGGGCCATCTCGGAGCGCAGCTCCATCACCTTGTCGGAGGAGCGTTCGATGAACATCTGCCAGCCGCGGCCCGGCTTCTGCGCCATCTCGTCCAGCCAGGTCGGGTCCAGCTCGCGGCCGCGATAGGCCTCGACGAACTCGCGGCGGTTGATCCGGGCCTGGTCGGCCAGTTTCACCACCGAGCTGTCGATCGCCATCACCCGGCGGTTGATGCCGTAGAGCTGGTCGATCAGCGCCTCGATCCGGTTGTTGTGCAGATGCAGCCCGTTGACCAGTTCGACGATCTCGGAGCGAAGCTTCTGATAGGTGGCCTCGTCCTTCTTCGAGAACGAGCCGCTCTCGCTCAGGGTGGCGGCGATGCGGCTGTCCTGCATCTCCGACAGCTGCGCGTAATCGAGCGAGATCCGCTCCAGCGTGCTCAGCACCTGATCCTTGAGCGCGGCCTCCATCGCGGCCAGCGACATGTTGGCCTGATCGTCCTCGTCGTCGTCGTCATCCTTGGCGATCGGATTGCCGTCGGCGTCCAGCTCGGGGCCGCTGTCGGCCTCCGGCTTTTTCGCCGCCACGGTCGAGGTATCGACGATCGGCTCGCCGCCCTCTTCGTCGTCATCGCCCATCTGGTTGCCGAAGGTGGCCTCCAGGTCGATCACGTCGCGCAGCAGAATGTCCTCGGACAGAAGTTCGTCGTGCCAGATGGTGATCGCCTGGAACGTCAGCGGGCTTTCGCACAGCCCGGCGATCATCGTGTTCCGGCCGGCCTCGATCCGCTTGGCGATGGCGATCTCGCCCTCGCGGCTCAACAGCTCGACGCTGCCCATCTCGCGCAGATACATGCGCACCGGGTCATCGGTGCGGTCCAGCTTCTCGGTCTGCTGGCTGGCGAGCGTGACCTCGCGCGCGCTCTCGGTGGTGACGACCTCGGTCGAGCCTTTCTGCTCTTCCTCCTCGGCCTCCTCATCCTCGATGATGTTGATGCCCATCTCGGAGAGCATCGACATGACGTCTTCGATCTGTTCCGAGCTTACCTGATCGGGAGGAAGAACCTGGTTGAGCTGGTCATAGGTGATGTACCCTTTCTCCCGGGCCTCGGCGATCATCTTCTTGACCTGGGCCTGGCTCATGTCCAGCGTGATTTCCGCTTCCTGGTCCTCGGGTTTCTGGTCCTCGGTGTCCTTGGCTGCCATTCAATGCTCCTGCGGGGGCTTGGGGCGATTCGGTCGAGAACGAATCACTAGAACGATCTGGCGATTCGGTCATTCGTTTGCCCGATTGTCCACCTCTATACGTTACAAAAAGCCGCCTCAACGGCCCGTTTTCCCGGAACTGCGCCGGTTCTGCGGCATCCTGCGGGCCCCGCGGTGCGAATCAGCCGCGCGATCTGCCGCCCTTGGTGAAGTCGATGCTGTCGAACAACTGGTCCCGTCGTTCGACCTCCGACTTGTCCAGCGCCAGCCCGTTTTCGGCCACCACCGCCTCGCCACCGCCATCCAGATCGACCCGATAGGATCGCGACCGCGCCTCGGCTGCCTGTCCCAGGCGCCAGGTCACGGCTTCGTCCGCCATGCCGGTCAGCTCCTCCTCGGCCTCGGCGACCTCGGCCGTCAGCCCATGCCGCGCTTCGAGTTTTGCGAGCTCCTCGGTCAGGGTTTTCCTGGCCAGGTCGGTATCGCCGGGTTTTCGCATGCAGGGGCTGATTGCCACATGGCGCAGCCGGTAGAGGTTTTCAAGGGTCTCCGGCCCGGCAGCCGCCGCAATCCTGTCCTTCAGCACCTCGGGCGCCGCATCGGCATGGCGCAGCAACAGGTCGCGCAGCAGCGCATGCTCCGGATCGGCACAGCCCATCGCCTCGATCCGGTGCTCGAACTCTGCGATCAGCCCGGGGGCCGCAATCGCCGTGGCCAGGATCACTGCCTCGCGCATATGGGTCTCGCCCGCCTCGCCCGCCGCCACCAGCAGCGAGGATTTGGTGCTGGCCAGCGGCGCCAGCGGCAGCGCCCCCGGGCCGCCCCAGGGTTTCGCGCCCTTCGGTGCCCATTTTCTGCCGCCGGGCTGAAACGCGGCCTTCTTCGGACGGAACAGCTCCCAGCGCAGGTCCTTGATCGCCTGACCGTAGTGGCTGCGGATCGACGGGTCGCGGATCGCCTTGATCCGCTCGCGCAACGCCTTGTCCAACGCCGCCTTGCGCTCGGGGCTGTCGAAATCGCGGCCCTCGGTTTCGCGCTGCCACAGCAGCTGCACCATCGGCCGTGCCTGATCCAGCACCGCCTGCACCGCCCCCGGCCCCTCGGCGCGCAGCAGGTCGTCGGGGTCCTGCCCCTCCGGCATCAGCGCAAAGCGCAGCGATTTGCCCGCCTCCAGCAGCGGCAACGCCAGGTCGATCAGCCGCATCGCCGCGCCCAAGCCCGCCTTGTCGCCATCGAGCGCGATGATCGGCTCGTCGGAAATCCGCCACAGCAGCTGCAACTGCGTCTCGGTGATCGCGGTGCCCAGGGGCGCCACCGCGGCCCCGAACCCCGCCTCCGCCAGCGCGATCACATCCATATAGCCCTCGGCCACCACCAGCGGCTGGCCCTTGCCCGCCGCCGTCCGTGCCGGCCCGTGGTTGAACAGGCTGCGTCCCTTGTCGAACAGCTCGGTCTCCGGGCTGTTGAGGTATTTTGCGTTGTCGGTCGGGTCCATCGCCCGGCCGCCAAAGGCAATCGCCCGGTCGCGCGCGTCGCGGATCGGGAACATGATCCGGTGGCGGAAGGTGTCATAGGGCTTGCCGCCCTTATTCGACGGTTTGGCCAGCCCCGCCGCCAGGATCAGCTCTTCCTCCACGCCCTTGCCGCGCAGGTGGTCCCACAGGTTCTGCCAGCCGGGCGGGGCAAAGCCGATCTCCCACCGCTCCAGCGCCGCCGCGGTCAGCCCGCGCCGGGCCAGGTAATCGCGCGCCTCCGCTCCCGCCCCGGTCTTCAGTTGCAGGCGGAAAAACTGCACCGCCTGCTCCATCACCTCGGCCAGCTGGCTGCGCCGGTCGGCCTTCTGCTGCGCCCGCGGATCACGCGCCGGCATCTCCATCCCCGCTTCGCCGGCAAGGATCTCGACCGCCTCCAAGAACGAGACATTCTCGGTCTCGCGCACGAAGGTCACCGCGTCGCCTTTCGCGTGGCAGCCGAAGCAGTAGTAGAACCCCTTTCGGTCATCCACATGGAAAGACGCGGTTTTTTCGTGGTGGAACGGGCACGGCGCCCACATGTCGCCCTTGCCCTGATTGGACTTGCGCGTATCCCAGATCACCTTGCGCCCGACCACCTGCGTCAGCGAGGTGCGGCTGCGTAGCTCATCCAGGAATCCGGGGGGCAGAGACATGGGGCGATTATCCTCGCATTGGTGAAATCTGTCCAGAGCGGGACGGGGCCCGCAGCGGCGGGCGGCACCGATCGGCCGGATCATGCGCTTCGCCGCGGGGGGCGGCACGCGCGTCTTCAGGCAGGCACAAGCGTCATGCGCCGCCGGTCAGGCCGGCGCATGGCCGCATTCAGTTCTGCATCGCCTTCAGCATTTCCTGGCGCTGTTCCCAGGTCTGCAGGCATTGCTGCTCCCAGAGCACACCGAAATCGTTCTGCTTCAGATCGCGGCGTTTGAGCTGATAGACATAGTCCACCATCTGCGGGATCGCCTTGCTGTAGTTCTCCGGCCAGGTCGGCTCGGAGGCGGCGATATGATCCGCCACCTTGCCCTTGGCCACCCGGTCCAGCCGCGCCTTCTGCACCGCCGCCATCACCTGCCCTTCATATCGGCAGGCGTCTTCCTTCTCGTCCGCGGCCAGCGCGGGCGTGGCCAGAAGGGCGGCGGCAAGGGTCAGGCGGATCAACATAGAGGCAGCTCCTGAATCGGATTTCGTTCGGGCGCCACCCTACCCGCGTGCAGCGACGGCTTCCATGGCCGTTTTCAAATCGTGAACCAGTGTCGCAGCCATCGAGCGGAACACCAGGATCAGGAACGCGCGGTCCCCCACCCGGGTGACCGAGCCCGCCATATGCGCCACCTGGCTGCGCACCGTATGGCCGCGCTTGAAGACCGCGCCGCGCAGGTCCACCGGCACCAGCCGCGCCAGCACGTCCTCGGCGCCCGCGCCCTCCAGCCGCACCACCGCCCAGGCATCGCTCTGGTCGGACAGCGCCGCATGTTCGGCAAGCGAGGCATCCGGTTCCGGCCCCATCAGCAAGGCCTGATCCAGCCCGAACCAGATCGCCCGCGCGCCCGCCTTGCCGGTGGCGCGGTTGGGCGCGGGAAACGCCATCCCGTGCGCGGCTTTCAAGGCCGCCGACAGCGCCGTGCCCTGCCCCTTGTAGGGCAGGATCGAAGTCATCACGCCCGGATCTTCCTCGGTGACCTGCACCGCACCGATCTCCAGCGGCAACAGCCCCTCACAGGGGGATTTCGCAACAAGTTCAGCCACGCAGCCGCCCTCCTTCCGGATCGAAAAACACCGGATCGACCACCTCGCACAGCGTCTCGACCCCGCGCAGATGATCCACCATCTTCACCACCTCGCCCTTGCGTTCTGGCCCGCGCCGCAGAAAGCCCAGCGCGATCACATGACCAAGCGTCGGCGAATAGGCGGCCGAGGTGACATAGCCCAGGTCGTTTTCTCGGGTCGGCTCCGCGTCCTTGTCGAACAGGTGCCCGCCGGCGGTCAGCAGCTTCACCGCCCCCACCGGCTTCAGCCCCACCAGCCGCTCCCGGTCCTCCTCCAGCAGCCCGGGCCGCTGGCTCAGGGTCTTGCCGATGCAGTCCTTCTTGGCCGAGACCATCCGCCCCATACCGATGTCATAGGCGGTAACACGGCCGTGGATCTCCGCATGGGTAATGAACCCCTTCTCGATCCGCAGCACGTTCAGCGCCTCCATCCCGTAGGCGCCGCCGCCCAGCCCCTCGGCCCGCGCCAGCAGCGTCCGGAACAGGCTGTCGCCATAGCGCGCCGGCACCGCCAGCTCATAGGCATGCTCGCCGGAGAACGAGATGCGGAACAACCGCCCGGCCACCCCCAGAACGCTCACCGCGCCGCAGGCCATGAAGGGCCAGTCGCCCTCCTCCAACGGCGCATCCAGCAGGTCGTCCAGCAACTCCCGCGATTTCGGCCCGGCAATCGCGAACTGCGCCCATTGCTCGGTGACGGAGGTGAACCGCACGTCCCAATCGGGCCGCAGCGCCTGCGCCACGAACTCCAGATGCCGCATCACATCGCCCGCCGCCGCGGTGGTGGTGGTCATCAGGTAGTGGGTTTCCCCCAGCCGCGCCGTCGTGCCGTCGTCCATGACGGTGCCATCCTCGCGCAGCATCAGCCCGTAGCGGGCGCGCCCCACCTTCAGCGTGCTGAACATGTTGCTGTAGACGAAATCCAGGAACCTGCCCGCATCGGCGCCCTGAATGTCGATCTTGCCCAGCGTGGACACGTCGCAAATGCCCACCGCCTCGCGCACCATCGTCACCTCGCGGTCGCAGGCCTGCCGCCAGGTCTTCTCGCCCGGCGCGGGGAAGTAGCTGGGCCGGTACCACAGCCCCGCCTCCACCATCGGCGCGCCGCGCTCCACGCTGGCCTTGTGGCTGGTGGTGAACCGCTCCGGCGCGAAGCCCTTGTTCTGCCCGCCGGCCCCCACCGCCGCGATGGTCATCGGGCTGTAGGGCGGCCGGAAGGTGGTCGTGCCGGTCTCCGGAATGCCCCGCCCGGTGGCATCCGCCAGCACCGCCAGCGCCGCCACGTTGGAGCTCTTGCCCTGATCGGTCGCCATCCCTTGCGTGGTATAGCGCTTCATATGCTCGACAGAGCGGTAATTTTCCACCGCCGCCTGCTTCACATCCTTCACCGTCACATCGTTCTGGAAATCCAGCCAGGCGCGGCCCTTGCCCGCCACCGCCCAGAGCGGCGACAGGCGATAGGCCTCCTCCTCCGCCGCCGGCAGGTCGACCTTCGGCGCGCTCATGCCCAGATCGGCCAGCGCCAGCCGCGCCGCTTCCGCGCCCTCGCGCAGACAGGCCTGGGTCGAGAACGCGCCGTTGCAGGCCCCGGCCACCGTCATCCCCGGCACCGCGCCGGGCGTGGGGACAAAGGCCGCGATGTCCTCGCGCCAGGTCGGCCGCCCGTTCATGTGACAGGTCAGATGGACAGAGGGGTTCCAGCCGCCCGACATCGCCAGGCAATCGGCCTCCAGACGTTTCTCGCCGCTGGCGGTGCGGAGGGTGATCGCCTCCAGCCCGCGCCGCCCGGCGGTGCCCACCACATGCGCCCCGCGATGCACCTCGTAGAGGTCCGATTGCGGCGCGTCCTCGCGGCTGTCGATCACCGCGACCACATCGACACCGGCCTTCACCAGATCCTGCGCCGTGCGGTGGGCGTCGTCGTTGTTGGCAAACACGCTCACCGCGCGCCCCGGGCACACCCCCCAGCGGTTGAGATAGGCCCGCAGCGCCCCGGCCGTCATGATCCCGGGCCGGTCGTTGTCGGCAAAGGCGATCGGCCGCTCCAGCGCGCCCGCCGCCAGAATGCTGCGCTTGGCCACGATGCGCCAGAAGCACTCCAGCGGCACGCCCGCGCTCCGCGGCCGGTGATGGCCGACCCGCTCCAGCGCGGCAAAGGTGCCCTGGTCATAGGCCCCGGCGACGGTGGTGCGGGTCATCAGCCGCACGTTGTCCATCGCCTCCAGCTCGGCCAGGACCTCGCCCGCCCATTCATGACCGGGCCGTCCCTCGATCTCATGGGTCTCGGCCAGCAGCCGCCCGCCCATCCGCGCATCCTCGTCGGCCAGGATCACGTCCGCGCCCGCGCGCCCCGCCGCCAGCGCGGCCATCAGCCCGGCAGGCCCGGCACCGATCACCAGCAGGTCGCAGAAGGCATAGGCGCGCTCGTACCGGTCCGCATCGGGCAGCCCCGACAGCGCCCCAAGACCTGCCGCACGCCGGATCGCGGGCTCATAGACCTTTTCCCAGAACGCCTTGGGCCACATGAAGGTCTTGTAATAGAACCCCGCGCCAAAGAACGGCGCCGCCAGGTCGTTCAGGCTCAGCAGGTCGTGTTTCAGCGACGGCCAGGCGTTCTGGCTGCGCGCCTGCAGCCCCTCGTAGATCTCCTGCACCGTGGCGCGCGTATTGGGCGTCTGCCGCCCGCCGCGCCCCACAGTGACCAGCGCATTGGGTTCCTCGCTGCCCGCCGTCAGCACACCGCGCGGGCGATGATACTTGAACGACCGCCCCATCAGCCGCACCCCGTTGGCCAGCAGGGCCGAGGCCAGCGTATCGCCCGCCAGCCCCGCGTACCGCTGCCCGTCGAACCGAAACGGGACCGAATGCGACCGGTCCAGAAGCCCCTTGCCCGCAACCCTCATGTCGCGCCCTCCCCGGCCAGCCGGCTGTCCAGCACCTCATGCGTGCGCGTATCGCGGGTCACCACCAGCCAGGCGCCGCAGCCGTTGGCGTGATGCCACAGCTCCTGCGCCGGCCCGGCCGGGTTGTCGCGCAGGAACACGTAATCGTCCCAGGCCTCCGGCCCCGCCTCTGGGGCGGGCCGTTCCAACGCAACCGCGCTGCCCTTGTAGTAGAACTCCCGGCGATCCCGCTCGCCGCAGAGCGGACAGGTGATCCTCATCGCGCGCGCCCCTGCTTGTTCTGTCTGTAAATGCTCATCGTCCTGCCGATCCTGCCCGCGCCTCAGTGCAGATTGTGCTGCGCGCCGGTGCCTTCCTCGTCCATGATGCCCCGGCCGGTGCGGAAACGGTCCAGCCGGAACCGCGCCGCCGCCCCATGCGGCCGCCCCGTCGCCATCAGATGGGCAAAGCAATGGCCCGAACCCGGCACCGCCTTGAAGCCGCCGTAGCACCAGCCGCAATTGAGGTAGAGCCCGTCGATATCCGTCTTGTCGATGATCGGCGAGCCGTCGGAGGACATGTCCATGATGCCGCCCCAGCTGCGCAGCACCCGCGCCTTGCCGATCATCGGCATCAACGCCATGCCCGCCTCCATCACATGTTCGACCAGCGGCAGGTTCCCCCGCGCGGCGTAGGAGGCATACATGTCGATATCGCCGCCGAACACCAGCCCGCCCTTGTCCGACTGGCTGATATAGAAATGGCCCATGCCGAAACTGACCACCATGTCGATCACCGGCTTCAGCCCCTCGCTGACGAAGGCCTGCAGCACGTGGCTCTCGATCGGCAGCCGCATGCCCGCCATCGCCGCCACCTGGCTCGACCGTCCGGCAACCACGATGCCCACCTTCTTGGCGCGGATCGCGCCGCGGCTGGTCTGTACGCCGGTCACCTTGCCGCCCTCGACGTCGATACCGGTGACCTCGCAGTTCTGGATCAGGTCGACGCCGCGCTGATCGGCGCCGCGGGCATAGCCCCAGGCCACCGCATCGTGCCGCGCGGTGCCGCCGCGCGGGTGATAGAGCCCGCCATGCACCGGAAACCGCGCATTGTCGAAATCGAGATAGGGCAGTTTCTTGCGCACCCCCTCCCGGTCCAGCAGGATCGCGTCATCGCCCTGGTTCACCATCGCATTGCCACGCCGCGCGAAGGCGTCGCGCTGGCCGTCGGAATGGAACAGGTTGATGATCCCCCGCTGCGAATGCATCACATTGAAATTCAGGTCCTGTTCCAGCCCTTCCCACAGCTTCAGGGAATGCGAATAGAACTCCGAATTGCCTGGCAAACCGTAATTGGCGCGCACGATGGTGGTGTTGCGCCCCACGTTGCCGCCACCGAGATAGCCCTTTTCCAGCACCGCGATATTGCGCAGCCCGTGCTCCTTGGCCAGGTAGTACGCGGTCGAAAGCCCATGCCCGCCGCCGCCGATGATGACGATGTCATATTCGGATTTCGGCTCCGGGTTGCGCCAATGGGGGCTCCAGCCCTTGTTGCCGGTCAATCCTTCCTTGAGGACCCGCAGCCCGGAAAATCGCATTTCGGCCTCCTGACAGATCGGCGCAGGGTGACGCGCCTGGTGAGGGAGACACTAACACCGCAGGCCCGGGACGCCAGCCCGAGATTCCCGACATCGCGAAGTCTGCAAGCGACAAGTTACGCCGCTTTTGCGGCCCGGGCCCCAACCCGGGTCCCAAAATGTACAAAACGGCGCCGAAACTCCCCGTTTCGGCGCCGCGTTAACCCTGTTGCACCCCGATTCAGAGTCCCTTAGCGCGATAGCTCTTGGCGACCTTGTCGATGCTCACCAGGTAAGCCGCGGTACGCAGATCCTCCACATCGGCCCGGTCGTGCCAGACCTCGCGCATCGACTGGTAGGCAATCCGCATGGTGTCATCGAGTCCCGAGCGCACCAGCTCCAGCTCATCGGCGCCGCGCAGGTATTTCTGTTTGAAATCAGGGCTCGGCGACCAGGTCTTGCCCAGTGCCTCGCTCAGGGATTCGAGCTGCTCCACCACCAGCTGGTGCCGCGCCTCTTCCTGCCGCCGCTGCATCCGGCCAAAGCGGATGTGGCTGAGGTTCTTGACCCACTCGAAATAGGACACCGTCACCCCGCCCGCGTTGGCATACATGTCGGGAATGATCACCGTCCCCCTGTCGCGCAGGATCTCATCCGCCCCCGCGGTGATCGGACCGTTCGCCGCCTCGATGATCAGCGGCGCCTTTATTTTATGGGCGTTGGACAGGTTGATCACCGCCTCCAGCGCAGCCGGGATCAGGATGTCGCAGTCATGTTCCAGCACCGCGGCCCCTTCGGCGGTATGGGTGGCATCGGGGAACCCGGTGACCCCGCCATGGCGCACGATCCAGTGATGCACCGCCTCCACGTCCAGCCCGTCGGGGTTAAAGAGCGCGCCGTCGCGCTCGATGATGCCGGTGATCCGCACGCCGTCCTCCAGCGCCAGGAACTTGGCCGCGTGATAGCCCACGTTGCCCAGCCCCTGCACGATCACCCGCTTGCCGTCGAGCCCGCCGGACAGCCCCGCCTTCTCCACATCGCGCGGATCGCGGAAGAACTCGCGCAGCGCATATTGAACGCCCCGCCCGGTGGCCTCGACGCGGCCTGCAATACCGCCTGCATTCAGGGGCTTGCCCGTGACGCAGGCGCGCGCGTTGATATCGGTGGTGTTCATCCGCGCGTACTGGTCAGCGATCCAGGCCATCTCGCGTTCGCCGGTGCCCATGTCAGGCGCCGGCACGTTCTGCGACGGGTGGATCAGGTCGCGCTTGGCCAGCTCATAGGCGAAACGGCGGGTGATCAGCTCCAGCTCATGCTCGTCGTACTGGCGCGGGTCGATGCAGAGCCCGCCCTTGGAGCCGCCGAACGGCGCCTCCACCAGCGCACATTTGTAGGTCATCAGGGCGGCCAGCGCCTCGACCTCGTCCTGGTTCACCGCCATCGCGTAGCGGATACCGCCCTTGACCGGCTCCATATGTTCCGAATGCACCGAGCGGTAGCCGGTGAAAGTCTGGATCTTGCCGCGCAGCCGCACCCCGAAGCGTACCGTATAGGTCGCGTTGCAGACGCGGATCTTTTCCTCCAGCCCCGGCGGCAGGTCCATGATGGCCGCCGCCCTGTTGAACATCAGATCCACGCTTTCGCGAAAACTCGGCTCCTGCCGACCCATGACTACGCCTCCTTGCCGTCTTGTCTGGTGCCCCGCGACTCGCCCCGCGGGCCCCCTGTCCGGCCAGACTAGGCGCATCGTTCACAAGCTGCGAGTTTTTTAAGCATTCCGGTTTTGGAAGCCGTTTTCCCATGCAATATCAAACCGCTACCCCACCATCCGGCAATCTCCGCCCCAGGGCCGCGGCCACCGGCCCGGCCCGCCTTCCCCGAAAAACCCAGTCTTTGCCCAACTTAGGCCACGATCCGGCGCGATACGGATCAAGGTGACATCCGTCCCGGGTCCGCCCTGGTAAAAATTTCCGGTGCAAAACGGTCAAAGCGAGGAGCCCATGCGTTCGATACCCCTGCGACAGCGCATTCGCGGCAACCGCCGGCACGCCCCGGCGCTGAGAACGGCAGAGCATGCCCGCCGCTTTGCCGCGAACGAAGACGGCTCGCTGATCGTCTTCGGGGTCTATATCTTTGTGATCATCCTGGTCTTCGGCGGCATCGGCATCGACCTGATGCGGTTCGAGCGCGACCGCGCCAACCTGCAATACACGATGGACCGCGCGGTGCTGGCCGCCGCCGACCTCGACCAGACGCTCGATCCGGAATCGGTGGTGCGCGACTATCTCAGCAAGGCCGGGATGAGCGATTTCCTCACCAATGTCATCGTCGACGAGGGGTTGAGCTATCGGACGGTTTCGGCCAGCGCCTCCTCCACCATCAAGACCCAGTTCATGCATATGAGCGGTGTCGACACGCTGACCGCGCCCGCCGCCAGCACCGCCGAAGAACGCATCGACGGGGTCGAGATCTCGCTGGTGCTCGACGTGTCGGGGTCGATGAACAGCAACAGCAGGCTGAAAAACCTCAAGATCGCCGCCAAGGATTTCGTCGACGAGATGGTCGACAACACCGAAGATGGCAACATGTCGATGTCGATCGTGCCCTACGCCACCCAGGTTTCGGCGCCGGATTCGTTGTTTGCCCAACTCAATCCCTCGGCCGAACACGACTACTCCAACTGCGTGAATTTCGATGCCTCCGATTTCGACAGCGCCGCAATCTCCCCCACGGAGCCGCTGACACGCACGATGCATTTCGATGTCTTCACCGACAGCGGCTGGGGCGGCGGCGGCTACGACGGTCGCCCGTACGGCAGTCTGGTGCCCTTCCCGATTTGCGAGGATGACGACGCACGCGAAATGGTGATCCTGCAAAAGGACCGCACCACGCTCAAGAATTTCATCAGCAACCTCTCGGCCAAGGGAAACACCTCGATCGACATCGGGATGAAATGGGGCACCGCCCTGCTGGACCCGAGCATGAAGCCCGCGATCTCCGGCATGGTCGACCTGGGCCAGGTACCGTCTGATTTCGCGGCCCGGCCTCAATCCTACGACAGCGGCGAGACACTGAAGGTCATCGTGCTGATGACCGACGGCCAGAACACCAGCCAGTATTACCTGCCGGACGAGTTTCGCGACGGCCCCACCCATGTCTGGTGGAACGCAGAGGCGGAAGTCTATTCCGTTAATACCGGCCCGGACGAATACGACCGCGACCATGACGGCGATACCGACGAGGACATTTACTACTGGAACGAAAAAAAGGAGTGGGCGGACCACCCCTATGGCGACGGGAGCTATGAACAGACGACCACCGAAAAGGTCTGCACCAAATATTGGTGGGGCCACTGCTGGAAATACGACTACGTGACCGTGACCGAGACGGTGGACGAAGAGGGCGAGTCGATCTCGCTGTCGATGGGCGGTCTGTTCGCCTACACCACGCCGAAGGAGATTGCCGACGGCATCTTTGCCCCGACCATGGGCAGCAGCGCGGCGCGCAGCAAATGGTATTACGGCACCAATGGAACTTACGTGAACAGCTCCGCCAAGAATGCCCGCACCAAGGCGGTCTGCGATGCGGCCAAGGCCGAAGGCATCATGGTCTTCACCATCGGCTTCGAGGCGCCGTCGGGCGGGCTGGCCGTGCTCAAGGACTGCGCCAGCTCCGACAGCCACTTCTTCGACGTCGACGGGCTTGAGATTTCCGACGCGTTCGCCTCTATCGCCTCGTCGATCCGCAAGCTGAGGCTGACCCAATGATCGGCCGCCTGCTGAAACGCTGCCGCCGGTTCTGGCGGGCCGAGGACGGCAATGCCACGGTAGAGTTCGCCATCACTTTTCCGGCGATGATCACCATCATGCTGTCCGGGCTGGAACTGGGCTTTGTCACCCTGCAGGATTCGATGCTGGAACGCGCGATGGACCTGACCGTGCGCGAAATCCGCCTGGGCACCGGCACCGCGCCGCAGCATGACGAGATCAAGGATATGATCTGCGAGCGCGCCGCCTTCATCAAGGATTGCAGCAACAGCCTGCGGCTGGAAATGATCCAGGTCGATCCGCGCGCCTGGTCCGGGATCGACGGCGAACCCGACTGCACCGACAGATCCGAAGAGGTCTCGCCGGTGCGCAACTTCATCAACGGGCAGGAGAACGATCTGATGATCCTGCGCGCCTGCGCCAAGATCGACCCGGTATTTCCCACCACCGGGCTGGGCAAGAACATGGTCAAGGACGACTACGGCCAGTATGCGCTGACCGCGACCACCGTCTTTGTGCAGGAACCGAGGTGACACCGATGCGCGATCGCCTGCTTGCCCTGTTCCACCGGTTCCTCGACGACACCCGCGGCAGCGTGTCGGTGGAATTCGTGATCATGATGCCGCTGCTGTTCTGGGCCTTCATGGCGACTTACGTCTATTTCGACGGCTACCGCCAGAGCGCGCAGAACCTCAAGGCGACCTATGCCATCGGCGACATGATCTCGCGCGAGACCGAGGCGATCAACGATACCTATATCGACAGCATGCGCAACGTGCTGGCCCTGATGACCAGCTCGGACGAGACGATCAAGCTGCGGGTGACGGTGGTGCGCTGGGACCAGTCCGAAAACCGCTACTACGTCGTCTGGTCCGAATCCCGCGGCTATAGCGCTCCGCGCACCAATGCCGACATGACCGATATCGCCGCCCGCCTGCCGGTGATGCCCGACAACGAGCGCGTCATCGTGATCGAGACGCAATCGGTTTACCAACCGTCCTTCGACATCGGGATGGGCGACCAGACGCTGGAGAATTTCATCTTTACCCGGCCACGTTTCGTGAACCAGGTGAAGTGGTCCAGCGTCTAACCGCGTTCGGCCAGCACCGCCGCCAGGATCTCGGACATCGCCTTGGTCTGACCGGCCGAGGTCACCCCGCCGATGCCCACGCGCCGGCCCAACCGCCACCACAGGCCCGGCTGCCAGACCCGCGCCCCGGCCCCGCGGGTGCGGATCAGAAACCCGTTGGACGGTTTGAACGCGAAGGTGCCGCGTTCCAGCGCTTCGATCTCCGCGACCCTGGCGATGCAGGTGCCATCGCTGCTGCGCAGTTCGTCCCGGGTCAGCTCCAGCCGATGGCCGGTCGCCCGCCGCATCCGCTCGGCGATCCACAGCGAACCCGCGCCGATCAGCAACAGAAACAGCTGCCAGGGCAGCGCCGGCGGCGAGGCCAGCGCGACATAGATCACCATGCCGCCAAACCCCAGCAGCACGCCAAGGCCCAGCCAGCGGCGCAACGCCGAGACCTGAACCGTTGCCAGAATATCGTTCTCCATGGACCCCTCCGCCTGTTCAGCGCCGGCGGCTTAGCCCATATCGCCCCCCGCGAACAGCCAATTCCGCCACTCCCGCCGCGCGCGCCGTGCAGGGCCGCGCATTCCCGTGCATTTCCGCACAGCCGACGTGCCGCCGCGCCGGTTTGCCGCGGCCGCCGCCCCGCCTATCTTCAGGCCAGGACATCAGATCGGAGGCCCCCATGTCGCTCAGACCCACCGTCGAGACCCGCCGCGCGATTCCCACGCTGGAAGGCGCCGGGGTGAAGCTCCATCGCGCCTTCGGCTTTCAGGACCCGACCGAGCTGGACCCGTTCCTGCTGTTCGACGATTTCCGCAACGAACGGCCGGAGGATTACATCCAGGGCTTTCCCTGGCATCCCCACCGCGGCATCGAGACCATCACCTATGTGCTGTCCGGCACGGTGGAACATGGCGACAGCCTGGGCAACAGCGGCACGCTGAGCGGCGGCGATGTGCAGTGGATGACCGCAGGCTCCGGCATCCTGCATCAGGAGATGCCGAAGGGGAACGCCAGCGGCCAGATGCACGGCTTTCAGCTCTGGGGCAACCTGCCCGCCAGCCAGAAGATGACCGCGCCGCGCTATCAGGACGTGCGCGGCAGCGACATCCCCGAGGTGATCGACGACGACGGCACCCGGGTGAAGGTGATCGTGGGTGAATTCTGGGGCAAGCGCGGTCCGGTCGACGGCATCGCGGCCGATCCGCAATACCTCGATATCTTCGTTCCCGCCGGGGTGAAAAAGACCTTCAGGATCGACACCTACCGCCGCGCCTTCGCCTATGTCTTCGAGGGCGCCGCCGCCTTTGCCGATGCCTCGGCCCCGACCGGCGTGCTGCTGGAGAAGGAAGTCGCGGGAGAAGAGGTGAACATCCGCGACCTGTCGGGCGACCGCACCCTGGTGCGCTTCGGCACCGGCGACGAGATCACGGTTCAGGCGGGCCCAGAGGGCGTGCGGTTCCTGTTGATCTCCGGTGCGCCGATCGCCGAGCCGGTGGCCTGGCATGGCCCCATCGTGATGAACACCCAGGAAGAGCTGCGCCAGGCGATGCGCGACCTGCGCAACGGCACCTTCATCAAACCCGCGCATTGAACGAAAAGGCCCCCGCAACTGCGGGGGCCTTCGGCATTCAGGTCCGGGTGCTCAGAACAGGAAGTCCGACGCGCTCAGATCGTCCAGGCTGGTGTGACGCAGGACGATCACGTTATCGCCGTCGCCGTCCAGATCGTAGATCACCCGACCGCCCTTCTGGGTGGCGGCATCGAGGAATTCCGCAAAGCTGGTCGCCTCGTCAGTCAGCCCGGACAGATCCAGCGTGTCCTTGCCCGGATTGAAATCGGTCACGATGTCCCTGCCGAAATCGCCGGTGAACTCGAAGGTGTCCTTGCTGACGCCGCCGGTCAGCACGTCCTTGCCCGCGCCGCCGTTCAGCACGTCCTTGCCGACACCGCCGTCCAGCTTGTCCTTGCCGGCCCCGCCGTCGAGGTCGTCATGGCCGCCGCCGCCCTTGAGCATATCGGCACCATCGCCGCCACTCAGCGTGTCGTCGCCGGCGTTGCCCTTCAGCATGTCCTTGCCGCCCTGGCCCGAGAGCGTGTCGTCGCCCCCCCGGCCCTTCAGCGTATCGGCCTGACGATAGCCGGAGAACACGTCGTCACCGCCCGCGCCAAGGAACAGGATGTCGTCGCCGCTCAGCAGCGCGGCCAGCGCATCGGTCCGGCCTTCGCCGTCCTCGCCATAGCCGAGAAAGCCGTAGATCACGTCGTGAACATCGTCCCCGTCACTGACCTCGGGCGAGAATTCGACGGTGTAGTCGAGCTGGTCCAGTTCCAGGATGCTGGTGCTGTCCTCCTGCTCCACCGCGGTCAGCCCATAGCCGAAGTCGACCGAGCTGATCGTGCCGGACAGGGTGTGCGTGGTCATGCTGTAGTTGATATTGTCGCGCAGCACATAGCCCTGTGCGTCGCTGTCGGGCGTCTCGGTGACATCCGTTTCCGACGCTCCGTAATCGCCGCCGATCCCTTCGGAAAAGGTGCCGCGGCCGGAAGGGGTGAAATTTTCGTCGAAATCGTCGAGATAGGCGATGAAATCGGTAACGGACTTGTTGCCGGTGGTAATGGTGATGGTCATGGCATCTCCTGTACAGCTGCCGCCCGCACCCGTGACCGAAGCGGCCACCGGCCGGACCGGTTCGGTTGATCGCTCGCATGCGTGGCGAAGCATTTACGGGATGCTGGGTGGGGTTGCGGCCGGGATCGGGCGCAACGTGTGGGCCGCCTGAGAACGGCGGCCAATGCCTAGCGCGTCATCGCTATTAAGTTTGACTGAATTTGTCAAGAATACGAATGCGCTTCCGAATGCGGACCGGCACCGCACCGGTTCCGCAGGCCCTCAGGTGCCTACGGCCTTGCGCACCATGTCCCAGTAAATCGCCGCGACCTGATCCAGCGACAGCCGTCCGCCGGCACGGTACCAGGTATTTACCCCGGTCAGCATGGCAATGACCGCAAGCGTGGCGATCTTGGGGTCGGGCACGTCGAACACGCCCTCCTCCACCCCCGCCCGCAGGATCTGCTCCAGCGCGTCCTCGTAGCGGCCGCGCAGCGCCTCGATCTGGGTGAAGTTCTCGGGGCTGAGGTTGCGCAGCTCCATATAGGCGATGAACACCTCGTCGGGGCGCTCCAGGTGAAACCGGATGTGAAAGCGGGTGAAATCCTCCAGCCGCGCCGCCGCGCCGCCGGTCTGCGGCCGTGCCGACCAGGTCGCCAGCAGCTCGGTCATGTGATCGCGCATCAGTCCGAACAGCAGGCTCTGCTTGTCGGGGGTGTAGTTATACAGCGCGCCGGCCTGCACCCCCACCTCGCGCGCGATCTGGCGCATCGACACCGCCGCATAGCCATGCTGCGCGAACAGCTTCAGCGCCGCCTCCTGAATGCGCGGGCCGGTAATGTCGGAATGGGAACCTGTCGTGCGTGCCATCGCGGGGAAGTTATCTGAACGCATGTTCAGAAAAAACCCCCCGCTTGCGCCTTTTCCCGGCAGCGGGCATGAAAGGGCACCGACAGAGACCCGGATCGCCCATGTTTCAGACGCGCCTGCCTTTTGCCGCCCCGGCCGCCCTGACCTGCCTGGCCCTGCTGCTGACAGCGGCAGGCTGCACCCGCGCGGTGCCCGAACTGGACCAGACCCGGTCCGACGCGCTGCGCGACGCCCCCTACCCCGCGCTGATCCCGCTGGGCCCGGCGCTGGCGGCCAATGCGGCCGAGCCCGACAGCGCCGAAAAACTGGAGCAGGAGATGACCGCGCGGCGCGCCCTGCTTAACGCGCGGGCAGCGCGGTTGCGGTCCGCCCAGGCAGAGTAACCTGCGGCACCGCCCGCCGTTGCACCCCCTATCCGAACCGGATAAGGCACGCAGCAACTTACGACAGCAGGAAGGACACGCGACGATGACGGAAGCTCTGCGCCTGGGGATTGCCGGTTTGGGCACGGTGGGTGTGGGCGTCGTCCGCATCCTGCGCAAACAGGCCAAACTGCTGGAGGCGCGCACCGGCCGCCGGATCGAGCTCGTGGCGGTCAGCGCGCGCGACGCGAACAAGGACCGCGGCGTGACCCTGTCGGGCTACGCCTGGGAGACCGACCCGGTGGCGCTGGCCAAGCGGGACGACATCGATGTCTTCGTCGAGCTGATGGGCGGCTCGGACGGCGCCGCAAAAGACGCCACCGAGGCGGCGCTGGCCAGCGGCAAACATGTGGTCACCGCCAACAAGGCGCTGCTGGCGCTGCACGGTCAGGCGCTGGCCGAACAAGCCGAGGCATCGGGCCTCTCGATCCGCTACGAGGCGGCCGTGGCCGGCGGCATCCCGGTGATCAAGGCGCTGGCCGAGGGGCTGGCGGGCAATGAGATCACCCGGGTGATGGGGGTGATGAACGGCACCTGCAACTATATCCTCACCCGAATGGAGGCCACCGGACAGGGATACAACGCGCTGTTCGAAGAGGCCGACAAGCTGGGCTATCTGGAGGCCGACCCGAACCTCGACGTCGGCGGTATCGACGCCAGCCACAAGCTGGCGATCCTGGCCTCCATCGCCTTTGGCACCAAGGTGAATTTCGCAGGGGTCGAGATCGAGGGCATCCAGCGGGTGACGCTGGAGGATATCCGGCAGGCCGCCGACATGGGCTATCGCATCAAGCTGCTGGGCGTGGCCCAGCGCAGCCCGCGCGGGTTGGTGCAGCGGATGCAGCCCTGTCTTGTGCCCGCCGACTCGCCGCTGGGCCAGCTCGAAGGCGGAACCAATATGGTGGTGATCGAGGGCGATGCGGTGGAACAGATCGTGCTGCGCGGCCCCGGCGCCGGCGAAGGCCCCACCGCCAGCGCGGTGATGGGCGACATTTGCGATCTGGCCCGCGGCTACCGCATGCCGGTCTTCGGCCAGCCCGCCGCCACGCTGGAGGAGGCCACCCCGGCCCAGACCGGCCTGCCCGCGCCCTATTACCTGCGCATGTCGCTGCTGGACAAACCCGGCGCGCTGGCCAAGGTGGCCGCGATCCTCGGCGAGGCCGGCGTCTCGATCGACCGGATGCGCCAGTACAGCCACTCCGAGCCCACCGCCCCGGTGCTGATCGTGACCCACAAGACCACCCGCGCCGACCTCGACCAGGCGTTGCAGGCGATGGCCGGGACCGAGGTCGTGGCCGGTGAGCCGGTTGCGCTGCGCATCGAGCATCTTTGAACCGGCACCGCCCGGCGCGGCGCGGGCCTTGCGGCCCCCGCCCCGGGCAGGCTATCGACGCATAAGATTTCTGAAACAGGATATTGCCATGACCGCCAAGGATACCCCCGCCGATTTCGAGGACCGGATGCTGTCGCTGGGCCTGGCCCGGGTCGCCGAACAGGCGGCGCTGGCCTCGGCCCCGCTGATCGGGCGCGGCGATGAAAAGGCCGCCGACCAGGCCGCCGTCAACGCCATGCGCGAACAGCTCAACCTGCTCGACATCTCCGGCGTGGTGGTGATCGGCGAAGGCGAACGCGACGAGGCGCCGATGCTCTATATCGGTGAAGAGGTCGGCACCGGCAACGGGCCCGGCGTCGATATCGCGCTGGACCCGCTGGAGGGCACCACGCTGACCGCCAAGGACATGCCCAACGCCCTGACCGTGATCGCGATGGGCCCGCGCGGGTCCATGCTGCACGCGCCCGACACCTATATGGACAAGCTTGCCATCGGCCCGGGCTTTGCCGAGGGCGTGGTCACCCTGGATATGACCCCGACCGAACGGGTCGAGGCGCTGGCCGCCGCCAAGGGCTGCAAAGCCTCCGACATCACCGTCTGCATCCTTGAACGTCCGCGCCACGAGGCGATGATCGCCGAGGTGCGCGCCACCGGTGCGGCGATCCGGCTGATCACCGACGGCGACGTTGCAGGCGTCATGCACTGCGCCGAGAGCGAGGTGACCGGCATCGACATGTACATGGGTTCCGGCGGCGCGCCCGAAGGGGTGCTGGCGGCCTCGGCGCTGAAATGCATGGGCGGCCAGATCTACGGCCGGCTTCTGTTCCGCAACGACGACGAGAAAGCCCGCGCCGCCAAGGCCGGGATCACCGATCTGGACCGGATCTACACCCGCGACGAGATGGTGACGCAGGACGTGATCTTTGCCGCCACCGGCGTCACCGGCGGCACCCTGCTCCCCGGGATCAAGCGCAGCCCGGGCTGGGTCGAGACCACGACGCTGCTGATGCGCTCGAAAACCGGCTCGGTGCGGCGGATGCAGTATCGCACGCCGGTGTGAGCCTTTCCGGCGGCGGCGCGCGACGGCTTGCGTCGGAGCCTCCGGCGGGGATATTTTGAGTGAGAGGAAAAGGCCGGGTCCGTCATGGTCCGGCCTTTGCGCATAGAGGGCAGGCAATTGGCATTTCTGGGGGTTGAGAACTCGCTGACCGGGCGGTGCTGGACCGGACCGTCGGTCGAGGCCGACCGCGCCGCCGAGGCGATGGCGCAGGCCACCGGCCTGCCGCGCCCGCTGTGCCAGGTTCTGGCGCGCCGCGGCGTGCCGCTGGAAGAGGCCGAGCCGTTCCTGACGCCGGCGCTGCGCGACCTGCTGCCCGACCCGCGCGAGATGAAGGATATGCAGGCGGCCGCCGCCCGGTTTGTGGACGCGGTCAGGCGCAGGCAGCGCATCGCCATCTTTGCCGATTACGACGTCGACGGCGGCAGCTCCGCCGCGCTGCTGCTGAGCTGGCTGCGAGCGATGGGGCGCGACGCGACGCTCTATATCCCCGACCGCATCGAAGAGGGCTATGGCCCCAACGAGCCGGCGATGCGGGCGCTGGCGGCCAAGCACGACCTGATCGTCTGCGTCGATTGCGGCACGCTGAGCCACGAGCCGATCGCGGCGGCCGAGGGCGCCGATGTGATCGTGCTGGACCACCACCTGGGCGGCGAGACGCTGCCAGACTGCGTCGCGGTGGTGAACCCCAACCGTCAGGACGAAAGCGGCGATCTGGGCTATCTCTGCGCCGCCGGCGTGGTGTTCCTGATGCTGGTGGAGACGCGGCGGCAATTGCGCGAGGCGGGCGAAGGCACCGGGCCGGACCTGATGACGCTGCTGGACCTGGTGGCGCTGGCCACCGTGGCCGACGTGGCGCCGCTGATCGGGGCCAACCGGGCGCTGGTGCGGCAGGGCCTGCGGGTGATGGCACAGCGCCGCCGCCCCGGGCTGGTGGCGCTGTCGGACGTGGCGCGGATGGATTCGGCACCGAACAGCTATCACCTGGGTTTCCTGCTGGGGCCGCGCGTCAACGCGGGCGGGCGCATCGGCAAGGCCGACCTGGGCGCGCGGCTGCTGGCCACCGCCGACGCAACCGAGGCGCAATCGCTGGCCGAACGGCTCGACCAACTCAACACCGAGCGGCGCGAGATCGAAGAGGCCGTGCGCGCCGCCGCCATGGCACAGGCGGAGGAGCGCGGGCTGGATGCGCCGCTGGTCTGGGCCGCGGGCGAAGGCTGGCACCCGGGCGTGGTGGGCATCGTCGCCTCGCGCCTGAAGGAGGCCGCCAATCGCCCCGCCGTGGTGATCGGGCTGGAGGGCGGCGAGGGCAAGGGCTCCGGCCGCTCGGTCTCGGGCATCGACCTCGGCGCGGCGATCCAGCGGCTGGCGGGCGAAGGGCTGCTGCTGAAGGGCGGCGGCCACAGGATGGCCGCCGGCCTCACCGTGGACCGCGACCGGCTGGAGGAGGCGATGGAGCGCCTCTCCGAGTTGCTGGCCCGCCAGGGCGCGGGGCAGATGGGCCCGGCCGAGCTGAAGCTCGACGGCGCGTTGATGCCCGGCGCGGCCACCGTCGATCTGATCGAACAGATCGAACGCGCAGGCCCCTATGGCGCCGGCGCCCCGGCCCCGCGTTTCGCCCTGCCCGACCTGCAGATCCGCTTTGCCAAACGGGTTGGCGAGACGCACCTGAAACTCTCGCTCAACGACGGCATGCAGGGGCGGCTGGAGGCGATTGCCTTCGGTGCCTACGACAGCGATCTGGGTCCGCGGCTGGAGGCCCATGGCGGCGCCCGCTTCCACCTTGCGGGCCGGCTGGAGATCAACACCTGGGGCGGACGGCAGACCGTGCAGCTGCGCCTCGACGACGCCGCGGAGGCATAAGCGAAAAATCTGCGCCCCGGCGCGGATTTTGTCTTGCGACCCCCTGCGCGATTGCATAAAGAACCGCTCACCACAGCGTGGCCCGTTCGTCTATCGGTTAGGACGCCAGGTTTTCAACCTGGAAAGAGGGGTTCGATTCCCCTACGGGCTACCACTTCCCATCCCCGAAAATCACAGAGCATCCTGCCTTCAGGTGCCCGAGCTGCGCCCGTTGAGCCCTACGCAACAGCTGCCGTGGCCCCTTTCGCCCACCCGCGCCGATCACCTGCAAATTTCTGATCGCGCCCTCTTGCGTCCCGCCGCGCAATTGCATAGGGAAGCGCTCACCACAGCGTGGCCCGTTCGTCTATCGGTTAGGACGCCAGGTTTTCAACCTGGAAAGAGGGGTTCGATTCCCCTACGGGCTACCACTTCTTCCCACCTCTTCGCATTGCCCCGCACACCCGGATTTCGTCCGTGCGCTGCCGCATGAAAAACGCGGCGACCCATTGGGACCGCCGCGCGAAACGGGGAGTTTTCGCCCCGAAATGTACAGGGCGTTTACGCCCCGGTAAGGCGCACCAGGTGGTTGTCCCAGCGCACCTCTGCCCGGTCGATCGGCGACACGCCGTCGGCGCTCAGCCGCACCAGCGCGCCGGTGCCGGAGGAGGCGATGAAACCGCCCGGCGCCGCGCCCAGACCACAGACATCCTCCAGCGCCAGGCTCTCGGCCAGTGCGCCGGTCTCCACGTCATAGGCCTGCACCATGCCGCCGCGCGGCGAAGAGACCGCCAGCAGCCGGCCGTCGCCGGAAAACGCCACGCTGCCGCCATAGCCGTTCATCGCATCGGCCACGCCGCCCTCGGCGCCCAGCAGGCGCGGGGCGCTGCCGCGGCGGTGCATGCCCAGAACCGGCGGCAGGTCGCCCTGCCCGCCTTGCCATTGCATGGCGAAGCCCACCAGCCCGTCGCGGCGCAGGTCGAGGTGGCGGATCGAGTTCATGTGCAGCGCGGGGTCGAGTTCGACCTGTTCCAGCAGCTCGCCTTCGAGGCTCAGATAGACGAGGCTCGGTTGCATCACCGGGATATTGAGCTTGGCCCGTCCGCTGTCGGGATGGGTCTCGATCCCGCCGTTGGCGATCACCAGTGTCTCGCCATCCGGCATCAGCCGCGCGTCATGCGGGCCGACGCCGCGGGAATTGAACTCGCCCAGCCGCTTGTAGCCCGCCGTCACGTCCCAGACCCCGATCACGCCGGCGGCATTGTCGTAGTCGTTCTCCGGCGTGTAGAGCAGCGATCCGTCGCGGGAAAACACCCCGTGGCCGTAGAAGTGCCGCCCCTTGGGCGAGGAAAGCTCGGCCACCGTATGGCCGGTCACGCAGTCGAGCACGAAAGCGAAGGTACCGGGACGGCGGGCAAAGCCCACCGCCTGCGCCTTGTGCGGGTGTGCGGCGGCGGCATGGCCGCGGCCGGGGATCTGCTGGCGGAAACGGATGCTGCCGTCCGAGGCCAGCCCGTAGAGGGAGTAGCTGCCGTCCATCGCCTGCCCGGCCGAAAGGTAGTCGGGCGCACCCGCATCGGCCCAGGTGGCCGCCGGCGCCAGCCCGCTTGCCAGCATTCCCATCAGAAATCCGCGTCGCGATGTCATGGTCAGTCTCCGTCCAGCGAGTTGAAACCGGCCGCGACGCCCAGCGCCGGGCCGAGGTTCATGTTGGCTTCGGTGCGCACGGCCTGGATCGCCTGTTGCAGCACCTCGACATGCAGCCGCCCCTGCGGCGTGGCGACCCCGGCAAACACCGGGTCGTCCAGCCGGTCGGCGCGGGTCAGGGCATTGTCGAAGGCCGCGTCCATCTGCGCCGCCAGCGCGGCATCCTCGCCTGCCAACAGCTCGGCCAGTTGCCGCAGCGCGGTGAGCGAGACCACCACATGATGCAGCGAGCGGCCGGAGCGGCGCGCCTCGGCCCGCATAGGGCGCGGTTTGCCGATCTGGCCCATCGGGCGGCCCAGCCGCAGGTCGGCGTTGATCTCCAGCCCGGTGCTGAGCGCCTTGAAGAACTCCTGCAGCACCTCTTCGTCGGTCTGGTAGGGGCCCTCCGCGCTGGGGTGGCGCATCAGTCCGGCGTAGGTGTCCTGCCAGTCCTGCGCCAGATCGGCAGCGGTCGCGGCCATGTCGGCGGCGATGACGCGGGTGAGCTGGCAGCGATAGGCCTCCGTGCCCAGCGCGGCGATGTCCTTGTCATAGAGCAGGAACTCCAGCGCATAGAAGCCACGGCCGGCGACCGAGACGGTGGCGAAGTCTTCGGCGCTGTCCACCACCGGATCCTCGCTTGCGATCAGGCTGCGCAGGGTCTTGGGCGTCATGCCGCGCGTGTCGGGCCAGAACGCCAGCGCAAAGCCGCGCGCCTGCGTCTCGGCCGGGCCGAAGCGCAGGTGGCTGAAGGCGATCCAGGCATCGAACGCGGTGGTATAGGCGGCGCGCAGGGCGGCGCCGTCCGGGGCGCAATCGGCCTCTGCCGCGGTATCCAGCGCGGCGGTGGTCCGGGCCAGCGTCTCCACCAGCGGCAGCACGTGGCGGTCGAGGATCGCCTCGGTCCGTTCCCCCGCCTGCGCGGCCGTCCCGCCGAGCATGAGGGTGACCGAAACAAGGGCGGGGATCAGTTTTCGCATGGTTTACAAGCTCTCCAAGAACCGGATCAGGGCGGCGCGGTCGGCCGGCGGCATGGCGATCAGCCGGTCGCGGTGCGGCTGCGCCTCGCCGCCGTGCCACAGGATCGCCTCGAGCAGGGTTCGGGCGCGCCCGTCGTGCAGGTAGCTGGCCTCGCCGCTGACCGTCTGGGTCAGACCGATACCCCAAAGCGGCGCGGTCCGCCACTCCCGCCCGGTGGCGCGGCCTTCGGGGCGGTCATCCGCCAGCCCCGGGCCCATGTCGTGCAGCAGCATGTCGGAATAGGGCCAGATCAGCTGAAAGCTCTGCGCCGGTTGTTCGGGCAGGACGTGGGTGACGAATTTCGGCCGGTGACAGGCGGGGCAGCCGGTCTGGTAAAACACCTGTTTGCCGCGCAGCACCTCCGGATCGTCCAGATCGCGGCGGGCGGGGACGGTGAGGTTGCGGGCATACAGCGTCACCAGGTCGAGGCCGGTCTCGTCCACCTCATGCCCGCGCGCGTCGCCATCGCCATGCGGGGCGGCGCGGCACGCCGCCTCCGCCTCGGTGCAGTCGCCCCAGGCGGCGGGCAGCAGCGGGCTGGAAATGCCGATATCGTCGGCGAAGGCCCGCGCGCTCTGGTCGCGCAGGGTCGGCTGGGCGGCCTTGCGCCCGAACCGGCCCAGCATCGGGCGCTGAAGATCCATCGACCAGGCGATGTTGGCGCGGCCTGAAATCCCGTCGCCATCGGCATCCTCCGGGTCGGCCCCGGCGAGGATATCGGCGGCGGGGATCGCCTCCAGCAGGCCCAGCCCGATCATCTGCGGCGCCGCGCGCGGGCTGACCTTCGTGTCCGCGGCAAGCGGGCCGTGGGCCAGATCGCCCAACCGGTATTGCGGCGCGCGCAGCATGGCGCTTTCGCCGCCCGAGAGCGGGATCTCGATCTCCTGGTAGTCGATCGACAGGTTGTATTCCGGGGTGAGGCCGCGCAGCGCGCGGGTCTGCAACTGGCGGCCATAGACCGGGTCGGGGCCGCTCGGGTGATAGCCCGCCACGCCCGCCATCGGCCCTGCGTCCGCGACCGGGCGGGACAGGTGCATCACCAGCCCGGCGGGCTGTTCCCCCGGGGCGGGGGGATGACCGCGGCCATCGCGGATATGGCAGCTTTCGCAGGCGCGCGCGTTGTAGAGCGGTCCCAGCCCATCGGAGGCCAGCGTCGAGGACGGCGAGGAGACCCAAAGTTTCTCGAACAGCGCCTTGCCGGCGCCGAAATCGAGCTCCGCCTCGAAATCCAGATTGGCGGCGGGCTGGGCAAAGGCCTGTTTATCGGCCTGGTTCACGGTGGCGGCGCCGGCGGGGTTGGCCTCGAACGGCTCCGGCGCGTCGAAGTTTTGGGCGGGGGCGACGGCGTTCGCCGCCCGGGCGGCCCGCTCTGCGCCGAGCGGCGCGGTGACCAGATGCGGATCCTCCGCGATCCCCGGCTGTGCAAGAGCAAGCGACGGAGCAAGCGACGGGGCGAGCGACACCGCACTGGCGGCTGCGATCAGAAGCAGCCCACCCGACAGCCTGCCGCAGCACGGGGGCACAGGCGCGTTATTTCTCGATATTGTGGTCAGCATTGTCTTTGCCTTGGGGGCGATGCGGGGCGGAAGGGATCCGGTCAAAACCGCCGCCTCTGCGCCGTTGCGCTGCACCCTGCACCGCGCGGGGCCCGGGTGCAAAGGACAAATTCCCGCACCCGGAAGCGCGCGGCCGGGACTGGGCCGGCCGCGCGCGACGGTGTTATCCGCCGAGCGGGATCACCAGGTTCACACCCAGCAGCGTATCCTCGGTGCCCGCATCGTCGACCTTGGCCACGGCGCCGCCGATGGTCATGCCGTTGGCCAGCTCGAAATCGGCGCCGATCGAGATCAGGTCGGTGCTGCCGGCGCTGTCCACGTCGCGATAGCCATAGGTGCCCGACAGCGTCAGGTTGCCGATTGCATAGGCCGCGTTCAGCGTGGCGTAGGTGGCGTTGTCAGTGGTGCCGCCGTAGCCGTCGAAGGCGGCCACCTCGGCGAAGACGTCGAGGCCGCCGTCGAAGGCGTGGCCGAGACCCGCGACGAAACCAGTTTCATCGCTCACGTCGCCGGTGCTGGCGGACAGGAAGCGGACGCCGGCATAGGCAAAGGTGGCATCCCATTCCTTGCCCCATTGCAGGGCGACGTTGTTGAGCTTGCCGGTGTTGCCGGCGCCGCCCGCGGCGGAGGAGTTGCGGCCGCGGTTGAAGCCCGCGGATTCGCTCAGCACGGTGTCATCGGCATAGAACACGCCCATCGCCAGCACACCGGCATCGCCCAGGTCGACCTCGGCCAGCACACCGATCTGTTCGGCCAGTTCGTAGTCCTCGGCCAGCGAGGAGGCATAGAAGCCCGCCGCCGCATCCCAGGCGGTGCCGAACACCGGGTGCACCTTACCGACCTGGAAGGCGGCCACGCCGGTGTCGAACTGCAGGCCCAGTTCGTGGATATAGAGGCCCATGTCGCCGAAGGCGCGGTCGTCGGTGGCGCCGGTCATCGATTCCCAGGTCAGCCCGCCGAAGATCGCCACGCTGTCGGTCAGGGCATAGGCCGCGTTGACCTCGCCGGTGGCGTAGGTGTCGCTGATCTCGTTGCCGGGGGTGTTGGAATCGACGACCGAGTCGTTGCCGATCTCAAGCTCGCCTTCCCAGGTAAATCGGCTGGCCTCCTGGGCCATTGCACCGGGTACACACAACAGGAACGGGGCGCCGAGGGCCAGCGCCGCAGTCAGGGTCTTACTCATGTCTTTGTCTTTCTTGGAGTAAGGCCTGGCTGGCGGAGCGCTGGCTTGGCCGAGTTGGGAGGGGTTTACTGGAACACGGCAGAGGGATTGTCGAGGCTGTCGGAGCCTTCGAATTCCATCTGGTCGAGTTCCAGTGCGGAAACGATCCGCTCGATGGTCTTGGTCTGATCGATCAGCGCGTCGACGCCGCCCATGATCAGCGCGTCGCCGGCCTTGTTGCCGCGCGCCAGCATCTGGTCATAGGCCAGCCCGGCCTCGGCGGCGATCTTGATGCGGCCCAGCGCGTCCATGGTGGCGGTCAGCTTGGCCTGCATTTCATCGTCCAGCGCCGGGTTGGTTTCGGCCACGAGGTCCGACAGCGACGGACCCGAGACCAGCTCGCCGTTGGCGCGCACATACTGGCCCCGATAAACGTTCTGGATGCCTTTGCCGTCGTAGTAGTGGCTGTTGTAGGTGTTGTCGGAGAAGCAATCGTGTTCCTCCTCCGGGTCGTTCAGCATCAGGCCCAGGCGCATCCGCTCGCCCGCCTGTTCGCCGTAGGACAGGCTGCCCATGCCGGTCAGCATGGCGGCGATGCCGGCGGTCTCGTTCTGGGTCAGGTTGGCGCGGGCGGCGCCGTCGTCGGCCCATTGCGCGGCCATCCAGTCCAGGTCGCTGACCAGCAGGTCGGTCGCGGCCTTGAGGTACTGACCGCGGCGGTCGCAGTTGCCATGGGTGCAGGCGTCGCCCTTGGCGTAATCGGTCCAGGGCCGGTTGCCGGCGCCGGCATCGGTGCCGTTCAGGTCCTGGCCCCAGAGCATGAATTCGATGGCGTGATAACCGGAGGCGACGTTGGCCTCGATCCCGTCGGCCTCGTGCAGGGAACCTTCGATCAGTGCCGGGGTGATCTCGGTCGCGTCAACCTCCGCGCCGCCGATCGACAGCTTGGGCTGGGCCACCACGTTTGCCGCGGCCAGCGGGTTTTCGTCGGTCGCACCGCCGTAGGAGGCGTCGACGTAGTCGATCAGGCCCTCGTCCAGCGGCCAGGCGTTCACCTTGCCTTCCCAGTCGTCGACGATCGGGTTGCCGAAGCGGAACGCCTCGGTCTGCTGATAGGGCACGCGGGCGGCCAGCCAGGCGGATTTGGCGGCCTGCAGGTTTTCCGCCGAGGGCTCGGCGATCAGCGCATCGACCGCGGCCTGCAGACGGCGGGCGGTCGCCGCGCTGTCGGAATAGGCGGCCTGCGCGATATTTGCGTAGGTGTCGATCACCTCGGCCTTTTCGACGGCGAAGGCAGCGGTGCCGGCGAACCCGGCCAGCAGCGTCGCGCAAAGCAGTGTTGATTTCATTTCAGTGGTCCTCTCGGTCGATTCTATGGGGCCGGATCAGCCATGGAGCGTCGCGGTCCGGCGGCGGGCGGCGGTGCAGGTCGTCCAGCCAGTCGAGCTGGAAACAGGCGGCCTCGCCGCAGCATTCCACCAGCGCGTGCCGCTCGGCGCAGGACAGCGCCGGCGGGTGCGCCGTCACCTCAGACAGATCGGTTTTGCACGGCATCCGGGACCCCTTGAGTTATCTTGCGGGCTTCCCTGCCGGGGACAGGGTGGCTGTGCGCGGCAAAACTGAGCGATATTGTCAGGAATGTCAACGGATCGGTTGAAGCATTAAAGGACAGTCCTGGTCTCCCGCCCCTCCCAACGCGCAACAGAGGGCAGCGCCCGACCGCGGGTGAGCGCTGCTGACTTATGAAAGCGTCACTTTATCGGCGCCACCACGTCGGGCGAGAGTTCTATGCGCAGCATTTGAAAGAGCGCCCGCCCGTCACGCCGGAGGCGTGCCAACTCTTTGGTGGCGCACCTCCGGTGCGACGGGGCGGTCGGGCGCTGCCCGGCGGCGCTGCGCGCCTTGATTCCGGGCTGGCGAGCGATGCTGTCCCGCTACATCACCGCTTCGATCAGCACCGGGCCGGGCGTGGCGAGCCCGTCCTCCAGCGCGCGGGCCAGGGCATCGGTGTCCTCCACCCGGTGCGCCTCCACCCCCATGCCGCGGGCCATATCGACCCAGCCCAGCTCGGGCCTGTCCAGCGACAGCATGTCGATGGCGCGCGGACCGGGGTTCTGCACCCCCACATTGGTCAGCTCGCCGCGCAGGATCTGATAAGCGCGGTTGGCAAAGATCACCACCGTCACATCCAGCCCCTCGCGCGCCAGTGTCCACAGTGCCTGCACCGTGTACATCGCGCTGCCGTCGCTGATCAGGGCCAGCACCTTGCGGTCGGGCCGGGCGATGGCGGCACCGATGGAGACCGGCAGACCGTAACCGATGGACCCGCCGCAGTTGTTCAGCCAGCTGTGCGGCGGCGCGCCGGCGGTGGCGGCGCCGAAACCGCGCCCGGTGGTGACGGATTCGTCCACCACGATGGCATTTTCCGGGATCGCGCGGGCGATCACCGGGGCGATGCTCTCCGGGGTGATCGGCCCCGCCGGCGGCAGATCGGGCCGCGACAGCGCCGTCAGCTCCGCCACGGCGCCCCCTGCCCCGGTCGCCTGCACCAGCGCGTCCAGCGTGGCGGGCAGATCGGCGCCGGCGCCGGCCAGCTCCAGAATCTCGGCGTCGGGCCGGGTCAGCCGCGCGGGCTTGCCCGGATAGGCGAAGAAGCCGATCGGCGCGCGGGCGCCCAGCAGCACGATGCGCGTGTAGGGCGCCAGCGCCTCCAGCGCGAGGTCGATGGGATAGGGCACCTTGGGCAGCGCCACGCGGCCGGCGCCACGCTCGGCCCGTGCACTCGCCCATTCGGACATCAGCGCGCAGCCGGTTTTCGCCGCGATCCGGCCCGCCAGCTCCAGCGTCTCTGCCTCCATCGCGCCGCCGCCCAGCAGCAGCAGGCTGTCGGGCCCGGCGAGGATCTGCGCCGCCTGCTCCACCAGCGCATCGGCGGGCCGCGGCGGCGCCGGCGGCACCAGCCGGTCGGCCACCACGCCGCCCTCGGTCCAGGCGGTATCGCCGGGCAGAATGAGGCTCGCCACCTGGCCCGGCGCGGTGCGGGCCGCGCGCACCGCGCGGGCGGCGTCGAACCCCACGTCGGCCGCCGACGACGAGCTGCGCACCCAGTGGGAAACGGGGCGCGCGATCCCCTCGATGTCGGAGGTCAGCGGCGCATCCAGCGCGATATGGGTGGAGGCGTGTTCGCCGACGATATTGACGACGCCGGAGCCCGCCTTTTTGGCGTTGTGCAGGTTGGCCAGCCCGTTGGCCAGCCCGGGGCCGAGGTGCAGCAGCGTCGAGGCCGGCTTGCCCGCCATCCGCCAGTAGCCGTCGGCGGCACCCGTCGCCACCCCTTCGAACAGCGCCAAAACCGAGCGCATGCCGGGCACATGATCGAGCGCGGCGACGAAATGCATCTCGGACGTGCCGGGATTGGTGAAACACACATCAACATCGCTCGCCAGCAGGCTGCGCACCAGGCTTTCCGCACCGTTCATACGGCCACTCCCGTCGTTGGACATGAAAAAGGCGGGAGCCGGTCAGCTCCCGCCTGTACCTTTTCACGCCGCCGGGCGCGGCGCCAGCCCGGATTACTTCAGACCGCGCTCGATCCGGTCCAGCGTCTGCATCGCGGGCAGCGTCTGGGCGACCGAGGCGTTGGGCTCGCGCCCTTCCTTGATCGCGGCGACGAATTCGCGGTCGATCAGCTCGATGCCGTTGTTCGACACCGCCACGCCGCTGAGGTCGATCGGGTTGTCGTTGCCGTCATAAAGGTCGTCGTAGCGCGCCAGATAGGTGCCGTTGTCGCAGATATAGCGGAAGAAGGTGCCGAACGGCCCGTCGTTGTTGAAGCTCAGCGACAGGGTGCAGATCGCGCCCGAGGGGGTTTTCATGCCGATGGCCATGTCCATGGCGATGCCCAGATCGGGGTGCAGCGGGCCTTGCAGGCCGAAGGCCTCGGACGCGGTCTCGCCGGTCTGGTACTGGAACAGGTCGACGGTGTGGCAGGCGTGGTGCCACAGCAAGTGATCCGTCCAGCTGCGCGGCTCGCCCTTGGCGTTGGTGTTGGTGCGGCGGAAGAAATAGGTCTGCACGTCCATCTGCTGGATCTTCAGCTCGCCCGCGGCGACCTTGTTGTGGATCCACTGGTGGCTGGGGTTGAAGCGGCGCACCTGACCGGCCATCGCGACCAGCCCGGTTTCGCGCTGCTTGTCGACCACCGCCTGGCTGTCGGCCAGGCTGTCGGCCATCGGGATCTCGACCAGCACGTGCTTGCCCGCTTCCATGCACTGGATCGCCTGCTCGGCATGCACCTGGGTGGGTGTGGCGAGGATCACCGCGTCCACGTCCTCGCGCGCCAGACAGTCGGCCAGGTTGTCGGCGGCATGGCCGATGCCGCGTTCGGCCGCAAACGCCTCGATCTTGGCCTTGGTCGGGCCCATCACCGAGGTCACCTCGACCTCGTCGATATTGGCCAGCGCGTCCAGATGTTTGATGCCAAAGGCGCCATAGGCGCCGGCTACGCAAATTCTCATCTCAATCCCTCCGTTCGCCGGTGTTTACTCGTGGTTTTCCAGAATGATATGGCCCACCGCCGTGTTCGAGGCGGGCACGTGATAGTGGCGGTGAATCTCGGTCACCTTTTCGTCGAGCGCGCCGCGCATGACCAGCCACATCACCATTTCGATGCCTTCGGAGCCGGTTTCGCGCAGGTATTCCAGGTGGGTGATCTTGCGCGCCGCCTCCGGGTCGTTCGCCATCATGTCGAGGAAGGCGTTGTCCCACTCGGGGTTGATCAGCCCTGCGCGCTCGGCCTGCAGCTGGTGGCTCATGCCGCCGGTGCCGAAGATCATCACGTTGAGATCCTCCGGATAGCTGTCGATGGCGCGGCGGATCGCTTTGCCCAGGTTGTAGCAGCGGTTGCCGGTCGGCGCCGGGTATTGCACCACGTTGACCGCCAGCGGGATCACCGGGCAGGGCCATTCATCGTCGACCCCATGCTCGCCGAACATCACCGACATCGGCACGGTGAGGCCGTGGTCAACCTCCATCTCGTTCATGATGGTCAGGTCGAATTCGTCCAGAATGACCGATTGCGCGATGTGGCTGGCCAGTTCCTGATGCCCCTTCACGACCGGCACCGGGCGCGGGCCCCAGCCTTCGTCGGCCGGCTTGAACTCTGCCGCGCAGCCCAGCGCGAAGGTGGGGATGCAGGAGGCGTCGAAGGCGGTGCAGTGATCGTTGTAGACGAGGAAGATCACGTCCGGCTTGTTTTCCTTCATCCACTCGCGGCTTTTGACGAAGCCGTCGAACACCGGCTTCCAATAAGGCTGCTCGGTGATGCCGGTGTCCATCGCGACACCGATGGCGGGCACGTGGGAACAGGCGACGCCTGCGGTAATCCGGGCCATTATTTCTTCTCCCATTCGGATTTGGAGCGGTTGCCCTCGATCGGGCGGCCGCCGTGCAGCATCATGTCCCGGTACTCTTCGCGGCTGACCCCTGTCATCATCGCGGCGAGATCCTGGAAGGTGATGCCGTCAAAGGCGGCAAGCTTGCTCGTGTAGTAAATGTTGCCGCCCAGTTCGAGCAGCCGGTTCCAGGCGCGGTCGCGGATCGCCTGTTTCTGTTCTTCCGTCATCGGAAAGCGCGACATGTATTCTTCGGGATCGGCCTTCAGCGCGTCGCGGGCCGATTGCAGCCGCAGCGAAATGCAGAACTGATTGAGGTGATAGCCCTCGCGCGAGCGGTCGGCATCGAACACGAAGGTGCCGGGAATGTCTTCATAGGGTTTCTCGTCTCGGTCCGTCATCTGCGTCTCCCATTTCCTGCGTGCCGGGGCCGAGGGGCCCTGTCCGCAACCTTGCGCCCTCCCCTATCAGCCCCGGGCGCGGGACAAAAATTGATTGCCCCGGTTTCACATTCATTTCTGTTATACATACCGGTCACCCCACCTGTTTTCGGATCAGGTCCAGGAACCGCGCCTGGGTCGGCGTCGGCCGCCAGTTGGCGCGGTATGTCAGGCCGATGGGCCGGGCGCTTTCGGACAGGTCGATGGGCAGCGGCGCCATGATGCCGTATTGCTGCTCCACCTCGATCTGCTTGTCGGACATGATGGTGACGTAGTCGCCCCGCATCATCAGCCCGCGCACCAGAACCAGCGAATTGGCCACCACCCGCACCGGCGTATCGGGCAGTTGCGGGATCTTGAGGCTGTCATAGAGATAGGTGCCCGTCGGCGTCGGCAGCGGCGGCGCGATCCAGGGATAGGCCAGCGTATCGTCGAGCGTCAGCCCCGGTTTGCCGGCCAGAGGGTGGCTGCGCGCGGCCACCACCGACAGCGTATCCTCGAACAGCGGCTCCTGCACCACGTCGTCGGCGGGGGCCGGGTCGCGCAGCGCGCCGATCAGCACGTCAAGCTCGCCGAACCGCAGGTCGCGCAGCAGCGCGCCATAGGCGCCGTCGGACACCTGCAATTGCAGCCGCCCCTCGCTTTCGCGCAGCAGCTCGTCGATCGCGGCGGGCAGGATCGTGGTACGCGACAACGGCATGGCGCCCACCGCGATGCGAGTGGAATCCCGGCCCAGGTATTCGCCCACCTCGTAATAGCCCTGGCGAATCTCGGCCTTGGCCAGCCGCACGTTATGGGCAAAGGCCTCGGCCGCCGGGGTCAGCAGGACGCCGCGCCGCACCGGCTCGAAGAACACCAGCCCCGAGAGCCGCTCCAGATCCCGCGCGGCCCGGTGCACCGCGGGTTGCGACACGCCGAGTTGCTGAGCGGCATGGCTGAAATTGCCGGTCTGGGCGACGGCGGTCAGTGCCCGCAGCTGGACGGCGGTGGTCAGCCGGTGGAAATCGCGCCGCCCGGCGGGCCCCGGGCGGGTGGCCTTCTTGCGCGCCTGGCGCTCGCCCTCTTTCAGCAGCTCCAGCGCCCGGTCGACCCGGCGCAGGAAAATCTCGCCCATCTCGGTAGGGAACATCCCCTCCGGCCGGCGGTCGAACAGCCGCGCCGACAGCGCCGTCTCCAGCTTGGCGACCGCCTGGGTGACGGCAGGTTGCGACAGGTGCACCGCCGCGGCGGCCAGATTGATGCGATGGCGTGCCGCCACCTCCTGCAGCGCAAGCAGATGGCGCACGTTCGGAAATGTGTAATCCACCGGAGGCTCCCCATGGAACTCCGACTTCTATAACATAAATCAATCCAAGCGTCCAAGCTTCCAACTGGCGCTTTCGGCCCGGCTGGACTTAATGTCGCGCCAAGCCCGGACGCGGACCGTCCGCCGGAAAGAAAGACCAAGGAGACCACGGATATGGACCCCGACTACCTGCCGTTCCACCCCAACCCCAAGGTGCCCGATTTCAAGGTGCCCGCGGGCAGCGTGGACGCCCATTGCCACGTGTTCGGACCGGCCGACACCTTCCCCTATTCGCCCAAGCGCAAATACACCCCCTGCGACGCGCCGAAGGAAAAGCTGTTCGCGCTGCGCGATTACCTGGGCTTCTCGCGCAACGTGATCGTGCAGGCGTCGTGCCACGGCACCGACAACGCGGCGCTGGTCGATGCGCTGGAGACCGCCGGCGATCTGGCCCGCGGCGTCGCCGTGGTCTCGCCCGATGTGACGGATGACGAGTTGCGTGCGATGGACGAAGCCGGCGTGCGCGCGGTGCGGTTCAACTTCGTCAAGCGGCTGGTCGATGCGACGCCGAAAGAGGTGTTTACCGGCATCGCCGAGCGGATCGCCAAGCTGGGCTGGCATATCGTGGTCTATTTCGAGGCCCCCGACCTGGAAGAGCTGGTGCCTTTCCTCGAAAGCCTGCCGACCACCATCGTGGTCGACCATATGGGCCGCCCCGACGTGACCAAGGGCGTGGACCACCCCGATTTCCAGCGCTTCGTCGATCTGCTGGCGCGCAATGACAACATCTGGACCAAGGTGAGCTGCCCGGAGCGTCTGACCGTGGCCGGCCCGCCCTATGACGATGTGGTGCCCTTCGCCCGCAAGCTGGTCGAAACCTTCCCTACCCGCGTGCTCTGGGGCACCGACTGGCCGCATCCGAACATGAAATCGCATGTGCCCGACGACGGCCAGCTGGTGGACGTGATCCCACAGATCGCCCCCACCGAGGCGTTGCAGCGGGCGCTGCTGATCGACAACCCGATGCGGCTTTACTGGCCGGATCAGGCCTGAGCGGAGGAGAGACGATGGATATCACCGAGTTCGACCATCACAGCCCGATCCCGGGCACGACGATCTTCGATGGCAAGATGGCGATGAAGGGCTATGCGCTGAACAAGATGTGCTATTCCTTCAACGGGGCCGAGGCGCGCGAGGAATATATCGCCGATCCCGAGGCCTACATGGAGAAGTTCGGCCTCAACGAGGAGCAGAAGCAAGCCTGCCGCGACAAGGACGTGCTGGCGTTGATCGCCGCCGGCGGCAACATCTATTACCTCGCCAAATTCGCCGGCATCTACCGGCTGGACGTGCAGGACATCGGCGCGCAGCAGACCGGCATGACCAAGGAAGAGTTCAAGGAAAAACTCCGGAAAGCGGGAGACTGACCAATGGCCAAGATTCTGGGCGGGCTGACCACCTCGCATATCCCCGCGGTCGGCAATGCAATCCACAAGGGGCTGTTTGAAGATCCCTACTGGAAGCCGTTCTTCGACGGCTATCCGCCGATCCGCGACTGGCTGGACGAGCACAAACCCGACATCGCGATCAACATCTACAACGATCACGGGCTGGGCTTTTTCCTCGACAAGATGCCGACCTTCGCCATCGGCGCCGCGCATGAATACAAGAACGAGGACGAGGGCTGGGGCATTCCGCAACTGCCGCCCTTCCCCGGTGCGCCGGAGGTGAGCTGGCATATCATCGAGAGCATGGTCGAGCAGGAGTTCGACATCACCTCCTGCCAGGAGCTGGCGGTGGACCACGGTTTCGTGGTGCCGATGCAGCTGTTCTGGCCGGGCGCGCCGGACAACCCGGACATGCCGCGCACCATCCCGATCAGCGCCAACACGGTGCAGCACCCGATCCCGACGCTGAAACGGGCGCTGGATTTCGGCAAGGCGCTGCGTAAGGCGATCCAGAGCTATCCCGAGGATCTCAAGGTGGTGGTGCTGGGCACCGGCGGGCTGAGCCACCAGCTCGACGGCCAGCGGGCGGGCTTCATCAACAAGGAGTTCGACCAGTACTGCATGGAGAAGATCGTCGACGATCCCGAGGCGCTGACCAAGATCAGCCGCATGGAACTGGTCGAAAAGGCCGGTGCCCAGGGCACCGAGTTCCTGATGTGGATGATGATGCGCGGTGCGCTCGGCGACAAGGTGGTGCAGCGGCACTCGAACTACCACATCCCGATCTCCAACACCGGGGCCGGGACCATGCTGCTGGAATGCGTGGACTGAGCTGAGGAGAGAGGGGCGCTGCCCCTCTGCGCCTGCGGCGCATTCACCCCGGGATATTTCCGGCCAGAAAAAGAGCCGGAACGGAGCCGGCGCCCGAGAGGGCGCTGGCTCGACCCGTATCGCGCCCTATAGTGTCGGGGAGCGTGACTGAAAAAGGCCCGGAATGGCAGACGCCCCCCTTTTGAACGCCTTGATCGTGGCCCATGGCCAACCGTCCGATCCGGCCCCGGCCGAGGCGGCGCTGGCCGCGCTGGCCGCGCGGGTGCAGGCGCATCTGCCGGCACGTTCGGTCGGCTCCGCGACGCTGGCCGCGCCGGGGGCGCTGGAGACGGCGTTGAACAGGCTCGCACCCGGCGGGGCGGTCTATCCGTTCTTCATGGCCGACGGCATCTTCGTGCGCGAGACATTGCCGAAGCGGCTGGGCGATCATCCGGCGCGGATCCTGCCTCCGCTGGGGCTGGACCCCGGCCTGCCCGCGCTGGCCGATGCGCATCTGCAGGCCAAGTGTGCCGCGCGGGGATGGCAAGCGACGGAAACCTCTCTGCTGATCGCCGCCCATGGCTCTGCCCGCGGCCCGCGCGCGGCCGCGGCGGCGCGGGGCTTTGGCGCCCGGCTTGCCGCGCTCTGGCCCGGACCCGCGCCGGTCTATGGCTTTGTCGAGGAGGCGCCTTTCCTCTCCGACGCCGCGCGCGGGCTGCCGGAGGCCACGCTCTGCCTGCCGTTCTTCGCCGCCGAGGGCGGCCATTACCGCGAGGACGTGCCGCAGGCCCTTGAGGCGGCGGCGTTTTCCGGCACCCTGCTGCCGCCGCTGGGGCAACATCCGCAGGTTCCGGCGCTGATCGCCGGCGCCCTGCGCGGCTGACCGTCCCAGGATGGGAACCCGGCATCGGACCGGGGCCGCTTTTTCAATCATCCCGCGCCGCCATCAGCCGCCCGGACCGGCTCCTGCCGCCGCTGCGCTTGCGTCGCCCCAAACATTCGATAAGGTCCGGGACCGAAGCGCCCGGGCCGCCGCCCTGCGATTGCCCGCCGATCCGGCCCCGGACGCGCCCCCAGAAGGCTCCAGCCAACCGCGAGGTAAGCTCATGAAATACTATAAACCCGCCACATTCGAGGAGGCCGTGGCACTCGCCGCCGGGGCCGAGGGGGTCACCCGCATCCTCGCCGGTGGCACCGATGTTCTGGTGCAGATGCGCTCCGACATCGTCACGCCGGACACGCTGATCGACATCAAGGCGATCCCCGGCACCCACGAGATCACGCGGACCGAAGACGGCGGCTGGCGGCTGGGAGTCGCGGTGACCGGCGCGGAGATGAGCGAACACCCCGAACTGAGCCGCGAGTGGCCCGGCGTGGTCGAGGCGATGGACCTGATCGGCTCCACCCAGGTGCAGGGCCGCGCGACGCCGGTCGGCAACCTCTGCAACGCCTCACCGGCCGCCGATTCCGTGCCCGCGATGATCGCCGCCGGTGCGGTGGCCAGCGTGACCGGCCCCGAGGGCAGCCGCGAGGTGCCGGTGGAAGATATCCCCGCCGGCCCCGGCAAGACCACGCTCAAACCGGGCGAGATCGTCACCGCCCTCACCCTGCCGCCGCGCGGGGAAAATGGCGGCGATGCCTACCTGCGCTTCATCCCGCGCACCGAGATGGATATCGCCGTGGTCGGCTGCGCGGTGAACCTGCGCGTCGACGGCGACACCATCACCGAGGCGCGGATGGCGCTCGGCGCCGTCGCCCCCACCGCCGTTCTGGTGCATGCCGCCGCCGACGCGCTGGTCGGCCGCACGCTGGACGAGGACGCGCTCAAGGCGCTGGCCGATCTGGCCGAGGCCAGCTGCAACCCGATCGACGACAAGCGCGGCACCGTCAAGTTCCGCACCCACACCGCCGGCGTGCTGGCCCGCCGCGCCGCCCAGACCGCCTACGCCCGAGCAAAAGGAGAGCAGGCATGAGCAAGGTCCATGTCACCACCAAAGTGAACGGCGACGAGGTCGAGTTTCTCTGCGATCCGCGCGAAACCGTACTGGACGTGCTGCGCGACCGGCTGCAGCTGACCGGCGCCAAGGAAGGCTGCGGCACCGGCGATTGCGGCGCCTGTTCGGTCACCGTCGACGGCCGTCTGGTCTGCTCCTGCCTGATGCTGGGGGTCGAGGCCGAGGGCAAGGAGATCGGCACCGTTGAGGGTATCGCCGACGGCGAAGAACTGCATCCGCTGCAGAAGAAATTCATCGAGTATGCCGCCCTGCAATGCGGCATCTGCACCCCGGGCATTCTGGTCGCCACCAAGGCGCTGCTGGAGAAGAACCCCGACCCGACCGAGACCGAGGTGCGCTACTGGCTGGCCGGCAACCTGTGCCGCTGCACCGGCTACGACAAGATCATTCGCGCCGTGATGGACACGGCGGCAGAAATGCGGGAGGCCTCGTAATGGCGCTGGACAGCTCGAAAACCACCGGTTTCAAATTCGTCGGCACCCGGCCCGACCGCCCCGACGGGCTGGACAAGGTCACCGGCCGCGCCAAGTTCGGCGCCGATGCCTATGCCCCCGGCATGCTGCACGCCGCGGTCAAGCGCAGCCCGCATGCGCACGCCCGGATCGTCAGGATCGACACCTCCAAGGCCGAGGCGATGGAGGGCGTGAAGGCCGTGGTCACCCGCGCCGATTTCGCCACCGGCGTCGAGGGGGAGTTCGGCAATATCCTCGAAAACGTCATGGCCGGGGAAAAGGCGCTCTACGACGGTCACGCGGTGGCCGCCGTCGCCGCCACCACGGCGCTGGCCGCGCGCGATGCGGTCAAGGCGATCGAGGTGGAATACGAGGTGCTGCCGCATGTCACCGATGTGGACAAGGCGATGGAAGCCGACGCACCGGTGATCCGCGACGGCGCCGCCGATGCCTCCGTGCCGGAGGGGCTGCACCCCAATGTCGTGCGCTACTACGAAAGCGGCCACGGCGACGTGGAGGCGGGCTTTGCCGAGGCCGATCTGGTGATCGAGGATCACTTCGTTACCGAGGCCACCCATCAGGGCTATATCGAGCCGCACGCCTGCCTCGGCACGCTGGGCGGCGACGGCAAGGGGGAGCTCTGGTGCTGCACCCAGGGCCATTGGTACGTGCAGAAGGTCTGCGCGGCGCTGCTGGACATCGAAACCAGCCAATTGCGCGTCACCGCCTCGGAAATCGGCGGCGGCTTCGGCGGCAAGACGACCGTTTTCATCGAGCCCGTGGCGCTGGCCCTCAGCCGCAAGGCCAACCGCCCGGTCAAGCTGGTGATGACCCGCGCCGAGGTGTTCAAGGCCACCGGCCCGACCTCCTCCACCTCGATGGACGTCAAGATCGGGATGAAAAAGGACGGCACCATCACCGCCGCGCAGGGCACCTTCCGGCTGCAGGGCGGCGCCTTCCCCGGCGCGCCCTGCGAGATGACGGCGATGTGCGCCTTTGCGCCCTATAACCTGACCAACGTGCACCAGGTCGGCTACGACGTGATGACCAACCGCCCGAAACAGGCGGCCTATCGCGCGCCGGGCTCGCCGATGGCGGCATTCGCGGTGGAATCGGTGATCGACGAACTGTGCAACAAGCTGGAGCTCGACCCGATCGACACCCGGCTGAAGAACGCCTCGCACGAGGGCACCCGCGCCAGCTTCGGCCCGAAATGGCCGCGCATCGGCCTGGTGGAAACGCTGGAGGCGGCCAAGGCGCATCCGCATTACACGGCGCCGCTGAAACCGGGTCAGGGCCGTGGCATCTCCTGCGGGTTCTGGTTCAACCACGGCGGCGAAACTGCTGTTTCGCTTGCGCTTTCCGAGGATGGCAGCGCGCAGATCGCGGTCGGCACGCCGGATATCGGCGGCAGCCGGGCCTCGATGGCGCTGATGGCGGCGGAGGTGCTGGGCATCCCCTACGAGGATATCCGGGTGACCATCGCCGACACCGCCACGCTGGGCTATAACGAGATCAGCCACGGCAGCCGGGTGACCTATGCCTCCGGGCTGGCCACCATCAAGGCGGCCGAGGACGCGGTGGAGAAGCTCTGCGCGCGGGCGGCGGCGAAATGGGGCATCCCGGAGGATGCGGTCTATTGGGAAGACGGCTATGCCAAGCCGTCGGGCCCCAATGCCGGCGAATTCGAGCCGCTGCACATCGACGAGATCACCGCCACCATGGGCGCCACCGGCGGCCCGATCTGCGGTCATTTCGAGGCCACGCCGGAGGGCGCGGGCGTCAGCTTCGCCACCCATATCGTCGATGCCGAGGTCGATCCCGAGACCGGCAAGACCGATGTGGTGCGCTACACCGTGGTGCAGGATGCCGGCAAGGCGGTGCACCCCACCTATGTGGAGGGGCAGTTCCAGGGCGGCGCGGCGCAGGGCATCGGCTGGGCGCTGAACGAGGAATACATCTATGGTGAGGACGGCCGGCTGCAGAATGCGGGCTTCCTCGACTATCGTATTCCGGTGGCCTCCGACCTGCCGTTCATCGACACGGTGATCGTCGAGGTGCCGAACCCCGGCCACCCGTTCGGGGTGCGGGGTGTCGGCGAAACCTCGATCTGCCCGCCGCTGGCGGCGATCGCCAACGCGGTGTCGAACGCCGTGGGCGTGCGGATGCGGCAACTGCCGATGCGCCCGTCGCGCGTGCTGGAGGCGCTGGAGAGCAAGGATGGTTGACGTCGCGCTCTGGTCCGGCCTCCGCCCGCTGGTCGGGGGCCGGGACAGCGTGGAGGTGGAGGGGACCACCGTCGGCGAGATCCTCGATGCCCTGCGCCGGGACTACCCGGCGCTGGGTCCGACGCTGGATGCCGGCGTCTCGGTGGTGGTGGACGGCCGCGTCATCGCCTCCAGCCTGACCGAACCGGTCAGCCCCGACAGCGAAGTGGTGCTGATGATGCGCCTGAAGGGCGGGTAAGAAGCACCCCGGCTCAACCCCACGATCTGCAGAACCGGGGGCTGCGTCTGCCTGGGCTGGCGCGAATGCGCCTGCCGTCACGCCGAAAGCGTGCCGTTCATAGATGGCGCACCTCCGGTGCGACGGGCAGGCATGCGCAGCCCGGCGTAAACGCCGGGCGGGCATTCGATTGAGGTTTCTCTCTGAATCCCGCAAAAAGGCCGCATAGACGACCGGGGAGGACCACCATGAAGACCGTCGCCAGTTTCGACCGCATCGGCGAGGAAAACGCCTTTGCCGTGCTCGCCCGCGCCACCGCGCTGGCCGATCAGGGCATGGATGTGATTAACCTCGGCATCGGCCAGCCGGATTTTCCGACGCCGCCGCATATCGTCGAGGCCGCGGTCAGGGCGCTGCGGGACGGCCAGCACGGCTATACCCCCGCCGCCGGCATCGCGCCGCTGCGCGAGGCGGTGGCCGCCGACCTGCACCGCCGTTTCAACGCCGGGGTGAACCCCGACAAAGTTCTGATCGTGCCCGGCGGCAAGATCACCATGTTCGCCGCCATCCTGATGTTCGGCGAGCCGGGGGCGGAGATCCTCTATCCCGATCCGGGCTTTCCCATCTACCGCTCGATGATCGAGTTCACCGGCGCCACGCCCGTCCCGGTGCCGGTGCGGGAGGAGAACGGCTTTGCCATCTCCGCCGAGGAGACGCTGTCGCTGATCACCCCGCGCACGCGTCTGCTGATCCTGAACTCCCCCGCCAACCCCTGCGGCGGCGTCACGCCCAGGGCCGAGATCGACAAGCTGGTCGCGGGCCTCGGCGCGCACCCGGAGGTGGCGGTGCTGTCGGACGAGATCTACGACCAGATCCTCTATGACGGCGAGGTCCATGTCACCCTGCTGGATTATCCGGAGATCCGCGACCGGCTGATCCTGCTGAACGGCTGGTCCAAGACCTATGCGATGACCGGCTGGCGGCTGGGCTATTCGGTCTGGCCCGACGGGCTGTTCGACAAGGCGCGCAAGCTGGCGGTCAATGCCTGGTCCTGCGTCAACACGCCGGCGCAGTATGCGGCACTGGAGGCGCTCACCGGCCCGCAGGATGCGGTGGCCGAAATGGTCGCCGCCTTCGACGCCCGCCGCCGGGTGGTGGTCGAGCTGCTCTCGGCCATGCCCGGGGTCAGCTGCGCGGTGCCCAAGGGGGCCTTCTATGCCTTCCCCAATATCTCCGCCACCGGCTGGAAGTCGAAACCGCTCGCCTCGGCGCTGCTGGAGGAAACCGGCGTCGCCACCATCGGCGGCCCCGATTTCGGCACGCTCGGCGAGGGGTTCATCCGCATCTCCTACGCCAACAGCGAGGAAAACATCCGCCGCGCGCTGGGACGGATGCATGAATTCCTCGCCAGCCGCGCCCCGGATTAGCCGCCGCGCCTGCGCGCTGGTCGCTGACGCCGCGGATTTTCGAAAATTACCCAATTCGCGGCCAAAACTGTACAGTCCCGACCTTGCCGGGGGTGGACAGCGACCCAAATTTCCGTAGGCAAGGAAAACCGAAACGCCCGTCACTGCTGGAGATCTGCCGTTGTCCCTGTTTCTGATCGCGGCCCTGCCCTTTCTCGGCGCCGTGTTCCCCGCCCTGCTGATCCGTGCCGGGCGCAACGCCGCCGCCGGCTCGACCGGAGCCGTCACCCTGCTGGCCTTCATCGGTCTTATGCTGCATGCCCCCGCCGTGCTGCGCGGCGAAACCGTCTCGGCCCGGCTCGACTGGCTGCCGGGGCTGGGGCTGAATGCCAATTTCCACCTCGACGGGCTGGGCCTGCTGTTTGCCGGGCTGATCCTGGGCATTGGCCTGCTGATCATCACCTATGCGCGGTTCTACCTTAGCCGCGAGGACCCGATGGGACAGTTCTACAGCTATCTGTTGCTGTTCCAGGGCGCGATGGTGGGCATCGTTCTGTCCGATAACATCCTGCTTTTGCTGGTGTTCTGGGAGCTGACCTCGCTGTCGTCCTTCCTGCTGATCGGCTATTGGAAACACCTGCCCGAAGGACGCCAGGGCGCGCGGATGGCGCTGGCCGTGACCGGCTCCGGCGGGCTGGCGATGATCGGTGGCATGCTGATCCTGGGGAATATCGCGGGCAGCTACGACCTCAGCGTGATCCTGCAGCACAAGGAGGCGATCCAGGCCTCGCCGCTTTACGCCCCGGCGCTGATCCTGATCCTGCTGGGCTGTTTCACCAAATCGGCGCAGTTCCCGTTCCACTTCTGGCTGCCGCACGCCATGGCCGCGCCCACCCCGGTTTCGGCCTATCTGCACTCCGCCACCATGGTGAAGGCGGGGCTGTTCCTGATGGCGCGGATGTGGCCGGTGCTGTCGGGGACCGATCTTTGGTTCTATATCGTGGGTTCCATCGGCCTGATCACCATGGTTCTGGGCGCGGTGATCGCGCTCTTCAAGGACGATCTCAAGGCGCTTCTGGCCTATTCCACCGTCAGCCACCTGGGCCTGATCACCATGCTGCTGGGCTTCGGCACCGAGGCCGCGGCGGTGGGCGCGGTGTTCCACATCATCAACCACGCGACCTTCAAGGCGGCGCTGTTCATGAACGCGGGCATCGTCGATCACGGCGTCCATACCCGCGACATCAAGCAGTTGGGCGGGCTGCGCCACCTGATGCCGCTGACCTTTACGCTGGCGGGCATCGCGGCGCTGTCGATGGCAGGCATCCCGCCGTTCAACGGCTTCCTGTCGAAAGAGATGATGCTGGAGGAGACCACCCATGCGATCTGGGCCGGCTCCGGCTGGCTGGTGCCGGCGCTGGCGGTGTTCGGCGCGCTGTTCTCGGTGGCCTATTCGCTGCGCTATATCGTGCATGTGTTCCTGGGTCCGAAGCGCCACGACTACCCGGCGCACCCGCATGACCCGGGCCCGGGCCTGTGGCTGCCGCCGGCGGTGCTGGTGACGCTGGTGGTGCTGATCGGCCTGTTTCCCAATGTCATCGCCACCCCGATCGTGACCGCGGCCGCGGATGCGGTGACCGGTGCGCATGTGCATTTCCACCCCGCGCTCTGGCACGGGCTGACACCGGCGCTGTACATGTCGGTCGTGGCGGTTCTGGGCGGCGCGCTGCTGCTCTATCTGCATCGCGGCGCGCTGGGGGTCTGGAACAACCTGCCCCGGCCCGAGGCCAAGGCGATCTTCGACGTCGCCATCCGCGCCGCCACCGGCGCCAGCCGGCGGTTTACCGACGCGCTGCACAACGGCTCGCTGACCCGCTACGCGGCGATCTTCCTCGTCTTCACGCTGGGCATCGGCTACTACGCCTTTGCCTCCGGCACCCTGGGGCCGGAGACGCGCGCGCCGCTGCCGCTGACCGCGATGCCGGTGCTGGGCTGGATCTGCATCGTCGGCTCCACCCTCTGCGTCGTCGCCTTCCACCGCAACCGGCTGCTGTCGCTGGTGCTGATCGGGGTGACCGGGCTGATCGTGTCGCTGACCTTCAACTATCTCTCCGCGCCCGATCTGGCGCTGACCCAGATCTCGGTCGAGGTGGTGACGATCATCCTGCTGCTGCTGTCGCTGAACTTCATGCCGCAGCATACGCCGAAGGAAAGCACCCCGGCCCGGCGCACCCGCGATGTGGCGATCTCGGCCGTTGCCGGGCTTGGCGTCGGCGGTCTGATCTACGCGCTGATGACCCGCGATTTCGCCCTGCCGTCGATCTCGGAATATCACCTGGCCAATTCCTACAAGGGCGGCGGCGGCCATAACGTGGTCAACGTGATCCTGGTCGACTTCCGCGGCTTCGACACATTCGGCGAGATCATCGTTCTGGGCATCGCCGCGATCATCATCTTTGCCATCACCGAGGCGGTTCTGGGCAGCCGGGTGCGCGCCCGCCTGCTGAACCGCAAGCCGTGGTATCCGCTGGCCGGCGATTCCCACCCGCTGATGATGGTGGTGGCGACCCGGGTGATGATGCCCATCGCACTGATGGTGGCCGCCTACATCTTCTTCCGCGGCCACAACATGCCCGGCGGCGGCTTCATCGCCGGCCTGATCGCGGCAATCGCGGTGGTGATGCAGTACATGGCGTCGGGCTTTGCCTGGGCGACCGAGCGGCAGGGGCTGCCCTACCACGGCATCATCGGCTCCGGCGTGCTGGTGGCGGCGGTGACCGGCATGGGCGCCTGGTTCAACGGGCTGCCGTTCCTGACCAGCGCCTTCGGCTATGTGTACCTGCCGTATCTGGAGAAGTTCGAGCTGGCCACCGCGGCGCTGTTCGACCTGGGGGTGTTCCTGGCGGTGCTGGGGGCGGTCCTGCTCGCGCTGCAAAGCCTGGCACGCTATGCGTGGCAGCCCGGCATCCCGCATGAATTCCCGATGGACATCAACCCCGAGCGCGACGACGCCGGCACAAGAATCGAGGGGCACTGAGCGATGGAGATCCTACTTGCCAGCGCGGTCGGCATCCTGACCGCCAGCGGCATCTACCTGATCCTGCGGCAGCGCACCTTTCCGGTGATCCTGGGGCTGTCGCTGCTGTCCTATGCGGTGAACCTGTTCCTGTTCGCAACCGGGCGGCTGGCGCTGAACCAGCCGCCGATCCTGCACGGCCATGAGGCCAGCTATACCGACCCGCTGCCGCAGGCGCTGGTGCTGACCGCCATCGTGATCTCCTTCGGGATGACGGCGGTGGTGCTGATGATCGCGCTCAGCGCCTATCTGTCGGCGAACCATGACCGCATCGACATGACCGAAGACCGGGGAGAGGACGCATGAGCCATCTGATCGTCGCGCCCATCGTCCTGCCGGCGGTGGTGGCGCCCTTTATCCTGATGGTGATCCGGTTCCACCGCGATTTGCAGCGGGTGTTCTCGGTCGCCTCGGTGGTGGCGCTGAACATCATCGCGCTGGTGCTGCTGAGCCAGGCCATGGACGGCACCATTTCCGTATACGAGCTGGGCGACTGGCCCGCGCCGTTCGGCATCGTGCTGGTGCTGGACCGGCTGTCGGCGATGATGGTGATGCTGACCACGCTGCTGGCGCTGGCGGTGGTGCTCTATGCCATCGGGTCGGGCTGGGACACCAAGGGGCGGCATTTCCATGCCCTGTTCCAGTTCCAGCTGATGGGGGTCCTCGGCGCCTTCCTTACCGGCGACGCGTTCAACCTGTTCGTGTTTTTCGAGGTGCTGCTGATCGCGTCCTACGGGCTGATGATCCATGGCGGCGGCGCCACCCGGCTGCGGGCGGGGGTGCAATATGTGGTTTACAACCTGTTGGGCTCCACCCTGTTCCTGTTCGCGCTCGGCACGCTTTATTCGGTGACCGGCACGCTGAACATGGCCGACCTGGCGGTGCGGGTGGCAGAGCTGCCGGCGGCCGATACCGCGCTGCTGCGGGTGGGGGCGGTGCTGTTGCTGCTGGTCTTCGCCATCAAGGCGGCGGTGCTGCCGCTGCATTTCTGGCTGCCGGCGTCCTACGCCAATGCGCCGATGCCGGTGGCGGCGCTGTTTGCCATCATGACTAAGGTCGGCGCCTACGCGATCCTGCGGATGTACACGCTGGTGTTCGGGCCGGAGGTGGAGATCACCGCCGGGCTGGTGGGCGACTGGCTGCTGCCCGCGGCGCTGCTGACGCTGGCCGCAGGCTCCATCGGGATCCTCGGCGCAAAGGAGCTAGGGCGGCTGGTGGCCTTTGGCGCCATCGCCTCGATGGGCACGCTGCTGATCGCGGTGTCGCTGTTCACGCCGCAGGCGGCGGCGGCGGCGCTTTACTACACCATCCACTCCACCCTGACCGCGGCGTTGCTGTTCCTGGTGGCCGATCTGGTGCTGGAGCGGCGCGGCGGCGCGCTGGTGCCGGTCCCGCCGATGCCGCAAAGCGGGCTGATCGCCGCGCTGTTCTTTGCCGGCGCCATCGCCATGGCCGGGATGCCGCCGCTGTCGGGCTTCCTCGGCAAGCTGCTGGTGCTGGACGCGGCCCGCGACAGCGCCCAGGTCTGGACCGTCTGGACGGTGATCCTGGCGACCTCGCTGATCACCATCGTCGGGCTGGCCCGCGCCGGCAGCATCCTGTTCTGGAAATCGCACGACCGCACGGTGCTGCCGCCGGAGCTGCCGGAGGAGGAGGATGACGGCACCCCCGAGGACCCCGCGCTGGCGCCCGAGCCGGTGCCGGGCCTGGCCTTTGTCCCGGTCTTCGCGCTGCTCGCCGCCCTGGTGGCGCTGACCGTTCTGGCCGGGCCGATCATGCGTTATACCGAGGCGACGGCCGCCCAGCTGTTCGCGCCCGAGGGCTATATCGAAACCGTACTGCAGAGGCCCGGATCATGAGGCTGCTTTCCCGGATCTTCCCGCACCCGCTGCTGACCGGCCTGCTGACCCTGGTCTGGCTGATGCTGGTCAACCGCTTTTCGCTGAACTCGCTGCTGTTCGGGCTGATGCTGGGGGTCGTGATCCCCTTCCTCACCCGGCCTTACTGGCCTGACCGGCCGGTGCTGCAGCATCCGCTGAAGATCGCCGAGTATTTCCTGATCGTGATCTGGGATATCATCGTGGCGAACGTCATCGTCGCCGGGATCGTTCTGTTCAAGCGCAATACCGCCCGTCACCCCGCCTGGATCTGCATCCCGCTGGACCTGCGCAGCCCCGAGGCGATCACCGTGCTGGCCGGCACCATCACCCTGACCCCCGGCACCGTCAGCGCCGATCTGTCGGCCGGAGGGCATTTCCTGCTGGTCCACTGCCTCGACGCGCCCGATCCCGACGCGGTGCGCGACGAGATCAAGGAACGGTACGAGCGCCGCCTGATGGAGATTTTCCAATGATCACCTACGCCATCTATTTCGCCGTCGCCTGCTTTGGCCTGGCCTTTCTGATGAACCTGTGGAAGATCGCCACCGCCGAGGGCGTGGGGGACCGGGTGCTGGCGCTCGATACCATGGTGATCAACGCCATCGCGCTGATGATCCTCTATGGGCTGATCAACGGCACCGAGGTCTTTTTCGAGGCGGCGATGATCGTCGCCATGCTCGGCTTCGTCTCCACCGTGGCCTATGCGCGCTTCATGCTGCGCGGCAATATCATCGAGTAAGGGGGGCGTCATGGACCAGATACTCGACCTGCTGATTACCGTCTTCCTCGTCATCGGCGGCCTGTTCGGGCTGGTGGGCTCGTTCGGGCTGATCAAGCTCGACGATCCGATGGCGCGGCTGCACGCGCCGACCAAGGCGACCACGCTGGGCGTGGGCGGAGTGCTGATCGCCTCGATGATCCATGCCTTCGTCTACGAGGGGCACCTGTCCTGGCACGAGCTTCTGATCACCCTGTTCCTGTTCCTGACTGCGCCGATCACCGCGAATTTCATTGCCAAGGCGCATATCCACCGGCATGAAACGCCTGAAACCCTGCCGCCGGCCGGGGAGGACAAGACATGGGCGACCCATGACATCCCGCCGGAGGAAGAGGAAAGCGGCCGCGGCTGACCCCGCGACCCGAAGGAGCACGTCTTGCATCAGCCCAACTCCCCCCTGACCCGCGATCTGGTGCTGGTGGGCGGCGGGCATTCCCATGCGCTGCTGTTGCGGATGTGGGGGATGAAACCGCTGCCCGGTGCACGGGTCACGGTGATCAACCCCGGTCCCACCGCCCCCTATTCCGGCATGCTGCCCGGCTTCGTCGCGGGCCATTACGACCGCGATGCGCTGGATATCGACCTGGTGAAACTGGCGCGGTTTGCGGGCGCGAGGGTGGTTCTGGGCGCCTGCGAGAGGATCGACACCGAGGCCCGGCAGGTGCATGTGCCCGGCCGCCCGCCGATCGGCTATGACGTCTGCTCGGTCAATGTGGGCATCACCTCCGGCATGCCCGGCCTGCCCGGCTTTGCCGACCATGCCATTCCCGCCAAACCGCTCGGCCCCTTCGCGGAACGCTGGCAGGCCTATCTGGCGGGCGATGGCCCGGCGCGGGCCGCGGTGATCGGCGGCGGTGTGGCCGGCGCCGAGCTGATCATGGCAATGGCGCATGCGCTGCGCACGCGCGGACGGACCGCCGAACTGAGCCTGATCGACAGCGCCCGCGCCCTCTCCGCCCTCGGTGACGGCGCCGCGAAACGGGTGCGCGCCGCCATCGAACGGCTGGGGATCACCCTGCGCGAGGGCGTGGCGGTGACCGAGGTTACGGCCCGGGGCGTGGTGCTGGCCGACGGCAGCACCGTCCCCTCAGACTTCACCACCGGCGCGGCGGGCGCGCGTGCCTATCCCTGGATCGGCGACAGCGGGCTGACGCTGCACGACGGCTTCATCGCTGTCGACGCTTATCTGCGCAGCAGCGACCACGCCGTCTTTGCCGCCGGAGACTGCGCCCATCTGTCCTTCGATCCGCGCCCCAAGGCCGGGGTCTATGCGGTGCGCGAGGCGCCGGTGCTGCTGGCCAACCTGCGCGCCGCGCTGGCGGGCACCCCGCCGCCCCGCCGCTACCGGCCGCAGAAGGATTACCTGAAACTGATCTCGCTGGGGGCCAAATCGGCGTTGGGCGAGCGGTTCGGGCTGCCGTTTTCCGGCCCGCTGATCTGGCGCTGGAAAGACCGGATCGACCAGAAATTCATGGACAAGTTCCGCGATCTTCCCGCGATGCAGCCGCCCGCCCCGCCGCCGGTCCGCGCCGCCGGGCTCGACGAGATGCCGGGCGATAAACCGCTCTG
>Ga0213841_1000381_pt1 | contig 57543 bp, 100 predicted proteins | sample SWPATP23_FD_160125 | JGI IMG/M metagenome (GOLD analysis project Ga0213841, IMG submission 160125) | Coastal seawater microbial communities from Marineland, Florida, United States - SWPA TP2 #3 | ecosystem: Environmental > Aquatic > Marine > Coastal | place: USA: Florida | collected 2016-08-14
CAGGGCGATCTTCGAGGAGTACTCGGAGGCGCGCGCCAAGGCGATCAGGGAGAAGCTCGAAGCGGCCAGGGCGTTGCTCGAGGCGGAAGGTTTACCAGAGGATGCAGACAAGCTCGGGTTGTTCCCGGACAGGCGTTATCAGATCGCCATCCCCGAGTCCCTCCACGAGCATCTCCCTGAACTGCTCACCAAGCCAAACGGCTATGGCTACTGTCGGCTCAAGCAGAACAGGAAGAAGGGCATCGAAATCCAGGCTGCGATCGAGCAATACAAGGTGCCGAGCACCAGCTCGTACTTCCCCACGCTCGGGCTCGGGCGTGGTTGGGTGGTCGGTAGTCATTGGGTTTCCCCAACCCTCGGAGTTTACGGCGATGAGATCGTCCTTGTCGGCGTGCCCAAAAGGATTCCATGGGGTGAAACTTACGAGCCTGACTTCGAGTTGCTCGAGGAGATGACGCTTGTCGAATGGGCTGCGTTGGTCGAGCGAACTGAGGCGCAAGAGGAGGTGGCGTGATGATGCCGGGCGAAAGGATGCGGCTCGAGATGTTCAAGCGACCGCGCGCGAGCGCACCGGAGGTCAAACGAGGCGACATCATCGAGGAGGATGGCGCGATGTTCGAGGTGACGCATGTGCGCCCGATCATGCGATCGTTCATGAAGGCAGGGCAGGATACGTACCCGGTGGGGTACAGGGTCGAGAAACGGAAGGTGGCACCGCTCGAGAAGACGGCGCAGGTCTGCGAGCTTGCGTTGCACTTCGGCGGTCATGTCCGCGTAAGCGAGCAGACGCTTCACGAGTGGCTCGGCAAGGCAGGTTACTACCTGGTGCAACGCGGTTCGGTTGTCATCGATGGCGTGCAGTTGTATCTGTTCGAGGATGGCGAGGAGTATGTGGTCGCGCGCCGCGATGGGTGGAGCGCGATCGAAAACACAGCGGGCGTGCTCGCGGAAGCAAGGAGAGATGATGAGTGAGCTTATGACGATAGACGAGTTCTTCGAGGATCTTGGTATCGAGGACCATGATTTGAGTTTGGTGATCTTCGAGGCAGTGATGGCTGGCCCCTTGAGCAGCAAAATCAAACGTGTGCCTGAAGCCTACCGGGATGATGTCGCAGGTTACTGGAAGCGCCTCGGCGCGAAGGGACAGAAATCCTTGAGGGTCGAGGCTTCTATTCGTCGCCGGATGGCTGCCCAGAATGAGCGATCCCTTCGAGAACTTGAACAACTTCTTGAGATTGAGTGAGGTGAATGATGAGTGAGCAACTGAGGTACGTGCGAACACTGCTCGGTGAGATCGAGGAAGGGCAGTTGGCGAAGGGGAGGGCGCAGGCGGCGCTCGAAGCGCTCGACAAGTACGAGCAAAGCCTCGTGAGGATCGGGGGCGTGCAGGAGGCTTACGAGGCACTCGAAGGCGGGCAAACGTTTGTTGTCGAGGCGAGCGGAGGCTCAGAGGCTCATGTGTGCGTGGTTGGCGATCGCCTTCACCTCGGTGCATATGGCGAGGCGCAAGAGCCTTTCGGTGCTGATGCGCAACAAACGAGGCGACTGATCGCGGGATTGCTCGGTGCGCTCAAGAGGCTGGAGGAGGTCGAGTGAGCGGGCAAGATGCAGCGATCCTGATCATCGCGTTGTTCGTGTGGCTTGTGGCGATGATCCTCGTGATCATCCACAAGCACCTCGCGAACTCGAGGCTCAGGCGAAGGTTGGCAGAGGAGAAACGATACAACGCCGCGCAGGGTGCGGTGAGAGGAGAGGGAAACATGGGAACGATCACGATCAATGGCAAGACGTACAGCGGCAACAGCATTCAGGTGAGCGGTAACGCTGTTTACATCGACGGCAAACTCGCGGATGAGGAGGGCGACAGCACCACGCGCATCGTCAAAATCATCGTCGAGGGTGATCTCGTTTCGGTGAACGCGGAGCGTGGCAGCGTCGAGGTTCGTGGGGACGTGGGCACGTTCGTCAAGGCGGGTGGTTCGGTTGCCTGCAAGAACGTCGGGGGCGACGCCGATGCAGGGGGCTCGATCAACTGCGGTAACGTGTCCGGTGATGTGGACGCGGGCGGTTCTGTGAACTGCGGTAGCGTGGGCGGCGACATCGACGCAGGCGGCTCGGTGAGGCATCGCTGATGCCAAAGGTCTCCCTCCCCATCTTTCATCACCAGCGCGAGCTGTATCGCGGTGAGGGTTTGCGAACCATCGTCGCGGGCACGCGCGAGGGCGAGCACGCAGGGGTCACGTATGGCTTCATGCTGCGCGCGTTGCTCTCGCTCGACTGGCAGATCTCGTGCGTGCTCTCGGGCGCGAACCGAGGGCATCGACGCAAGGTCAAACGTGGTGGAAGGTGGGTGTGGGAGTTCAAGTGGTACAGCACAGACCAGCTCGGGGAGATCGTCGCCGCGCGCCATGGCATCCCGCTCGAGCAGTATCCGGCAAACTGGGATCTCGGGAAACGAGGAGGGCCGGTGCGCAATGCGCAGATGATCGGGCTCGCGGATGCGCTCGTCGCGTTCCCTGGCAACGGTCCAGGCACGCGAGGAATCATCGAGATGGCGCGACGTGAGCAGAAGCAGCGCCCGTTCAAGCTCGCGGTGTTCGATGCGCCCGGTGGGTTCGTCGATGATGGCGAGAGTGCGATCGATCCAGTGACACATGCCATGCTCGTGCATGGTGAGATATGACATCCACACATGTGGAGAAGTGAGGAGGTTTCGTGAAGAGGAACATGTTGGCGGTATGGTTGCTGATCAAGAGCGTGGTGATGTTTCCTGCGATGTTCGCATGGGGATGGCATGAGACATGGGTTGCCGAGTATACGAAGCCAGAACCTAAGATGTTGAATGCAGCCTTTCACATGTTTTGCTTGATGATCTTGCTTTCTTTTTATGGGTCGCTCGCCATCGCCACGTCAACGATCTCGTTCGTTCGGGATGAGTGGTGCTTTGGCGCATGGTTCGCGGTCGCGACAGTTGGCATCACGCATTGGTTTTACATGGTGCTCGGACCTCATGGCATCGACGCCCTTGGTTTGGCGCGCAAGGTTCCCGAGTGGGTGGCTGGCAAGGTCGGAGGCGTCTGGAAGGATGCTCAGGCTGCCGCAGACGCCATCATCGAAGAGGAAGAGAAGCGCAAGGCTCAGAACGGCGACGTGTCGATCGTCGACGACGCGCCAGCAGGCGAGGGTGATTTGTCGATGCAGGATGAAGTTTCCGCTTGACGCCATGCCTCGTGACTTGCGAGGCTGTGTGTGGGATCTGTAGCTTAAACAAGCCATTCAACACCAAACGTAAATACCTTCTGCGTCCGTCGAATCGTGAGGAAGAGCGCTGCAAAGCAGAGGTGCGGGTTCGACTCCCGCCAGATCCCTTGGCACGACAACAAAAGGAGAGGAGAGATGACAAGAGCAGAAATGAGACAACGCATTGGTAGCATCCTTGCGAGTCTTGAGGTGGTGAGGCGGGTGGCGCTCGCTCATGACGGCGCGAATGAGGCAACCCAGATACGCAGCAAGAATCCCTTGCTCGAGCCCCTCATGGCGTGCGCGGAGCAGTATGTCGAGCAAGCACATCTGAACATCGCGCGCGAGATGGACGAGTTGCTCGACGACGTGTTCGGCGTCGACGAGCAAGGCAACCCGATCGACGAACTCGCACCTGCGCTTGCGGATGTGAAGGTCAGCGAGGAAGGCATCGACAGGCTGGTCGATCACCTTCGCGAGCATCGCGAGGTCCGTATGGGCGCAGCGCCAAACAAGGATGGCAACGCGCTCATGGTCGGCAAGAATGATGTCCTCGTGCCTTCACTGAAGATCACGAGGCAAAACGCAAAGGACGTGTTCGAGGCGCTCGCCGCTGCGTATTACGTCATGATGGAGGGGTGATGACGGCGGAGAAGAAAGAGTTTACGTGGTTCGGCAGGAAGTCGAACGAGGTCGGTTGTGGTGCGATGACGCTTGCTGGCTCGCTCGTGTTGGCGTTGAGCGTGGCGCTACTCGCGTTAAGGTCGTATGGGTTGATGTTGGTGTGGGGTTGGTTTGTCGAGCCGTTTGGGCTGCCTGCGATCAGCCTGTTGCACGCCTATGGTTTGATGATCGTGTTCGTGATGATCCGAGGTCCATATTACTTCAAGGCGGATGACGATACTGATGTGTCGGATATTCTCGCCAAGCAATTCGGCACGCTGATTGGTATCGCGATGGCGATTGGTTTTGCATACACAGCACACTCGATGATGTAAGGAGGAGAGATGAACACACTGATTGATGGAATGCTTCGGCGCTTGCACATGCAGGAGATCGCGCGCAAGCGAGGCGGTCATATCGAATGGGAGGGCTCGAGCTACAGGTTCGTGCCTCACTTCGATAACGCAGGCGCGCTCGCTCGAAGCGTGAGCGAGTGGCGCGAGGAAATGGAACTGGCGAGAGAAGAGGAGAAACTCGCGAAGTCGAGGGCACGGTCGTATGTCCATATGCGCAACAACCACCTCGACGAAGGTCGCCCGATCGATGACAGCCTCGCGATCCGCAAGGCGCAGCACGATCGACGCGAGAAGAAGCGTCAACGCAAGGTGCTTCGCGCGATTCGCAAGGGCCGCACGCAGCGACTCGATACGCTCGATTATCGCACGCTCGATCGTCGCTCGCAGTTGGAGGTTCTCGCGAACCTAGTGGCGCGCTGATGCCACGGCGAGCAGCGAAGGTAGACGCGAACCAGGGCGAGATCGTTGACGCGCTTCGAGCCGTCGGCGCGAGCGTCGAGTGTATGCACGCGGCGCATGGTGGGTTCCCTGATCTCGTCGTCGGGTATCGTGGGGTGAACTACCTGCTCGAAGTCAAGAGCGAGAAGGGCAGGCTCACGAAGGATCAAAAGGCGTGGCATCCTGCATGGCGTGGTCAAGTCGCCATCGTGCGCAGCGTCGAGGATGCGCTGATCGCCATCGGTGCGATCGAGGAGGAGAGTGATGAGTGATACGAACGAACATGATCCGCAGCCTGCGCCTATCCGATGCGATGGCTCGCGCGATGTGATCATCGACCTGTGCGAGAAGAGCATCTGCGGTGTTTCGATCAGTCGCGCAGAGATCATGAGGAAGTTGCTCGAGCGTCGCGAGTTTGGCATCGAGAAGTACGGGCAACCGCTCATGTCGAGGGATGGGCGTGACAGTCTGAAGGATCTCGAGGATGAGATGCTCGACGCGCTCGCGTATGCGCACAAGATCGTGATGTCGGGTGAGCCGATTCATGCGCTCGACTGGACGCGACTTCACATGATGGTTGATTTTCTGCGCACCGAACTCGCCTACATGAAGCAGACGACGAGGGGATCATGAGCGAGCCCAAACGCATAGGCGAGTTGATGACGGTGCCTGAGATGGCGCGCGCGCTCGGCGTGAGGCAGCAGGACATCTTGCACTGGCTCAGGCACGGTACGCCAAGGGGGCAGCTTGTCGAGCTGCGCATCGAGGGATCGCAAAAACCGCGCGTGTCCTCGAAGGTTCGCGCGACGATCAAGGCGGACCTCTGGCGCGACCTGATGGGCACGCTCGACTTCTACGCAGAGGACACCACATACATGTTGCGCACGCGAAAGCAGGCAGGCGAGGATGAGCACGTCTGGAAGCGCCCGATCATGCATGACGGCGGCAGGCGTGCGCGCGTGCTGCTCGGTGAGGAAGAACCATGGGATGAAGGAGAGGAGGAAGAGGAATGAACACGCTCGAGGCATTGCAGCATCGCAACGCATGGGGCCAAGAGATTTCGCGCAAGTTCGAGGCGATCCCCGTCAAGTGGGGTGATCTGAAAGACATCAATGATGTGGCGCGCGTCTACGGGGAGGTCGCCTCTGGTGTCCGGTATGACGAGCATGAAGACGGTCTGTCGGTGACGGTGTATTACGCCTACCCTTACTCGAGCGGGATGGCGATGGCTTGGCGCAGGAAGGTCAAGTTGCACATTGGCGAAGATCCGAACGCCGAGCCTCCCGAAATGGACTGGGGTGAGAAGGTCGATAGGCTTCGCGAGTTGCTTCGAGAGATCGCCGATTATCGAGAAGCGCCATGGCGAGCAGAGGAAGCGCTCGAGTTGCTTGACGCAATCGTACCAGGAAGGAGTTGAGGAATGAAGATCGCACACAGCAATGACACGACGAGCAAGGCCGCAGCCGAGAGCATCGCGGCGCATGTCCCGACGTTGCAAGAGAAGGTGTTCGACGAGATCGAGGGCTGGGGTGCATATGGCGCGACGGATGACGAGATCGAGGTCTCGCTCGAGCTGACGCACCAGACCGCTTCAGCGCGACGCAGGGAACTTGTGAAGGCTGGCAAGGTGATCGACTCGGGCCGAACGCGCAAGACGCGCAGCGGATGCCAGGCGATCGTCTGGATCACGACCGAGGGCGCATCGCTCGAGGACAGGGAAGCGGCGCGCGCCAAACGCAAGCGAGACAAGGTGAAGGGGCAGATCACGAGGAAGCTGCGCGCGATGTCGCACGATGATCTCGTCTCGCTGCTCGCATACATGGAGGAGTGACGATGGACATTGATGCGAAGACATACGCGGCGATGGTGCGCAATCTCGAGTCTCTTGGTGCCGACGAGGCGACCTTGCGAGAGGCGATGGGTAGCCTTGGCATGGTGCGCCCTCCGAAGGTGCGAGAGACTCTCTTGGTCACGAGAGATGGTGATCGCATCAGGCTGACGATTGGGAAGATCAAGTTGCGCGTCAGCATGTCGAGCGCGATCAGGATCGCGAAGGCAATCGTCGAGATCCTCGAGGAGATTCGTGATGAGCAGTGAGCATGACGAGATCCGAGCGAGCATCGCGGATCAACTCGACGCGGTGTTGAGGCGATACGAGCGAGAGCCGACGACGCGAGGCACGATGGATGCCATTCGCCTCGAACTGCATCGACTGACCGAGCGGATCAAACGAGAGCATGGCGCGCCCTTGACGCTGCTCGTCGATGGTGTCGAGCGCGAGATCATCAACTGGCGCATCGAGCAACCCGACCCCTCGAAGCGCGCGATACACATCACGCCAGTGGTGGAGGTGAGAGATGTCGAGTGAAGACGATAAGGTCATTGCGGATCTCATGCTGTCATATGCGGACCAGAACACGCGCACGGTGAGTGAGCTGCCCGGGTGGGTTATGGTAAACGAGACTGTCGCGCGAACGATGGGCATGTCTGATGAGGACATCGCGAAGTGCCCTCGCTCGCCGGGTGGTCTTCTCATTGTGGGTCGTGGTTGGTATGGAGTTGAACATGACGAGTGAAGCGAAGGCATTGCGCGAGGCAAACAAGGCGTTCAGGCAAGCGCGTTGGTCGCCATGGTCGTGGCTGAAGTGGAAGTTGCAGCAGGTGCGCAGGCGAGGAGGTGTGTTGTGAGCGATTCCTACATGAACGCGCTGAGAGGTGATGTCCCCACCCTCGATCCTGTGGATGCTGCATACAAGCGCATTCTTTCGGAGGTCGAGGGTAGTTATCTCCGCGAGTGTTTCTTGGAGTTGAGCGTTGAAAACGAGAACCAGCAAACGATGATAGTTCGACCCTGCACGGCAGGGGTTAAACGCATGGTCGAAGTCCATGTGCATGATGCGTGCTTCGGGGATGGGGGTGATGGCCTGTATCCTGATGCGAGTCAACTCCGTCAAATGGCGACGTATCTTCTCGCAGCGGCTCGTTGGCTCGAGGAGGGCACCGATGACTGACTACATCGACGGACCTGGAAGCGTGCCATGCTCGTGCTGTGGCAAACCGACACGAGCGCCAACCGAGCGAGACTTGCGCGAGGAGCTGGAGCAATGGCGCGCGGTGCGTGAGAGCGCGACGCTGGACCTGGAGAAGGCGAGCCGGGAGATCAAGAGGATCGAGGCGTTGCTCGCGAGTGATGCGCAGCTCGACATCGAGGAGGTGATACGTGGCTAATCTTTTGAGATCGTTCCCCAAAATACGACGAAACATCGAGCGCGTCGATGAACGCGCCGATGAGATCAACGCGCGCATACGCAGGCGATTTGATGCGCAAAGCGAACCACTCGATCAATTACGCAGAGCAGCGTTGATCGAGGCTTGCGCGATTCGCATCGGCTTCAAGGCGGCAAAGTTGTTGATCGATACCGCCAAGGCTGAGAATGCAAACACAGAGGATGTGTTCGAGTATGCCGGTCAACTCTCGGTCATGGTTGTCGAGGTGCTCAAGGGTGCGATTCGGCAGGCGGAGGAGGTGAGTGATGTGCGATAAGTGCAACTGCGATGATACGTGGTCATTGATGGCGACGTGCCTCTTGTTGTGGATTATCCTCGGGTTGTTGTGGCAAGGCATCACGATCGATGGCGTGCAATACGAGGTCAACTCAAACTGGGGTGCGTTCGAGGTGACGCGCGTCGAAGGGAGCGAGTGATGTTCAACGTGCTGTTCTTTGCTATACTGTTTGGCGTGTTCGGCCCGCCCGTGTATGCGGTGCTCGGGCTGATGGCGTTGTGGGAGAAGTTGACGAGACGAGGAGAGAAGGGATGAAGAGGCGAGACAAGTATCACTTTGCGATGGGCGTCATCGTGGCGCTTGGCGTGTTGTCATTCTTTCGCATGGCAAACGCCGTCGAACTCGGCACGCATGTCATATCTCCGTTGATGTCCGCCGTGGCGTTCATTTATGTGATGAGATGTCACCTGCAAGCAGGGAGAAGCGATGAGTGACGAGAAGAAACGAGGACCGGGCGGGCGTCCTACCAAGTGCAACCCTGAGATCACGAGCGAGATCGAGGGGTATCTGCTCGAAGGCATGTGGATCGAACATGCCTGCGCGCTCGCGGGGATCACCGATGCCACCTATCGCAACTGGATCAAGCGTGGCGAGGATGAGATTAACCGCGTGAGCGTGCTTGAGGAGGGGGATGAGGGCTGTTATATCGAAGAAAGTGAAGAACCCTTCGTTCAGTTTTTTGTGTCTTGCACGCGCGCAAGAGCCATGGCGGACATCGAGCTGATCGAAGGTATTCGCGAGGCGGGGATGGGCGTTGATAAAGCCAAAGAGGTGTATCGCGACTACAAGGCGCTCGGGTGGCTGCTCGAACGTCGCAACCCGAAGTTGTTCCGTGCGCAGCAAGAGAACCTCGTGACGGTGAAGAAGGCGCAAGGCAAGCCCATCGACCTCGACGCGCTGTCAGACACGGCACTCGAAGAGCTGGAGGCGATCGCGGAAGAGCAGGCAGGGGGTGACGATGGGTTCGAGGAGTAGTTTGCCCTTGACCATCGCGGCGTGAGGGTGTTCCATGTTCTGGAATCTGAAACGAGGAGAGGAGAGATGACAGACGAGTTGATCGGAAGAATGAAAGAATGCAGGATCGTGGTTAACGGCGCAGAACTTCGAGGGTTCGCGTCAGGCAACCATCTGCACATTCCGCAGCGACGAGGCATCACGATCGGTGATCGCTACTTGCTGACCATTCCATTCGAGAGTGGTGACATCGCGGTTGAACTCGACCGCGAGCGAGAGGAGCCGAACGGGCGTCGGGGATGGACGTTCTATGAGGCATCGGGCGACGATGGCCGCGAGCCTACCGTGATCGGCTATCTCATGACGTGGCCTGGCATGATCGCTGATGTGCATCTGCTCGGTCAGCAATGCGCGCTTCCTGTCAACAAGCAACTCGCCATCGGCAACATCTGCGCGACGATGGTCGCGTTCGATATGATCGCTCGCGGCGAGATGCCGGTGCATATGGTCGCGGACTTCGAGCGACCGCCGCTTGGCTTGCGTATTCAGACATTCAACACGAGGCATTACGCACAGGCGAAGATCGCGCAGCGCACCTTCGAGAGCAGTCGTCAAGATAAGTTCAGCCCTTCGACGATGCAAAGCGAGGTCGTCAGGGCGATGCATGATGCAGGGTTTAGCGTCGAACTCGGTGAGGTTGCCTATCAGGTCATGTGGAAAGCGAGCGGGGCCATGGGAGTTGTGCGCATCGAGATGAAGACCGAGCACGTTCCTGCGGGCGATGAGGTGACGATATGAACGATCCAATTGCACTTATCCTGTCGGCGTCCATGATCGCGTGGGCGATCTTCTATCATGGCTGGTTCACGAGCGGGGAGGGCTTCCAGCGCATCCCTGCTTATCAGGAGTTGGCGCTGGTGCTCACGTCGGTGGCGACGATCATTTACGGGTTGTTTCTTTTTGTCGTGAAGGTGATGGTATGAGCAGTCAGATGTACGAAGGGATCACCGATGATGAAATCTGGGAGTTCTGCGCGACGCGCAAACTCGACCCAAGGAATGGCGTGAAGGAGATCGATGATGCGTTTGCCGATGGTTTCGCAGCGATCGAGTTTCATTTCGTGGCGTGCCAGGAGCATTCGACGGATGAGCGTCATGGATTCGAGGGGTATCCAGAGCGGGGCACTGTTGGCGCGCCGTTGGTCGAGTCGTCATTGGAGCGGCAAATCTCCAAGATCAAGATCATTCGTAACGTAAATTCGACGCGGATGTATCCAGTGGCAGTCTTCAAGTGTGTGGAGTGTGGTAAGCCTGTCGTGATGTGCGGCAATTCGCGACCCGCTACATGGCTTTATGGGAGGGCGTGGGTATGAGCGAGACATTCAACGTCAAATCAGCGCGTCTCGTGATCGACGATCAGGAATACGACCTGGGCGACATCCCCATCGGCATCAAGCAGGCACCGCCCGTGCAGAACTTCGAGGGTTGGGGGGAACTGCGCAGCGCGTGCGGTGAGCGAGCCTGGGGTGCAGTCACCGACATGCTGCACCTGTGGCACCCTCGCAGCGCAGATGCCGCGCACAGCCTCGCAGCGTCGCTCGGGTGGATCGCCAGCGGTATGGACGCGCGAGACCTGATCATCGCTGACGAGTACGAGTTGAGGTTTGACGATCCCGATAAAGACGAGGTTGTGAAACTGAAGAGAATCATCGGGAGCAGTGATGAGAACCACGCTCACCATTACTGGGAGGCTCGTGTCGACGACTTTCAGTTTTCGGGCTTCAGGATGAAGTTTGATGGCACGGTCTGGCTCAATGCTACGCGCACAACCATCGACGTTGATGGCTTGCGAGGCATGACCGCCATGATCGAGGCTTGTGTGTGGATCGCTGCCGTGGTGATCGACAGGCTCAATGGTAACGAGTGGCTGCAAGATAACCTGCGCTGCCCGCTCGGCGTGAGCATCGAGGCGGTGCGCGATGATTCGATGGGTATCGATCTCGCGGATGAGGAGTCTTATTCTACGACAACTCACAGCATGACGATCAACGGCGTGGTGGTATCAGTCGAGCAGCGTCCCGGCGAGTCAACGAATGATGTTGCTCGCAGGATGACTGAGGCGATCGCCAATGAGCCTGCGCTCGCGTTCTGCACTGCAACGCCGCATATCGATGAAGACGGCGAGTTGACTGTTGATGTGCAACCGAGGATGCAGGGCTTGACGATGGAGGTCGCGGGGCCTAGTTCGTATTTGCTCGAGGAGGAAGAGTGAGTGCTGCGCAGTACAGGCGCGGGCAGCCTGTCTGGATCAAGGCAGGCGAAGGGTGGATCGAGGGCACCTTGCACCACGCGAGCATGGGCTCGACCCGCGTCCAGGTCCGCGTGGTGCTCGCTGGCGAGGCGCACATCCTCTCGGTGCCGCATGAAGGCGTCAGGCTTGACGCGCCGCCCCGAGAGGCACACACGTTCCGAGGTCACGCCATCTTTTGCCACGAGCAGGTGTGGTACTACCTCGACACCCTGGAGCCTGTGAGCAGGACATGGCACACCAGGGGGTGTGGGCGCTGCGGCAAGCAGGACACCCCCGAGGGGCACGACGGCTGCCTCGGGACGATCCTTGGTGCGCTCAACGCGTGCTGTGGGCATGGTGAGCCGGGCGACGCTTATATTCAATTCAAGGATCACGAGCTGCGCGGACAAGCGGCGCTCGGCTATCTTCAAGCATCGAAAGAGGAGGAAGAGTGAAGGCTTACTACGTTGTCGAATGTATCGCGCCAAAAACATTCGAGGCGCATTGGGCAGGTGGTGAGTTTGGTTGCTTTCAGACCGAATACACGCTGATTGTCGATGATCCTATCGAGCGGCACGAAGGCGAGAAAATCGACGCCATCGTTTGTGCTGATTGCGGGTCTGACGACTTGACGAGAGGTCTCCGTTGCGAGGTGTGCGGTTGTGGTCGCACTGATCATGTGGAGATATGAAGAGGAGGAAGGGTGAGCACTGCAAAGGACACAGGCTGGGTAACACCTACGGTTAACCTACTCCGCGAGGGCGGCGTGGAAGGGGCGTGCTGCCCATCGTGTGACGAAGTGTGGGTAGGCATCAGGAGATCCAAGGAACTTGATGAGCAAGATGCCTCCGCCTATCTGGAATATCGAATGCATTACGATGGGTGGGCAGGCTGGCGAAGTTACAATAGCGCGACGAGGTGCTCGAAGTGCAAGACGGAAGTCGAGGTTTACCAGCGCATCCAACTGAAAGTGAAGGTGGCTCCATGAATGACGGATTGAGGTTCGCCGGTATGATGATCCTCGGATCGATCGCGGTCGCGCTGATCCTCGGGTGGTTCGTCTGGCTTGGAAGTCAACACCAATCGCGCGAGGATTTCATCGCCTGTCAGAAAAGCAACACGTTCGAGCAGTGCATCGAATGGCGCGAGCAGGGGAGGTTTTGATGGACCACCTCACGCTCATGGCGGACACGCATTGCCGCACGTTCGACATCGCCCCGGCCGAGATCCTCATCCACGCGGGCGACTTCTGCAACGCAGGCACGACGACCGAGCTGCGCGAACAGATCGAGTGGCTCGCGACCCTGCCAGCCGAGCACAAGGTTGTCATCGCCGGGAACCACGACATGTGCCTTCAGCGACCTGGGCAGCGAGAGCCGATGCTCGCGTTGTTCGAGAAGCACGGCATCACCTACCTCGAGGATTCGGGGTGCGAGGTGCTGGGATACAAGATCTGGGGCTCGCCCTACTCACCGACTTATGGGCGTTGGGCGTTCATGGAAAGCGACCAGGAACTTGTCGAGAGGTTCGCGCGCATCCCGCAAGGCATCGACATCCTGATCGTGCATGGTCCGCCCTACGGTCTCGGTGACTGGGTGCCTCGTGGCGAGCATGTCGGCTCACGAGCCCTCGTGCCACACATCGCGAGGGTCAAGCCGCGCTTGACGGTGCATGGGCATATACACGAGTGTGCGGGGCGGTGGAGGCATCCTCACGGCGGTTCGTGCGTGAATGCCTCGTGTGGGATGCGTCAGGTTTACGAGACGCACAACGGGCAGGTGTTTCGCGCGGTCGCGTGGGGCGATCCTGTCGTGTTGAGCAAGGGGGATATGCGATGAACATCGAGCGGACGCAACGCTGGCTTCGTCAATTTATGCGAGGCGAAATCGAGGCATCGGAGGGTGATGTTCGCGAACTTGCAGATGCGCTTCGTGTGCTTTTTTACCGGTGGGCGGGGCTCACAGATCAGGAGCGCGCAAGCATATCTGACGAACTATTGGAAGTCGTCGTAAGTGTTCGCGCTGAGGCAGAATGGCTTGTGCTCGAGCGTCTCGATGGTACATGTCAGCACTTACGGGCGAGTACGATTGATGATTGGCGCGTTGTTGTTGGTGACTCCATGGGTCATGTGCCGCGACTGCCCTACATCGAGGGTGAAGGGCTGTGGATCGACATCTCGCCTCACGACATCGATGGCATCACGTCGCAATGGTTCAAGGCTATCCAGGCGGCTGATGCGTTCAGGAGGCGGCATTGACACTCGGTCTCGATGAATCACCACAGGAGGTGCTGCGCCGCGCGAGGGCGGCGAGGGCTCGGAGGGACTTCGGTTACTTCGTGCGCCTCGTCAAGCCTGAGTACGATGTGCAGTGGTTCCATGACGTGATCATCGAGGAACTCGCGCAGGCGACGCAGCACGAGCGCGGCGGTCGCGTCGGGCTCGCACTTCCACCAGGGCACGCCAAATCGGAGTATGCGATCCTCTATTGTGCGTGGATGGTCGCGCGAGATCCTGACATTCAGATCGCCTATGTGACCTACAACCTCGACTTCGCGAAGGTCCAGTTCAAACGGCTGAAGGATCTCGTAAGTAGTGCCCGATATGTGCACTACTTTGGCAGGCTGATCAACGACGCGCTCGCGGTCGATGCCGATGGCAAGGAAAACACAAAGGTCAAGTTCGAGATCACGAGCGGATCAGGTTGGGTTGCTGCGGCAGGCTTTGGCAGCGGGCTCGATGGTCTGCGTTGCGACCTGATCGTGATCGACGACCCGTTCAAAAAGGACGAGGCGTTTTCGCCTACGGTGCGCGAGGTGCGATGGAAGACCTACGTCGGTACGATCCTCCAGCGTCGCCGTCCTGACCGCCCATTGCACATCGTGATGCTCTTCACGCGCTGGCACCTCGACGACCTCACCGGGCGTTGCAAGAAGCATGAGCCTGATCAATGGCGATGGGTGGAGATCGAGGCGCTGCGCATGTCAGAACTCGACTCGCAGAAGGGCAGTCACATCGACGACCCGCGCGAGGATGGCGAGGCGCTCTGGGAAGCGGTCGCGACAGCGCAGGAACTCGAGGCGTACCAGACGCTCGACGAGGGTCTGTTCTGGGCGGTGCAGCAACAGACCCCGATCCCGGCAGGCGGCGCGTTGTTCAAGAAGGACTGGTTCTCGCAGCGCTGGCAGCGTCTCACGCCGACGGGTGGCACGCTCTATCAGTCGTGGGATTTCAGGCATGGCGGCAAATCGGATGCAGGTTCGTATGCCGTGGGGCTGCTCGCGCTTCAGTTCGATCACCAACCCGAGAAGCTCTACATCCTCTCGATGAAGCGCGCGCGGTGGTCGCCTGACGAGACGACAGATCACTTCAACGCGGCGCTGAATGACCCGCTGTGGGGCATGGCGTCGACGATCATCATCGAGAACGCGGGCGATGGAAAGAACATCCTCGCGCACTTCAAACACCGCCACAACGGGCTCGTCTCGATCAACCCGGCTGGCTCGGGCTCGAAGGTTCGACGCGCCCGCGCGACGGTGCCTTACGCCGCACGCGGGTCGGTCGTGTTGCCTGCTGTCGAGATCGCTTCGGATGAACCATGGATCGATGCGTTCCTCGCGGAGGTGACGCTGTTCACCGACCTCGGGAGCGGCACCGGCAATGACGATATTGTCGACGCTTTGTCACAGTTGATCGATTACGTGTATGATGCGAGCGACAGCGCCCTCGATGATCGGGGCTTGGCGCGCGAGGCTTGGAAGATCCTGATGGGGACAGCATAGAGGGCACACATGAGTGAGGCAGGGCAAGAGAAGGCGTTCAGGTGGGATACGGCAGCGGGTATCCTCCAGAACTTCGTAACGAAGATGGGCACGCAGCGTGCGCGCAAGCAGTCGAACATGGTGGGCGAGCGCGTGTGGTTCACGCCTGCCCAACTCGACATCCTCGCACAACATGGTCTCGTCAAGCGCATCAACGGCGAACTCCCTGCCGACGCAGGCAGCAAGCCTGAAGTCGTCGCGAGCAATGACGTGGCTCCTGCGCTCGAACAGCAACTGCGCGACCTGAAGGTCAGGCAGAAGTTTCGCAAGGCAGGCACCGCCGCGCGCAGGCAAGGCGGCGCGGTTGTCTGGATCACATGCGAGGGTGGCGGCGAGACATACGAGCCTCTCGATCTCTCGACGATCAAGCGAGTGACGAACCTCGTCGTGATCGACTCGAGCGAGTTGTCTGTCGAGACGTTTAAGCCAAAGAGTGACGATGATCGCGTGCAGATCACGGCAGGTTACTACGTCGACGAGCCACGTCGTGCGGATTATCGCGAGCCACTCGCCTACCGATACACGCCATCGCAGGGCGGTAAGGAGCGCGTGATCCATGCGTCGCGCCTGATCAAGTTCTATGGCGATGACGTGCCCGATCGCTTGCGTGATCAGTACCAGGGATGGGGAGCGCCCGCTGTCGAGGCTGTGTGGGGCACGCTCTCGTCTGCGCTGCTCGCGCTCGACGGCGGCGCTGAGATCATCTCCGAGATGGGGCTCACCGTCTTTCAGATCGACAACCTGAAAGAGATCCAGTCAGGTGGCGAGCAAGGGGGACTCGGCTCGTGGATGGCGCTCGTGGCAGAAGCGAAGAGCACGCTTCGATCACTCCTGCTCGCTCCGGGTCAGTCCGTCGAGCGTCTCGACATGTCGGTCGCGGGATGGTCCGAGGTGTACGATCGCATCGCGCAGGAGCTGTGCGCAGAGGCGGCGATGCCTGTCACGAAGTTGTATGGTCAGGCGCCGGGCGGGCTCTCGACTGACGACGCGAGCGCGTGGCGCAACTGGTCGGCGCGCGTGAGCGATTACCAGGACGATCAGCTGATCCCCGCCTACCTCTACCTGCTCGATGTGTTGTGTGCCGCGAAGGAGGGGCCGTGCAAGGGCAAGCGCCCCGAGACGCTCGATGTGGAACTCGCGCCATACGAGGTGCCCACCGAACTCGAAGAAGCGGAGATCGCCAACAAGTGGGGCTCGACCGTCAACACGCTCGTGCAGATGGGCATCATCGACGAGGACGAAGCGCGCGAAACGATGCGCCGCGTCAAGGGGATGCGACTGCAAGAAGAGGAGGTCGAAGACGACACGACGGGGCAAGAGACGCTCGCGGCGCTCATGGCGCAGGCGGGTGAGCAAGGCGCGACGCAGGAGCCGGGCGCACCCGTCGGTGGTGACATCGAGAAGGCTCAAGACGCGGCGCTCAACGGCGCTCAGATCACGGCTGCTGCTAACATCGTGTCGAGCGTGTATCAGGGGCTCTACCCCGCAGAGCAGGGCGCACAGCTCCTCATGCTCGGCAACCCGACGCTGACGCCCGAGCGTGCACGCGCGATCGTCGGCGCAGGCAACCCGCAGCCTGTTGATCAAGAGCAGCCTGTCGAAGACGCAATGCGCGTCGATCCCTACGCAGGCATCGACGACCCCAAACTCCCTGAGAACGTCAAGGCGCTCTCTCCCCGCAAGCGTGCCGCATTCGTCGAGGCGTTCAACAGCGCATATGAGGAGAGCGATGGTGACGAGGGCAAGGCGTTCGCCACGGGCTACGCAGCAGCGAAGCGCGTCGACTCGATGCGTCATGACTACGGCGCGCGCTCGATGTGCTTCGCGCTGATGCCAAGCGAGGAGGTCGCAGCAGCGTTCGCGCCGTTGTCCGAGATCCCACAAGACGAATTGCACGCGACCTTGCTCTACTTGCCCGACGTGGCAGACGAGGAGGTCGATCGCGTGCTCGAGACGGTCGAGGCGTTCGCGAGCAAGCAAGCGCCCATGAGGATGCGCACATCTGGACCTGGTACGTTCATCAACGGCGACGCCATCGCGCGGATCATGCTGCTCGAGGGGCTCGGGTTGACCGAGATGCGCACCGACCTCAAACGCGAGGTCGAGGACATCGACGCGCTCGGTCTGCAAACTCACGACTTTACGGCGCACATGACGCTCGGGTATCATGACCGCGCCGACTACCCCGCTGAGTTGCTCGCGCAGATGGCGATGGTGGAAACGGACGAATGGAGCGCAGGCGAGATCATCGCGTGGCGCAATGGCGACATCGTGGCGCACATGCCACTGAAAGGAGGAGAGGAGAGATGATACCAGTCATTATTGAGAGCCCGTTCGCGGGTGATGTCGAGCGAAACAAGGCGTACTTGCAGGAGTGTATCAGGCACGCGGTGCGCAATGGTGAAACGCCCTACGCATCCCACCAGATGCTCACCGACGCACTCGACGATCTCGATCCAGCAGAGCGCAAGTTGGGTATCGACGCAGGGCTCGCACTCGGCGATGTGATCGTGAGCGCGGGAGGCAAGCACATCTTTTATCTCGACCTCGAGATGTCAAACGGCATGTGCTACGCGCTCGAGCACGCAGCGTCGCTCGGGCGAACTGTCGAGTTCCGATGGCTCTCGGGGAGTCTGAGCGAATACACGATGGCTGCGGCGTTTCCTGCACGTTACATTGTCGACGGAACGCCCATCGCCAAGACGCCGCTTTTCGGAGCTGCGCGTTCGCACTATCTCAAGGCCAAGATTCGACGAGACGCAAAGAAAGGAGGAGAGGAATGATCTTTGATCTGGTGTACGAAGACAGCACCGACGAACCATGCGCTCGAGCGTGCAAGTGTGCGAGCATCCCATACGATAGCGCGAGGCTCGGCAAACTGCGCAACGAACTTCGCGCGCTGCTCAGGTGGGCAGACGCGAGCGACGAGAAGTGGACCGATGCGCGCAAGGCGCAAGTCGCGCAGCAGATGCATGACCTCGAGCGGCGCATCGAGGCATACCACGAGATGGCGTGCGAGATCGCCTCGGTGTGCCCGCTGGCGCGCGTTGACTACGGGGTGGTGCATGGTGTGGCGCGTGAGATCCCGTTGCTGTTCGAGTTGCCCGAGTGGGCGCGCGAGGACGTCGACAGTGAGGACGCAGCGAGCGAGGAGGAGTGATGGAAGTCGAGATCGAGGAGTATGAACGCGAGGCAATGCGATTCTTCTGCGCTGCCAAACGATGGGGCGCACACGTCAAGATGGAGGCGCACTACTCGGGCGCACACTTCAGTCATGACTTCGTTTACATCGAGGTTGGCGAGCGGTTCTGCTGCTGCTTCGAGAGGGATGGCTCGATCACCAGTTACCCGTGGGATTACAACGATTTCGAGTACGCGCTTCAGGATGCGAAGACGAGTGCGGATCGATGGCTGGCGAAGCATGAGAAAAACGAGGAGGAAGAGTGACGCAGGATTACGTCTATGTGCTGTGCGGCGGCAAGTGGTGCCGCGCGGAGGTGCTCACGCATGACGAGCGATCGGTTACGATCATCCTCGGTGTTGCTGGCACGCCGCATCGTTTCGTCGTGAACAAGTCGAAGGTGCGATACGAGGAGCCGGGGGATGAGTGACATTCTCGTGCGCGTGCCTCAAAAGGAGATCGCTCACTTTTGGGAGCCTATCTTCACCGATGAAATAGCATGGTGGACGCTACCATGCCAGCCAGTGAGGTGCGGCAAGGGAGATCGGATCTGGTTTCAGATCGGGGATGAGGTGGTCGCGCGTGCGAGGATCTCATGGATCGAGCACGCTACCAAGCGATGCGAATCTACCGGGCGCATCTGGCGCGGGGTGCACCTCGGATGGAGCGGCGGCGATCTGGAGCGGCTCGAGGTGCCGAGAGAAGGGAAGGGCTTGACGCGCGGCTTTATGTATTACGAGGAGGAGTAATGAGCGAGGGTGATCCGGTCGAGGTGTGGACATACGGCGCGTGGCGTCCTGGCGTACTGCTCAAGCGCAGCGAGCAATGGTCTCACGTCAAGGTCATCGTTGATGATGACGAGCGCGTGTTCTGGGCAGCAAACAGGTTCGTTCGAGAAGTGGAGGTGAACTGATGGGCGCATATTCGAGTTATGTGGTGACATGGTGCAAGATTCTTGGTGTTAAACTTCAAGTGTATGTCGAAGGCAACATGTACGAGTTTGTCGAGATCGAGCCAAATGATTGGATGGGGCGAGATATATCGTTGCAGTTGAGGCACGACGGCAACGGTCATTTCGTCGGCTTTTCGTGGGGGCACGCACCGGGTGAAAAGTACGAGTGGGAAGGAGCGTACAAACGCGCTGAACTTGAGGCGTGGTTTATCGAGAACGGCTTGCCCGATGGCACCGAAGTTGTCTCGATCGATTGGAGTCTTTGACCATGCCACGTCGCAAGCCTCCCGCGCGCGAACTGACGAAGACCATCGAGCAGCAGTTCGCGCGCGACATTCTCAAACTCATGACGCCCGCTCGCCAGCTCATGCGCGCGATGAAGGCAGCCGAGCGCCAGCGCAACGACGCGCTCGGTGATTCGGTCCGCGACCTCTCGAGCGCCATCACCTCGTGGTTGCAAGGCATGATCAGCGACAAGGCCGCGCGCGCTGTCGCAGAGCGTCAGATGAAGCGCGTGGAGCGGTTCGGTCGACTCGACTTCGAGCGGTGGTCCGAGATGGTCGGCATTGATCCGAGAGAGGCGAAGGGGCGCGCTGCTGTTGCCGTCGATGCGATGATGGAGAACGCCATCCTCGAGTCCATGGGTTACATCAAGGACATCCCGGTGCAACTCGCGCAGCAGGTGAGCGATGAGTTCTCCAACGCGCTCCTGCTCGGGCAACGCGGCAAGTCGCTCGCCACGATCTTCGAGGAGCGCCTCGGTGTCGCGGAGTCGAGGGCGAAACTGATCGCGAGAGACCAGAGCACGAAGGCGCTCGGCAACATGCAGAAGGCACGTCAGCAAGCGCTTGGCGTGACGAGGTATGAGTGGGTAACGGCGGGTGATGAGAGGGTGCGACCCTCGCACGCAGCGCTGAATGGCAAGGTGTTCGACTGGAACGACCCGCCGCCCGAGGGGCACCCAGGCGAACCCGTTGCTTGCAGGTGCGTGGCTGCTCCGATCCTCGACGACTAGAGTACTGATGCTGCCAGCAGTCGGGCAAGTGCTGCGCCGCCGTGCGAGCCAGGCAAGACCCCTCTCCTCTTCCATGTGTCGATGCACGTGTGTGTGCATCCCATGAACTCCGATGCGTGCCAGCCGAGTTTGCGCTCGAGCTTCTGCACGGTCTCGAAAGGTTCGTCATCCGGTGACATGTCCTCGAAGTCGATCTCGCCCGCGATAAGTTCGTTGACGAGCGGCACCCAGCAGGATGTCTCGCCCATGCCTGCGCCCTCCCACTTCTTCCACCTCGTGGGCGCTTGCAATCGCACGTTCATCTCCTCGATCGTCGGATAGGGCGGCCCGTTCTTCCCGACCTTGCCAATGCGCTGCTCCCTGATTGCCATCTCCTCTTCGTTGAGGTCGAGCCCCTCCCTGAATGCTCGAAGTTGCTCGCGCGTTGGTGGACGCCAGGAGAATCCCCAAATCTCCTCTGCTCGAATGATGCAACTGCGGATGTTACGAATCACGCCCATGACACTTCCTCCAGCCCTCGCGTCCTGTCGCTCTCGATGGTCGCCACGCATTGTGCGTGCGCTGCCTTGACGAATTGGCGCTCACGCGCAGCGCAGTCAGCGATCTCGTACCAGTGCGCACGCGTCTTGCCCCAGGTAGATTCCGCGAGCGCGACCGCCTCGCGCCTGCGACGGTCGAGGAAGTCGGCGTACTTGTCGAGCCCCACAACGCACCCGTCCGGGTCGTCGAAGATCGTCGTCGAGCACACGGCCATGATGCCGCCCCAGCCCTTGCGATAGTGGCGCTCGCGCGTTGCCTTGCTCGCAGGCTCTCCCATCGTCTGCACCCACGCTTGCACGCGCTCCCTGATGCATGTCGTCAATTCAGCGTTTCTCATGTTGTCCTCTCCTTGTAGTACCTCGCGCGAGACCAGAATGCCTTGCCTTGCTTGTTGATGGCATCGACCTTCGCACGCTTGCGAGTGATGGTATCGTAAATCCTCATGCCCCCTCGAGCTTGCGCGACGCACTCCGAGAGGCTATCGCTGCTCATGACATCGACCCAGCGCCACGCATTGTTTAGCGCGCGGCGCTGGAGAATGAATCGTTCACCAGTCATCGCGTCGGCTCTCCATCTCCTGCACGTATGCTTCGTGCGCGATCCTGTCGGCTTCGAGTTCCGCTCGGTGCCATTCGTTGAGGTTGCGATCATACTCTCGTGAGTCCTCGCGATCCTGCCTCGTCTGCTTGCCGTATCCCTGGCACGCTCCGCATTCGATCCCGTAGTCGTGCCTCGCGCCGCCGCACACCTCACATTCACGGATCTCGAACGCCTTGGTGATTTTCCTGATGGCATGTGTCTTGATGGCGTCGTCTTTGACTTCCTCGAGCCATTCGAGCGCCTCGAGCGGGTTGCCTTGCTCGAACGCTTCGTCGAGCGCGTCTTTGATGATGTCTTTGTCTTGCTTGCTCATGTCTCGCTCCTTCGAGTGTGGTTGCACCTCAAAAGCCCGCCGGGCTTGCGCCGGGCGGGCTAGTGCTGGTCTGGTCTGGTCTGGCTCACGCCGCCGTAAGGCAGTTGATGAAGTCTCGGTGCGCTTCGCTGTGTGCGTAGGCGCGAGCCATGGTGTAGAGGTCGCCCGCCTTGCCGGTGAAGGCGATGTCGGTGAAGACCGCCTCGAAGGTCTCGAGCGCCGTGTTGTAGTTGTCCTCGAGGCGGCTGTCGAAGTTGTCAGCGCAGTAAACGGCGGATGCCTCGCGAGCGGTGCGGAAATAGAGCCCTTCGTTCGCGCAATCGCGGAGGTAGGTGATTGCTTCGGTGCGGATTGCTTCGAGTGCTGCGGTAAGTTCGTTGTTCATTTTCTCGCTCCTTCGAGTTGTTGCGTGGGTCATTCCCTCGCTGACAAGAACCAACTTAGAGCACCTCCCCTCATGCGTCAATATAAAAAACATCAACCCATGATAAAAAATATCGACCGATCATGAGGAGGGGCAATCTGTTGCCCGTATGTCGTGGCACCCCTATTTTGCATGAGGGAAAGTCATCGCTCCGAGGGATGCATGAATCGAGTTCATAGGTACGATCAAGGCACGCTGCGCAAGCCGCACCGCACCGAGGAGGGCTTCCTCTATTTCGAGTGCGTCGCGACTCGTGCGGGTGTGTTCGAGTATCGCCGCGCCGATGGCTCCATACGGCGCGAGTGGCGACCACGGGAAGAGGTCGCGCGCGCTGATAGCCTCGCGACCCTCGGTCGTAAGCCTGTCACGCTCACGCACCCTGAAGAGGGCGGCGTGCCTGTCCTCGTGACGCCTGGCAACGCGAAGCAATTCGCAGCGGGCGCAGTTGGCGAAGAGGTCGAGGTGATCGACCGCGCCGACGACCTGACCGAAGAAGAGGGTCCATACGTCCGCGTGACTGGCAGCGTGTACCGCTCGGACGCCATCGACGCGATCGAGTCAGGTATGCGCGCTGTCTCGTGCGGATACGAATGCGACCTCGAAGAGAAGGCGGGCACCACGCCCACGGGCGAGCGATACGACTGCATCCAACGCAACATCACATACAATCACCTCGCGATCGTCCCTCGTGGTCGAGCGGGAGATGTCGCCGTCCTTCGCGCTGACACAGATGATGCTGTGCAGTGGGGCGGAATCACACCACAGCACAGCCAAAAGGTGACGCATATGAAGCGCAAGAACCTTCGCGGGGACGAATACGAGATCCCCGCCGATCAGTCTGCCCTCGCTGAACTCCTCCTCTCCGATGTCCGCACGCTTAAGGCGGATATGGAAGAGATGAAAGAGGACATCGACGGCATGGAAGAGGAACTGAAGAAAGAGGACGCCGACCCTTACGCCGATCGCATCGACGCCATGCAAGAGAAGATGGACGCTCAGGGCGAGATGCTCGACAAGATCGTCAAGATGCTCGCATCCATGGGCGGCGAGGAACTCGAGGAAGCAGGCGAGATGGAGCGCGAGGACCGCGCCGACGCATTCAAGAATATGGATGACGGCGCGCTGAAAGCTCACCTCGAGAAGGTCCGCGCCGACGCCAAGGCTGAAGCGCTCGCGCGCCTCGAACTCGAAGGCAAGGCGACCGCGCTCAAGATCGACGGCATCGACAAGCTCGACGACCGCAAGTTGCTCGAGGCAGTCGCCGCGAAAGCGACCGGCACCGAGGTCCGCGCCGACGCTTCCGATGACTACCTGCGTGGCATGATCGCCAACGTGCGCATCGACGACGGCGCGAGTCAGGAAGGCGCGTCCTACCTTGGCACGGGCAACCGTCAGGTCAACACCGACGGCGCGCTCTCGGGCAAGGATCTCATGCTCGCCAACCTCGCGAAAGCGCGTCAGGCACGCCTCGACGCTCAACAGTGAAATCACGCCGCAAGGCTTACCGCATAGGAGAACACCATGCCTCAAGTGTCTGCACCTTACCCGTTGCCCGCTGGGCTCGACGGCGATTGGTACGATAGCAACTTCTTCAAGGACAGCATCACGCTCGTCAACGCCGACCCTCAAGCCGTGCAGATCAGCACGCTCACGGTCAGCGCCGCGACGAACGACAAGACCTACACGGTCTACATTCAGAACATCCCGGTGTCCTTCACCGCCGATGGCAGCGCGACCACGGCTGAGATCGCCACGGGTCTCGGCGCTGCGATCGAGGCAGAGAGCGCGCTCGCGTTTATCGACGTGTCGGTCGCCTCGAACGTCGTAACCCTCACCGGTCGTCAAGAGGGGCTCGTCTTCACGCTCGTGGAGAACGACGCGCAACTTGCCTTCGCGACCTCGCAAAGCGCAGCGGATGCCGCTGTCGTGAACTTCGGTCGCTTCATCGTCCGCGCGGCTGACGCCTCGGACGGCACCAAGCAAGGTCGCCTGATCAACGGCACCGACCTCGACGGCGCGAGCGCGACGCTCTCCTTCACCGCCGATAACTCGCAGCCCTACTCGGGCACGATCACCATCGACGGCGTGGGTTACGACTTCACGTTCACCTCGGATGGCAGCGCGACCGCGAACGAGATCGCCACGGGCCTGAAGGCTGCGATCGATGCGCTCTCCCTCGACGTGACCACGGCGCTCGACACTGATGATCTCGTGATCACCGGCGACGAGGGCGTGAACTTCGTCCTCTCGAACCTCGCCGCTGGTGGCGCTGGCGCGATCTCGCTCGACGCCTACAGCGCAGCCTCGACGCTCTCCGAGTGTCTGGTTGCTGTCCGCAGCGACGCGCGCACGCAAACCTCGAGCGGCATCGTCAACGGCTACGCGCCAAACAGCAACATGGCAGCCGGTCGCAAGGGGCGCGTTCGCGTGCCCACCGAGGCGCTCGTGAGCGCAGGAGATCCTGTCTACGTGCGCTACGCCGCTGATGGCTCGCTCGATCAACTCGGCGTCTTCAGCAACGCCGCAGGCACCGGGCTCGTGCGCATCGACAACCTTTTCAACGTCAGTTGGTACGAGGGGTCTTCGCAGCAACAGGGCGTCCTTCAACTTGGCTGAAACCAACATCGCCGCCGTTGATGGCGGCTTGAAAGCATAGGAGCATTCACATGCCGACCACGCAAATCAACGGCCTCTCCGCCTTTACCGGAGAACAGCTCATCTCGCACGCGAACCGCGTGTATGAGGAGGTCTTGCCTCCGCTCAACAGCGACAAGGTGATGACCCCCACCGGGTCCGAGCACAAGTTCATGGCGCAGATCGAGAAGCTCGTCTCGCAGCACGTCGGGCAGGCTGATTGGGTCAGTGACGACGGGCGCGACATTCCTCGCGCCAACAGCGTCACGATCCGCGACCTCTACAACAACGCGCTCTTCGGTTGCTCCTACGGGTTCAACTACAGCGAGCAAGGCGCAGCGCAGAAGGTCGGGCTCGGTCTCCTCGATCGCCGCGCTCGCGCATGTCGCCGCGCGATGGAGTCGTTTCGCAATGAGGTCTTCTTCGTCGGCTCGACCGCGAAGCAGATCTACGGCGTGAGCAACAACCCGTATGTCCCTCGCATCACCATCGACGCGACGGACTTCCAGGCAGGCGCAGATCCAGACAACACGCTCGCCGCGTTGCATGGGATGGAGAACCAGGTTGACGAGCAGAGCAACCAGGCGTTCCAGCCTGACGTGCTCGCGATGCCGCAGACCTACTACAACTTCATCGCGACGGCGCGCGCGTCGACGCTCAACAGCGAGACGATCCTCACGGTCTTCCTGCGCAACGCGCAGTGGATCAAGTCGGTCATCTCGATCCGCGAGTTCAACACCGCTGGTCCTGCCGGGCTGCCAATCATGGTCGCGCTCTCGACGCAATCGCCCGACTTCATCGAGAACATCGTGCCCGAGGAACTCGAGATCCTCGCGCCGCTGCGCACCTCTCCGCTCGAGACTACCGTCTCGATGGTCGGTGAGACTGCAGGCATGATCACCGAATACCCGATCGGGCACCTGATCGGCGAGTTCGACGAGTGATGACCACGCGGGCGCTGGCAATCCGGTCAGCGCCCGCACGCACCTTCCATACGAGATAGGAGAGAAGAGATGACGAACCGACGAGGAAAGAGCAAGGGTGAAACGCAGGTCGAGCTGGCAGACGGGAGCCCGCAGAGCAACGATGATGTGCTCGTGTGGTCGAGCCTGTCTTACCCCTACACCTTGCGTGTGATCACCTCGCGTTACAACCCGAAGAAGATCGGGGAGTACGCAGACGGCAACTGGGACAAGGCAGACGCCGTGCTCAAGCCCGGCCCAAACCGCGTACCCAAAGAGATCTGGGATGCGCACAAGGACAACCCCAACGTGGTCAAGCGCCTCGATCTGAACGTGCTCAGTGTCGGCAAGGAACCAAAGCGAGAGATCTCACGTCAGCTCGCAGCGTACCAGGCGGGCAACGCCATGAGCGCCGTCGAGGTGATCGACATCCACAGCGAAGTGACGCACGCACCGGAGACACGCTTCGAGCAACAGGTGCGTCAGCAGGGCAACATCCCGATCGTCGGCAAGGCGTCCAACGCGGCAACCGCTGCGCTCGGCGCTCCCATCGTCGCAGGAGGCTGACCCATGGCGACGACGCTCGAACTCGTGCGCGTCTACTATCCCGCCTATGACGCGGTGGCAGACGCGACGGTCAACATCCTGATCGAGCAAGCAGCGCTCGAGATCGGTTCGGCGTCGTCGACGTGGGGCATCTTCTACCAACGCGCCGTGGTCGCGCTCACCGCGCACGCGCTCGAACTGAGAGCGCGTAGCGCGTCGAGCGGGGCAGGCGGGACGGCATCGGGGATGACCGCCATGGGCACGGCGACCTCGATCAAGACTGGCGACCTGAGCCTGTCAGTGTCGGACAACACCGGCACGATCGCCGGGGGCTTTGTCGCAGGATCGGACAAGATCTATGCCCAGACCCAGGGCGGTCAAGATTATCTGCGCCTTCGAGAGAGGGTGCCTGAATTTGGAATCGCGGTGACGCAATGAGCGCCAAGATCATCAAAAACCTGAGCAACTTCAACCGCGTCATCGGGCAAATGCAAGATGCAGGTCGGTTGCGCGTGGTGGTCGGCGCTCCTGGCACGCCGCACGGTGACGGGCTCACCGACGGTCAACTGCTCGCGATCCACGAGTACGGGAACCAGTGGACGCCCGAGCGCTCGGTGCTCCGCTCGACGCTTCGAGAGGAGCGCAAGGCTGTCCTGAAGCAGCTCGCGAAGGACAACCGAAAGGTCGCGCGAGGCTCGATGACGGTGCGCCAGTCCCTCGGGCGCGCGGGGCTCTACCTCGAAGGGCAAGTCAAGCGCAAGTTTGGCAGCAGCGAACTCGCGCCGCTCGCGCCCTCGACGATCGAGGCGAAGGGCTCGAGCGCGCCGCTGATCGACACAGGGCGCTTGCGCGCATCCATCACGAGCAAGATCGTGGACAAGAGGGAGGTGGACGAATGATCGCACTCGCACCCCTCCTCGGGGCAGACACATACACGGTGACGCGGCGCGAGAAGTCGACGCGCGTCAAGATGGATGTCACGCGCGGTGCGGAGTCCACCTTCGAGATCTACGCGAGCGTGCAGCCGATGTCTGGCGATGAACTCCAGCGCGAGGCACAAGGCTTGCGCGCGACGCACGGCATCAAGATTTACGCGCGCCTCGATACGATCCTGCGCACGGTCGAGGAACCAGGCGCAGGGGCGGACGCAGGCTTGCCCGCTGACATCCTGACGTGGGAGGGGCGCGACTACCAGATCCAGCGCATCTCGCCATGGACGAACGTCGCTCTCTTGCCGCACCGCAAATACATCGCGTTCGCGCCCTCGACGGGCAGGGAGGTCGCGCCATGAGCTACAACGCGACTGCCATCGAGAACACGATCTTTGACGCGGTGACGTTGCTCCTGCCAGGGGTGATCATCATCCCCGCAGATCAGGACATCGCGCGACCGACGAGCGACACATACGTCACGCTCAAGTGCACGAGCGACACCGGACAGGGCTTGCGCGAGTACAACCTGACGGACACCGCAGGCGCGAGCGCGGGCGAGTACGTGATGGAGGTCCAGCGCTTCCGCGAGATCGTGCTCAGTGTGCAGGCATTTGGGCCTGACGCTTACGGCACCCTGCGCGACATGGAGGCAAGGCTCGACGAGCCAGAACTCAACGCCTCCATCGATGCGCTCGGCGTGGTGCTCGCGGACTCCTCGGGCGTCTCTCGCCTGCCCGCGTACCTGAACACCGAGACCGAGGACCGCGCGGTCGTGACATACAACGTGCGCTATGTGCGCACCACCACACCGGAGGTCAAGGCGCTCGACAAGATCGTCGCGACGCCGGTCATCGACGACGTACCACAACCGCCCATCACGATTGACGGGCTTGACGCATAAAGGAGGCAGCAGACGATGCCAGCAAACTTCAACGAAAACGTGCAGATCACGGTGACGGCTGACGCCGCGCCGGTCGGTCGCGCAGGCTTTGGCGTGCCCATCGTGGGCGACGCGGCGGGCATGTCCGAGCGCGTGCAGTATTTCACGGGCGTCTCGGGCGCATCGGCTGCGCAAACCGCAGGCGACATCACCAGCGCGCAGCTCGCCGCGATCACCGCAGCGTTCGCGCAGAACCCTCGCCCGGCTCGCGTCGGCGCAGCGCGCACCTCCTTTACTGACGTGGCGCAAGTCGACACCGTGACCGTGGGCGGCACGCTCGCAGGCGGTGGCGGCGAGGACTTCACCGTCACCATCAACGGCACGGACTTCACGTACACGACCGCTCCATCCGATGCGATCTCGGACGTGATCGCCGGGCTCGAGTCACTCATCAACGCAGGCAGCGAGCCTGTCACCGCTGCCGACGCATCACCCAACCTCACGCTGACCGCTGACGTGGCGGGCGATGCCTTCACGACCGCTGTCTCGACGGACGCGGCGAGCGGCACGATCGTCTTCGTGAACACGACCGCGAACCAATCCGTCGCGACCGAGTTGCAAGCCGTGCTCGACGAGAACAGTGATTGGTACGGCTTCACGCTCGTCTCTCGCGCTGACAAGGACGTGCGACGCGCTGCGGAGTGGGTCGAGTCGGCAAACCGCATCTACGTCGCACAGTCGAGCACGGCGGGCGTCCTGACGACCTCGACGAGTGACATCATGAGCGAGTTGCAGGATGCGTCCTACAACCGAACGGCGTTGCTCTACTACAGCGACGACAGCGAATACGCTGACCTCGCGTGGCTCGCCACGAAGTTGGCTTGCGACCTCGATGTGAAAACGACCGTTTGGTACAACAAGACCCTTCAAGGGATTCCGGTCGATGACGCCAACGTTACGACGACGCAAAAGAACAACGCGGAAGGGAAGAACGCGAACCTCTACCTCACGCTCGGGTCGCAAGGTTCGACAGGGCAAGGCAAGATGGCGAGCGGTCGCTTTATCGACGTGACCACCACGGTCGATTGGTACGCTGCGCGAGTGCGAGAGGAGATCCAGCAACTCTTCCTCAACGCGTCGAACCGCAACAGCAAGATCCCGTTCACCGATGACGGCTTTACTCAGGTCGAGAGCAAGGTGCGCAAGGTCTCGAATGCGGGCGTACTCGCCGGTCACTTCGAGACGACGAGCGATGGGTCGAGCCCGTTCTGTAACATGCCGCTTCGCTCCGAGGTGCTCTCGGCTGATGTGAGCGCGAGGCGTCTTCGCTTCGACTTTGGCGCGTTGCTCTCGGGCGGCATTCTCCTCGCAGTCGGTTCCGGCTACGTTTCTGACGACACTGACACGATCACGCTGCTTGCTGGCGTGGTGGAGGCTTGAACATGAGTTTTCCTTACGACTTGAAGCGCGTCGCGGTCATCGTCAACGGCGTACCCCTCACGGGCGCAGCCGACGGAGACTTCGTGACGTGGACGCCAAACGGCAACGTGCACGAGAAGACGCCAGGTGCGCGCGGCGAATACGCGGTCTCTCGCACAAACGACGAGGGCGGCACGATCGCCTTCAGCGTGTGGCAAGGCGCGCGAGGTCCAGCGGTCACGCTCGATGCGATCGTCGAGTTGCAGAAGAGCGCGGGGCTCTCGGCGGCGACGTTCGTCGAGATCCAGATCAAGGACTTGCAGACCGGCGAGCATCTCGTGTTCCCGCAGTGCTGGATCGAGACCGAGCCGACGCGCGCATTCGGTGCGACGCAGCAGGCTCGCGAGTACGTGTTCGCGTGCGATACGCATGTGGTCGTGCCTCGCACGCCATGATCAACGGCGCAGGTGGCACACTCGCCGCCTGCGCCTTCTACACATCGAAGAGGAGAGAAGATGGAGCAAGCACCAGATCAGAACAAGTACGGCGTCAAGACCGTACACAGGCGCACGATCGACGGACACGAGTACACGACAACGCTTTACCCTGCGGGGTTTGGATTCGATCAGTTGCCGATGATCCTCGACCTCGCAGGCGGACCGGCAGCGCTCGCGCTCGAGTCTATGCAAGCACTTATGGGCTTGCAGTCAGGCGAGCATGTCAGCGGCACCGTGCTCAAGGAAGCAATGCGCGACCTCGCGACCGCGCTCGTCAAGCATGGCGGCTCGAGCAAGGCTCGCGAGCTTCTCGAGCACACCGAGATTCGAGGACCGCACGGCGTGCAGCGCGTGAGTGATGCGTTCGACGCTTGCTTTCAGGGGAGATACGACACGCTGTTCAAGGTGCTAGGGTTCGTCCTGGAGGTGAACTTCGTCCCTTTTTGGCGAGACGCCCTCTCGGGCGTCTCCTCCCGATGGACCGAGATCATGCAAGGCTATCTGCGAGGCTCGAACCCATCATCGCCCGAAGCAACGTCGGCGGATGGGATTCGAGCCTCCTCAGAATCTCCAAGAAATTCGGCACCGACCCCGTAAGAATCCGCCAGTCGTGGACGCTTTACGACGTGCTTAACGCGCTCGAGGATCTCGACATCGAGCAAGCCGTGCAGCAAATCGCGAGGGAAGCAAACAGCAGATGATCGCTGACTCACTCTACATCGCCTTCGGGCTCCAGCCTGACAAGCAGTCGATCCGCAACGCGCGCGGTGCGATCTCGAGGTTTGCCAGTGACGCGCGCCAGCGTATCGGGCAGATCGCCACGATCGGCGCTGCTGCTGTCGCGGCTGGTGCGGTCGCGGCTGGTGCTGCGTTGAAAGAAGCGCTCGACACCGCAGACGATGCAGCAAAGGCCGCGCGTCGCGTCGGCGTGACGACCGAGGCGTTGCAAGAGTTGGAGTATGCGGCGGGGCTCTCGGGCGTCGCCGTCGAGGATTTGCGCAACGGCGTGACGAAGTTGTCTGCCCGCGTCAACGACGCCGCGAAAGGCAACAAGGAACTCGTCAAGACCTTTCGAGAACTGAACCTCGACGCGAAGGAACTCGACAAGTTGTCGCCGGATCAGCAGTTCGAGAAGGTCGCCGGTGCGTTGAACAACATCGACAACCAGGGCAAGCGCACGCGCCTCACGATGAAACTGCTCGAAGAGATGGGGCCGAAGTTCGCGAGCATGTTCGCCGCAGGAGAGGAGGGCATTCGAGCCATGCGCGAGGAAGCGCAACGGCTCGGGCTCATCATCAGCGACGATCAGGCGCAAGCGGCCGAGAAGTTCAACGACCGACTGAGCAAGATTCAGCAAGTCGGGCAGGCGATGATTCGCCAGTTCTTCTTGCGGCTGCTGCCCGAGCTGAGCATGTTCCTCGATGCCTTCAAGTCCTTTAACGACCGCGAGGGGAGCGAGTTCGTCGATCTCCTCTCGGGCTCGGTGCGCATCGGCAGCAAGTTTATCCAGACCATGGCGTTTATCGTCAAGGGGATGGATCGCATCAGCAACGCCATCGGTGATTCGCGAGAGCAGTTGCTCGTGTTCGCGGCGACCTTCGGGACCGCGATGGCGATCTTCATGCCGCAAGTCACGCTGTTTGTCGGCGCGCTCGTCGCCGCGCTCGTGATCCTCGACGACATTCGCGCGTGGAGTGAGGGCAACCCGTCGGTGCTCGGTCAACTCGTCGGTGAGTATGACCCTGACGGCGAGGTCGCGAAGGCAGCAGCGGGCATCAAGGATCTCTTCAAGGGTGCGCAGGATGAGACCGAGGACTTCTTCACCTTCCTGCTAAACGCGGGCAGCGAGTTCGAGAAGTGGAAGCGCGATGTTTCAAACATCGACCTGCTCGGGGAGAACGCCGCGCAGGAATGGGAGTTGTATACGATCCAGGCCACGAACCTGTGGAACGAGATGACGGACAACCTCGCGGAAGATTTTGGCGAGTTGATCGACGACATCACGCGCAAACTCGAGCAGTTCATTGGCATCCTGAAACAGCCGCTCGATATGGCGCGCGGTGTGCTCGGGCGTGTGCAGGGTGGAGCATCTCGGCTCGCTCAAGAGGTATCATCAGGGGCGACAAGTCAGCGACTCCTGACGGGAGCGTCGAACGTCATCAACAACGCAGGGCGCTCGATCAGTCAATCGATCTCGATGCCTATCAGCGTCGATGTCACGGGCATGACCCCGGAAGAGGCGACGAACGTCGTGCGCGGCGGCATCACGACCGCGTGGGCAGACATTCGCGACGCTTACCAGGGCGGGGAGGACTGACATGGCATCACCACCCATCGTGATCGAACCTCGCGCGACGCGCGGCATGACCATCCTCGACGACAACCTCGAGGTGATCCTCGTGTGTGACGCGACCGTGCAAGAGAAGCACAACGCGAAGGCTCGCATCACGCAATACCCTCGCGAGGACCGCAGCCCGGCGAGCGACCATATCCAGCCCGAGCAACTCATGCTCGACGCTGACATCATCGTCTCGCCTACAAGCCTGATTCCAGGCGAGGCTCGACGCGGGCGCGACCGTGACGCATACGAAGTGCTGCGCGCGCTCCAGACGCAGGGCCGCACCGTCACGCTCGTAACGTCGCTGCGCGTTTACACCGGCATGGCGCTCGGCTCGTGCATCGCGACACGCACGAGCCAGACGGGGCAGGTGCTCGAGGCGGCGACATCCTGGCAACAGATCGAGGTCGCCAACACGCAGGCGACGACCATCCCCGCGAGCGTGATCGCCGCTGTCGCTCGCTCGAGCGGCAAGGGTAAGGACAAGACAAAGGATCAGGTCTCTCAGGAAGAGGCCGAGATCGACCAGGGCAGCCTCGCCTATGATGTGTTCTATGGAGGTGGCGAATGATCCTGAGTTTGATCACATTGCGTCCCTCGCTGCTCGCGTACCAAACAGAGGTTGTCATCGAGGGCGTGACGCTGATTCTCGATGTCGAGTATCGTGCGCGCACAAACGATTGGTTCCTCTCGGTGTACGATGTCGCGCTCTCCCCGATCGTCGAGGGCGTGCGCGTCAACTCGAACACCGACCTGTTTCGAGGGCTACGCGATAGCAGGATGCCTGATGGCGTCTTTATCGCGCTGAGTGCCCCCGAGATCACCACGCCTCGTATCGGTCAACTCGGTGATGCGGCAAAGCTCTACTTCGCATCTCAGGATGCGATCGACGCGCTGCGCGAGGCTGACGCAGACGGCTGGCGCGCGCTCATCACGCCGCAAGCGATCAAGTCCGTGACCCCGGTGGTGCCATGAGCAGGATTTTTGGCAGGACATACCGCCTCGTTATCGGCAAGTCCGGGCAACGCGGCGTCGAGATCACGGGGCTGCGCATCTCATTTCGCGTCGAGAAATTCGACGGGAGCACGCCCAACGTTGGCGAGATCAAGGTGTGGAACCTCTCGCAGACGACGCGAGCACTGGCGCGCGAGCCTGATACGCTCGTACAGTTGTACGCAGGCTATCAGGATGTCACGCCATTGATCTTCCTCGGCGCGGTCACTCGCGTGTCTGTCGAGGATGATGGCGTCGACAGCGTGACGACGATCACGAGCGGCAAGCAGACGACGCAGGCGCTCCCCATCGCGCAGTCTTTCAAGGGTCAGCAAAAACTAGGAGGCTTGCTCACCAAAGTTGCCGAGCGTTACGCACCTGAAGGGGTCGACCTGAGCGCGATTCAGGACATTCCCGCGAGCGGCCCGCGCGGCATCACGCTCTCGGGTGAGCCCACGGACGTGCTCAACAAACTGACGCGCGCGAACAACCTCGATTGGTTCATCGAAGACGGTATCGTCAAGGTCGTGCCACGCGGCGCGAGCACACAGGACACCGCGTTTATCCTCTCGCCATCGTCAGGGCTCGAGGGCTCACCGCGAGCGCTCAAGCCATCTGCCAGCGTGGGAGGCTCTCGCCTGTCTGTCGAGGCTACAGCGCGCCTCAACGGCGAACTGCGCACGCGGCGTCTCGTGCAGATCGCAGGCACCACAGATCATGCCGGTTGGTATTTGATACGGCGCGTGTTGCACGAGGGCGACCTGTGGGGCACGGGCGCGAAGAGCTGGAGCACGACCATCGAGGCAACGCCGATCGAGGAGGTAGCATGACGGACACCATCGACAAACGAACGCCGAGCGCGGCGGAGGCGATCGGCTACGTCGCCAGGAAGGAGATCGCTAAGGTGCGCACGCGCGTTCCTGGCGTGATCCAGGCTTACGACGCGAGCGAGCAATCGTGCGAAGTCAAGGTTGGCATCAAGCGCAGGCTCGAGGACGGCACCTTCTTTGAAGACCCTGTGCTTGTGAATGTCCCGGTGATGTTCCCCCAGGGCGGCGGCTTCTGTATGCACTTCCCGCTCGAGTCAGGCGACCCCGTCATGGTCGAGTTCTGCGAGCGCTCTGTTGACGAGTGGCTGCTCGCCTCGTCGGTGATCACCAACGCCGAGCCGAGCGACCCGCGACGCTTCGACGTGAGCGACGCGACCGTCACCGCAGGGCTCTCGATCTTCGCGGACCCGATGCCCGCAGCGATGGCAAAAACAGACGCCATCACGATCGGCGTGCGCAGCGGAGACACGCGCGTCGAGATCAAATCGAGCGGCGCGATCGACATCATCAGCGATGGCGGCACGCAAATCAGCATGGCGCTCGATGGCTCGATCACGCTGACCTCGACCTCGTTCGCGAACCTTGGCGGCGCGGCGGCTTCACTGCTCGCGAAGGCAGCGGAGACGATGACCAACTTCACGAACATCGCAGCGATCATCAATGAGTTCGCATCGCTCTATGCGATCGCGCTCGCCGCTGCAAACACCGCAGGCTCGGCAGTACCTATCGTTGTCGAGCCAGGCGGGATAACGGTTCCCGCGTACACGCCAACGCCAGTCACGACCACGAAAGCGAGGGGCGTATAATGGATCTGCTCATCGACCAGAGCACGAACGCCTTGACGCTCGTCAACGGCGACCTGGTGTTAACCTCGCCCGGCGTCGAGACCGTGGGGCAGCGCGTGTTGCTGCGCCTCGCGCTCTACCTTGGCGAATGGTTCCTGAATCAGAGCGAGGGCACACCGTGGCGCGAGTCGATCCTCGTGCGTCCGGTGGACCTCGAGTCTGTGCGCTCGATCCTCGCGACACGCATCGCGACATGCCCCGGCATCGACTCGGTGGCAGAGCTGAACCTCACGCTCGAGCGCGCGACGCGGCGGCTCTCGTTTGACTTCACGGCGCTTATCACGCAAGGCGCGCCGGGATTCGAGGATCAATCGACAATCAGCGCATCGGGGCTGATCGCGCTCGACGACTCCGAATTGCTCTGCCTTGTGGAAATGGGAGGCGGCTACTTATGAGCGGACTGACTTCAACAGGCTTCACGACGAGGCGACTGCAAGAGATCCTCGACGCGATCGACGCGGAGCTGCTCGCGAACGTGTCGGATCAACTCAACCTCGACGGCGAGGAGAGCGTGATCGGGCAGATTCGCGGGGTGCTCGCGCAAGAGATCTCGCTCGTGTGGGAATCTCTCGCAGACCTTTACCGCGCGCTCGATCCAAACAGCGCGGTCGGTGAGCAGCTCGACATCATCGGGCGGTTCAACGGGCTGACACGCCTTGGCGCTGCGCGAGGCATCGGCACCATCACGGCGACCGGTACGCCCGGCACGATCATCCCCGCTGGCTCGCGCGCATCGAACAGCACGACGCAAGTCATCGTCGAGACCTCCTCCGATGCGACCATCGGCGGGGGTGGTACGGTGTCTATCCCCGTGCGCAGCGTCGAAGCGGCGCTCGTTGTCTCGGGGGTCGACGGCATCGACACCATCGTCACGCCGGTCGCAGGGTGGGCGAGCATCAGCGCTTCGAGCGCGTTGACCGGCTCGCGTGATCAGGAGAGTGACGCGGACTATCGCGCGCGCCTCGCGTCCATTCGGGCGATCGTGGCGAGCGTCGAGGGGGCGATTCGCGCGCGACTGCTCGAAGTCGATGGCGTCGACGAGTGCCTCGTGATCAGCAACCGCACGAGCGTGACAGACAGCAACTCGACGCCGCCGCACTCGGCGCGCATCGTGATTTCGCCTGATCTCGAAGGACAAACCGCCATCGAGGAAGCCATCGCGGCGGCGATCTTCGAGACGCTCCCCGCTGGCATTGACTCGTATGGCGTGGGCTCAGAGGCGCAAGAGGCGACCGTTGTCGATGCGCAAGGGTATGATCAGACAGTGCGCTGGGAGTACGGCGAGCAGGTCGATATTTACGTGACCATGGATGTAAGCGTCAGGGTGCAAGACACGCTGCTCTCGCAATCCGAGGCAGAGACCGCGATCCGCGAGGGCATCGAGGACTACATCAATGCGCTCGATCTGGGTGACGACGTGCGCCCCTCTGCGCTGCAAGGCATCGCAGAAGATGTGGTCCCGATCTGGAGCGTCGATACGCTCAACCTTGGCACATCGCCCGGACCGAGCGGAACGGGCTCGATCAACCTCCTGTTCAACCAGTTTGCAAACGCGGACACGGTGACAATCTCGGTGACGCTGATATGACAACCTACATCGCAGACCATCCACAGCGCGCGCGCGACCTGCTCGGGAGCAAGGTCAAGTCGGTTGACCACGTGCAGGAGATCGTCAGCGCCATCGCTGACGAGGTGCAGGTCGTCGAGGACTCGACATACGATGTCGCGCTCTCGCGCTCGGTGGAGTTCGCCACAGGCGATCAGCTCGACAAGCTCGGCGCGCTCGTCGGTGAGCGACGCGACACGCTCGACGACAACACCTATCGACGCTTTATCGCAGGCGCGATCCAGATCAAGCGATCGCTCGGCACTGCGCCGCAGATGATCGAACTCGTTTCGACGCTCACGGGCTCGCCAGACGTTCGCCTGATCGGCACGTATCCCGCAGCGTTTGCCGTCGGGTATGTCGTGCCAGAGGCGTTCTCCTCGAGCCTGCGCGCGCGCATCAAGGATCGTGTCTTGCGAGGTGCGCCCGCTGGCGTCGAGGTGCAGTTGATCGAATCCGTTGGTACAATGCGCGAGGGTGACACGCTCTTGCTCGACGTGACGCCCGGATTTGACGGGCCTGGCATGGGAGATCTCTACTGATATGGCGACGAAACCAACATTTGCAACCTGGAATTACGAGTGGGCAACGGCTGCCGCAGCGGGGCGCGTGACAGATCCGAGCGCCTTTCGCGCAGGCGGCTGGCCTTTCGAGAATGAGTTCCCATCGAACGCCGCGAACTACCACTTTCGCACGCTCGGTTTGTGGACCGCGTTCTTTGACGACATGTTCGGCTCCGCCGGGACGCTCACGCTCGACGCATCGAACACCTACCTCGAGGTCACGACCGATGGCGCGAGCGCGCAGGTGTGGACCTTCGTCGGCGCAGGCACAGACTGCGAGGTCGTGAGCGACTCTTTCAACGGGACCACCTACCTGCTCGGCGGGACAGGCTTGCGCGTGCAGACCGGAGGCACTGGCACCGAGGATGACGGCGACCTCGAATGGTTTGGATCGAACGCGGTTGATGCCGCGGTCGGTCGCATGAACCTCTCTCGCAAGGCTGGTCATTCGACGATCACAGACGTGGGACTGAACGTCCCTTGCATGCGCCTGACCTACGCCGACGCTGATGACGCAACCGCTCCAACGGGCGACTTCGCCACGGTCTTTCCTCGCGATGAGACGTTGTATATCGACAACCTCGCCAAGGCGGTCGTCGAGATCAACGGCTCATGGGATTCGGGGACCGGCGTGTTTTCGCTCGATTCTTATGACGGCTACAACGTCTCGAGCGTGACGCTCAACACCGCGGGCACACCGAATCAACTCGACATTTCGGTCGCGAACACGTTCACCGCCAGCGCGATCTTCGCCACCATCCTCGATTCGGGCAATGATCCGATCATCGTCAAGGCAGGACTGAGCAAACAGATTCAGGCGACCGCGTTCAACGGAACCAACTGGGTCGATGCGTTCGATACAGTGGCATCCTTCACGGGCGGGAAGAACTGCACGATCAGCGTCGTCATCTACTGACAAGGAGGAATCATGACCGTCACGACACAACAGATACGCGAGATCCAGGCGTCACTCTCGGGGCGTTCCCCGCAGTGGGTACAGCAAGGGGGTGCAGCGATCACGAGCGCGAACGGTGTGCCATCGGGAGCATCAGCAGGGGTGAGCGTGCTGAACAGCGTTGATCTGAGCGCGATCTTCACGACCGTCGCCATCGTCAAGGGCGCGAGCGTCACGGACTACGCCGGGCGCTGGTGGGGCTACAACCCCGCGCTCGGCTCGGGGACGTGGGGGCTGCTCGACAACTCCTCGCGCACCGGGCTCACGACCTCATGGCAGCAGCAGATCGCCAGCGGTTCGATCACGCGCGTCTACTTCGAGTTGACCGCGATCACAGACAGCGGATCGGATGGCGTCGGCGCGTGGGTCGGTCCCTGCGATCCGAGCGCGTGAGGTGATGCGATGAGACCATTCTTCAACAGCGGTTACTTCCCGCCCGAGAACGTCGACCCTCAGACCGAGGACAGCGCGGGGCGGATTCAGATCGCAGACGACTACCTCGACACCGAGTATGAGGCTGCCTACCAGGCAGACCAGCAGATCGAAGTGCTCGACGGACCACCGGATAACGCGATTCAGATCGCAGACGACTACTGATAAGGAGGCGACGCCATGGCGATCGTGCCAACAATTCCAGACTGCGCATCGGCGGCTGCCGGTGGCACCGCGATCGGTGATTACTCGCAGCAACTCTATTCTTTCTTCAGCGCGCAGGTTGGATTCTTCGCGCTCCAGAATGTCGTGGGCGGTCCTTCCGCCGTCACGTCATTCACCGCCACGCACACCGATGGATGGCAGATCAACTTCCGCGTCTCGGGCGGCGCGATCCTGACCATGATCGACCCTGACGGCACGATCGCGGACAGCGCCTCGCCGGGCTCTCCGACGAACGCGAGCGCAGAGGTGACGTTCATCCCGTCACCCTCGGGCGTGTCTGCCAACTGCTTTTACGCGCAGTACGGTGACGCGGTGATGTTTGGCGTCAAGGACTCGGGCAACACCTTCCCGCAGTACTGCTGCCAGATCGGCAAGATCATCCAGACAGACAACGCGAGCGATCCCGAGGTCTTCGTCGACGGGCTCGCGATCCTCGCCTACCTCCCGAACGAATCGCCGTCGTCAGGCGTCGGAGACTGGGGCTGCGTGTCGAGCGCGAATAGCCAGTGCTTTGTACGTGTCGGTGAGGCGGATTGGCAGGCATACACGTTCGGCAACACGGGCGCTGTCACGGACACGTCAGGCAATATCCGCTTCTCCTCGATCAACATCTTCGCACCCTCGACGGGTTCGCCGTCAGCTACGAATGATCCGAGCATCGGTGAGTTTCGCTTCTTGCGCATCGATGGATCTGTCGACGCAGCGCCGCTCAACGTGATCCCCTCGAGCGCGTCGAACCAGGCACAAGTTCGCCTGAACGATGTCGCGAGCGATACGCGCATGGTCGCGCTCTGGAACAAGACCGTCACGCCATAAGGAGGCATCATGAGCACCACCGCACAATACGTAGGACTCCCCATCACCGTCACGGCGGACACGACGCCAGCGCTGATCCCGCTGCCTGACCCGGCAACCAACCCGAGGCTCGGGAGCGATCAGATCGTGCGCCTGTTCGTGCACGAGAGCGCAGGCGTGACGGAACTCGTGAGCAACACCGCCGCGACAAAGGGGCTCACGATCACGACCGTGGCGGCGACTGATGCCAACTTCGAGCTTGGCGCGTGGCGTCTCGGGGGCGACCTCGCCCTCTACCTCTACGCCAGTTCGAGCACAGCAGTGACGATCATTCCGGTCTACGAATCGCGAGCCGCAGCGCAGGAGTGATCGTGCCGGGCTATCGATTCGACAACTCGAGCCCGAGAGATCAGAGCTTCACCTATGGATCGCGCGCGAAGGGCGAAGGCGGATCACGCGATCCGCTGGATGTTGACGTGCCGGATGTGCTCGATGTCGCGCGAGACACACTTGACCCCGCCCTGAGCGGCGAAATCGCGCTCGATTTGCGAGCGCCCAGAGAGCAGATATGAGCATCGACCCAGCATCGTTCGCCTACGGACAGCCCGGTTTCGGGCAGCCGACATACAAGGGCAGCACATTCTTCGTCTCGCGCAAGGACCACTTCCCGCAGCCTGTCGCTGGCGTGATCACGCTGCCCGCTGACAGCACGTGGGTGATCTGTGATGACGTGGACCTGACGGGCGACGCGATCGTCTGCGATGGCGTCGCGACGATCGTTGGTTTCGGGCAGGAGACCTGCAAACTCTCCTCGAGCGGCAAGACGAGCGGACAGTTGATCTCGACCACCTCGACACTCACGCTGGCCTCGCTCGCCATCACCACAGCGGGAACCGCGTTCGGAGCGCGCGTCGATGGGAGCGCCGCCACGGGAGGCGATCGCCCGGCGTGCGACTGGCACAACGTGAACTTTTTCGGCGGACCGGGGGCTTACCTGATCAACTGCGCCAACGCGGTGATGAGTATCATGGGCTTCTTCGGATCAGCAGGCATGTTCATCCAGACGGGCATCGACACGTTGGCGATCACCGAGACGATCTTCACGCCTTCGAGCGGATTCGCAGGGCTCAATTTCATCCCGGGAGGCTCGTGGAACCGGCGCATCAGGATTCAAAACTGCGCGTTCGTGGTCGAGTCCGGCGCTACGGGCGTCAGCGTACAGGCTGCCGACGTGCAGGAGAGCGAGGGGTATATCCTCGAGTTTTGCAACTTCTCTGGCGCAGGCACCTACACCGCTGGCGCGACCGTGGGCTCCGAGGTATCGCGCTGGCAGGAGAACCGAGGCATCGAAAACAGCTCCAGGCTCGGCTCGCTCTACATGACAGGCAACGCCACGGTCACGCCAATCGCCGTGATAGGCACGCCCGTCAAGGTCGCAGGCACGACCACTGCTGGCGATCTTATTCAGCGGTTTACAGCAACCGACAATCGCCTGACATGCGATTCGGAACTCGCCGCGAACTTTTCGATCTCCGGCGTCGCCTCGATCTCGGGCGGGAACAACAACCAGATCGCGCTCTACCTCTACAAGAACGGCTCACCGATCAACGGACACCGCACCTTGATCACACTCAACAGCGCAGGCAGGGTGGAGAACGCGGTGTTTAACGCGCTGGTCTTGCTCGAGCAAGACGACTACATCGAGGTGTGGGTGAGCAACGAGACGAGCACGACAGACCCGACCGTCGAGGAACTGCATCTACAGCTCCATGCGGTGTGAGTCGAGATCTGGTAGGGTGCTCTCTCGCTGCCAATTTGACACACGAGAGAGCATCGATATGATACATGCAGCAGCATTGCTCACAGCAATCACGGCGCTCGCCGCGCCGCCATATGGAGACGAGCCCATGTCATTCTATGAAGTCAAGCCCGAGATCCTCGCGTGGTTGCCAGCGATTCACCGCGTGCGCGACGACATGGGGCTCTCCTCGGTCAAGTACAGCGACGCGCTCGTGATGGCGTTCCTGCATCGCGAGACGCACCCCATCGGGCGCGCGGACTCGCATCGCGATGGCGCTCCCTTCTACACCGCGTTTCAGTTCGCCAATCCTTACCTGAAGGACGCGCTCGTTTACCTCGACGACGAGGAGATGCCCACGCAGGCGCGTGACTACCATGGCAAGGTTGACCCCGCGATCCGCGTGTTCCTCGGGCACATGGAGAAGTACAAGGGCACACACCTTTACGAGCCCTCGATGATGGCGGTGATCCACAAGGCAGGCATCGGCTCGGCGGTGAAGGTGCGCAGGCTGCTCGATCAAGGCAAGGTCGCCACGCCGCTCGAAGCGCTCGAGAAGCACATCAACATCCACAACGACGCGAAGTATCTCTCGACGTGGCAACGCCTCCTGACGGTCTATGCGCAGTGGGTGCACGACGAGAACGCGAAGTTGCATGTGTGCTCGACGCAATACCTTGGTGAGTTTGGCGAGGACTGGCCCGAGATTCCGGGGGTGATCGAGTGAGACGCTGGCCTTTGCTTATCCTCGCGCTCGCGTCGTGTGCCCCCGTGCCGCGCGTGCCAGATCATCTGCCCGAGCCTCGCCAGACATGGGCGCGCGCCGCGTGGGTGTACGATAACCGCGCGCGCGTGCGCGAAGGTGAAGCGCTGCTCTCGCGCGTCGTGAGCGTGCAGATCCTCGCGCGTCCTGGGATGCACTCGATCTGCCCCGAACCGCTCGGCAACTGCACCGTCTTTCACGGCGGCGGCGAGTACACGGTGTTTTGGAACGCGATGCTTGGCGAGGACGCCTTGTGTCACGAGTTGCTGCACATCTTGCTCGATCAGGCTGGCACGATGGAGAGGTCGGAGCATCACGCATGGATGCTCGAGCACAACGCTTACTACTGCGACGAAACGATCAGTTGGTATCTCGCGAAGGAGAAGAGTCATGACAGATGAAGTGATCAGGGGCAAGTGGCGACAGTCGGACCTGATGGGATTTTTAATCCTGACGATCTCGACGATCCTGTTTGCCTATGGCGTCGAGGGATTCAACCAGTGGGGATGGGTCGCGTCTGCTGCGATGGCAGCGGGGCTCGTCGTCTACGGTCGCGTCATCTCGATCAAGGTCAACAAGGATGGCGCGGAGTTGGACGGGGGACGCGGTGACGACAGATGACATGAAAGAGACGGTCCGAGGAATCGTGATGCCGGTCATTGCGGCTGTGCTCGTCTCGGGCGGGTCATCCTGGCTCGGTGTCGAGATCGGGATCAGCCGACTCGAAATAAGCCTGAAGGCCGCAGAGGCGCGAATCACCGCGATCGAGAACACCGAGGATGCCAACGACAAGCGACTGCGCAAGATCGAGAGCGACCTCTCGCACCTCGCCGCGAAGTTCGACGCGCTCGACCGCAACACGAAGATCGCCGCGAACGAAGCGCTCGACAACGGAAAGAAGATCGACGACCTGTCACGCGACCTCAACCGCCTGATCGGCGCGTTCGAGGGTGGCGGACGCAACCGAACAAAGGAGTAACCTTGTCACTCGACAACCTCGACATGAGCGGGTGGGCGCTGCTCTACCCCGCGACCGGAAAATTCAACTACTGCGATGGCGCGCCGACCGCGTGCGGCCCTCAGCCTGACCCGCCAGACCCTGATCCCGGCGATCCCGATCCTGACCCGCCAGATCCCGACAACCCCGAGCCCGATCCGCCAGACCCCGAGGAGTCGTATTGCGGCATCTCGTTCGCAGACAAGAGCGCCGTCCTGGTGAGCAACTGGAACTATGCGCGCGTCGACATCACGGAATCATGGGATGAGTTTCTGGGCAGTGATGATGGGGATGACCTCTGGGATAATGACCCCGAGCAATTGCTCGTCGATTGGATGGACTACCTCTCCGACATCGTGCTTAACGACACGCAGGAGCCTACCTTCTTCGTCAAGGTCTCGAGCCTCCCGATCTATGCGCAATACGGCGCGGTGGGCTGGGCGCGCAGCAAACCTTACTATGTGATCGACTGATGACACATCTCGAGATTTACGCGGTCGCGCTCGTCGGCGTCGTGCTCGGCGCGCTCGCTTATTTGTGGTGGGTCTCGCCCTCGCGTCGTGCTATCCTCTCACCCATCATCGCGGGATTGCTTGGCTTTCTCGCGGCGATAGGCTTGCGCTCGCGGCGTGCGACTCCTCGAAAGGAAGAGGCATCGCCCGAGCCCGAGCAAGAGGCACCCACGCGCGCGCCAGAGATCGGCGCGCCCATTGACTTCGAGGTAAACGATGAGACGACTCCTGACGGTGATAGCGTTCCTGATCGCCCTCCTGACAGTGCCAGCGACGAGCGACGCGCAAGCGAAGCCATCGACTGGTGGAATACGCACAACTGGGACTGACGGGGCGTGCGCACCGATCGTGTGCCCTCCTGACGTGAGCGCGTGCGAGTGCGCCGCGCGCTCCCTCAAACAAGCGTCATTCTGCGCGAACGGGCAGGCGGCGCAGATCGCGCTGCTGCAATCCCAACTCGACGCTGAGAAGCGCGCGCACATCGACGACGTGGCGAGCGAGCGCGTGCAGCGCGAGAAGGATCGCGCTGAATCGACGCGCGAACTGGAGAAGCAACGGCGCAAGGCGTTCGCCCTTGGTGGCGTCGCTGGCGCTGCTGTCGCCATCGTCGTGCGCATCATCATCAAACTCGCGGCAAACTGAGGGGAAGCATGAGCCTTGCAGACAAGGTGCGCGGGTGGCTCGCAGAGCACGACCCGACGCTCGAGAAGTACGCAGACAAGAGCAGCGCCGATGTAGCGCGCATGATCGCAGACGATGGGGTGATCCCTCACGCGAGCGTGCAAAGCGCCGCGCGAGCGTATCGAAAGATGCTCGCTGGCGAGATTCCCGCACCAGTTCAGGACGATGGCGAGGATCGCGAAGGGGTCGAGGAGGTCGACGCCGACGCGCCAGACACCGGCGATACCGTCGCGCTCGACTGGGACAACAACAGGTATCTGTTCTCGTTTGTCGAGAAGGGCAGCGCGACGCCATGGGATGCCGACTTCAAAGAGATCAGCGAGTGGGCTTGGTGGTACACACACCAGGGCGAGAACCGCACCGCTCGAGACTGCTGCAACCTCGCTTACGAGGAGCACGGGCGCACGATCACAGAGGCGTGGTTCAGGCGCGCGATGCGCATCCTCGGGCTGCTCAAATCCTCGCCACCGCTCGCGCCTCACGAACTCGAGAAGTATCCTCGAGCCGAGCAGCAAGAGCGCATCATCTTCCAGCGCAGGCAGGCGCGCGCGCAACGGGCAATCACCTCGAGCGAGCGAAGGCAGTGGAGGCGCATCGCGGAGCAAGCGCAACGCGACCTCGAAGACCAAGACCGCGCGATCGAGCTGCTCGCCGGACTCGTCAACAGCGCCCCAGTGCGAGAGATCGCCTACACCTACCCCGAGAAGACCTCGCCCTACCTCGCCGTCGCGGGTGCGTTCGATGTCCACATCGGCAAACGCACGGACACGGGCGGGCTCGACGCGACGATCGAAGACTTCCTCACGGCTGGCGAGAAGCTCGCGCGGCGCATCGCGATGTGCGGCACACCCGAGAAGATCCTCGTCGCGTTCGGCGGCGACTACTTTCATGTTGACACGAAGGAAGGCACGACCACGGCGGGCACGAGACAGGACGTTGACGCGAGCACCGCGCGCATCATCAACTCTGGCACGCACGCTGCCATCGAATACATCGAGATCATGCGCGAGGTCGCACCGGTCGAGGTGATCGTGATCGCTGGCAACCATGACGCGACCCTGACGGCAGGGCTCGCGACCGCGCTGGAGATCCGCTACGCGCACATCAACGCGGTGGAGTTCACCTTCTGCGCAGACACGATGCAATACGCGCGGTTTGGCGACTGCCTGCTCGCCTTCGAGCACGGCGACGGCCCGAAGCAAAAAGACCTCGCGAACCTCATGTCACACGACGCGAGGCAGCGAGGCTGGTTGTGGAAGAAAGGGTTTGCGTTCGTCGGACACCTGCATCACGAGCACGCTTACGACATCGGCGGCGTGACGGTGCTCCAGTGCCCCTCGCTCGCGCACGCGGACGCCTGGCACGCAAAGAAGGGATTTCGCATGTCGACGCCCTCGCACGCGGCTTACCTGTTCGATCGCGAGGAGGGGCTGATAGGCGCGCTACGCGCTACGCTGTAGCCACGGCGCGAGGCATTCGTCTGTGAGGTAGGGGCAGTTTACTCGCGCTTGGTGACCCGAGTTCGAGCGATCACTCATCCCCAGGTTGTCGTAAGGCAGAATGCTGTTTGCAAGCAAAGGCTCGAAGTATCGTGCGAACCAGAGGAACCTGCCTGCACCAAGCCCAATGGTAGCAAGAAATCCCGAGCCTCCGATCAGCCCAAGCCACCAAGCCACACTCACCGCCTGATCGACGCTCGAGCCATCCTCCCCGATCGACAGCACACACCATTCGACCGCATCCCCCAGCGTGAGCAGGTCATCCCACGCGAGCAGCACGTCGAGCCGACGTTTTGCCAGGTCGAGCGCGCTCGCCTGCAAATGCTCAGGCAACCTCGCCCACGCCTTGACCACGAGCCCGATCGCCTCGGGCGTCCTGCGCGCGTGCTCCACGATCTCTCGAAACGCTCCGTAATCCATCACTCCTCCTCACCATCATTGATGATCTTGACGAATCGTTCACCGTCAATCCAGACTTCCTCCCATCCGCCAAGATAAATGTGCTGCTCGAGGTCAAACTTGTCACCCATGGCTTCCTCTGTCATCGGGTAGAGTCGATCCCACGTCGTCTGAAAGGCGACCGGCAAGTCCTTTCTGAACGCTGCCAACCCTTCTTCGAGGAACATGGGGTAATGACGCACATGCGCCGTCCCGATAAACTCCACCATCGCTACAGCAACCAGCGCTTCTCTCGGAGTTTTGAACTTAACCCATCTCACATCAAGGCCCTCACCGATCACGAACGCAATGACCCATGGACGTTCACCCTTATCGCCAAGATAAATCACTTGTCACCCTCCTTCCTCTCACCGTCGATCCAAGCCTGAACGCTCTTGCGGTCCATGTCGTGAGGCAACCACTTTGCGCACACCTCGAGCAGCGCGAGCGCATCCTCGAGAGCCTTGCGTGTGTCGCCCTCTGCTGGACAGTAGTCGCGCGTTTGCTGACGCTCGATCGCAGACGCGACGAGTTGGCGCACGCCGAACATCGGATCACTCAGGTCAACCTGGGCATCTTCGATCAGCCCGCGAATGCCGATGTAGGTTTCGCACGATGCGAGGCTGATCACCATGCACCGATGCTTCACGAGCAACGCGAAGCGCTCCCCCTTGTCGGTGCACGTCTTGATCTCCTCTCGGATTTGCCCGATGCGCTCCGCGAGGTCGACCGCCTTCGCAGACCATTCCTCTTGTGTGGCATCCATGGCTTGCGCCATCATCATCGGCACGATCGCCTCGACGCGCACGTCCACGATCACCTTGTCCTGCTTCTCTTCTGTCATCTCTCCTCTCCTGTTTGACGGTCCTTTCATCAATGCTACAATGAGCGCGACCCAACTCCTCGGGTCGCGTCACCTCTCCTCGACGCGCGAGCCCCGCCAACCTCTACTGGCGGGGCTCGCTTTGTTTTAACCTTCTGCGAACTCGATGATCCACGGGCCTTCCTCGAAATCACCGAGCGACGCGAGCTTGCCGAGCACCCACCCGAGCGCGCTGCCTGAGAGCTGCTCGGGGTTTTTCACCTTGCCCTTCTCACACAACTTCACGAGAAACTTCTCCTTGACCTTGCCATCGACGTGCTTGAGCAGCTCGCGTTCAACCTCTGCGAGCGTAGCCTCTTCGGGTCCAGGCGCGGGCTTGCTCGGCTTCTGCCTCGTCTTCTCACGCCTCGGTGGTCGCTGAATCGAGTCTTGCTCGGGGTCATCGCCCATCGGCAACATGAAAGCCTTCAGGAGCGCCGTGCGCAGCGCGCTCGTGGTTGCCTTGGCGACTGCCTTGTCTCCTCGGTCCTGCCCCTGCCCAACCCACGAAAAGGAGCGTTCCTCGCCAGTCACACCGTCGATGAAGGTGACGCACATCTCGAGTGTCACCGTGTCACCGTGTCACCTTTGGCTTCGTGCTGCGTCACACTCGGCAACATGATCACCTGCCTCGACGCGAGCGGTGCGCGAATGGCATCGAACACCGCATCGATGCTCGCATACTTCATGCGGATGTGATCGACGCTCTTGTCTGTCGCGACTTTCTCCACCTCGAGCATGACCTCTGCGATCATGCGTGCGAGGCGGCGTGTGGGTTGCTCTTGCTTTGCTTCTTCTGTCATTCTCCAACTCCATCTCTAAGGATCAGCACCTCTCGCGGTGCGTCGAAATGCATCGAGGACACTGCGCCCTCGCTCCTGTACGTGATCCGCGCGCTCACATGCGCGACGTGCTCACCGAGCCTGATCGCCATGTGCGGCGACTGCCTCGACTCGGTGACAGCGCGAACCGCCCCGCTCTCGTCGAGTGCCGCGAATCTCATTCGGTTGCGGCGCGCGTTCACCTCGATCATCTCGACGCGCACGCTCTCGCCATCACACGAGAGAGTCACGCCCTCTCCCTGGCTCACTGTCAGTTTCAATCCCATCACTTCACCTTCTTGCGCCAGACGCGCTTGCCTGCCCTGAACGCGAACCCTCGACATCGATCCTCATCGTCGACGAGATGCACGCCATGTGGTTTCTCGAACTCGCCAGCAAACTCGACACCTTCGACCGTCCAGCGCTTGCGCTCGTGCAACACAATGTCGCCTCGCATGAGGTCTGCGACCGGGACGTGATCGACGCACGTCGCGTTCAAGCAGAAGGCGTCACGTCGATACATCGACCCGCACTCATGGCAGGTGTCATGCGTCGGCGCTTGCTCGGGGATGTCGTCGAACTCGAACGGTCGGCGCGCGTCGAGCGAGACGACGTTGCGCTCTTGCTCTGCGCGATCCCTCGCCTCCTCCCTGATGTCTGCGGGCAGCCTCGCGAGGATCTGTTGCCACGCTTGCGCGATCTCCTCGTCCGTCGCGAGCTTGGGCAGGTCGTGCCCCGCCTCGCTCAAGATCGACTTGAACGCGGTCACGTCCATGCAGTCGCCCACGAAGATCTGCGGGATGTCTGCACACATCTTCTCGAGCACCTCGAGTGAGGTGTGCGCGCTGTAATGCCTGGTGATGGTGAGGATGGTTGGTGTGATAGGGTCGGGATATGCGATCCCTTCGTGCATGTACTTCTTCATTGTCTCGCTCCTTCGAGTTGTTGTTTCGTGCCTGCACCTCGAAAGCCCGCCGAGCTTGCTCCGGGCGGGCTGGTGTGAGTGAGGGTGCGTTAGCCTTCCTGATTCGCTTCCTCTTCGAGTTGCTCCTTCGCGAGCCTGAAGCCTTGCTCGATGTCCCACTCGTCTGCGAAGTCTGGAGCCTCCCACTCTTCGATGCCCGCCATGATGGTGGCGGCGTCCGTGGTGTCAATCTCGCTCATGTACTCGAGCGCCTCAGTAGCATCGTTGCTCCCGCAGGCCGTGAAGTAGTCATAAAAGAACGCCTCCATGGCGCGTGCTGCGGTGGGGTAGAGGATTCCGGCGTGTTGGCAGTTCATATCTCGCTCCTTCGAGTGGTGACGCTCATGCGTCGTTGATGTGCTTCAATCTTTAACCACCCTTTCACCACACGTCAATATAAAAAAACACGACTTGACGTTTTTTATCATCGCGCTCATAGTCATCTGGACTTCAACGAAAGGAGAGACCATGGCGAAGCAAGACAAATCAGAACTGAGGCAGACCATCAGCGACGCGCTCGAGCGCGCGAGGCTCGAGGAGCTGCGTTGCAGCGCGAGGAGTTTCGATCGCGCGACCGGGATTCCGATCGGCACCGCCTACATGATCACCAAACGCGCGGGTAACATCACGCTCGACAACCTCCACGCCATCGCGCAGGCGTTCGGGCTCGAGCACGCGGGCATCCTGATCGACCGCGCGCTCGCAGGCGCACCGCTCGTCGAGAACGGCGCGCCGATCCACGACGCGCTCGTGCAAGAGCTTATCGACCGCTACAGCAAGGATGAAGCATGAAACACTACACACTCGAACACCGCCGCGCGCCATACACTTGGATCGCCATCGCATCAGACGACAACCTCGAGGTGATCCTCGACTACGCGAAAGAGCACGGCGACCTCGACGACCTGCGCGTGATGAACATCCGCGCGAAACGACTGACACCCGTGCGCGAGCTGATCGCGCGCAGCACACGCAAGGAGAAACCATGACTCAGTTAACCGCGCCCTTCGTTTATTTCGGCGGGAAGCGCCTCATCGCCCCGGTGGTGTGGGAGAGGCTTGGCAATGTCAACAACTACATCGAACCTTTCGCGGGCAGCGCAGCGGTGTTGCTCGCGAGACCTCACACCTTGCGCCCCTACCAAATGGAACTGTTGAATGATCTCGACGGTGAGATCTGCAATTTCTGGCGCAGCATCAAGACTGATCCCGAGGGTGTGATCGATGGAGCCGATCACATCTGCTCGGAACTCGACATGCACGCCAGATCGCACCGCATTGCGGACACGCGCGAGGAGATCGTTGAACGCCTGCGCATGGATATGGACTTTTGCGACCCCGTGCGCGCAGGGTGGTGGCTCTATGGCGTGTGCCTCGCGATCGGCTCTGACTTCGAGAACGCTCGCCATTCATTGCCCAGCTATGGCAATAAGGGGCGTGGCATTCATCGTCACACGCCAGATGCGCGCTATTCTCGCGACACCATCGCGCACCACCTGCAAGGTGTGATCGATCGTATGCGCGCGGTGCGCATCGCGTGTGGATCGTGGGAGCGGGTGCTGACTGATTCGTTGATGTTTCCTTGCGCAACGTACAAAAGCCACAGACCTCCATGCGGCGTGTTCCTCGATCCCCCATACCTCGAAGGAAATCAGCAATATGCGGCAGGCGGCACGGGCACCTCGCTCGCTCATGACGTGCTCGAATGGTGCATCGAGCGCGGCGATACCCCGCAAATCCGCATCGCCTTGTGTGGCTACACAGGACACTATGACGCGCTCGCAGAGCATGGCTGGGAGTGTATCAACTGGAAAGCGAACGGTGGGTACGCGAGCACCGCAAACCGCAAGGGCAGCAACGCCACAGCATACGAAAACAGCAAACGTGAGGTGATCTGGTTCTCACCTCACTGCCTTGGCAAAGCGCAGACCACACTTTTCTAGGAGAGGATAGATGGTCGCCTGGTTCAACCGCATCGCGAGGCGCAAGATCCTCGCTCAACCCGGCTCGCTTCTTTGAGGAGATAACATGGCAATCACACTTGGATTCGATCGCGTGCTCGCGCTCCCTGACGACAGGTTCGCGAGAGGCTGGCAGCGCGAATGCGCGCGCACACGATGCGGCAACGCGATCATCAACGGCATCAACGATCAGGACTTCCCCGACGAGGAGATAAACGAATGGTGGTCGAATGTGTTCTTTGACCTCGCGATGTATGTTCGTCGCGTGCCTGAAACCTGCGATCCCTTCTACAGCAAGTCAGGGCTCACGACGCCGGTCAACGTCGTGGCGTGCTCGACGCTCACACTCGCGCAGCCTCCAGACGCGCTCGTGCGCCGCACGCTGACATTGTTCAATCTCGGGCGCGCGCTGCGTAACCTGACCTCGGACGATCGAACGGACTGGCTCTTTGCGACCGAGCACGGCAACGCCGTCGATGTCGTGCAACATGCTTTCAAACAACTGCCCGACAGGAGATAACATGAAGGAACTCGACATCATCATCAGCAACCTCACAAACCAGGGCTACTCCTGTTGCATGGTCAGCGACGGCAAAGGGTACGAGGAAAACCAGCGACGACACAGGATGCGCTTGAATGGTTCGCGAGGGCCGATCTACTCGATCGACCACGGCGGCGCGCGTTATCCAACCTTCTACATCAGCGCTCGTGATGCCGCATTCGCGCTCGGCTCGTTTGGCGTTTATGCCAAACGCATCTCATGGAGCAACGTCGAGAGCGTCGTCGCGGAGGCGTTCGACGAGAAGGCAGCTCGCCGTCGCGCCATCGGAACCGCATTGCGCTGAAACAACAAGAGCCCGATGCGTTGCGCATCGGGCTCCATGGAGAATCGGGGACTCGAACCCCGGACCTACGCAGTGCGAGTGCGTCGCTCTCCCATCTGAGCTAATCCCCCTCACCCCTTGCCTACGGCGGCTTTGACTCCAACCGTCACCCGCGCCTTTCTTCGTGTTACAGCACGAGCACGGGTGTGGAAACACAAGGGGCTGCGCTGCCAGGATCGGTGGGTTGGGTTATGAGCCCGTCACCGGCTCCAGGCAGCCACGATCCAGCGTAAGCAGGAGGTCAACCCGCGTCAAGCGTCGGGTTGTTCCTCGACATGCTCGAAGGTGAACTCGTCGAGCGTCTTGCGAACGACAGCATCCTCGACAGACCCCATCGTCAAGACGGCGCGAAGGTGTGCCTTGAAACGACGCTCGAAGGTGCTCGAGTCGCACGCGAACGCGCCGCCAGTCATCGGCCATGGGTATGCCTCGCCATCCTCGACAGCAAACAGCGTCGTAACGTAGGTGTCCTCGCCACCATCGAAGTTCTGCGCGACTTGAACGAAGCGCTTCTCGTCAACCTGGTGCGATTCGACAACACCCATCGGAGTAAACTCACCATCGAACGCATCGCGGTTGATGTGCAGTTCTGCGCCACCTGCAAAGTCCGCCAGGTGGATCACGTCACCGATCGACTTCACGAGCCACACGTCGCCATCGCGATGCTCGTATGCCATGCCTGGAATGGGTTGAATGCCTTGCTTGCTCATACTCTCTCCTCTTGTTATGGCGCTCGCCTCGAGCGCGCACCTATCAAACCACAGCGCACCATCAACGGTCAATCCATTTCTCACGCTTGACTCGCCCGAACAATCGGCTTACAAACGAAGAGCCCCCGGTGCGTAGGAACACCGAGGGCTCATAAATCATCACCCAACTAAACCCAGGAGGTGACGACATGGACGATCCTACGTCCCATGATGCCTCGCGTCAATGCGAGAGTAGCAACACACCAAAAAACAGGAGGGTCTCTGTGAATGACTTCATGCGGTTCATTCACTTCGAGTCCGGTTTGTCTCACTACGCACGATGCGCAGCGAGCGCGTTGTCGTATCACGCCGACTTCAAGACCGGCGAAAACGCCTATTGCAGCGTCTCGACGATGGCGTCCTTCTGGGACTGCTCGGCTCGATCGATTCAGCGAGGCTTGCGCGAACTCGAAGAGCGCGACCTGATCGACAAGATCGAACGAGTCGGACGCACGACGCTCTACAAACTCGTACATCCAGACCTCTCGAACGAGGTGGATAGTGAACCTTCCACCCATGACTCACAGTCACAGGGGGGTGACTCACAGTCAGGGGAGGGGGTGACTCACAGTCAGGGGGGGCATGACTCACAGTCACCCAACCCTTTAGAGACCCTTCCTTCTAACCATTCCCTTACCCCTTTAGAGCAAGAGGAGTCGATCGAGGGGGAGGTGCAAGATATAAACGTATCGCAAATTGCAAGTGTCGTGCCAGAGTCCTCGTCGATCGAGAAAGATTCAATCACTGAAGATCAACAAGAAGGTGAGGAGGTAGACGACAGGTTGCCGCACGAGGTCATCAGGGATGCCATGATCGATTACCTGATGATCGAAGATGTGCAACTCGCCATGATGTCGTACACGACGAGGGAGGACAGGAAGAGGCTCAAACTGGGAACCATCAGCGCATCACTGGCAGCATTGCTTGGTGGTAAGTACACAGTCGAGATGCTCGCGCAGTGGGCGACACACAAGGTCGGTGAGTTGATCTCGAGGGAAGTGCACACGAGGCACTGGCAAAAAGCGATTGCCAACCAGGGCGACTTGATTGCATATTTTGCAGACATCGAAGCAAGGGCGGCGCGAGGAACAGGCAAGGCAGTAGAGGGCCAGCCTGTCGATAACAGTGACCTCGCGAACATGCTCGCTTGAGGAGGAGAGGAATGAGCTGGAATCCAGACGACAAGATCGACTTCGGGGCAAAGCGCGCGCAGTGCAGACAGTGCGGCGCGCCGACGACCTCGAAGACGGCGACGATGAAGGGCCCCTTCGGGGAGATGATGACCGTGACGATGCGTAGCGCATACTGCTCTGAGGAGTGCGAGCGCATCTATGATGCTCGTCTCGCTGCGCACGCGGCACGCACAGCCACGCTAGGCGTTTTTATGGGCGCAGGTGTGTCCGAGAGAATGCAACGCGAATACGAGGACGTGAGGGACGATGTGATCGTGCCTCCAGAGTTGCGCGATCTCATCGACCCGGAGCACCGCCGCCGCGCGGTGCACATCCATGGCAGACCATGCACGGGGAAAACAACGCTCGCGTTGTACGCGCTCGACAGGATGGCGCAGGGCAAGCAGATCGCGAACGCGGTCTACACGCTCGAGGCAGACATGCTGCGTGACCTGAAACCCTTTGGCGAGCGGCTCGAGCATTACATCAGCGCGGACCTTCTTATCATCGACCGTTGCGGCATCGTCGCTGCGTCGGTCAAGGATATCGAACTGATCGATACGCTCATCTATCACCGCGAGGCGCGCGGCGCGTACACCATCACGATCAGCCGCATGACGCTGAAGCAGCTCATGCAGGACACAGAGCGTGGGCTTTACAGCGAGAGCGTGATTCAACGCCTCGTGAAACTCGCGGGCTCGGTGCGTCAGCTCGAAACGGCGAACAATAACTTCGTGCTCGCGGGGTTGAAATGACGGACTTTAGCAAGGAAGCATGGGGCGATGCGTGGAATCACAGGGCGGCGAAAGACGAGCGACGAAAGATGAATGACCTCGAGCAGATCCAAAGGGCAGCACTACACGATGACCGCGCCGAGCGTTGCCTGATTCGCGCGCTGATGATCAAGCCCTCGCTCATCGAGGGGGTCAGCGACAGGCTCGACCCAAAGCACATCTACGCAGAATCGCATCGCATCATCTATCGCGCGTTGCTCGAGCTGCGCGAGCGCGGCGACCTGAAGGATGGCGCGAGCGAGGGGCAGGCGGCGGAGTTCCGCGTCGCTGAATACCTCCAGGTGCACGGGTTGCTCGAAGCGGCGGGGGGCGGTCAGAACATCCTGTCAATCGGCGTCGGTGATGCGATCGCCTCGCAGGTCGAGGAGTATGTGCGTCCGGTCCTCAAGGCTGGCATCCTGCGCGAAGCGGCGGCGCTTGGTGATGAGATCGCCAAGACGGTGCACGAGGTCGATCAGGTCGATGCCTGGGCCGAACGCATGACGCGCAGGCTCACCGAGATTACCAGCGCGGGGAGACCACGCGGCGCGATCGTTGGACCGAAAGAGAGCGTCAAGCGTGCGCTTCGCCATGTCGAGGAGAGCGCCGAGACGCGAGGACGCACGGGCGTCCCGTCGGGGTTTATCGACCTCGACGACATCACGGGCGGGTGGCAAAACTCGGACCTGATCATCATCGGCGCGCGCCCCTCGATGGGAAAGTCACTGCTCGCCGGTCAGATGGCATACCATGCTTGCGCGCCTGGGCTCGACGAGGATGGCAGGGAGCGCCCCGCGTTGCACAAGGGATTGATCTTCTCGATCGAGATGCCTGCGTTTCAGTGGACGCTCCGCGAGGCGATCGGGCGTGCGCAGATCGAGGCGTCGAAGGTGCACCACGGGATGCTCAATGACAGGGAGTGGCCGATGCTCATCAAGGCGATGGGTGAACTTGGCGAGGCGCGAGTCTGGATCGACGAGACGCCTGGCATCAAACTCGGGCAGTTGATCGATCAGTCAAGACGCGCGAAGGAGATTCACGACATCGACTATATCCTTGTCGATTACCTCCAACTCGTGCGTCCCTCGCAGTCGCTGCGCTCAAGGCAAGAGGAGATCGGGCGAACCAGCGGCGCGTTGAAGGAACTCGCCAAGGAACTCGACGTGCCTGTCATCGCGCTCGCGCAGCTTAACCGGGAACTCGAGAAGCGACAGGACAAGCGCCCTCGCAACAGTGATCTTCGCGAGGCTGGGGACATCGAGCAGGACGCGGACGTGATCGGCTTCATTCACCGAGAGGAGGTCTACAGCGGTAAGCAGGAGGACGCAGGCAAGGCAGAACTCCTCATCACCAAGCATCGCAACGGTGCGCTCGGCACCGTCAATCTGAAGTTCGACGGCGCGCGACTGAGGTTCCGCAGCGTCGATCCTTTTTGAAATTCGTTGTTGCACGATGCATTTCGATGTGTCACGGTGGTTGAGTCTCGAAACAAAGGAGGTTCAAGACATGACAGCGAAAGTCAACATTAGCCTGCGCATCGACGCTCGAGCGATCGAGGAGGCAGACAGGCACGTCGAGTGGATGCGCGAGCATCACGGCGTCGAGATCACGAGGTCGGATGCGCTGCGCATGGCGATCAACACCGGGCAGATCCTCGCGGTTCAGCATCGCATGAAGGAGGGTTGGGTGAGTGATGACTTGCCAGCGTGTGAGGCTTGCGGGGTCGAAGGCGATCACGCGAGTTGCTCGAGTGAGGACGGCGATGATTCGTTTTACGTGTGCAAGGGATGCCTTGCCGATTGAGGAGGAGAGGAGAGATGACGAGACGCATCGAGAAGTACGAAGACATCAAGTGGGAAAACGACGTGAGCGAGCCGCTCACGAGCACCGAGTGCAGGCGTGCGATCGGGCTCGAGCCTGGGGTGTACTACACGCAAGAGTGCAAGGCTGAACGAGATGGCGTGTCGTATGCCATCGAGCGGCAAAAAGCTGGCGAGCAAGTGAGGTCGAGGAGCAGCGCAGGGTGGAAACTCAAGTGGCAGTTCGTGCTTTGCCGCGATGGGTTGCCATCCACGAACGCGACGCGCGATGATGACATCACCGTCGATCATCCTGACGCCTACGTCGCGGCTGTCGAGAACGCACAACCCACGCCAGCGAGGTTGCTCCCCAAGGTCATCGCGCGCTCCAAGTACGACGAGGACATCAAGGCGCGTGACGAACAGATCGAGCGGCTTCGCGCCAGCCTCGGGAAAGCGTCGCGTCGCGCCGACCTTGCAGAGCGTGACCTTCACGTCGCGCAAAACAAGGTGACTCGCATCAAGCCTCGCGCCATCGACTTGCATCCCGACGTGGCCAACGGGCTCAACATCGCGCGCCGCATCGAGGGTGAGTTGCAAGAGTTGGCGCAGGAGATCGTAACGGGGGCGAAGGGGCTGACCGTCGAGCAAATCGTGATGGAGGTCGAGCACAAGCGAAAGCAACTCGACGCTTGCAGGGTCGAACTCGCGACGGCGCTGCTCGAGGTGACGAAACCAGGCGCGCCGATGACGAGTGAGGAGAGAGTGCGCGAGCAGGCGGTGATGATGCGCAACGATGGGAAGTCGTTGCTCGAGATTTGCCGACTGCTCAACCGCAAGCATAACGCGGACTACAAGCCAGAGCACATCAAGGCGATGCTCGAGGAGGTGGCGTGATGAGGATCGACTCAGAAAGGCGATATTTCAAACTCAACGAGAAGGGCAGGGCGATCTTCGAGGAGTACTCGGAGGCGCGCGCCAAGGCGATCAGGGAGAAGCTCGAAGCGGCCAGGGCGTTGCTCGAGGCGGAAGGTTTACCAGAGGATGCAGACAAGCTCGGGTTGTTCCCG
>Ga0213841_1000382_pt1 | contig 57228 bp, 34 predicted proteins | sample SWPATP23_FD_160125 | JGI IMG/M metagenome (GOLD analysis project Ga0213841, IMG submission 160125) | Coastal seawater microbial communities from Marineland, Florida, United States - SWPA TP2 #3 | ecosystem: Environmental > Aquatic > Marine > Coastal | place: USA: Florida | collected 2016-08-14
TCATCTTCTAGCAAGCTAGAAATGTTACCGCTCGACTTGCATGTGTTAGGCCTGCCGCCAGCGTTCAATCTGAGCCATGATCAAACTCTTCAATTAAAAGTTTTTTGTTTGAAGTAAACTTCAAACTATGCTCAATGAATTCTGATTTTGATTCTTTCGAATCGAATTGACTATGAAGTCACTCAGTTACATTTGAGACTCTAAATTTTTTGCTCCTGAATCAAGAGCTGTTAGAACTCAACCTGTACGAGTGCCCACACAGATGATTGCTTCATATTTTTAAAGAACAGTGCGACTAAGCTTTTGCTTGTCGCCGCAGCCTAGCTGCAAAGTGGAGCGCCATGATAACGACTTCACTTTTTATGTCAACACTTAATTTTAATCTTTTTCTTAAGAGAAAGTTTTAAGATTAAGTTTTATTTGACTCGACATCGTTTTGATTTGCTTTTCAGCGTCTCGCCCCGTGTCAGTGGGGTCGCATTATAGGGAGATCATTTTTTTGATCAACCCCTTTTTGCAATTAATTTTAAGAAATGTGTTCAACCGCTCAAAAAGAAATCAAAACCCTGTTTTTAGTCGCTTTTTGCTAACATTTAATACAGGTTATTTGCATTTAAAAACTAAGATCTAGTTAGATCTTAGTCTCATCACACCTTCTTGTATGGTGGAAGCAACTAATTCACCTTTTCTATTAAAGAATTGCCCCCTCACTAAACCACGGCCACCACTCGCACTTGGACTATCGACACTATATAGCAACCATTCATCCATTCTAAATGGACGATGGAACCACATAGCGTGATCTATCGTTGCAACTTGCATATTAGGTTGCAAGAAAGAATGTCCGTGCGGCTGCAGTGCCGTTGGCAAAAACTCAAAGTCTGATGCATATGCTAATAAGTAGTTATGTATGCGTCTGTCATCAGGCATTGTGCCATTTGCTCTAAACCAAACATGTCTTTTTGCTTCAGTGCTTTTTGGCTTAAATGGATTTTGAAAGTTTACCGGACGCATTTCGATAGGCATTTCGCAGGTAAATTTATTTCTTAGTTGCTCTGGAATTAGATCTGCGTGCTCTTGGTAAAACTCAAGTGAAGACTTAAGCGTTTCTGGTGCTGGCACATCAGGCATCTCTGTTTGATGAGATAATCCTTCTTCATCCCCCTGAAAAGAGGCTGTCATATAAAAGATGGGTTTACCATATTGGATTGCACAGACACGTCGTGTACTGAAGCTTCTCCCATCTCTAATAGTTTCAACATCATAAACAATTGGTTTGCTGGCATCGCCCGGACGTAAAAAGTATGAGTGTAAAGAATTAACATAGCGATCTGCTGGCAAGGTATATTTGGCCGCAGACAAAGCCTGTCCCATTACCTGACCACCGAAGACTTGTGGAAAGCCGAGATCTTGGCTTTGCCCTCGATAGATCCCTTGTTCAATTTCTTCTAATGAAAGAAGCGATAGTAAATTCTGTAAAACCTGACTCATAACTCATTACCCTCAAACAACATAACGCTTTAATCATACTACACGTAACTGTTTATTGTGTATTTACCTTGCTCAGCTTTGTCATTTCATAAACAATATTGAAAAACACTATCTGAAGATTTTTATGGCTTATTGGTTATTCAAAACAGAACCCGATGCATTTTCTATTGATGATTTGAAGAATGCACAAGAGCAAAGCACTTTTTGGGAAGGCGTAAGAAACTATCAGGCGCGAAACTTTTTAAGAGATGATGTCAAACTAGGTGATCAGATCTTTATTTATCACTCCAGCTGTAAAGTACCTGCAATAGTCGGGATCGCAGAAGTGATAAAAGAAGCACACCCTGATCCCCATCAATTCGATCCGAATAGTGATTACTTTGATGAAAAATCTAAGCCAGACTCACCAAAGTGGTTTGGTGTCACTGTTCAGTTTAGGGAAAAGCTAAGACCTGTCTCTCTGAAACAGATTAAGGCAGACCCTAGAATTATTGATTTACCCCTCAAAAAAGCTGGCCGATTGTCCATCATGCCTGTTACAGAAGAAGAGTTTTTCTTATTGAAACATTATAGCAATAGCGAGCAATGATAGTTGCTCGCTATTGTTCATCGTAAAAACTGCTACTATTACTGTCTATTTAATCTCAGACCACTTCACTTCAGCAGCTAAAATACGTTCCGGTGAAATATAGTGAAGAATATCACCACCTTTGATTTGATAATGCAAAGGTGGATTCAAATCCATATTAAACGCATTCAGATCGTGAGCAACTCCCAAAATAATTGCATCGTGTTTTTCTTTGAAGTAATGAAAGAAAGCAGAGAAAGGTAGTGCTGCAATATTATCAGGTAACTGCACACTGAATTGAGTGTCGCCATGTAAAGTTGATAACAACTCCTCTTGAACACGACTCGAGCCAGGATCCTGCATCGCACGCACTAAGATCTCAGCAGATTTAGTACTAGAACACTCAACATTTTTGCAATGAGTGCGCAGCAGGCTGACTTTACTCTCATCAACAAAATGTGCACTTATATGTGCCGCTTCTTTTATTAACGGACTTATCATTAACGCTGTTGTGAAAGTCTGATCGTCATCTTTACCGTCTATGATAATTTTATCAGCTTGAGAAATCGCAATACGATCGAGCTCTTTTTCATCTGTAAAACTCGGCAGATGCGCAAATTCAACTTCAGAATAGTTAGCTAGAGGGTGCTCTTCAAGATCATTAACGGCGAGAATGATTTGTCGGTCTTTTCTTTTATTGTCGGCAAGTATGTAATCAACAATCTTTTTTGTTCTCTGCTCATGCCAACCAAAAATAACGATGTGATCAGTTAAGTGTGCTAAGTTTTTGTTTCCCGTCATTGCTCTTTTTACCCAGAATGTAACTAACTGCCCTACTTTGCCAAGCAAGACACCAAATAGCGCTAAGCCAAATGGAATTTGAAATAATGCGACGATCCAACGGCCTAAAGGCGTTACGGCACTCATATCGCCATAACCTACCGTTGAGGTGGTTACAACATAGTAATAAAAGTATGTGTTGAGCTCTAGTAGCTCAGTTTCATTTGCAGCATTAAGGAGCAACCAAGTCGCAGCTATGTGCAACACAGTTACAGCCATTAATAACTGCCAACTAGCTTTATCTATATGCGCTCTCAATAGCATGGCTAGTTTTTTAAAGTACAAGGGCATAGCTAAAATAATTGAACTTAATGATTTTTGTTCACAATACGCGATATCTATTTGCTTGCAAATACCACTTTAAATAAATCTAGGATAGACTTATAGATGACCGTATTTTAGGTTTATTAGATTTCTACCTCGTGTTAGGTATACTGAACTTATCTTCTTTTAAAGGATAACGACATGGCAGGTGTTTTAGCTTCCGTAGATCAAAGAACTCAACTGGTTGGTGAAAACCGACTCGAGTTGTTGTTATTTCATTTACATAGCCGCCATCTTTTTGCTCTAAATGTCTTTAAAGTAAAAGAAGTCGTAAAATTACCACACCTAAATATCATGCCAAACGCGCATCCGAAAGTATGTGGTGTGACGACTATTCGCGGCGAATCAATACCAGTTATCGACTTAAGAAGGGCAATTAATATGCCCGAATGCCCAAGAGATGAAGATTGTAATCTTGTGATCACCGAATATAACCGCTCAGTTCAAGCATTTTTAGTCGGTAAAGTAGATCAAATTGTTAATACTACTTGGTCTGACATTATGCCAACTCCGACCTCTGTGGGTAAGAATCATTATTTAACTGCACTGACCAAAATTCAGCGAGACGATAAAGAACATATTGTCGAAATTATTGATGTTGAGAAAGTATTGGCTGAGATAATTTCTTATGACATTTCAATTTCTGAAGATGTTTTAGACGAGACTATTTTGCCAGAATTTAAAGGTAAGAAAATTCTTCATGCGGATGACTCACCTACGGCTCGACGCCAAGTCGCAGATACTCTCGCACAACTCGGAATTGAAATCATACCAGCTACAGATGGCTTAGAAGCTTTAAAAATTCTCCAAGGTTGGGCTGAACAAGGTTTAGATGTAAACAAAGAAATTCTAGCTGTCATTACAGATGCAGAAATGCCCGTTATGGACGGTTACCGTTTAACCTATGAAATTAGGAATGACACTAGGTTAAAAGACTTACATGTCATACTTAATACTTCGCTAAGTGGTAGCTTTAACCAAGCTATGGTTGAAAAAGTAGGTTGTAATGCGTTTCTATCTAAATTTCAGCCAGACTTATTAGTAGAAGAAGTTCAAAACCGCTTAAAAGAATACATTGGTCAGTAAACTGGTTATTTATACAGTTCACTTTATTCTTATTTTCTTTATATTTCAAAGCATTAAATTTTTACGCTCAGTAAAAATGCGTGTCTTGCTGGGAAATAGACGCTAGCCTAGGTATACTTTGCTGCATTCTGATTTGGCAAGGTAACCTAATGGACGTTTCTGATTTAATTGACGGCTTAAACGATAAACAACGCGAAGCTGTAGCTGCTCCTTTGCAGAACATGCTGGTGCTGGCTGGCGCAGGCTCAGGTAAAACGCGAGTACTTGTTCATCGTATAGCATGGTTAATGCAGGTAGAGCACGCCTCTCCTTATAGTATTTTTGCTGTGACCTTTACCAATAAAGCCGCCAAAGAAATGCGTACCCGTGTTGAAGAAACACTTAAATCGCCTGTCGGTGGTATGTGGATCGGGACTTTCCATGGTTTATCTCACCGAATTCTTCGCGCTCATCACCGTGAAGCAAACTTACCTGAAGCATTTCAGATCTTAGACACTGACGACCAAGTTCGTATGATCCGCCGTCTGTTGAAAGCCATGAATGTTGATGAAAAGAAATGGCCACCAAAACAAATCGCCTGGTATATCAGCGCCCGTAAAGATGAAGGCCAACGCCCAAAAGATATTCAAGCTTATGATGTGAACGAACAACTCATGTTACGCGTTTATACGGCTTATCAAGAAGCCTGTGACAGAGCGGGTTTAGTCGACTTTGCTGAAATCTTATTACGCTGCTTTGAATTGCTACAACAGCAGCCAACCTTACTGCGCCATTATCAACAGCGTTTCCGTCATATGCTGGTAGACGAATTCCAAGATACCAACAACATTCAATATCGTTGGCTAAAACTACTGGCTGGCGGTGACAGTAACATTATGATCGTTGGCGATGATGACCAAAGTATTTACGGCTGGCGTGGTGCTAAAATCGAAAATATCAAACGCTTTTTAGATGACTTCGATGCTGAGACTATTCGCCTAGAACAAAACTATCGTTCTACAGCAACCATTCTAAAAGCATCAAACGCGCTGATTGAAAACAATGCCGAACGAATGGGTAAAAGCCTTTGGACCGATGGTAACCAAGGCGAACCAATTTCGATTTATGCCGCCTTTAATGAGTTAGATGAAGCCCGTTTTGTAGTAGGTAAAATCAAAACTTGGCTGAATGGGGGTAATGCTTTACAAGATTGCGCCATTCTTTATCGTAACAACGCCCAGTCACGTATTCTTGAAGAGGCCATGTTACAAGAAGGCTTAAAGTATCGCATTTATGGCGGTATGCGCTTCTTCGAACGCCAAGAGATCAAAGATGCTTTATGTTACCTACGCCTGATCTGCAACCGTCAGGATGATGCCGCATTTGAACGTGTAATCAACACCCCAGCTCGTGGTATTGGTGACAAAACTTTGAGCCATATCCGTGACTGTGCACGCAATGAATCAATGCCGTTGTGGTTCGCCGCAAAAGCGATTCTAGAGCAAAAGCATTTAGCAGGCAGAGCAGCAACTGCCGTCACTAAATTTGTTGAACTTATCGAGCATCTCAGCGATAAAATTGATGAGCTAGAATTGAGCGAGCAGGCCAAACAGACCATTGAAGTATCAGGCCTAAGGGCAATGTATCAAGCCGAAAAAGGTGAAAAAGGCCGCGCTCGAGTAGAAAACTTAGAAGAATTGATCAGTGCCTGTGGTCAATACGAACCGCCTATTGATGAAGACTTTAGTTCACCACTACAAGGTTTTTTAGCCTACACGTCACTCGAAGCCGGTGAAGGCCAAGCCGATGAGCACGAAGATGCGGTGCAAATGATGACTTTACACTCGGCAAAAGGTCTAGAATTCCCACTCGTATTTATGGTCGGTGTAGAAGAAGGCATGTTCCCTTCTCAACAAAGCCATGAAGAGTCGGGTCGCTTAGAAGAAGAACGTCGCCTATGTTATGTCGGTATGACCCGAGCAATGGATAAACTCTATATTAGCCATGCCGAAAGCCGTCGTTTGTATGGACAAGAAAAGCATCATAGTCCTTCGCGCTTCTTACGTGAAATTCCCGAAGACTGTGTAGAAGAAATTCGCATAAAAACACAAGTTTCACGCCCAGCAAGTACAGGCCGCTTCAGTAACACCATTACTTTGGCAACCTTTGAAGATAGCGGCTACAACCTTGGTCAACGTGTTTTACATGCCAAGTTTGGTGCTGGCACCGTATTAAACTACGAAGGGAATGGCGCGCAATCTCGAATTCAAGTCAACTTTGACGATGTGGGTACGAAATGGCTTGTCACCGCTTATGCAAGACTTGAAAAAATATAATTTAGAGGCGCTATTTGAGCGCCTTACTTTTAATCAGCATCGTCAGTTAGTGTTGTTTTGTGGCTCACAAATGTGGGCTGCCACCGAGTTGAATAAACTCACCAACAAGACAAACTCTTTTTTGACGTTGTCAAAAGAACCCGCTTTTAATCAAGCGCAATGGCCTGAGCATCTTCATCAAATTCTCGGTCAAGAGTTTGAGGTCGCAATATACGATGGCTATTCAGGGATTATTCCTAATAAACTGGCAGCACTGAGTGGCACAGTAAAGGCTGGCGGAATACTTGCTCTCGTCTTACCTGAACTTGCGCAATTAAATTCTTGGTGTGACCAAGGGATCACAACTTGGCAAAATCATCAGCAATCGCTAACAACAAGTCCATTTTTAAGGCGTTGGCAGCGCTTATTTGCTCAGTTACCTATCTCAATTATTTCTGAAACGAACAATGCAATACTGTCTTTGCCAAGTTTAAAACCTGCTTCAGAGCTTAACCATAGATTAGGTGAGCAAGATAAGGTTATTGAAACGCTCACTACATTACTCACCAAATCGCAGCAGCATATTTTACTTACTGCCGATAGAGGCCGCGGTAAATCATCAGCTTTAGGCATATTAGCGAGCAAACTGCCTGAGCAATCATTTGTAGTGTGTGCTCGACAATATCAAGCGGTAAAAAGCAGTTTTACACATTTGGCAAAAGCCCTCGGTATTGAGTATTCAGGTAATGAAAAGACACTTGCTAACTTGCGCTTTTGCCCTCCAGATCAGCTACTTCAAGAAAATATTAGCGACGCCATCATTCTTGTTGACGAAGCCGCAGCTTTACCTGTGCCAACTCTCATAAAAATAGCGGATAAGTTTAAGCGCAGTGTATTTGCATCGACTTTAGTGGGCTATGAAGGTAATGGTCGAGGTTATACGCTAAGATTCAAACGTTTTTTAGCAAAACACTATTCCACCTATCAGCAATTGACCCTCAATGCGCCGATCAGGTATGAGCAGTGTGATCCGTTAGAAAGCAGCATAAACAAACTATTCGCACTCGATGCGGAGTTTAAAGCACCAAAGCAACTTGAACAGTTCGAGTTTACTCATCTTACACCTGAAGATTTACTTCACGATGAACACTTGCTTAGACAAGCATTTTCATTATTGGTGCTCGCGCACTATCAAACTAGCGTGAACGACTTAAGACAGTTGCTTGACCAACCTAAGAACAAACTATTCGCAATCAAACAACAAGATCACTTACTTGGTATTTGTCTGGTCAGCATTGAAGGCGCTTTAAATAAAGATAGCATCGCAGCGATTGCGCAACAAAACAGGCGACCAAAAGGGCACTTACTACCGCAACAGCTTTATCACTTGCTACAACAAGATGCATTTTTAAGTCATAAAGCCGCAAGAGTTGTCAGAATTGCTATCGCACCAGATTTTCAAAGCCAAAAACTGGGTAAGCTGTTATTAAATTATACCGAGCAGCAACTCCAAGATGAAGTCGATTACTTTGGCAGTAGCTTTGGCTGCACCGCGCAGTTATTAAGGTTTTGGCAAGACAACGATTATCACATTGTGAAATTGGGCTTTAAACAAGACAAAGCCAGCGGCGAGTATTCTGCGATTGTATTAAAAAATAATAAAGGGCTATCTGAAGAACAAAGTCAGTTACTAACGCGTTTTTCTCAGCAATTGACTTATCAATTGCTCACGCACTATCAAACGTTAGATGACACGCTTGTCGGCCAGTTACTAAAACCAATATCTGGCAACTCTCACATTTCAACTGAGCATAAGCAGCAGTTGAAAATATTACTCGACCAACCTGCGCATATTGAGCAAGGCTTAGCCTTGATTTGGCAAATTACGACACAAAACCCACAAGTGTTATACAACCTTTCGGCTATTTCCCATCGGCTACTAATTAGGCTAGTATTACAAGGTAATAAAAAAGACGTAATTCAGAAAGAATTATGCATTGAATCAAAAAAACAACTAAACCAATACTTGTTTAATCTAGTTGCAGAGATTTATGCCCAAACTTAAGCCTTCAATTTTGCTTACACTTTGCCTTTTTTGGGCATGTCAGCTTATGGCTTCTACATCACCAATAGATATTAAATTAGGCATGTCGGTGGCTTTAACCGGGCCCGCCAGCGAAATTGGCAAACAACTCGCACTAGGGTCGCAAATTTACTTTGAGCAGCTTAACAAACAAGGTGGGATCCATGGCGCACTGATCAAACTCGATGTCAGAGATGATGGTTACGAGCCAAACCATACCGTTAATAACACCCGCTATTTTATCTATGAAGAGAAAGTGCATGCTTTATTTGGTTATATGGGGACACCTACTACATCAGCGATAAAATCAATGCTAGAGCATGCACAAACCCCTTTACTCATGCCTTATACGGGTGCAGCATTTTTAAGAGAAAACCCACAATTCAAAGTATTTAATTTGAGAGCGAGTTATCTAGATGAAGCTAAAGAGCAAATTAATTACTTAGTAGATGAGCTTGGCCATTCGAAAATTGCACTACTGATACAAGCTGACGAATTTGGTATTACTTTGCAAAAAAGCCTCACTGCAGCATTAAAAATGAAAGGCTTAAAGCCTCAGGCAATTGGTCGCTTTCGTAGAAATACCAATGAGGTAGAAAAAGCCCTTAGGCTAATCAGCAAAAGTGAAGCTACTGCGGTTGCCATGGTAGGCACGTATGAACCTCTTGCACAATTTATTCTCTTATCACAAAAGCAAAATACACAGTTTACCTTTACAAGTGTGTCTTTCGTATCTAGTGAAGATCTTTTAAAAAAGATATCTGGTCCTAGCAAAATAATGATCACAGAAGTTGTGCCCAGTCCTATATCCTGTGAAGGTAGAATTTGCGAACAATTTAGGCGCACAATAAAATCTCGTTCGCTACCTTTAACTCATGCTATTTTCGAGGGATACCTTAATGCATTGGTATTTAGCCGAGCAGCTAGAATGTGCCCTCTTCCATATAACACGACCTGCACCTTAGACGCTCTAGAAAATGTAATCAATCAAGATCTTGAATTACGTCATTTATTTGAGATCAAACCGGAACAAAAGAAATTACCAATTTTCCGTTCATATCATTCGTAATTGATCTATCATTAGTCATACTTATAAGCATAATGAGGCAGACATGGATTTAATTAACTTTCGTGTTGGGCAAAAAACAATTTCTTTAAAGATCTTAGACATATTGCTGACCGAGCGCTATGAAGGCAACTTAACCTCATTGCCAAACGGTAACCCTAGTTTCTTAGGGGTCAAAGATTACATGGGCACGCCAACACCTATTTTTGATCTTGGCTTAATCCTAAATAACCAATCTTCCTCTGAAGTGAATCAAGCGCTAGTAAAACTTCTACATGATCGTGAACAAGATCATAAAGCTTGGTTAGTGGCATTGGAACATAGCATTCATGAGGGTGTTGCATTTACTAAAGCAAGAGATCCAAGGCAGTGTGAATTTGGAAAATGGTTTTATAGTTTCAAAACAGATAATGAAGATTTAAAAGCACTACTTGCACGCTTTGAAGAGCCACATACAAAATTACACAACCTTTCAAGCACCTTGTTAGATATGTGTGCCAAAGGCGAAAAAGAACAAGCAGTAAGAATGCTCGAGAAAGAGCGCACTACGACTTACCAAAAACTGATCCGATTATTTGAGTCAGCAAGAGATCAAATCACACTCGATCATAAACCCATTATTGTTTTTACAACCTTAGATGGTCAAAAACCACACATTGGCTTGTTGGTTGATCAAGTGCAAGACAACATTCACTGTGATGAAAGTGAGATCAAGCCACTACATGAGATCACCAATATCGGCTTTGATATCGATCCGCAGACTAAGCAAATGATGAAAGGTTTAATTAAGCGTGATGATACGCACAGTGTATTAATCGATCCAAGTGCGATTTTTAGGCCCGAACATTTACAAAGCTATGAGCCCGAAGAAACCGAAAGCTATGGTTTATTTTAATTATTAATCTGAGCTCAGGTTAATTAAAAATACCTATATATTTTTCGCTTTTGATATCTACAAAAAAACCGCTCAGTTGAGCGGTTTTTTTACATCTCGTAAAAGATTACTTCTTAGCTTCACGGCTCGCGCGCTTACGCTCGCTTTCAGTAAGTAGTTTCTTACGGATACGGATGCTTTCTGGTGTTACTTCTACTAGCTCATCATCATCAATGAACTCAAGTGCTTGCTCAAGTGTCATAACGATTGGTGGCACAAGGTTTTGCGCTTCATCAGTACCAGATGCACGAACGTTAGTAAGCTGCTTACCTTTAAGCGCGTTCACAGTTAGGTCGTTATCACGCGCGTGAATACCGATGATCATACCTTCGTAAACTTCAACACCGTGACCGATGAATAGCTTACCACGGTCTTGTAGGTTGAATAGTGCGTTAGTTAGTGCTTTACCTGCAGCATTTGCGATAAGTACACCGTTCTTACGTTGACCAATGTTACCGCCTTTGTGTGGGCCGTAGTGATCGAACGTGTGGTACATAAGACCTGAACCAGATGTTAGTGTCATGAAGTCAGTTTGGAAACCGATTAGACCACGTGAAGGCATCATGAAATCCATACGAATACGGCCTTTACCATCTGGTGCCATATCAGTCATTTCAGCTTTACGAAGACCAAGCTGTTCCATGATAGAACCTTGGTGCTCTTCTTCAACGTCAACAGTTACTGTTTCATATGGTTCTTCTAATTGACCATCTACTTCACGAAGAATTACTTCTGGACGAGATACTGCAAGCTCGTAACCTTCACGACGCATGTTTTCAATTAAGATACCTAAGTGAAGTTCACCACGACCTGAAACACGGAAGCTATCTGGGTTGTCTGTCTCTTCAACACGTAGTGCTACGTTGTGAACAAGCTCTGCTTGAAGACGCTCAAGGATATTACGTGAAGTAACGAATTTACCTTCTTGACCAGAGAACGGAGACGTATTTACAGAGAACGTCATTGTTACTGTCGGTTCATCAACAGAAAGCGCTGGAAGTGCTTCAACTGCGTTTACATCACATACAGTATCAGAGATCTTAAGTTCACCTAGACCTGTAATTGCAATGATGTCGCCCGCTTGCGCTTCTTGTGCTTCGTGACGGTCAAGACCTAAGTAAGTCAGTACTTGGCCAACTTTACCGTTGCGAGTAGAACCGTCAGCACCAACAATTGTTACTTGTTGGTTTACTTTAACAGTACCACGCTTGATACGACCAACACCGATTACACCGATGTATGAGTTGTAGTCTAGCTGTGAAATCTGCATTTGGAATGCGCCTGCAGGATCTGCATCTGGCTTTTCTACTTGCTCAACGATCGCTTCAAACATTGGTTGCATGTTGTCTGAAGGCTCGTCTAGGTCAAGCGTTGCCCAACCGTTAATTGCTGAAGCGTAGATAACTTGGAAATCAAGCTGCTCGTCAGTTGCACCTAGGTTATCGAATAGATCGAATACTTGGTCCATTACCCAATCAGGGCGTGCACCTGGCTTGTCGATTTTGTTGATAACAACGATTGGCTTAAGACCTAGTGCGAATGCTTTTTGCGTTACGAAACGCGTTTGCGGCATTGGACCTTCTTGCGCATCAACTAGTAGTAATACTGAGTCAACCATTGAAAGAACACGTTCTACTTCACCACCGAAGTCAGCGTGTCCCGGAGTGTCTACGATGTTGATGTGGTAATCGTTCCACTCAATCGCGGTGTTTTTAGCTAGGATGGTAATACCACGCTCTTTTTCGATGTCGTTGGAATCCATCACGCGTTCTTCATTACCGCCACGTGTTTCTAACGTGCCCGATTGCTCTAGTAGCTTGTCTACTAGGGTCGTTTTACCGTGGTCAACGTGCGCGATAATCGCGATATTACGTAATTTTTCAATGCTCATGTTTATAACTCAGATAATTACTCGAAAGAGTGGGTTAATCCTATACACCAAATCGTGTAGCACAGCCCAAAATAGGCCGCTAGAATTTAAAAGGGGCGTATTATCCCCTAATAACGCCATAGATGAAAGTTTATGCAGCATTATTTTTTCAACTGACGTCACTATTCGACGAATAAAGGGTCAATTCAGTATAGAAGCTGAAATAAACCACGCCATAAAAGCGCCCGCTTTAATACAATAATCTCAACAAAATACCTTTTATAAATGTGATTTAAATGACAATACAGCCACCCTGCTGCTAATACAGCATGGAAATGAAATTACAGAGTGTATTTTTGCAACTAAAAACTGGGCAAAAAAGCATCATGCACTATACTGGAGCTGCACCACGAACGTGCATTTGCGGATCATGTTGGTGCACCACCAAGGTGCAACACAAATTAAAAAACACAAAAAACCTTTAAATTCATTTAGATAAAAAACTGGCACAATACCCGCTTATAGCTGCGCAGTAATAACGAAAGTTATAGCAAAATAACTAACCCAACGAGTTTTGGAGGACACACATGTCTCATACAGTTTTACAATTTATCAAGGAAAACGACGTTAAGTTTGTTGACCTACGTTTCACTGACACTAAAGGTAAAGAACAACACGTTTCTATCCCTCATCACCAAGCTGACGAAGATTTCTTTGAAGATGGTAAAATGTTTGATGGTTCTTCAATCGCTGGTTGGAAAGGCATCAACGAATCAGACATGGTACTAATGCCAGATGCTGATTCTGCAAAATTAGACCCATTTGCAGAAGAAACAACGCTAATCGTACGTTGTGATGTTGTTGAGCCTTCAACACTTCAAGGTTACGAGCGTGACCCACGTTCTGTTGCTAAGCGCGCAGAAGAGTACATGCGTTCAACTGGTATCGCAGACACTGTTTTATTCGGTCCAGAGCCTGAGTTCTTCCTATTTGACGATGTTAAGTACAAGACTGACATGTCTGGTTCTATGTACAAAATTGATGCTCAAGAAGCATGTTGGAATTCTGACAAAGATTACGAAGGCGGTAACACGGGTCACCGTCCAGGCGTAAAAGGCGGTTACTTCCCAGTTGCACCAGTTGATTCTTCACAAGATTGGCGCTCTGCAACTTGTTTAGTTCTAGAAGAACTAGGCCAAGTTGTTGAAGCACACCACCACGAAGTAGCTACAGCGGGTCAAAACGAAATCGCAACTCGCTTCAATACAATGGTATTGAAAGCAGACGAAATTCAAGAAATGAAATACGTTATCCACAACATGGCGCACCTATATGGTAAAACGGCAACTTTCATGCCTAAGCCAATCGTAGGCGATAACGGTTCAGGCATGCACTGTCACCAATCACTAGGTAAAGATGGCCAGAACATCTTCGCTGGTGACAAGTACGGCGGTCTTTCTGAAGAAGCACTATACTACATCGGTGGTATCATCAAGCACGCTAAAGCAATCAACGCATTCGCTAACGCGTCAACTAACTCATACAAGCGTTTAGTACCAGGCTTCGAAGCACCAGTAATGCTTGCATACTCTGCACGTAACCGTTCTGCTTCAATTCGTATTCCAGTTGTTCCTTCTGAGAAAGCACGTCGTATCGAAGTACGCTTCCCAGATCCAACAGCAAACCCTTACCTAGCGTTCTCAGCAATGCTTATGGCTGGTCTTGACGGTATCAAGAACAAGATCCACCCTGGCGATGCAATGGACAAAGATTTATATGACCTACCTGCAGAAGAAGCAGCTGAAATCCCAACAGTTGCAGCTTCACTAGAAGAAGCGCTTTCAGCACTTGATGCTGACCGTGAATTCCTTATCCAAGGTGGCGTATTCACTGATGACTTAATTGATGCATACATCAAACTTAAGTCACAAGAAGTGGAAAAACTGAACATGACAACTCACCCTGTTGAGTTCGAAATGTACTACAGCGTTTAATTGCTTACTTAGTAGTTAAATTCTAGAGGACATGACAACTCATACTAGAAGTGACGAGTTCGAAATGTACTACAGCGTTTAATTGCTTACTTAGTAGTTAAATTCTAGAGGACATGTCAACTCATACTATAAGTGACGAGTTCGAAATGTACTACAGCGTTTAATTGCTTACTTAGTAGTTAAATTCTAGAGGACATGTCAACTCATACTATAAGTGACGAGTTCGAAATGTACTTCAGCGTGTAACTGACACGCACCTAAATCATATGTGTTCTCAAGCCCGCGAAAGCGGGCTTTTTTATGGTAAAGCAGTTCATAAACAACTAAAGTATTTATTGCATTGTGTGATAAGAGTTAGGGCAAAAAAATGAAATGGACGGTAAAGGGGTTATGTTTTTTAATGGCACTCATTGCGCTGCCAAGCGAAGCTAAAATTTATCGTTGGAAAGACAAAAATGGTAATTGGGTATATTCAGATACACCTAAAAAAGGGGCTCAACAAGTAAAATTAAACAAGCCCTTAGTCATGCCCAGTACTAACACGGATATTTTGCAACCCAACTTAAACCAGAAATCAATCTCCTATCAAGCGAAAATCACTTCTCCTAGTCACGAACAAACCATTAGAGAAAATACAGGCACTGTGTATGTAACAGGGCAAGTTATACCTAGTTTTCACAAAGGTTTTACGGTTCAGTTATTTCACAATGGTACAGCCGTGGGCTCTCGACAATCCTCAACCTCATTCGTACTTAAGTCGCTTGTTCGTGGTGAGCATAGAATAAAAATGGCCGTGTTCAACCCACAAGGAAAGAGTATTGCAACTAGCCAAGAGCACACTTTTTATCTTCATAAAGCCAGCGTTAGTCAGTAAATATTGAGACTCTCTAAATGTAGGCGTATGATGGAACGCACCAAATTGGTGCATAACAATGAAAGCTGATCCACAATGGCACATTCTCTAACATCTTTTGCCGAAAATGTTTGGCAAAATCTATCAACCTGCATCTTAGTCATTGATGATGCTTACACCATTCAATTTGCCAACAATTCATGTAGTGAACTGTTTGGCTTGGGCCTAAAGCGACTACTCAATCAACCCCTACTAAGTATTTTTAATCATCACAGTATCGACCTAGAAAAGCTCTCTCAATACGTGCTAGATGAAGGAGTAGATTGCCAGCAACATAGAGTGGACGTGGTGTTCATCGACAATCGCTCAGCCACACTAAACATTTATAGTCGAAAAATTGTACATCAACACCAAGCCTACATTTTGCTTGAATGTCGCAAAATTGATGATGAAGTAAAATTTGATCAAGCTTCTAAGCAGATGCACCAATATCATGCTGCACGTACACTTATTCGCGGTCTTGCCCATGAAATAAAAAATCCATTGGGCGGAATTCGTGGAGCGGCGCAATTATTGCAGTATGAGACTTGCCAGCAAGAGCGTGAGCAATGTGCACAACTGATCATCGAGCAAGCTGATAGACTGACTGAATTGGTAGATAAATTATTAGGCCCTAATCAGCTCCCTAATAAAACATCGTGCAATATCCACCAACTGTTAGAGTCTGTGATCAAACTATGTAGCTTTGAACAGGGTCAACACATCAGCTTAAAGAAAGATTACGATCCGAGTATACCTGATGTGGTTATTGACCAAGCTAAGATCCAGCAAGTGATCTTAAACATCGTTCGTAACGCACAGCAAGCGCTCAAACAAGGTGGAGAGATAACCTTAAAAACCCGATTCAGACATCGTGTTCGTCAAGGGGATCATGTCGTTAAAAAAGCATTGCTTATTCAAATCAGCGACAATGGGCCTGGTATAGACGAACAATTAAAAGACACCTTATTTTACCCTATGGTAACCAATAAAGAAGGTGGCTCAGGTCTCGGGCTCTCCATTGCACAAACACTGATAGAACAACATGGTGGCAGTATTGAATGTGACAGCTGGCCGGGTCATACCGAGTTCAATATATATTTGCCATTTACATCACAACCATCGGGGAATCACGAATGAAATCAGTCTGGTTAGTTGACGACGATGCATCTATTAGATTCGTTTTAGATAAGGCTTTGTCTCGTGCAGGTTTTGCCACAGAAAGCTTTACAAATGGCCAAGATGTACTGACCGCACTTGAATATAACCAACCGGCAGTGCTTGTATCTGATGTGCGTATGCCGGGTATCGATGGCATGGCGCTACTAGAGCAGATTAATAGCCAACACCCTAATCTACCTGTGATCATTATGACAGCACACTCAGACTTAGATTCAGCAGTCAATGCGTTTCAAAAAGGGGCATTTGAATATCTGGCAAAGCCCTTTGACCTGAACGAAGCAACCAAATTGGTTGAACGTGCTTACGAAACTCAGCAACAAAACCGTAAAACCAAAGCGCAACCAATCACACCACAAAACAGCCCTGATATCATAGGCGAAGCTCCTGCCATGCAAGAAGTATTTCGCGCCATCGGAAAACTATCGGCTTCAAGTATGAGTGTTTTGATTAATGGTGAATCTGGCACGGGTAAAGAACTTGTTGCTGGCGCATTACACAATCACAGCCCGCGTAAAGCCAATACTTTCATCGCCCTCAATATGGCCGCTATTCCAAAAGACTTAGTAGAATCTGAGTTGTTTGGTCATGAAAAAGGCGCCTTCACTGGCGCTGATAGCATTCGACGCGGCCGTTTTGAACAGGCTGATGGTGGTACATTATTTTTAGATGAAATTGGTGATATGCCACTCGACGTGCAAACTCGTTTATTACGTGTGCTTGCAGATGGTGAATTTTACCGTGTTGGTGGGCATCAGAGCATTAAAGTTGATGTGCGAATTATCGCGGCGACACACCAAGATCTCGAAACCTTAGTACAAAAAGGTAAATTCCGTGAAGATTTATTCCACCGCCTCAATGTAGTGCGTTTGAAGATACCCGCTCTGCGAGAACGCCCAGAAGACATTGAACGTTTGGCCGTACACTTTTTAGCAAAGAGCGCGAAAGAATTACAGGTCGAGAGTAAAACGCTCTCAGCCGCAGCCATCAAAACCATGCAGTTGTATCACTGGCCAGGCAATGTGCGCCAACTAGAAAACACCTGTCGCTGGTTAACCGTTATGGCACCTGGCGAACTGGTTGGTGATATCGATTTACCCGACGAGCTACAACACACCCAAGTACAACCTGAAGCACAAGGCGATTGGCTCGATGCCTTTCAAGTTTGGCTGAACCAAGAGCTTAAAAATGGCAAAGAGAATATCTGGCCGGCAGTTCAAGCACAACTTGAAACCCGCCTGATCAAAACGGCTTTAAATGCCTGCCACGGTCATAAACAAGATGCCGCACTTCGCATAGGTTGGGGACGCAATACATTGACCCGAAAACTAAAAGAGCGCAATATTCAGGATAGTTAGAACTATCCTGAATTTGATGTATGAAGTTACTAGAACATGTTCCGCTGATTAAACAGTTAGAAATAATCAATCGCCTGTCCTTTTTCAGCGACTTCACTTTAGCTGAAAGACAAGTTTTACTCGAATCTTTCAGCCATTTATACCTCGTGCAAAAAGACAAACACGCGTTTAAACGCTTTGACAAAGACAATCGCTTATTCATTATTTTAAGCGGTGAATTAGTCATTTTTAAAAAAGAAGGGTTAAGCGAACTAGGTCGCGTGGGTCCGGGAGAGTTCATTGGCGAAGGGGCGTTCATTTGCAAACGAGAACACAGTACCAATGCCAAAGCAGTCAGTGATAGTATTTTACTGACCATTACACCAGAAGCATTAACTCGCCTACCAAGTGTGATCAGAGAGAAAATTAAAGATAAAATTATTGAAGGAATGGGTCTTCGAATATCCAAACTAAATAACTACATCGAAGAAAGTATGTAGGCGTATAACGCCTACATAAAACAAATTAGTTTGCTAGTAACACTTCAAACGCACTGAATAATTTTTCTAGCTCTTCAATAGTGTTGTAGTGCATACAACCAATACGAACAACACCACCTTTATCCATTACACCAAGCTGCTCACATAAGCCTTGCGCATAGAAGTTACCATCCCACACGCACATGTGTTGCTTGCCTAAGAACTCGGACACTTCGCGTGGTGCTAAGCCTTCAAATGTTAAGGCAAAAGTTGGCGTACGTTCAGCAAGGCGAGATTCATTTTCAATACCGAATAAACGGATCTGAGGAAAATCAGCAAGGCGCTTTAAGAAATACGCACTTAATGCCATTTCATGTTCTTTGGTGTTAGCAAATGCTTGTGCCAAACGCTCACGACGCGGCGTGCTTTCTGGTAGGTCACTTAAGCTGGCAATATAGTCAATCGCAGCAATCACACCCGCTAAGCCTTCAAAGCTCTGCGTGCCAGTTTCCCATCGACCTGGGATCACATCTTTTGCAGGTTCAACTTTGTATGGTGTAAAACCTTCTAAATGTTCACGCTTACCATATACAATCCCGACGTGTGGGCCAAAGAACTTGTAAGCCGAACAAGCTAAGAAGTCACAGTTAAGTGCCTGAACATCAATGAGCTCATGAGGCGCGTAGTGAACCGCATCGACATACACCAACGCACCAACTTGGTGCGCAAGTTCAACGATCTGTTTAATGTCGTTAATAGAACCCGTGGTGTTCGACGCGTATGTCACTGCAACTAGCTTAGTCTTGTCATTTAACAATGACTTGTAGTGTGCTAAATCTAGTGTGCAATCCGCTTCATTGATTTTTACAGCGTGTACAAGTGCCCCTTTATCTTCAGCAGCCTGACGCCATGAAGACACATTTGAGAAATGATCCGCATTGGTCACAATCACTTCATCACCCGCTTGCCAGTCACGTGACACCGCACGGCTAAAGCTAAATGTTAAGCTTGTCATGTTCGCACCAAACACGATTTGCTCTTTGGTTGGTGCATTTAATAAATCAGCAACTGCTTGGCGTGCATTGTCCATTAAACTGACAGTTTTATCGCTTGAGAAGAATGCTCCACCCAAGTTTGAGTTGTAGTAACCCAAATAAGCCGACATCGCACTCAGCACCGACTGAGGTACTTGAGAGCCACCCGGACCATCAAGGAAGATAGGAGATTGACCATTCACCTGCTGCATAAGTGCAGGGAACTGACGACGCAATTTTTGTAGTTCCATCCTAGCCTCTTATGCTGTAAACACGAAGCAATCTAAATAACCGACTTCATCGGCATTTAGTTTATTCATCGGTGTGGCGTTGTGCCAAACTTCACGGTCATTCACAAGTGCAAACAAACCGTCTTTGATTTCCATCTTGAAGCAAGGCTCAGCTTCTTTGTGCTCGTATACTAGCAGCTCACCGCCTGCGATATTTTCATGAGATACGCCACATACACATACATGATCAAAACCATCTTGGTGCACACCTTCTGGTGCCGGTGGTGTGTCGCTTTCAATCGCTAGCATTCTAAACTGATGAACTTCGATGTCACGGCTCTCTTCAATGCCCGTCATCGCTCTGAATTCAGTAAGTAAGTGCTTAAATGCATCGCTAATAATTAAATCGGTTTCTAAATTCTCATAAACGCGCTCAATGTTACCCTGAAAGTTGTTAATTGAGTCGTCTTGAACAAACGCTTTAGTTGGCTGAAGGCTTACTTCATTATCAACAAACTTCAATACCGAATAACGACGTTTACGAAAAGCGCCGTCTGCATATGGGTTATCAGGTAGATGATCAAAGAATGGTTTTACACCATCAATATGAGGCTGTTGAATAAAACGTAATTGAAGCAAATTCTGGTTGTTTACTGCTGTCATGTTGCTCTCGTTTATGATTATAGAATTGGCGCAGATCTTAATCTATTTCGAGCAGTTAATTGATTTAAATTACACACGCAAACATCAATAATTACATTGATAATGCATTTTATAAATTTATAAGGCTAAATTTTCTAATATTTAGAAGGCTAAAAATTTTGCAATTAAACTGGTCGGTCCAGAGTAAAAATAGCTCAGTTCAAGCGATAAGCGATAAGCGATAAGCGATAAGCGATAAGCGATAAGCGATAAGCGATAAGCGATAAGCGATAAGCGATAAGCGATAAGCGATAAGCGATAAGCGATAAGCGATAAGCGATAAGCGATAAGCGAAATTAGCTATTAATTACTTTGGAAGTCAAATAAGTATTTGAATAAGGGGTCCCGACGAAAGATAAAAAATTTCTTAAAAATACGAAAATTATAAAGACGTCTAAAAATGGGATTTAAATAGATGAAGAAGTTGGTTGCGGGAGCCGGATTTGAACCGACGACCTTCGGGTTATGAGCCCGACGAGCTACCAGGCTGCTCCATCCCGCGTCAGATGGTTTGCATAAGCAAACGAGCCCTAGAGTTTTGGATTCACTCTAGAAGAATTGGTTGCGGGAGCCGGATTTGAACCGACGACCTTCGGGTTATGAGCCCGACGAGCTACCAGGCTGCTCCATCCCGCGTCCGAATGGTTTGCATAAGCAAACGAGCCTTAGAGGTTTTGATTCTCTCTAAAAGAATTGGTTGCGGGAGCCGGATTTGAACCGACGACCTTCGGGTTATGAGCCCGACGAGCTACCAGGCTGCTCCATCCCGCGCCTGTAACATTAAAATAAATTGAATTATTTTAATGAGTTTTGAAAGGTCTCCCTTTCAAGAGGTCGCTATAATAATGGATTAAATTTTTATTGCAAGGCATAAAACACGAAATCGCGTTCAAATGGATAAAAATAAAACAAAAGTCTAGCAAAGTACCGAAAAAGCTAGCATTACCTGCTAGCTTTTTAACATTTACTCAACAATACGCTGGTGAGGCGTGATCAGCTTTTGGAATTGCCAATCAGGATGACCCATAACGATAAAATCAGGATTTTCTGTGGTTTCTCTTTGATTATAAGTTAAGGGGTTAAACTCAGAATCAGTGATACAGCCACCGGCTTCTTCTACAATTACCTGTGAAGCGCCCGTGTCCCACTCGCCTGTTGGGCCAATTCGTAAAAAACAATCGGCTTTGCCTTCTGCGATGATACACGCTTTGAGTGAACATGAACCAAGCGCAACGGTATCAAATTGGCTATTCAAATACTGGCTTACTGCTTCGAGTTTTTGTCTGCGACTCACCGCCAAAGTTAAGTTATCAGGCGAGGCAACGCTAATTTTCTGCTGTTCTTCACCCACACGTTTGAATGCACCTAAACCTGCATAAGCAAAGTATGTGGTATTTTTAGCAGGCCAGAAAATGACCCCCAAAACAGGCTTGTTGTTTTCTATTAATGCAATATTTACCGCAAAGTCACCACTTTGCAGAATAAACTCGCCTGTACCATCCATAGGATCAAGTAACCAATAACGCTGCCACTCGCGGCGTTTTTCAAGGGCTGGAATAGGCGTTTCTTCAGACATAATCGGAATATCGGGTGCCATAGCCTGCAAACCTGCCATCAACACTTCGTTTGAGGCTAAGTCAGCTTTGGTAACTGGCGTATGATCTGACTTTTCTTGCTGTCCTATGTCATCTTGTTTATAGATATCCATAATGGCTTGGCCTGCTTTTTGGGCAAGCTCAATACACGGCTCTAATAATGACTGCATATGCTACTCCTTTGCTGCTAGGAAGGTTTGTAACAACATAAGCGCTGCCACGCTACGTGCTTCAGTGAAATCTTCTTGCTCAAGTAAGGATTGCCATTCATCTAATGGCCATTTCACAACCACCAGCGGTTCAGGCTCATCACCCTCTAAACTTTCTGGGTAAAGATTTTGCGCAACCAAAATATGCATGCGAGCATTAAAATAACTCGGCGCCAGTGACAGTGTTTTTAGCTCATCAAACTGCTCTGCGCCCATGCCAACTTCTTCTTTTAGCTCACGGTTACCCGCTTGCTTTGCTGTTTCACCAGGGTCGATTAAGCCTTTAGGAAAGCCAAGTTGATAGTTATGCGTGCCCGCACAATATTCCCTGACTAATAGAAGCTCATTTTCAGCAGTGATTGGAACCACCATCACAGCGCCTCTACCACCACCCCGAATACGTTCATATTGACGTTGCTCGCCATTTGAAAAGGTCAAATCTAAGGCTTCAACGGTAAAAAGTTTACTTTTGGCCACTACATCGCAGTGGATAATTTCGGGTGGGTTAGGATGCTTTTTCTGTGACATAGGCGTTTATTTGCTAATATGGCAGTTAACTTAATCATAAAGCCTTTAACGACAAATGCCTATGTTAAATTGGTCAAAAATCGATACCGTTTTATTAGATATGGACGGCACTCTGCTCGATCTGCATTTTGATAACCATTTTTGGTTAAATGTGATCCCCGAACAGCTCGCCAGAAAACACGATATCAGTGTCGCAGAAGCTTTTGCTGATATAGAAAAACGCTACCAAGCTGTAGAAGGAAGAATTCAATGGTACTGCTTAGATTATTGGCAAAAAGAACTCGATCTGCCCATCATGGAACTGAAGCGTGAGATACAGCATCTGATCACTATACGTGACGACGTGCCCGAGTTTTTAAAGGCGTTAAAAGCCGCAGGAAAAGAACTCATTTTACTGACCAATGCGCACCCCGATAGCTTGAGTTTAAAAGTTGAACGTACGCAGTTTGATCAATACCTCGATAAGCTAATTTCAACCCATGAGTATGGTGTGAGTAAAGAAAGCCAAAGCTTATGGCAGCAAGTTCAAGCTGATTTGGGTTTTGATAAAAGCAGAACTCTGTTTGTCGATGACAGTTTAAGCGTATTAGCTTCAGCTAAACAATTTGGCATTGAGCACTTATTGGCGGTTGCTAACCCAGATAGCAAACAGCCAGTGAAAGACATCACTGGCTATTTATCAATTACTGACTATCGCACTTTATTGCCGATAGCTTAGAACAATTATTATGCAGGGTAACGCGCTTCAAGCCCTGCATAAACTTGCTTAGCAAAGTCCGCATGCTCTGTGTCTAGACTCTTCACAACTTCAACTAAATGCTCGTTGTCTTCTTGACCATTCCATACCTTGATGTAAGAGCCATCTTTATAACCATGATCTTGACGGAAGAAGTTCAGAGTATTCTTGCCAACATAACCACGATATAAATCATCAATGCTCATACCAATTTGCTGCATACAGCCAGCAAATGCTTGCGCGTTGAAAGACTTATCAGCCACCGCACTTGCAGCTAGTTGCTCAAGAGTTTGTTTAAAGTCTTCAGCAAGTTGCGGCTCGCTTAATTCTTTTTCCAGTTCAGTTGCTAGCTGCTCGTAGCTTTTAACGCCATCAATACGCAACGATAGACCGAAGTGGAAAATGTCCACCAGCTCTAGAATCACTTGCTCCGTATCTGGCGTTTGCTTTTTCCACCACTTCCAACCGTAATGGTCTAGCATTTCAGCACACTCAACCCAAATAGCGCGATACCATTCAAACCCTTGGTTAAACCATTGCTCATGAACTTTAGTGTTCATGGCGTTTTGCATTTCTAGCATAACGACTAGCTTTGTTGTGTTCGCAGACATGGTGCGCTTCCTAATTTCGTTTTTTAATTAATGACTATGATACCCAACAGAGTTATCTGTTCTCAAGTCGATTGTAATCGAACACCCCATATTCGATACCCTTGTACTGCTTAGCCACCTCATGCAACAGGTCGCTGTATTGCCAAAATTGCGGATGACTTCGACGTATTGCAAATTGCTGTTTTAAAGCTCGATAGTCGGCTTCACTTTGCATGCTATGCATATTTTCAACAAAGCTTTGTACATGATCCGAATTCGGTAAATACCAAATAGCCTCGGGGTAATCACCAATGAAGCCCGGTACTAAGGTCACAGTATCTTCATCGTAAGCACGCTGACCTTCTTCATTCAATAAACTTGAGATATTGAAGTGCGCGTTATGGTGAATAAGCGTATACGCTTTATGCTGCTCGCCGTGTTTAACCAAAATAAATGACACTTGAGGCAATAGGTTAATGGCTTTGCTCGGTAACGTATTGAGTTTTACCATTGGCTTAGGTACTAAGTTATAAGCATAACGCTCACTTAAAATAGGCTGCAAATGCTGTTTAAACTTGCTGTATAGCTCTAACTTAGGCTCGGCGGTGGTAAATTGCATCCCCGTCGGGGCGGCTAAAATGGTCTTACGATTAATAAACTCACTTAAGCTTAAATGCGACTTACGGTACCAGTGGTTTTTGACTTTTTGTCTTTCAGCTTGCGGCAGTAAATTAATGAAGTTTTGCTCGCCCTCAAGGCGTAAAAAGTCCATATATAAACGGGTAATGAGTTGATGCCCTACATTGCCATACACGTCAAAGCCGGCCACCAGCAAGTAATGAATACGCTCAAACAACGCATAGTCTAATAGCCACATGGTTTTTGGTGGTTGACCCACAAAACCTTTTACCACTGTGGCACTGTCGAAGTGGCGAAATACTGTGAGTGCTGCATTACGGTTATGCCCTTCACCCTGCCAAATTAAGTCTGTGGTTAAATTGCTGCCATTGGCAAACACTTGGTTCGCTAATTTCGTTTTAGCATTTAAATACTCATGCTGGCGTTTGGCATATTTAGCCCAACTTGAAAGGGGTAAGGCATTGCTTTGCTCAGCAGCTGGAAGCGCAAGTTCATCGTCATTTTGAATTAAAAACTCGGCCATTTTTGGTGAGCTATTTTTTTCTGGATCGACAAAGGCAACCCAAAAGTGATCGTTAATGACATTCAATGCAATTTGACCACGGCAAACCGGCCCTTTGATAAAGCCACTGATGATCAAATGCGCTTCGTCTAGCATAAACTGATATTTAGACTTAACGGGCAGCTGCGCAAAACTCTTAAAGGGGTTCGAAGCGACCTCAGGTGCATAGCCTGGTAGACTCGAAACCTGATAATCCGCTTCAATAAACTGTGCTTTTAAACGCGCTAACTTTTGCTCGTTAATTGCCAACGGCATATGGGTTTTCGACAATACTGTGCCGCGCTGATGTTGAAAACGGTAATATACGCGCTCAACGTTTGGCTCATCGAAAGGTCGGCGCGTCGCGATAATTTCAATCGCCTGCCCCGGTGGCGTTTTTGAGCGCACTAATTTAAAAAAGCTCGGTGAGTCTGATTTATTGGCTTCATCAAAGTAAATATTCGCCAAATACCAATGCTCATAAATATAACGCGCTGACAAACGCGCTTTGAGGTTATCTTGGTTTAAAAATGCTTCCCAGATTTCAATTTGTGCAAGCTCCGTTAAGGTAGGCGGCGCAATCTGAGCCATTTTAGCACCGCCCTTTAACCAATCATGTAGTACAGCAAATTCTCTTTGCTCTAACGCTGGTAAACCATAAGGCATACCCGCATGAGGCTGCTTTTGCGCATAGTTGTCGAACTCTTCAATGCTCGGGCAAGTGGCCGTTCTGTCTAGGCTAAAATCAAATTCATCACCTAGCACTTGCTGTGCGGGCAATTCAGTATTTTGTTTTAATAACAATGAACGATACATCACAGAGGCTGCTAAGTTTGCATCAGCACTTTGCTGATGTTCGTTAAGCACCGCAGTAAAGCCTTTATCGCGCCATTGTTGTGTATATGTGGCATCTATCAGTAAACGTGACGGTGTTTGCGCCAATAAACGAGTCCCGTCATACACAGGCTCCTTACTCAAGCCGCGGTCTATGCCTTCAGGAGAGGAGAGCTTTAGCTGGCAAGGTGCATCGTAACAACCGTGACACACCACACAGCGCTGCTCAATAATCGGCTTTACGTCATTAAGATATTGCGTCGCATGAGGGGTATTTGCAACAACTTCACGTTGTTGTGTTTGTGCTGGCCCAAACAAAGTCTCGTAGTGATTGGCTGCCAGTGCAACACAACCACTTAGAAAAAGTAGGCAAGTAAGAACAAATCCTTTTTTAAAAGGCATTACGCCTCCTCTTCTTCGTCGCCTAGATCAAATGTCGGCATCATTTCTACTGGAGGAGAAATAAAGACTTGCTCGCCACTGCTGACGACAGCACTTAACACCGGGCCTCGGTTAAGTAGTAACTGAGCTTGATGTGCTTCACTGATCACAGGTTTAAAATCAGAGTTATCGGCAAATAGCTGATAGGTTTCTAAATTAATACTAATACTTTGATCTTCTGCCGGGTTTTGGCACAGGTTAGCCAGTAAGGTTTCGTCTAAGATCACACTGAGTGTTAAATCAGAGGCTTCTAAGTCGCGCTGCTCAATATGTTCATCAAGTAAAAAAAGCGGCAGTGTGAGTGGTGTGTTTTGTTCTAATTCCATGATAATTGTTCAGGATAAGTGATCATTGCCACAAGTTTAGCAAACCTAACCTGAACACGCGACGAACAGAAAGCATTGCCTGCCATCTGTTCATCTTTAATATGCTCTATTTTACCAAGGTAAAATGTCACCGTTTGAGTGCCAGAAACTACCTGTATTGTCTAAGTTCAGCTCTTCAATGCGTTGCATTAATCGCTCTGCAGCAACTTGGGGGGAGATATCACCAGCAAAATTAACCATTTGAGTTTGCACAAAACCTGGGTGTAATAAAGCAACTGAGACACCTTTAGGCTTGAGTTCGTGCGCTAAACTGACACCGGCTGCATTGAGTGCCGCCTTTGACATACGATAGCCTATATAAGCGCCTGAACCATTATCAGCGATTGAGCCCATTCGACTTGTGATCATCGCCACTTTACTGCCACTATTTAAGTTAGCGTGCAAAGCGTGCGTGACTCGCACAGGCGCTACCGCATTGATCTGAAGCTGCGCATTAATGGCCTCAAAGTCCATATTGGCAAGGCTTTCGTTTTCAAAAATACCCGCGTTGTTAATAAGCACATCAATAGATTTACCGCTCAGCGCTGATGCTAATCGAGCAACATCATCACCTTGACTCACATCAATACCTTCGATGATGTTAACCGACAAACCTTGTAACTCAGTAGATGGTTTACGCACTACAGCCGTTACTTCATAACCTTGGGCCAAATACTGCTTTGCGAACTCAAGGCCGATACCGCGATTTGCCCCAGTAATCACCACATGTTTTGTCATTGTATTCTCCTAGCATTTTCTAATGCTTACTGAACTTGGGGCAAATACCTTTAATATCAAGCATTCAAATCAATATCGCCATTACAAGACTGCATAATTGAGAATACTGCACCTTGGGGATCTGTGATAACCGCAAAACGCCCAATGTTTGGAATATCGGTGGGTGGCACACAAACTTGCCCGCCTAAAGACGTCGCCTTTTCAGACATCGCATCACAATCAGCCACAGCAAAATAGATCATCCAATGCGGTGGAATGCCCTCCCATTCTTCGGTCATTTCGAGCATGCCTGCAACAGGCCCCTGTTCATTACAAAACAAGGTGTAATCCATGTGTTCCATTTTTTCGACTTGGATCTGCCAACCTAACAGCTCACTATAAAACTGCCCGATTTTTTCACTACCTCGACAAGCCAGCTCATGCCAATAAGGGATATTCTTCTCTAATATGCGTTGTGTACCGATATGCTCATTGGCTTGCCAAAATGCCACAGATGCACCGCCTGGATCGCTTATCATCACCATTCGACCCGCACTCATCACATCACAAGGGCCATGAATGACCGTTGCACCAAGCTGCTTTGCTTTATCGGCGATGGCATCAACATTTTCGACTGCAATATAGCCTAACCAATGACTGGGAATATTCGCCTCTTTTTGCTCAGGCATCATTTGATACATGGCCGCGACATCATCAGCTTGTTTCTTTAGCATAGTGTAATAACAATCTTCACCAATGGGTTGATCGTCAAACTGCCAGTCAAAGAGTTGTGTATAGAATTGTTTTCCGCCCGCCCAATCCGATGAACATAATTCTGCCCAGCAAAAAGCTGAAATGGGTGATGAAGTGACTTTGGCCATAAGGATTCCTTTTAATTCGAGTTCCCTATTTACTAGCCTAGTTTATGAAAATGAGCAAACTTAAAACAAAAATGCCACTCGATTGAGTGGCATTTGCTCTAACAAAGATTTATATGATCTTTAATGAGTCACTGTATAGCTTAGGCGAACATGGTTTTCTTCTAAGCAGGTATCACCTTGTAAATACTTACACAAGGTCACGCCCTCTTTGGTGTTTGAGCCTGCAACCAGCTCAATGAAATACATGAAACCATCATCAAGTGTCACTTCGATTACACCATCATTGAAAATAAACGAGAACTCTTGATCTCCGATTGTCAATAAACGATTACCATCAGCATCTGTATTCCATGAGCTCCAGTTTGTTCCACTTTCATCCCTCATACTAAAGTTATCTAGATGGAAGGCTTCAAGTTTAGCAATTTCCATGCTTGGCATCTTTTCTTTAACAAAAATATGGCTCGATGTATAAATTGCACCTTGTGCACCGTCACCGTTATAAGTATCTCTTAAGAAAAATACTTTACTGCCATCAGTCGCAACCGGCGTGTAGCGGAATTCGTAATAAAGCTGACAATCAACTTGTTCTGGTGTACAAAATCTGAAGTATTCTTGAGTGCTTGTATCGTAATACATAGAACGGACAAATTGACCATCGACAAAACGACCTTGAATTGAAGACGCTCCTAGACCAAAACGTACACTAAGATCATCATAAATTTCCATAGCGAACGAGTAATCAGTATGTTCTGCACCATATAAGTAACCCCAGCGACCATTATAATCTTGTTCAGTCATAGTGATAGACTGCTTCTTGATCATCAATCCACCTCTGACACTCACAGTATTTGTGCCCTCATTAACAAACTGAGTATATTGGTAGCCCGTGTTGATATCGCGATTTAACTCAACGACTACCTTGATATCACTGCCAAAATCTAGCTCCAAACTACCATTGCTAACCGCCCAATTAAGCTGCTCTACTTCGCTTGAGCCAGTCACCTCAGCCGTACCGGTGAAGTTATCATTCAAAGTCAAATGGCCGGCATAATTGTCGCCATCTTCACCGTCAAAGTTTGATAGAACCCAATCGCCAGTCCAATCCTGTGTACTCGTATCAACCAACATTTCACCGAGTTTTAGTTTGTTCAAACGAGACTCAAAAACCTCTTCAGAAACAAACACACCATCATCTTCTGTATGATAGGTTACTTTTACAGTGGCAAAGTCACCTTCAGATGCAACTTCCCACCCAGCCAAAATTCTTTCTCGTTGAACAGTGTTACCTAGCTCATCGTTTGTCATCCATGAGCTCGTTACCGTACGTATCTGAGGAGTCAGTGTTAGCACATCGCTACTTGTCCAAGTTGCAGCAATTGCTTGCGCCCCTTGTTCATACGATGTCATCCAAACATTGGCTGTGCCACCTGCATTAAATTCAAAGTGATACACATTGGATGTGTATAAACTGGTGTCGGTTAAGTAGAAACTGTCGATTGCTGGTTGCTCAAAGTGCCAGGTAATTTGTGACCCTTCAGCACAGCTTAAGCCTGCCTCATAAATACAAACAACAAACTCAGCGCCTGTATTTTCAAGCATTTCAACAGCCCACTCTTGCGTGCCGTCATTGTAGAATAGCTTGCCATCAGCAATAGTTAGGTCATAGCTGATACCATCAATGGTGATTTGGCTTACAAAAGAAGAGCCCGCTTCCTCGTAGACAGTTTCATATTGGATTGCGATGGTAGATAAGTTGCCATCGGCATCCTTCACAAAGAATTCTTCTATTTGATTAAACATGCCAACAGAGAAACTGCTGTAACTTGTTTCTGGATAATACTCATAGATAAATAAATTATCGTTGCTAACACTTAACTCGTTATTTCTCCAATCCCCATTTTCAACTCGACGGTGAATGAAATACTTGTTGCCTACAATGGCAACGAATTTATGAGTCATTCGAGCGCCTTTCCAACAAGTATCGAGGGTAACATCACACCACTTTACTTTTTCCCAAGAGCTAGACTCATTTGAATAATAAGCTTCTCGATAAAATACACCATCTTCAACGCGGCCTTCATAACTAGAGTCACCATTCAAACCAAAACGAACATCTAACCCCCATTGCTCGCTCGGAATGACCCATAGATCATATAAATCTTGCTCATTACCGATGAAACCAAGCCAACGACCGATTACTTGATCTTCAGTTACATTCAAACTTGCTTGCTGTTTGAACATACGGCCCCATTTTGCTTTGGCTGTTGATGGCTCAACACTGTCGACCTGCGCTACAAACTGATAGCCCGCTTCTAGATTTTTAACAGGCCACAAATAGGTGGTGTCATTAACATCACCTTCACGCTTAATTACCAAGGCATTGCGCTCAGCATCTAAAGACCAGCTAAAAGTGATATTTTGACCTTGGTTATATTCATCTTCTTCACGCGTCATTACACCGCCTGCAGACAGACTGAAAGTTTCAACTAAGTCAATATCTTGGGCTAACGCATTGTCATTGAAATCAAATACCCAAGTACCAATAAGTTCAGACTCACTCGGTAATGAAACAGTCTGCTTATGAACTAGGTTTTGCGCTAAGGTATTTTGATAAGTCAGCGAAGAATCTTCTACACCATCAACATGTACGCTTGCAGAATAGTTTAGACTCGCATCAATTAAATCACTCGTATCAGTAGTGATTGATACATATACAACCTCTGTAGTAGTTTCTAAAGACTCATAAACAGGGTTACCCATGTCGTCAAAAACATAATCGCCATTCTCATCGCGCTTTTGGCGCTGAGATTGAGAAATAATCAATGGCTCAGATAAAACATACTCAGTTTCAAACTCATTTAATGGGTTTACCGATGAGATAGCAACACGATTCACCATGCTTACAAAGCCTGCATCACCCGCTTCATTTAATTCAAAGTGATAAGCAGGACGTGTGGCGAATTCGTCAGAGTAAACCACAAAACTACTAGTCAGTACCTTTTTAAACTGAACGTTTAGGTCACACGCCATGGTTGGGTTATTAATGGCAAAAAGGCCACCTTCTAATAGCTCACCTTCTTCACAACCTGAAATTGAATCAATCATATAACCCAATTCAGGCGTAACCATGAACTCAACATAGCTACCCGCTGGTGCCCATAAATCAGAAGGTGTTACTGAGCCACCCGTTGATACTGCTGCAGTGAAGTTAAGGTAAGGTTCAAACGTAGCCGTGACCGTACAGCTTTCTGTTGCTGATGAGATTTCGTAAAAATTACCGTTTAAATAGCCGTTACAGCCTTCGACATTTTTAATGCCAGTGTTGATATCTAAAGATGCAAATAATTGAACATAGCTACCATAAGGTACTGTCATAACTTCAGGTGTAAACGTACCACCTTCATTTGATTCGACAGTAATAGTGACTTGTGGTGCATCAAAGTGCAGTGTTAGCTTATTTGAGTCATCACATTGTGCGTTTTCATCACGAAGACAAACAACCCAACCAGTTACACTATATTCGACTAATTCAACAACTTTAGCACCCTCAGAGGTCGTGTATTTAAGCTTACCTTCTGCAAATGTTACTTCGTAGCTTTCACCTATCAAATGAATATAGCTAGTTTGCTCTTCGTCATATTGAGCCGGATCGTAGTACTCAATACCGATAGCATTCCAAGTTTTCGTTTCTTCATCTTGAACATAGAACTGCATATTTGTTCTAAGCATAGATGCTTGTAATTCAGTTTGAGCAATTTCAGCGCTGTACTGATATACGAAGGCACTGCTATCCGTAAAGATGGTTTCGCCAAGATCATTAAAGCGGATATATTCTCTTTCAAGCGCAATATAGCCATCTTCAATCGCTAATATTTCATGCTTTACGTCTTCATATAAATAACAGTTCGATTCTTCAACATTACACTCTCTAACAATAATTGAGTTGTTAAGAATAAAACGTTGGCGGTGCATCACATTACCATCTAAGAACCAAGAGTGCTCTAGGTCATATGCATCAAGGTATAACTCACCTGACTCAAATAAGTCCATAGTGTATAGGTCTTGTTGCAGACCGATAAAGCCCGTCCAGCGACCAATTAAATCACTTTCTGATACTTGCAGGTTAGTATCAATTTTAAGTAGTACACCGTATTCGGTATCTGACCAACGCGGGTCTGAGGTGTCTTTTAGAACAAACTGGTAGCCACTTGCCAGTGACTTAGTGAACCAAAACGATGCTTCACCTTCTTCGATAGAGCCATCGTCTTTAGTGTCTTTGTAATTTACGACTAGCACATTGTCAGCAAGACGCCATGATAACTCTTCGTTGTTGTCGCCTTCTTCTAGTGATTCAAGTTTGCCGCCTGCAGAGAAACGTAACTTTTCAGCTGATTCATCACCATTGCTGTTATCACGGTCAATCAGCTCTAACACCCAATCACCGAGTAAATCAGCTTCTGATAAAGTGATGGTTTTTGCTTTGTCTAATAGGTTTGACGTTGCTTTGTATTCTGTGTTTTCTACTGTGCCATCTTCATACGTTGATGTTCTTGCTTCAACAATATCAACTGTTCTGAATACGTCATTTTCACCTAATACAGTCAGGGCCAGACTCGTGGCTGTGGTTGTCACCGCCCCTTTATCGGCTGAATTGCCTTTAAATAAGGTTAAAGGTTCAGTCGGTGTAATGGTTAGTACATTACCTTCGTATTGCCACTGTGCTGCTTGGGTATCATATGCCGTAATTTGCGCTGCGCCATTGTCATTAATGTCAATGTGATACGCTGGGGCATTGTAGTATTTAACAGATTGAAGAATATAACTGCCTGTCAGTTCACCTTTAGCGCCATCAACTAGGTCTGTGTCTTTTTTAATTTCTTCTTTGGTTTCTTCTAAAAGCGTTGGACTCGTCTCATTAACCTGCTCGGTAAATTCATTCGCCGTCTGCTCATCATCAATCAGGTCTAACGTTGACTCTACGCCTTCAGGCAGTTCAAAGTCATCATTATCAACCACGATTTTAATCAGCGTCGCAAGCTCTACCTTTTCATTTGCATCGACATTCAGTAGTGCAGCTGACAGCTCTTCATCATTGGTAAAGCTGGTGTTGTTTCGAGTTAAAAGCGCGAATTCAGCGGTCGTCACGTTGGTAACGTTAACCGCAAAGTTTTCTTCTTTACTTAGAATACCGTCATCACCCGCTTGCTCAACTAGCTTAGCGACTGAGTTAAGCTGAGAGACAAATGTCACTTTATCTTGTGCGCCAACCCCTTTTGCAGAGATTTTTACAAGCGCATCAACTTCGCTTTCATCCACGACTAAAGTCGCTGAATAGCCACCGTTTGCATCTGCGGTTACTTGCTCAGACGCCTGTGCGGCTGATACATCAACAATGGCATTGGCGATTGGTTTATCGGTAACAATACCGGTAATTGTCACGCTTGATACTTTTCTTTTTATTGTAACAGTCACTGACTCAGAAGCGCTGGCCCCTTTGTCATCTTCCACTGTCATAGTGAACGTAATACTTTTATCTTCAGAGATATCCGGGACTGTGATTTCAGTCGTTGCAGCTGTTTTATTGCTAAATGCAATCTCTAAATCTGAATCATGTGACCATGTATAACTGGCGATTGAGCCATCACTATCAGACGCATTAGCAACCAATTCAAACGCTTTTTGCTCTTTAGCTTCTGCCACACCTTGTATGCTTACAGTGGGTGCTTTATTTTCAGCAGGCTGAGGTGTTGGTGTTGGGGTTGGGTTAGGTTGTTCCGAAGGAGCGTCCTCTCCGCCGCCACATGCTGTTAACATTAATGACATTAACAACGCAGCGATTGGCCCCTTTCTGAGACGGTGATTTAACAAAGTATTTCCTCCACAATGTTAAAAATTAAGTAATCACGTTAAAAAAAGGTGGGCATTATATGTCTTTATCGCAAACCACTCAATAATTAACCAGATTTGTAAGGGAAATAATAACAACTCATTGTTTTTTTAAAATCAAAATAAAGGGCCCTAAGGACCCTTTATTGCATATTTAGAAAGTTAAGAAGATTAACTAGTTTGGAGGGCTAAAGAAGAGCGGTATATGCCCTTGCTCTGTACACTGATCTCCTTTGATGTACTTGCACAGGGTTAAACCATCTTTGTTATTGCTGCCTGGTACAAGCTCAATAATGGTATCTTGCCCGTCCATGAGCAGCTCAAACTTACCATCTTTAAAGGTATGTGCAATTGGTTCTGCATCACCTATTGTCAAGTTACCTGAAATTTCACCATTCTCCGCTTTGGAGGCCTCAAGGCGCCACCACAAACCACTTTCACCGACATTTTGATATAACCAAAAACCTCCATCTACATGGTAGTCTTCAAGTTTTTGCAGTTCTGTCGATTCATTATATTCAGCGACAAAAATAGCCCCTGATTCATAAGCAAGATTACCTTCAAGCTGCCAATCAGAATAAACTTCTCTAAGCCAATAATGGCGTCCATCATTAATAGCTAACATTTGATAGCGCATTTCATATTGTAAAACACACGTTAAACTATCTGATTTACAATCCCTTGAACGCTCACTCGTTTCAGTATCAATATATCTGGCTCGAATAACTTGACCGTTTGAATAGCGCCCTTGAATTGAACTGGTGAATGTACCAAAAACAAATGTTAAATATGAATCATCTTCTGGCTCAGAATATATCTCTGACGCCCCAACATAATTAACAGTTGATTGTTCCACCCCCCCAAAGTACGTCCAACGACCTAGGTAGTCTTCTTTACTCAATTGCGGGGCAGTGTCTTTAATTAACAACCCTGAAGTTATATTACCCCAACCACTTCCTAGGTTATCTAAACTATCTACAAATTGATAACCGACTGACAAATCCTTAGTCATATAAAGCGTATTCATTTCCATATTATCATGAGTAATAATGAATTTTTTACCCTCAACCTTCCAATTAAATGACCCCTCTTTGCCAGTTTGATCGGAGCTTGAAACACCAGAGGCAGTACCGTCAGCATTGAATTCAACTCGAATAATCGCACCATCTTGATTGCGATTATTCGCCACCCAGCTGCCAACAAAGTCAGCCTCGGATAGGTCTAAGAAATCTCGTTCATAGTATAGTTTGGCCATGAAGTCATGGTTGAGCGAACCTGTCATATTGCCATCGGTATAAATATCAACTTTGTCAGTCACCGACACTTTCATCGGATCCATTGTGTCTAACTTAATATTGTAGCCATAGCGCTTATGTTCCACAGTGCCAGACTCTGAAGTATTACTATAAATCACTTCTGGATTTTGGAAGTTCACTTCTATCACACCTTCAGGTGAAACATACCAATAAACTGCATGCTCGCCCATATCGGTTTTAACCGTACCATTGCCCCAGCGGTTCAAGCTTAAGCCTAGTGTTTCACCAAGATAAAGGTCTGAGTTATTAATGATTGAATTACCCATTAATGGCATCTGTTTCCAAAGTTTCACTTTGCCACTATCTGTGCAACCCGATGGTAAAGAGTAATTAAAGGTGACGCCCGAACAAGTGGCATCGGTAGATGCATCACAGACTAAGGCTCCTCCGTCATTATTCTGTAAAGTATCGAATATTATTTGAGTATCCGTTTCTTGATAGCTACCGCGCTCAAAGCCAATATCTCCATTTTCTTCTTCCCATTGAATCGCAAAATATCGACTTTCAGGTAAATACATAAATAACACGTCATCACTTGGTAATCCCCAAACCCCCTCGATGCCTTGTGATGCGAAATTCACTTTATTGAACGTAAACGAGCCTTCATCTGTACTTACCAAAACAAACTCTGACTCTGACACTTCATATTCAAGCTCTACTTGAGAGCAGCTTTGCCCAGCCGGGGCACTACACATTAACGCATCGCCGTCTTGGTTTTGCTCTACATCTAAGATAAGTTTAGCGCCATCCGTTTGATAAGACCCTCTTTCAAACCCAATTGAACCATTTTTTTCAACCCACTGAACTGCAAAGTATCTGTTATCAGGCAAGAACATAAAGATGACATTTTCATTGGGTAACTCCCAGACCCCTTCTAGACCTGAAGAAGCAAAACCAACTTGATGGAACCCGATTCTCCCTTCACCTTCTATTTCAAATAGCAGGCTGCTAGATGGGTACAGACAAGCCTGAATATACTCTTGAGCACTGTCTAAAATTTCAAGGGTGTATTTAGCGCCATCCATTAAATAAACAATGTTGCCATCTTCAAAGTTGAAGTTGTAATTCTTCTCTCCAAACGTAATAACGCCATCAAAACCTTCACTGTCGCGATTAATCATGACTGGCATCATGTTACCCATTGCATCCTGTACCCATACATAGGTGGTTCCATAGTTTGGTAGGGTTTGGTCGAATGCCGTAATACTTAAATCACTGTCATACTCAAAAATAAACAGGGCGGTTTCACTCACCTCCATCATGCCTTGCTCATTCATCCACAAGAATGTTCGTTTTAAGTAGTAACGGTTATTTACCATGGCTAGAATTTCATGGTTAGTGATGCCCACAAGCATGCAATCGTCGCGCTCTTCTAAACAACTCTCTACGCGATTGCCATTTTGCATGTAGACCTTACGAACCATAGTGTTGCCATCTATACCCCAGACATAGTCACTTCTCTCTAGACCAAAGTAGATTGAGCCATCGGGATAAAGATCCATATAGTAGCTTTGATTTAAGCCATAGAAGCCATGCCAGCGACCCGACATGGTGCTTTCATTAACTGTGACATCCGAAGGTTTAATGAGTAAGCCATATTCAGTGTTGGGCCATTCATCATCAGAGGTATCTAAAACCACCACTTGATAACCCGCATCTAAGACTTTGGTTAACCAAATTGACCCTGAACCTTCAAATGCAACTTCTTGTTTCGTCTCATCGGTATAGTCTTTGTAGTCAATCACAATAGCACGACCTTCTATACGCCAAGTTACTTCTTCATTTGCTGATTCTGTCGCGATGGTGCCATCGGTATTGAAAATCAGTTTATCAACCTGCTCTTCAGGATCATCATTAGAGATGTAATCTCTATCATGTAAGTCTAGATACCAAATGCCACCATCAGCGGTTAACATTTCACTGGTTGGCAGAGCGGTTTGAGACTTGCTGGTCAGGTTACTAATATAAGTAACCGTTTCTGGGTCTTGCGCGACTCCATCTAAGGCTTGGTACGTTTCTTCTGTCACCTCTACGGTTCTGAATACTTCATTCTCTCCCAGAACCACCATGCTCATGCTACTCACAAAGGTTTCAACACGTTGCCTACTTTGATCTTCCAAGATATTTTCTGTCACCGACTTAGTCAGTGGTGCAGCCAGTGTTAATGAGAGTTTATTGCCATCTAGCACCCAGTTACTCACTGTTTGCTGATCAATACCATTGATAACACCGGTATTATCGTCTTTTAAATTAAGGTGATAGGCGAGATTATTGTAGTAACGAGGCGATTGTAGAATGTAGTCTCCCACTAAAGTGCCTGTAGGACCGGTTACTAGATCGGTATCTTCTTTAATTTCCGTCTTTGTATTCTCAATTAAAGTGGGATCTTTTTCATTGACCTCAGCTTCAAATGCTTGGGCTGTTTCTGTTGATGCAATCAATTCAAGGGTATTGTTTACCCCTTCAGGTAACTGAAACTCAGGATTATCAACAACAACCTTAATTAAAGTTGCCAGTTGTAACTTTTCATCCGCATCGACGTTAAGCAGTGCTGACTTCAGCGCTTCATCATCTTTCGGCGTTTCGCCGTCGCGAGTAATGATGGCGTACTCTGCGGTTGTGACATTGGTGACGTTTACAGAAAAGTTTTCTTCTTTTTGTAAAACACCATCGTCACCCGCTTGAGTTATCACAGTTTCAACTGAGTTAAGTAGTGACCAGAACTCGACATTACTTTGCTCGCCAGTTCCTTGCGCTTTAATTTGCACCAGATCTTTAACCTCTGACTCATCAACTACCAGTTCACCTGAATAGCTACCATCAGCGCCTGCCTGAACTTGAACAAATGAACCACCAGCTGATAGCGTGACATTAGCATTGGCTATCGGCTTATCTGTGACGATACCTGTGATCGTGACAGATGAAACCTTACGCTTGATGATAACCGTTTGTGAGGCTTCGGCTGTTTTTGCAGTGGAACCATTATCCGTTACTTTTAATGTAAAGGTGACTGTTAAATCATCTGAAATATCGGGGCTTGTTACTGTTAACTCACTGGTATCAGCACCGGATAAGGTCAGGCCTGAAGCAGGGCTAGCTGACCATTCGTACTTGCTAATTTCTCCATCACTGTCAGCAGCGGTAGCAGTCAGCTTGAAAGCTTCTTGCTCTTTGGCTTCAGCAAGTTCAGCAATACTAACTGTTGGGGCTTTATTTTCTGGAGTTGGAGTTGGAGTCGGGGTTGGTGTTGGGGTGGGCTCTGGGTCATCCGAACCACCACATGCGGTTAAAACTAAGCTAAAAACCAAAGGCGTAATGAGCACTCGCCAGTTGTTTTTGATTCCTGTTTTCATAACTTATCCTGTGCTGTTTTCATTAAGTGTTATGTTCCAACAAAACACTTTATTTAAATTTACGGCACAATAAGCGTAGGTTAAGTTTTAATCGCTCAGTTGATTATTTCAGTTAATAGAATAAAAAAATCTAATAAATAGAATTTAATATCCATTTTTTAAATTAAGAAGGCTATTTTTGGATGAAAAAACGCGCCTCGAAAGGCGCGTTTTAGATACTTAATTAAGTATTGTAGTTATGAAAGCATTGCTTATTACTGCGCTACAAACTCAACCTTAATTTCACATATATCGGTTACAGGTCCAACGGTAAGCGTCGTGCCCTCTAAAGAGAACTCGCCACGACAGCCTGTAATACTCTCATTTGTCACTGTGTAATTTGTGTCAGGGTATAGTTCAACTGTATTAGTGTTTTCCGGAGCAATGAAGAAATCAGTATAGAATACTTCCCCCCCACTTGACGCTCTAATCACGACAGGGAAAGATACATAATAATAAAGATTGGAGTAGCCAACTTCATCTCTTAAATACTGTAATTCAGACACAGTTTGATCTGACAAAGGCGCAGGATCAAAATATAGGTACGCACCCAGATCTTCAATTTGATTGATTCCTGTTATAGACTTCAAATGTGTTCCTGAAGCATTAACATATGTCAAAAGCTGATTTGCATCTAGAGCCAGCTCAGTTATTGGGTTATTTGTAACTCGCAATCTATTCAGCTCTAAATTTTGGCTTAAATCTATAGAGGTTAGCATGTTACTGTCAGCAACCAACTCTTTCAAAGAGATATTAGAAGCGATTACTAATTCAGCTAAGTGATTCAAATCAACTTCTAACACTTCCAGCTGCAGGAATGGCTCTGCATTAAACTTAGTTAACAGATTACTACGCAATACCAACTCCCTTAAACCTGAGAACTGGGCCAAATTTAATTGCGTCAACTCAGAATCATCAAGCTGGCTATCAGTTAAAGCTAAACGCTCCAATTGTTCTGGGTTAGCTAAAATTATCTCAGTCAGTGGCAGATCTGTATTACGACCATTTAAAGTTAGATCTTTCAAAGAGGCAACTGATGATAAGTCTACTTTTTGCGTGGTTAAGTAGTTCAACTCTAAGTTAGTCAGATTAGTAAAAGCACTTAATTCAGTGAAACTTTGGATATTAGAGTCCCAACAGCTCAGCGCTTTAACTTGCTCTGTCCTAATATAGTTAGAGTTATTCACACAATCCATAAGAGGCTGATTATCTGACGTAATACCGGCTTTTTCGGCAAGCGCTACTTTATCTACAAACTTGATATCTAACGTACATGCTTGAGTGATAGGTTTAACAATCAAATGGTTTGCGTCTAATAGCTCAAACTGACCATCACACCCTTCAATAGTACCTATCTCAAGGCCATCATTCGGATAAATATAAAGATCTAAGTTAGTTTCACCATCACTGTAATATTTGCCATGACTTCCACCCGCTTGAGTGGTATCAAAATTCACTGTAACAGGGTAAGAGAGTGAGTAAGATATATCATAGCCCTCGCCTTTTAGTCGTTCAAACTCATCAACCATATCTTGCGTCAATGGGTTTGAGTAGAAGTTAAGGCTTTGCAGCTTATCTACATCTAGAAATTCAATACCAATCACAGAGTCAATAAACGCATTGCTTGCGTGAACACGCTGAAGCGCCGAGTTATTACTTACATCTAACTGACTCAACTGAGTTTGATACACTTCTAACTCTCGCAACTGAGAGTTCTCAGCAAGATTTAGCTCAGTTAATGGGTTATTACCTAAATACAACCACTGCAGTTGAAGGTTTGTCGTCAAATCAACCGCTGTGACTTGGTTTTCTGAGATATCTAACGTTTCAAGTTCAGTGAACACTGAAGTATCGAGTTTTGTTAACTGATTGCCACGTAAATGAAGCGCTTTTAAAGTTATGAACCTAGAAATATCTAACGTCGCCAAAGCTTCATCGTTGAGGTCCATGTACTCAACCACGAAAGACTCAAGTAATTCAGGATTACTTAGTTTTAACTCTGAAGGAGACTTCCCGTACCTTAAGTAAAAAGATCTCAGATTAGCCAAACCTGTTAAATCAAGCACTGATTGTTGGTTGTCATATAAGTCTAACGTATGTAGATTTTCAAACTTACTTAATTCAGCAAAGCTCTCCACGTTATATACACTACAGCTAAGTGACTTAACTTGTTCTGCTTTAATATAATTTGTATTGTCCACGCACTGCGCTAATGACTCATTAGTAATGCCTGCCTTTTCTGACAATGGTGTCGCTTCTACAAACGATACGTCCAGCGTACATGCCTGTGAGATTGGCCCTACAATTAAACGGTTTGCGTCTAATAGTTCATATTGTGAAGCATCACAACCCGTGGCAATAATTTCACCTACTTCAAAGCCATCGTGCGCATTTAAGTAAACTTCTCTCGTCTCATCATTTGATAAGAAGACTTTACTATCATACGTATAGCCATTGTCGTTAGTATTAATGGTTACCGGATAAGCGATTGAATAATAAATATTATGGTAGTCTTTATAGTCGCGCAGACGCTCTATTTCAGCAACCATATCGTCAGATAGCGGCGTACTATGCAAATTGATATACACCCCGTTTTTCAAGTACTCAATACCTGATACAGATTGCAAGCGTGACTCATAAGCATATAAACCATCTAAACGTACATTAGCACTGACATCTAGCTCTGTTAATGCCGTTCTTTGCAGCTGCAGCTGTCGCAAGAAGGCATTATTCGACGTATCAAGACTGACAAGTGGGTTATTGTCGGCATTTAACTCTTCTAAGAGCGTATTACCCGTAATCACCAACTCTTTAATGTCGTTATGATACACACTTAAGTATTCAAGCTGAGTGAGAGGTGACGCATCAAATTTAACTAATGCATTATCATTTAGCTCTAAGCGCTTCAAGTTGGTTAACGCTGAAATACCTGAGTTATCAAGCGTCTCATTGGTTAAATTAAGACCATTTAACATCAACGCTTCTAGCTTCTTTGACTGAGGTAACGTTAAGTTAGTTAAGTTATAGCTGTTAGACACTCTCAAAGTTGAGAGGTTAGATAATTTAGATAAATCTAATGCATCTGACTGTACATCATACACTTCGAAGCTTGTCAGTGTAGTGACATTAGCTAACTCAGAAAAATCAAGTGCTTCACTACCGTAACAACCTAAGCTTGTTACTTGCTCTTTCCAGATGTAGCCTGAGTTATTTAAACACGAATATAGGCCAGCATCCTGAATATCTAATTCTTTTGCCAGATCTGTTGCTGGGCCAAACTCAATTGTCAGGTCACAACTTTGAGTATTTTCATCAAATACCAAAGTGTCGGTTTGCAATTGAAGTTGACTTGCGTTGAGCAGAATGTTCGCTTGGCTTGCTCTGTCTTCAGGAATACCACAGCCAGACAGACTAGCAACTTGGAAACCGTTATTTGCAAAAACTGACGTATAATAGTGCTCGCCTTCACCTAAAGTAACTTGCTGCTCTTGAACATCGCCGTCATTACCTGGTTTTAAATTAACCTTATAAATACGTGAATAGTTCAAGTTGTAATAGATGCCAGAAAGGTATTCAAGCTCTGCAACCGCTTCGTTCGTGAATGGGTTTCTCTCAAAATATAACCACGCCCACTTATTGCTGATATTTTCAATACCAGTGACTTCAAAGAGCTGATTCGACCCAGCTTCAACTTGATGAAGCTGCATATTGTTACTGAGATCTAAGCTGGTTAGCGCATTATCATAAACACGTAATGTTTTTAACTCAGTGTTGCGACTAATATCCAATGCAGTAAGTTGGTTACCTGACGTATCTAAATACATCAACTTGCTATTACCTGATACATTTAACTCAGATAAATGATTTTCTCTCACTGACAAGTGTTCTAGTTGTTGCAATTGAGACACATCAAGCTTAGTCAATTGATTACCATAAAGATCCAACTCTTTTAGGTTCTTAAACTGAGCCAGATTCAAGCTTTCAAGTGCAATATCATCAAGTGTGCCGTATCGGATAACTAACCTAGTCAACTGCTCTGCGTTGTTAAGCGTAATCGAATTTAATGGCATTTGATAATTATTACTTATCTCAAGCGATGTTAAATGCTCTAAAGCGGATAAATCTAAGGCTTCAACTGTAAGATTTTGCAATTCCAATGAGTGAAGTGCAGGTAATTTTGATAGTGGACTAAAGTCTTGAATACCTTGCCAGCAGTTCAAATTCTTCACTTGCTCTTTCCAGATATAGCCCGAATTATTCAAACACTCTGTGAGTGCAACATTGTCTTCAGGAATTTCAAGCTTAGTTGCAAGCGGCACCGCTTCAGTAAACTCAACATTGATAGTACATGCCTGTGTCACTGAGGTGATTTCTAAGTGATTCGCATTCAGAAGTGTTACTTGGTCGTTTTCTGCATCACAACCTGAAATGCTTGCTACTTCATACCCTTCATCTGGCTGAATATACACAGTCACCGGCTCCTGACCTACAAGTACTTCAGTGTCATTCACCTGTCCATTTTCACCTGCGCTGATAGTAACTAATTGCGCAATGGAGTAATGGATATTGTTAAACCCTTCTTCTTGCTTTAAGCGCTCAAGTTCAACGACCGTTTCATCTGAAAGCGGGTTGTTATGGAACTCAAAATAACCCCACTTACGTTCACTATTCTCTAAACCAGTAACAGTTACTAGACCTGTACTCACTGCATAAATATTGTCAATCAATGTGTTATTGCTGACATCTAGACTTTCAATATCGTTAAACGAGATACCAAGTTTTTCTAGCATTGTATTATTGCTTAAATCGATTTCTGTCAACTCATTGTCAACCACCCAAAGTGATATCAAATCTAGGTTATTAGACAAGTCAATCGATGCCAACTCATTTTGAGACACATTTAGGTTCTGTAATTGCTCAAAGACAGATAGGTCAAGCTTAGTGATAACATTATTATCTAAATCAAGATGTTGCAGATTGATATACTCATTCAGCTTCAAGCCTTCAAGTTGAGCATCATTCAGTCTATTACCACGCAATGCCAGTGAAATAATATTTTCTGGAGCAGCCACGGTTAAGCTGTTGAGTCTTTCATTGTAGCTGTAGTTGATGCTCACACTGGTCAACGCTGTTAACGCAGATAGATCAACATCAGCAATATCAATGTTATATAAATCAATACTCTCTAGGTTAGGGAATGAAGCAAGTTCAGCTAAGTTTTGGATGCCATTATATTGATGGCCACACTGTAGCGCTGTGACTTCATCTAAAGCCCAGAAACGTCGTTCGTGTGACTGCTCATCAATACAAAGCGCCAGCTCTTCATCAATGATCGAAGCCTGCTCTGATAGTGGCGTAAACTCTTCGAAGCTTGCTGTGATCTTACAATCGCTGGTCAGGGCATCGATAACATAATCGCCACCATCTCTGTAACCATTACACCCTTCGATTGCTTTTGGTGCAAAGCCATAGTCAGGTCTAATTTCGAATCTGACTGTATCGCCATGACGGTATATATGATCACTGTCATACATGTCCGTTAACTTGCCGTTCACGTCAGACTCAATAATCACTTCGTAGGCTGGTTTTTCTTTTACTAGTGATACTTTATCGTCTTCTTGACAAGCAAAGCCCTGCTCATAACGACAAACTACAATACCATTTTGATCGTTATCAACCAACTCAATTACATAGTCGGTGTCTTCTAGCGGCTCATAGTAGTTAAGTTTGCCACCAGCAAGTTCAATATGCCGAGTTTCAAAGTCATCAAAACTTAAGAAGAATTGTAACTCCTCTTGCTCAGCGTCATATTCGTCATAGAATCGCCACTCTACCGCTGAATCTGGCAGTATCTCGAACAAACGACCATATAAATTATCTTCATTAAACTCAGTGACTTTTGTTGAACCTGTAAATTCAACCGTCCAGAGCGAAGAATCAGCACTAACTAATTCACCTGCACCTTGATAATCATAGAAATTCCACACTCTTTCAATGAAATAACGATTTTCATCTTGAGCAAGTAAACGGTAATCAACCTTATAATGTAAAACGCATGAAGCCGACGTCTGATCACAATGTGCTTGATACGTATTAAAGTCTCGATATAGATATCTAGTGTAACCGTTATCATCGAAGACACCCTGAGGGCCATAACTCGACATCAGGCTACCAATATGGCCATCTTCATAGATGATATATCCGCTATTGATGGCATCACCCGATTCGCCGTAAGCTTGATAATGTGCACCAACAAAGTTGTTTTTAGTAATTGCAATATCACCACGCTCTACCATTAACGCAGCACCCGATGCAATTAAACGCCCTTGGCTGTCAAATTCTTTGGCGATAGCCTGTAAGCCTACACTGATGTCTTTTGTATTAACAAGCTGAACTTGATTACCATCTTCAAGCTTAAAGGTCAGAACATCATTCTCACCAATTGACCAAGTGGCCATTTCAGTTTCAGATTCATCAACACTGCGAACTTCTGCGCTGCCATCTTCTGCAAATTTAACCGCAACAACGTCATCAAATACAGATAAGCTCCACTCTTTACCCACGAGTTCTGGGAAAGGTAAACCTAAGTCGCTTGTATTAAATGCAAACGTATTGAAGTTATTTGTGCGAGACTCTTCATTGGTTGGCTGATCATTTTGAGAGTTATAGCGAATAATATTGGTAGTAAACTCATACTCTTGTGCTTTTGCATCAATAATTTCAAACTCAATGCTCTCAAGTACATCTTTCCAGCCTCGATAGTAATCTAAATAACCATTATTCCTAGTGGTAATTTCATCAATTGGTGTGACCTTGATTGCACCCTCTTCGTCGTTCCATATTGCATCAACCGAATAGTCTGAACTTGACAAAGTCGCGGTGCCATCGTTCTTCAGAGTCACTTGATAAACGCTGCTACGATAGTAGTCTGGATTGTAGAAGGTTAAGTCACTGATCACGCTATCACTCGATGCGCCAGCCTCTTTAAAGGTAACGTCAACTTGACAGTTTTCGGTGAGTTCACCAATTAGGTATTGTCTGCCCTGCAGCGTTCCATTACAGCCTGTGACCTGATCAATGGTAAAACTAAAATCAGGTAAAATTGATAATGCAATATGCTCGTCATAAAGCAGCTCAGCCTGCTCAGGTGTCACTTTACCGTTCTCACCTACATTGGTTTCTACTGTAAAGCTCGGTTTAGCGGTGTTGAGTGTTAATAAGTTTGTGTCTGAATCACAGCCTTTAGACTTATCGAAAAGGCACACAGATAACGAACCGGCTTCATACCCTTCTAATGAAATACGGTATGTCACGCCATCGGTATAAGTGTATTCAAGTGTACCTTCAACGAGTTGTGCTGCATAAGTTACACCATCAATGGTCACGCTATAGCTATTATCAGCGTTTGGCGAGATAGATAGCTCTGCGTATTTTTCTCCATCGAAGTAATTTAATGTGGCATCAAATGCCAACATTTCAGCTTCAAATTCATCATATGCAAGATCTGTCTTTTCATATATGTACAGCCCAGCATCTGATAACTCTAATTCGCCTTGGCTGTTTGCTCGCCACTCTTGGTGATAACCAAACCAGATATCGTCATCCGTATTCAGAATTTCTAGTTCACTTCTGTAGTAGGCCGTACAGTTTTCTTCGCTGGTATCACAGAAATCTATGTTTTCACCATCAAGGTTATAAACACCGCGATGAATGATACCATTTTCAACCCTTGCCACCATAGGTGTGCGGTTTAAGCCCGCTTCCACACTTAGATCAGGTAGAATATTGACATCAAAGTCGTCCATTGTATGGCCTAAACCAACCCTCCAACGACCAACAATATTTTCTTCATTGATTTCGACATCATCTAGCTTAACAAAAAGACCATAGAAGGTTTCTTTCTTACCGCTGTTATCTAAACCAACCACTTGATAAACCGCGTCTTCTTTCCACTCTTTCGTGAGCCAGAAAGTAATAACCTGCTCAGTGCCTTCATCGTTGTAGGTAATGGTTAATTGACCATTTGCATCTAGCGTCCAGCCTAGAGTAGAGCCATCGTCGTCAGAAATATTGCCTTCAGAGTCAATTGTAAAAACAAATACTTCATCGTCTTGCTGGTTGTCATTGAAGCTTTGAATTGCCCATGTGCCTTGCCATGCCTGTGCATCAAGCGCAAAGGTCTCTGATTTTTTGAATAAATTCGCTACGCCTAACAGAGGACCTGTACTGATAGCACTTTCTTGTACATCATTTCTGTACTGTTCGACATCAGCTTTACTGATTTCAATTACTGTGAACGCATCTTTATCTTCTAATAACGAAAACTCGAGTGATGTGAGTCGCTTCTCGTACTTATCCGCTCCATCAGTCCAACTGTCCAACAGCAGATTGTCTTCAGTTAAGTCAACCTTTACTACGCCGCCGATGACTTCCCATGTGGTCTTTACAGCTTTGCTTGCTGAAATAACTGCGTCACCAGAAGTCGCACCTTCATCTGTACCATTTAAGGTAAGATGGATTGCTCGGTTGTTATACGCACGCGGCTTATTAATAATAAAGTCACCGAGTAGACTTCCTGACACGGCTTCAAGTAGCTCTGCATCTTCTTTGATGTCTTTAAGTGCTTTTTCTAAAATTTCAGGTTGAGTTTTCTGAATTTCAATCTTTGTTTTTTCTGCGTTTTCTTCGCTTGTTACAAGGTCAAGCGTTGATTTAACGTCATCAGGTAGTTCAACACTGTAATCTACAACCGCTTTGATCAACGCTGCTAATTCTAGTTTTTCTTGCGCATCAATACCTTTAAGGCGGTTTTCTAACTCAGCTTCATTTTGTGGTGCTCCACCACCACGCTGTAATAGCGCATACTCAGCTGTTGATACGTTGGTAACATTTACTGCAAAGCTCTCATCTTTTGTTAAAACGGCATCATCACCCGCCAAGCTTTGCAGTGTATTGATTGAAGGCAACTGAGATTTAAACTCAACAAATGCTTTTGTCGAGTCTGGTTGACCCTTAGCTGTTAAAGTAACAAGCTGATCAACTTCACTTTCATCTACGCTGGCAGTAATTGAATAAGCGCCTTTGTCATCCGCTTGAGCATCCACAGTACTATTACCGGCGGTCACTGTGACTAATGCATTTTCAATTGGCTCGTCGGTTACAATACCTGTGATAGTAACGCTGGAAACTTTACGCTTGATTGTGACAGATTGAGTCGAAGAAGCCGTGTCACCGTCATCATCGGTGACAGTTACCGTAAAGCCTACTGTTATATCTTCAGATATATCCGGGACTGTAAAAGTCGGAGAGTCTGTGTCCGTGCTCTCTGCTTTTAAATCTAGCTGAGAGTCATGAGTCCAAGAAAAAGACTCAACAGAACCATCTTCATCACTTGCCGTTGCTTTAAGTGTGAATTCAACTTGTTCCTTTAAATCAGAAGCCTCAGCAATACTCACTGAAGGCGCTTTATTTTCAGGCTCTGATGGTGTTGGTGTCACCGGGGGTGGGGTTTGCTCTGGTGGGGTATTGGTTTCGTCGCCACCGCCTCCACAGCCGGCTACGAATAAACTTGCTGATAAAAGGCTTAAAGCAAACCTTTTTGATAAATGCATACGCATCGTGCTCTCCATTTCCAAAGTGTATGCGAGGGAACTTTATTTATATTGAAAATATAAATTGATTACTGCAAGTCCCTCTGCAGATTGTATAAAATGCCAACACTCAATAAGACTTAATCACTTAGTTAAGCGGGTTGGTATAATTTGTTTTATGTCTTTACTTTGTAACTTTGTTTAATTCATCAAGTTGCTCTGTGAAACTCAAATGTCTTAAGTCTCCCAATCCTGCTTTCAGAGTTAACTGATAAATCTGTTTTTCTAATCCTAAAAGTTGCCCTTCTACTCCGTCATCTTTTAAAGCTTCTTTACGTCGAAGATGCTCATCAAAAAGGCTATTTATTCTCTTAACTTGTAACTGTGCAAGCAACGTCTTTGCTTCTATGTCTTGGTACTGTCTTACATTATTTCTCGCAAAAGCCTGAGCTAACTCTGCAGCATTTTTTGCATCAACATAGACTGAAGGTAGCACATCTGATTTATCTGAGTTTGCAAGCACTTTTAAATCAGCTAGCAAATCTCCCAAATAAAACTTTTCGACCGCATCTTGCTCTAATTTATGTAATCGATTGTTCAGATCTGGTAGGTAACCTTCGACTTTTGATTGCTCGCCATCAATCAGCATTCCTTTTAACTCTTCATGACGCTCTTCAAGTTGCACATATTGTTTCTCAAAGTTTTTCTTCGCTTCAATCTTATCTAATACGGCAAAATGGGCTCTAACAGGTTCTAGCACCGCAACAATCGCATTTTTCGAGTTTTGAGCTGCTGTTACTAACGCTACTACTTCCTGAGATTGCGTCATTATTTCATCAGCCACTGTATTTGATGAAAATAGTGATGCTTTGTCTAATGCTCTTTCAGGTTTTGCTTGTAATTCGGCAAACTCTTCTTGTAGATCATTCCAGATCTTGTTGGCACTTTTAACCTTTTCAGGGTCAAAATCACTCAATGATTCAGTGGCAATCGTTTGAATTGATGATTTAGCCGAGAGATAAGCTTCTTGCGCTTTATTGAAAACTGATTGAACTTGAGCTTGGTCAACTTGTTTAGTACCAACCAAGTCTCCTAATCCACCAGGAACAGCATCTAAAGTTTTACACCCAGATAAAGATAACGCAGTTATCGCTAAAACAAGTGCTGTTTTTTTCATTTTTAGTAACTCCATTGTAGGCCAGCAGAGAACGATAGGTTTTTAAACTCAATGTTTGGAACCGTTCTGCGGCGCCCATCTATTTCTTCTGAGATTTTATCTCGTTCTTTATATTGTGCATCCACACCTACCATCAGTGCGATATGCTCTTTAACCTGATAGCGAACACCCGCTCTAGCCATCACACCCCAGCCATTAAAGCTGTCAGTTAAAGTGACTGACTCAATACTGGTATTCTGTGTTCGTGAATAAAATGGTGTAGTCAATTCAGTTTCGACATACCAGCTTGCATCATTAAAAGCATCCGCTAAACGGCTATCATAACGTATTCCTACCGCACCTAGGATCCCCATTTGGTCTTCAGTGATAGAGATAACTGGCGTAAGATAGCTTGGATTGTCGGCTAAAACATCCGTTGAGTCTTTTCTTTGCCCTGGTAAGTCAAACCTTGGTAGTTCATCACCTTCACCTAATGCTTTTATCGCTTCATCGAACTTGCCTGCGTCAGGGCCTAATTTGAAGCTAGAGCGAGTAAAACTCGATGTATGAATACGCGCACCAAACGTAATTTGAGTTGCTTTTGTTAAGTTATATGCCATCGACAAAGCGATTTCATTCGCTTTAATTTTGAAGTCATTTTGTTGTACTTGACCAAATTCTGTTGCTGTCCAAACTTCAGTATCAATGGCTGTCGCAATTGTCGCAGCACTGCCAATGTAATATCCCCAATTATCATCAATGCCTGTGTATGATAATTGCCTAATCGTTGGGTTCGTCACAGAAGCAGACTGCTCAAGACCTGTAATACCAGCAACATTATCGAGCTTCTCACTATAATCTATAGCTTCAAAACCTAAACGAATTTCACTAAAAGAAGGGTTTGGTGCTGCAACCGCACCGGTTGAGACTAACACTGTTGAAAGTAGAAAAGCCTTTTTCATATCGGGACCTTGAAAGAGTAGTAGGTAATACCAGATTAAGTGTAGCTCAATCCTTGATTACATTTTATTACAATTATTGAACAATTTTAATACACCCAAGCACTTAGTCAAGAAGTGATTGTGAACTGAAACTTAATAAAGCAAAAATACTGCCCTCCATTTTGCATTCTTGCTTTATTACCTTTTTATCTAGACCCTTTACACAACAGTTTTCCGAACAATCACCTTATCTGCTGTATGCGTATAATGCGGCATCTTATGGAAATTTAAGTATCTATATGTATCTGCTGCTGTCGCATTCATCTGTGCTGCACACTCCTGATACTCTTCAACATTTAATCGATAATCTTGAAGCACAATATCCCCCCCTCTGTTGCCTTGAATGCAAAAAGAGTTTAAATAGCTCTTTAGTATATTTAACAACCAGCATAGGGGCTTTATTTTGACTTGAAAGTCCTTACATTGAAACTCACACTATAGTCGGTATTAAACTTGTGAATAAAATACAACCTGATGATTTAAGTTTGATAATGGCTAATAACGCAAAAAGCCAGCTAGATGCTGGCTTTTCTATTTATAAGCTTATTTTAGCGCTTAACTTTTACACGCTTAATTGAAATTAACTTCGCTTCAACACGTCTATTTTCTGCATGCGCTTCTTCAGTGTTAGCAGTGTTTTTTAAGCGCTCTTCACCATAGCCAATTGCACTTACTCGACTTTCATCAATGCCTTCGGCGATTAATTTCTTTGCGACTGTGTTCGCGCGCTTTTGAGAAAGCCATTTATTGTATTCAGCTTTACCCACTGCAGATGTGTGCCCTTCTAAACGTACTGTTGTCTCAGGGAACTCATTTAAGAATTTCACTACAGCATCAATATCATTTAAATATTGCTGAGAAACAGCTGAGTTATTATTTGGGAATCGAACCAATAGACTAACGGTTACTTCTTCATCTTTATAAAGCGTACAGCCACTCGCATCTACTGCATCTGTCATTGGCGTATCAGCACAGCGATCTTCCGCATCTGTGATGCCATCTTTATCAGCATCTTTTGGCGCTTGAACTACAGGCTCTGGCTTAGGCTCTGGCTTAGTAATTGGAGCTGGCGCAGGTGCTGCTTTAACTGGTTGCGAAGGAGAAGCACCGAACGCATAGTTAATACCTAGTTTCGCACCTACATCTGTATAACCGCGTTCTAGACCTTGGTAAAGAGCCGTTTCAGCATTTACAAATAAGTTATCCGTTAAATGATGACGATAACCTGCACCTACATTAGCGAAAGTGTTTGATGTATATGCATCAATCGATTTAAGACCAAATAGCGCGTAGAAAGGACCACCATTAAAGTGATAAAGACCATCAACACCGATGCGATCACCACTTAATGAGCTGCTAGGAGCACCTGATTGATCAAAGTCCATATCTGCATACTCTAAACGTGCGCTCCAGTAATCATTAAAACGGTAGCCTAATTCAGCCCCCCAAGATGTTGAATCGTCGATGCTCACACCTGCCGCATCACGAATTTCTTGCCACTTAGCTTTGTAATAATCACCGAATACGCCAAGGTATACACCTTCCTTTTGCTCATTTGCATTTACTGCCGACGTAGTCAAAATAGCTACTGCAAGGCTTAGCATTCTTAATTTCATTGTCATTCCCCGTTTATCATAATGGTAAGCGACTCCGTTCATCGCTTGTGTGTGATTATAGTAGAAGAGCAAAGCTTAATCTTTACTTAATACTTTAATATTAAAGTGTTCATTTAACATTCACATTACAATTGGTGAGAAAACAAGGTCTGATATAAACCTTTCTTTTGTATCAAAGCATTATGCTCACCAAACGCTGATACTTCGCCATCATCTAATACATAGATCAAATCAGCTTGAGAAATTGCACTCAGTCGATGCGCGATAATTAAGGTTGTTCGATTTTTTAAAAACTGAGTTAGGTTACGATGAATTTTTGCTTCGGTTTCTATATCTAATGCTGATGTTGCTTCATCTAGAATAACCACTTTCGGATCAGCCAATACCATTCTAGCGATTGCCAAACGTTGTTTTTGGCCGCCAGACAAACGCACTCCATTTCGACCAATTAAAGCATCTAGTTGTTCATCTAGTTTTTCTATAGTGTCTGTTAGCTCAGCAGTGGCCAAAGCTTGCCACAATTGCTCATCAGTAAACTGACCGCCCATTGATAAATTTTCTCTCACTGAGGCATTAAGCATAACGGGCTGTTGTAGTACGGTCACAACATGCTCTCTGACTTGCGGGTAGCCAATCTGCTCAATATGGTTATCATCAATAAGAATGCTGCCAGATTGCTTCTCGTATAAACCGAGTAACAGTTGTACTAACGTTGATTTCCCACCACCTGAAACAGCCACAACCGCTACTTTCTTACCCGCAGGAATATGCATAGAAACGTTTTTTAGTACCGGCTGCTCACTGTGATAACCAAAGTTAACCTGTTCAAAACGAATATCCACTTGCGGATTTTTAAATGCTTGAACACTTGGAGTAGTTGCAGGTTTCTCAGTTTCAAAGGCAAATACTTGGTTCAAACGCTGCAATGCAGCGGATGCTCCATAGTAGGCATATTGCATACCTAATAGCTCTTGTACTGGCCCCATCATAAACCAGAGGTAACCAAACACCGCGAAAATTTGCCCAACAGTTAAGTCGGCAAATACCACCATGATCATCGCAATGGCTCTAAATACTTCGAAACCGAGCAAGAAAACAGTGAAGCTAAGACGACTGACCGCATCAGTCTTCCATTGAGATTGCACAGAATAATACTTTAAGTCTTTGGCTGTCGCTTTCACTTGCTCGAAATATTTACCTTCACGACGAATAGCTTTTAACTGTGCAATCGCGTCTAAAGTTTCTACCAGCGAAGACTGAAATGCCTCAAATGCGCCATTTTCTTTTTTCTTGAGATCTTTTACCCGCTTTCCAAACTGTCTTGAGAAATAAATAACAGCAGGGTTCAACAGTAGAATAATGGCCCCTAATGTTAGGTCTATCCAAAGCAAAATAACTGCGGTGCCAATAATAGTTAACAAGCTAATTAGAAACCGTGACAAGGTTTGGCTAATAAAGTTATCGAGTGTTTCAACGTCAGTAATACAGCGAGAGCTGATCGCGCCTCCACCTTGTGTTTCATATTCCTTAAGTTGTACGAGTGGCAAATGATTTAACAACAAGCTGCGAACTTGAAAACTGATGTCTTTCCCAATGATCGTAAACTGTCGAGATTGTAAAACTCCTAATACCAATGCCGATAATCGCATCAGCACAACACTCAATAAGACAAAAAGAATATAACCAACTGCATTGTGTGCAGAAGCAGGCAAAAGTGTATTCATAAACTCAATGGCTGCGCCTGGCTTTTCGAGGAGTACTTCGTCGACTAATAAAGGCATCATTAAGGGAATAGGCACACTAACCAATGCAGCCAGCAGTGCAATAATATGGGCATAAGTAAGTGACTTACGATGTGCAAGCACACCCTGTTTGATTGTTTGCCAAGTTAGCGGCTCGCCAGAACTGATTTGCATTATGTACCACAGAAAGTTTGATAGGTTTCAGGTTTAGAATGACGCGCAGTAAATACTTGGTCATATTCTTGATAGTCATATGGGTTATTTAACAAGGGTAGCCACTTTTCAAGTAAAGGACTGTGCCCTTTTTCATAGAATTCCTCTATGACTTTTTCGACTAATTCATTACGCGGCACAATGGCTGGATTTGCCTTGGACATCAGAGTAGCTACCTCGGCAGCATCAAACACTGAGATCCGTGTTTGCCACTTAGTTACCCATTCATTCAATTCTACAGGAACCGTAAATAGCGCTGTTTTCTTGATAGCCAATGAAGTCAATGCAGCAAAAGTATTGGTGTAATCTAGTTCATGATTCTTCATTAACACCAACAATTCCGAGAGTAGTTCGCTATCTGAATCACGCCAATCTGGTAACCCTAATTTCTGTGCCCACATAGTATGATAAGCTACGTTGAAAGACTTAGAAAAATCACTCAGCACACTAGTCAGCTTTTCGAGCGCTTGCTCTTCATCACACGCCATAATTAACATCAGAGATTCTGCTAAACGTGCGCAATTCCAGTGGGCGATATTTGGTTGCTGACCAAATGCGTAGCGACCTTGTTTATCTATAGAGCTGAATACAGCATTGAAATCGAAAGCCTCAAGCATAGCGCACGGTCCAAAGTCGATGGTCTCACCAGACACCAAACAATTATCGGTATTCATAACACCATGAATAAAGCCCACTCTTAACCAATCAATAATCAATGAGATTTGATTGTTACAAACATGCTTTAAGAAATCGCATACTCTATCATCGCCTACAGATTGTATTTGTGGGTAATGCCGTTTAATCGCAAGCTCTAATAATCGTTCCATACCCGATTTATCTTGCTGCAACGCTAAATACTGAAAAGAGCCAACTCGAATATGACTAGATGCCACGCGGCAAACTACCGCACCTGGCACATAGCCCTGCCTATAAACATCGTTACCTGTTGTGATGACAGACAAACACTCTGTTGTTTTAACCCCAAGAGACTGAACCGCTTGGCTCATAACAAACTCTCGTACTGCTGGGCCAAGTGCACAAAGGCCATCACCGCCACGAGAAAATGGTGTTGCCCCAGAGCCTTTTAATTGTAAATCAAAGGGATTCTTACCCTGAGTAGTGCCTAAATAATGTGCCCTACCGTCTCCAAGTGTTGGATTGAAATGACCAAATTGATGACCTGAATAGGCAAGTGCAGATGCTGAGATGCCTTCAACACAGCTTGAACCAGAAAGGTAAGAAACTGTTTCTTCTTCTGTCCAATTTAGCTCTAATCTTTCAAACAGTTCTTTGTTGAATAAAACCAGTTTGACTGAACTTGGTTGAGCCATAGGGTAATCAACAGCAAAGCCTTCTGTAATTGTCGCATAATCATTCTGCATTACTCACCCCCATCTACATTAACGTAGTTATCACCAACACTATAAGCAATAAGCTGGCTTAGCGCAGTTAAAGACCACCCACTTTCTTCTACTAGCTTATTAAAAAAAGACTGAATTGCAGTAAGAGATTTCTTTGTTTGCAAACCACCATCAATGATTTTTTGTGCTCTAAGATAAGACTCTACATCTCGTGACAAAATAAATGTATCTTTACCCATCGCACGTAATGCGTAAGGCCCTGTGTTACCACCTAATCGCGCACCCTGTTTCTTTAGTTCAGCCCAAAGGCCAATAATATTATCTTCAGGCCATTCAGCGATAAACTTTGCAAATGAACCGTGCTTTTGTGCAATTTCATAGATCATGTAGCAATTATGCGGAATCGTTTGTACTTTTTTGAAGTTACGGATGATCCGCTCATCCTGTGATTTGTCTTCAAGTTGTTCAGGCGACATCATCAGTAGCGCATCAATATCAAACTGCCAAAAAACATCTTTGAAACCAGGCCATTTTGCATTGATCACTGACCAATAAAAACCACTTTGGAATACTTTCTTAGTAAATGCTTCAAGCCAAAGTGAATCTGAATGTGACAACAGCTGTTGCCGTGTGAGGGGTGCAGATATCAACAACCTCAAATTTTGCTCACCTAATTTTCTTTCACATGCTCTTTGATAAATCTCTTTGAAGGATTCCAAACCAATACCTGTCAATTAATTAAAACGCTTAATACGCGGAAGATCTCTAATGTGTTTAATGATAAAGGAATTAAGTGCAAATAGGTGCAAAATTAGCGACAGCGAACGCAGTGAAATAGTGCAAAGTTAATGACAGCGAGCAAGGCGAGTACATTTGCTTTGCGCAAGGTGAAATGAGCCAGTTTAGCTGATGTTGAGGCCGTCAAGATTAAGTATAGTGAAGGCTACTCATTTCACCTTGCGCTAATTCGTCTTTTTATCACCGAACATTGCCTCATCACCGTGCAGGACGATTTAGCACCCTAGACGCAAAAAAGCCCGACTCTTTCGAATCGGGCTTTCTTTAAATAGGTGCTTGGCAATGTTCTACTTTCACATGGACGAAATGAGACCGAAGCGTAGCTTCGCAGTTCATTGAGATGAGCGCATGGATGCGCGATGGGACCCAGCATCATGGATGAATAGGTTAACGAGGTTTATCTACATGGAAACTAATTCAACAAGATAAGACTAACCTCAGTGAAGGCTATTCACTTCACCTTGCGCTAATTCGTCTTTTTATCACTGCTTACAATCTCATCACTGTGCAGGACGATTTAGCACTATAAACGCAAAAAACCCGCTGCATTGCTGCAACGGGTTTCTTTAATTGCCCGGGGCAACCTTTGCTGGCGATGTTCTACTTTCACATGGGAAGCCCAGCTGGCCGCGCCCACACTATCATCGACGCTATCGTGCAAAATGAGCGACTGCGAAC